>JABAOG010006647.1_pt1 | contig 15131 bp, 14 predicted proteins | sample 7062131 | NCBI WGS metagenome assembly JABAOG01 (sample SAMN14538629, study PRJNA623070) | marine sediment metagenome | biome: marine biome [ENVO:00000428]; feature: marine pelagic biome [ENVO:01000023]; material: deep marine sediment [ENVO:00002113] | place: India: Arabian Sea | collected...
TGTTGGCAAGCTGTCGGTCAGCAGGATATGAGCCGTACCTGCCAGCGACCCGTCAGCGTTGGTGATGTTGATCGAATACGTGATGATGGAGCCTAGCCCAACACCTGTGACCGGGTGAACCGATTTGGACACACTCAGGTCTGGAGAAAGGACTCTCATTTGCCCGGCGTCCGCAGGATTATATGGGTCAGATGGCGAAGAACCACTGAGATCGGCATAGAACCACTGATTGTCAGGATTATTTTCTCCAAAATTGGGATTGAATCGGACGGAGTAAGAATACACACCACCTGCTGTCGGAGTGATGATCCCCGTGTAATAGGAAGATCCAGTTGAAGTATTATCGAAACTGAGCGGGTACCAATCAGCCCAGTAATCAGGGTTTGTCGAAATTCCGTAACCGATTTGTGCTGAGATACCCCTGGGCGGTAAGTCCTGGTTGGTCAAAGCCGGGATGGTCAGTTGAGATATTACAGGGGGACTGGCGTGAAGCAGATCAACGTTCATCGATGCNNGCGGGCGTAATCGATTTTGATGGACCGGTAGTCCTCAATGACTTGATCAAGCTCGGAGAATTCCATTACCCGGAGAGAGGTGTTTACCCAATAATCAGCACCTGGTTTGGGAATACCGTCGAAAGAATATCGGTAATCGTAGAAACCAAATTCATCCAAGAATACGGTGCGGGTGAAAACGCTGGCATCCAGATTTACCTGCATCGGGTATGGTGTAAACTGACCGTCTCCGGACTGGTCAATTTCTAGATCCAATCCCTCCCCGTGAAAGATGACATCTTCTTCATCATGGTATATGAATGTCACCGGGTATTCCTTTTCGATATCTGCAGTGTAGCGAGGCAGGGTTTTATAAGCACCAGATGATTCCCAGCCGATGCCTGTTAGATTTCTGATATCATCCGACAAAGCTGGCGAATAAAGAAGATTTCCATCCAACCCACCGTAATCTCCTACCCGTACAGTCCCAGAGCCATCATCGACCAGCCAATCACCATCACCGACATCTACATTGACGATTTCAGGCTCAACAAACTTCACCAGTACACTCTCCCAGTGCTCTGAAACCATGGGATCGGTTTCCGGCAGATCTCCCGTTTGAAGAATGGCAGGTTGAATCCCTTCTCCCCGGTCAAGGACAGAAAGAGCCCCGTCCTCAGGGGATAGAATCAATTGTGTCACCGATGAATCCCCGTATTGAGTTTCAGTAACCATCCCGACTGCCTGAACGAGAACTCCTTCATCTAAACCAGCGTGAGGGTACCCATCCAGGGAAGAGACGGGAATACCACTCCATGGACCACCAGATGGTTCCTGGATGAACATCAGGGTATTTTCTTCGCCAATCTCGCCAGGTTTTGCTGTCACTACTCCAGTAATCAATACGGTATCACCCAATCGCGTCGATTGATCATCGGATTCTGGATCAGCCACAGACTGGATCTCTGGGATTGGGACATGCTCGATGAATGTCGTAGCAAAGGATTGCTGATTGTTCCATTCCGCTTCGCTGGGATTTGAAACGGAAACGGCGGCTGTATTGATCACAGTATCGGAATTTGCGTAGACTGAATCGAGGGTGACGGTCAATATTACGGTCGTTTTCCATCCGGGTAATTGGGATCCAAATTCCCACTGGACGAAATCCGATCCATATATGGTATCTACACTGGCGTTATTATCCAGGCTGAGTACATTTTCTGGATCCGGAAAATAATCCCGTAAAGTCACATTTTGCGCACTCTGGGTTCCAGCAACCTGGATTGTCAGCGAATACACAAGTGGTGCTCCTAACGGGGTGAACCGGTACCCCTGCTTCGTCAGGCTGATATCGACGGGATATGCTATCGTTGTTACAGGTTCACCACGGGTAACGGTGAGTAAATTACTGGCGTTTATTCCATATTTGTCGTTGGTAATCACATTTGCCTGAGGATCGTTAGCAGAAACCCAGAATGAGCGTTCAAGCCTTTCACCCACAGCGAACTCACCAGGAACAGTCCAGCTAACGACGCCGTTTTCGATTTCACCACCATGAGATGCCGACAGGAAGGCAACACCAGCTGGCAAGGTATCCGTGATAAAAACTTGATCAATCAGGATGCCTGTTGTATTTGTTATCTCTAAGGTGTAGCTGAATTCTGTACCAGATGTAATCGCCAGTGGAGCATGTTTGGTGATGTCGAATGGTCTGATCGTATCCCGAACGGTAAAATTATCTGTCGGCAAGGCTAATGGAGTAAAATTCTGCCCCAGCCAGTTCGACTGATTGCTGATGGCTTCCAGTAAGTATTGCTGTGTACCATTGGTCTTTGACATATCATAAACCGCATAGTCGTATTCATCACCCGGCTCAGGACCTGCACCAACGGCAACGGCGGTAAACCCATCGATTAAATTCTGCGGAATGGCAGATTCACGCGAAGTAGTACTGTCAGATTGCCATTCTGAGCTGTTGGTCTGAATGGCATAGATAAAACTGGGCGATGCCGTACTTCCCTGAAAAGCAAAGATCTGGTCCCCATAACTTGAAATCTCAAATCCGTTTTCTCCTACATAGGCATCCAGGATATCTTCGAAATAAACCTGGTTATCGAGATAAGATAAGTTCGTACCGGCGGGAATATCCTCCGGAGCAGTAAATTTCACCGCCCCTTCTAACCCGCGGAATACATCTCCACTTTCCCATCCGCTGTCCGTGAAATAAATTTCAGTCCCAGAGGTAATATCAACCAGGAGTACAAATGCAAAATCATCGTTTGGTTCAGAGACTGCCCCAATGATGGCCAGGTCTCCTGGCTCAAGGGTTGTGCTGGTTACCTTTGCTTTAGCATCAGCGGGATGCAGGATATTCAGGAAAAAGATTAAGCCAGATATTGCGATTACGAAAGGGAAGAATAAACAGGCAAAAATGCGACCATGGTTTTTTCTCATAAACAACCTTCTCTGTGAAAATCCGAGACGAACCTATTCAGTCGACAATTTATATGTAACAAGACTCTGGTAAAATTTCAAGCATGTCATTCATCCTATTTCCCCACGGAGTACCGGTGTCAAAGAGGTTGTTTGACCTGATAATTTCAGTGTTATTGCTGGTGATTGCCTCACCAATCTTCATCATTATTATTATCCTTGAACTGCTTTTTCACGGTTCTCCGATCTTATTCCGCCAGAAAAGACCGGGGTACCGTGCCCAACCATTTACTCTTTATAAATTCCGCACAATGACCAGGGACCGGGATGAAAACGGTCTGCTCCCGGATAAATCCAGGATCACGAAATTTGGTCAAATCCTGCGCTCAACCAGCCTCGATGAACTGCCAGAGTTGTTCAATGTCATCAAAGGCGAAATGAGCCTGGTTGGGCCGCGACCGCTGTTGATGAAATACCTCCCGCTCTATTCTCCGGAGCAAGCCCGGCGGCACCTGGTCTTGCCCGGCATTACCGGTTGGGCACAGGTCAATGGTCGCAATGCCATTTCCTGGCAGCAAAAATTTGAACTGGATGTCTGGTATGTCGATAACCGGTCAATCGGTCTGGATTTGAGGATCCTAGTGATGACCGTTGGGAAGGTTTTCCGCAGAGAAGATATCGACCAGCCCGGTTTCATCTCTTCAGAGGAATTCACCGGCAATCCGGAACCAGTGGACTCCGAAGAAAGTCGCGCCTGATCTCCAGCGCATACAGTATAATTTCCCCGATGAACCAACATTTACCAGAAGATCTTTACCGGATGATGTACCTTATCCGGCGTTTTGAAGAAACCGTCCTGGAAAATTTCCCCAAAGGGGTCTTTTTCGGGACCTCCCATACCTATATCGGGCAGGAAGCAGTTGCCGCAGGAATACTCAGCAACCTGACTGACCGGGATATCGTCTTCAGCAACCATCGTGGTCATGGTCATTTCCTTGCCTATGGAGGAGATCCAAAGGACCTGTTTGCAGAGCTGATGGGACGTGTGACTGGCGTCTGCGGTGGCAGGGGTGGGTCCCAGCACCTGCAGTGGCGTAACTTCTATTCCAACGGAATCCAGGGAGGCATTACCCCGGTTGGCACGGGTATGGCAATGGCAGAGAAATTGCGGGGAAGTGGTGCGGTTGTGGTCGTATTCGTGGGTGATGGTACTTTGGGTGAAGGAGTTCTCTACGAATCATTAAACATGGCTTCCCTGTGGTCATTACCGGTTCTATACGTTGTTGAAAACAACCAGATTGCACAAACGACTCCAATTGAAAAGGCTGTTGCCGGGGATATCGCTTCTCGCTTTGAGGCTTTTGGCATCCATACCACCGGGATATTTACAAGCGATGTGATCGAGATCGCCAGATCAGCTGAAATCAGCATCAAGCGTATACGCGAGACATCGTACCCCGAATGCCTGGTATGTCATACGCATCGCTTTGGTCCGCATTCCAAAGGGGACGATACCAGAGATCCGGCTGAAATGGAGAAAATCCGGGAGGAATATGACCCGATAGCCGTTCTGGGGAGTCGATTTCAGGATGACCAGAGAAAAATAATGGAAGATGGGATCGATCACCAGATTCAGGTTGCTTTCCATGCCGCTCTGGAAGATCCCTTCCCAGAACCAGTGATGATTCAGTTCGAAGGTGATCAATGACCACGGTTTTGAACTCTTTAAACCAAGGTCTGCATACTGCTTTTCGTAGGGACGAGCGGGTATTTCTGCTTGGCGAGGATGTTTTGGATCCCTACGGTGGGGCATTCAAGGTTACCAGGGGGCTGTCCTCTGCGTTTCCTGACCGGGTGATGACAACACCAATCTCTGAAGCAGGCATAACCGGCATCGCGACGGGGATGTCCCTGCGAGGCTTTTTGCCAATCATCGAGATCATGTTTGGGGATTTCATTACCCTGGCCGCGGACCAGATCGTCAATCACCTGGCAAAATTCCGCTGGATGTACAACGACCAGGTGACGACACCGGTCGTCATCCGGACACCGATGGGTGGGCGACGTGGATATGGACCGACTCACAGCCAGACTTTGGAAAAAATATTGATGGGAATCCCTGGGCTGATGGTCACGGCTCCAACACATTTTGGAGACCCGGGTGAGCTGTTAATCCATGCTGTTTTGGAGGAGATCAAGCCGGTAATCTTTATCGAAAACAAACTTCTTTATCTGGTCAAGTTGTTTGATAAGAAGGACGCGGAAGAATTCGAGATTCAAAAAGTCCCCGGCACTGACCCATATCCTGCCTACCGGGTTCGACTCCAAGGTGCACCAGAACCGCAAATAACTATCATGGCTTATGGGCACATGGCGGAATTGGCCCAAAAATCCATGCTTCGGTTGGCGTATGAGATGGAGGTTTTTACAGAACTGGTTGTGCTGACGCAAATGTCTCCACTGAACCTGGAACCTTTACTAACTCCCAGAAGATACAGTGAAAAAGTATTGATTGTGGAAGAGGGCACCAGGCCTTTCGGTTGGGGTTCGGAAGTGCTTGCTCAGCTGGCGGAAGTAGCAGGGGATCACTTAAAAGCGGCTGACCGGTTAGGTGCCTTGAATGTACCTGTACCGGCATCGAAACCGCTGGAGGAAGCGGTTCTCCCCTCCGTGGATGATATCATCCGCCGGTGCCGTCAAATGGTGGATAAGATTTGAATTGGAGAATATCATGAGTCACCGTGTGGAAATTCCGCTGGTCAACACTAATGAACCGGAGGCCAATCTGGCAGGAGTTCACGTTATTGAAGGTCAGCGAATTGAAGTTGGGGATCTGATCTGTACCCTGGAAACCACCAAATCGACCATGGAATTGACCTCTGATCGGGGAGGATATGTCGTTGGACTGATCAGGCAGGAAGGCGAAACCGTGCGAGCGGGTGAGCTGCTGTGTTACATTGCTGAGTCCTCCACCTGGCAGCCGCCGGTAGAAGAAGCATCAAAGGCAAAAAGCCCAAAAATAGGATCAGTCCCCCAGGGTTTACGCATCACCCAGCCAGCAAGAGACCTGGCTGTCAAATATGGTATTTCTCTTCGGGACCTGCCCGTTGGACCGATGATCACTGAATCAACAATTCTCTCACAACTGCAAAAACTCGGTTCAGAGCTGATCGATGTCCCGGAATCACAAATCGATGACTCATCCATGCTGATCTACGGCTGCGGCGGACATGGAAAAGCAGTGTATGAGCTTATCAATTCGCTCGAAACCTACCATGTGATCGGCTTTTTGGATGATGGCGTCCCCATGGGGGAGGTCGTGATGGGATTGCCTGTCCTGGGAGGTAGAGAACGCCTTGCTGAATTACGAAACAAGGGGGTTCGAAATATAGTCAATGCTGTCGGTGGGATTGGCAACATTCGAATTCGTACGCGGGTATTTAAGCACATTCAAGAGGCACTCTTTAATACCCCAACTATTCTCCACCCAACTGCCTTTTCGGAGCCGAGTGCAGAGTTTGCCCAGGCTGTACAGGTGTTCCCCCATGCATATATTGGCAGCGAAGCAACCATTGGTTACGGATCGATCATCAATACGGGCGCAATTGTCTCTCATGACTGCCATCTTGGAGAATATGTAAATCTATCCCCGGGCTGCATCCTTGCTGGGGAGGTCCAAATTGGCGATGGTGTATTGATTGGAATGGGAGCAACAGTTAATCTTCAAGTTCATGTAGGGGCAGGTGCCAGGATCGGCAATGGAGCAACGGTCAAGTCGGATGTGCCGGAGAATGGAATTGTTCGAGCTGGCGGGATGTGGCCAGAAGATGAATGATGATATCCAATGCGGTGGTAGATGACTTTGCAGGCTTTTGAGAACATCGCCACAATCCTGAAGGTCGCCCTCACATTCGCATCCGGTGGGATCATTTTTTCTTCTCTGGCAGGTTATTTAGGCAAAACCTGGTGGGCATTTGACCTGTTCAGCCATTTCAGGGTCCATTATCTGATATTGGCATTCTTATTTGCAGCTGGCCTTTTTTTGGTCGGATGGCGTAGATTTGCTGCAGTTATGATAGCAATTGGACTATTCAATTTAATTCTGATTGCACCATATTTCATCCCCCAGGCTAGGGCGGGTATACAAGGGAACACCTACCGGTTTCTGTCTGCGAACGTGCTGACCAGGAACCTTCATCACCAGCTAGTCCGCGATCTGATCATAGAAGAGCAGCCGGATTTTATCGTCCTGGCAGAGGTTAACCAGCCCTGGCTGGATGACTTAGATTTAGCTGAACTGGGATATTTTTATTCAGAGGAATACCCAAGAGATAATAATTTTGGGATTGCATTTTTTTCCAGGATCCCTTTCGAGGAAGCACGTATCGTTGACACGATTGTTCCATCGGTGCTGGTTCAATACAGCCTGGAAGGCAAGCCGTTTTCAATCGTTGGTACGCACACCTGGCCGCCATTGAATGGTTACCTTTCCAATCATCGCGATCAGCAAATGATAGAATTGGCAGAAGTGATCAACAAGCAGTCCGGGGCTGTAATTTTCTGCGGGGATTTGAATCTGACATCCTGGTCGCATGCCTATTCGGAATTTGTGACTGAGACCGGGATGAGAGACAGCCGGTTGGGACGCGGGATCCAGGCTTCCTGGCCGGTAAATAAACCCCTTCTGAAAATCCCGATTGATCACGTCCTCGTTACCGACGAAATCGACATCCTGGAGCGGCGGCTCGGCCCTGATATCGGCTCAGACCATTTCCCCGTGATAACCGACTTTCATTTGAATGATGAATAACAATCGTTTGACCACATTCGCTCGAGGAGATAATGATGATCAGTTCAATGGATGAGTGGGAATATACTGTTCTGCGGATTGATTTTTATTTTGATTGGCCCCGGGTTGTTGATCGTGATGACCGCGATGCTGGCGGTCCGCTCGTGGAACCAAAACTGCATCGCTATCTCAATAAAATCGGCGGTGAAGGCTGGGAAGTTGTCGGGATCATCCGTGATTTTATCCTCCTGAAGCGTTTGAGAATGATTTAACAACAAACGGGCTGTGAATTTTCACAGCCCGTCTCAGGTGATGATATTCGGCAGCTAATTTACCTTGTTCTTTCCACGGTGAAATGGTCGTTTATCAACTTGGCGGATGACCATGACAACAGAACCCTGGATTTGAACGATTTCAGGTTTATCGATAATGATCGGGTCCATCAATGGATTGGCAGGCTGTAAACGAATACGCCCATTTTCTTTGTGAAAGAATTTCAGCGTGGTTTCATCCCGATCTGTAAGCCAGATGGCGGCCATCTCGCCATTGTTGACGGTATTCGTCTTTTTCATGATGACGATGTCTCCATCGTTGACCATGGCGTCGATCATAGAATCACCCTGGACTTCCAGCGCGAACAGGTCATCGGGTTTGATGTTTCTTTCTGGCAGCAAACTCCGGGCGACATCGATGGCTGATTCAGCATCGTAATAAGGGAAGTCACTGGTCGGCACCGGTGTGGGTTCGCTGGCAACGATTCTTCCGACGACCGGGATGCGCAGCAGGTCAGAAACCGCTTCTTTGACGCTATCTATGGCATCCGTGATGGGTTTGAGCACTTTGATTCCACGGGATACACGGCTTCCACGCTCGATATATCCCATTTCTTCCAACTGGTTTAAATAATAATTGGCAACCGAGGTGGATGAAATATCAGCCAGCTTGCACATCTCACGTATAGAAGGTGGGTAGCCATTTTTCTCATTATATCGCTCGATTACTTCAAGCAATTTTTTATGCTTATCTCCTAAACCTTCTTTTCGTTTTCTCGCCATCATAAGTTTGCTCCCAAATACCACCTGATATGGTTTAATTCGAATATTTGTGCTAATAATATACCATGAACATCCGTTCTAAGTCAAGTGGTATTCTTCGGGTTAATCTTTTCGCTCCGGCTTACCTGTGGCATAATCGGAAAGGTATTAAATGTGAAATGGAACGCATGAATACATCCAGAATTATTTTAAAAATCAATCGCCTTTGCGTATCAGGCTATCCGGAATATCTTGAGAGATGGGCTGATATTCCCCTTAACGGGAATCATTGTGGGGGACATTGTTAGCAGATAATCCTATGTCACAAGATCTGACCACTCGTCTGGTTTATGCAAGGAAATCACCTCTTCTGGGGAAAATGGCATATTATCTCTTAAAGTTGTTGGGAGTGGAATTCCCCCGATCCGTACCCGTTGGTGAGGGATTAGAAATTGTCCATGGTGGATTTGGTATCGTTATTCATTCGAAAGCCGAAATTAGCGACCGGGTAAAGATTTATCCAGGTGTGACTGTTGGGCGGGCGGATATTCATCGGTCCGCAGACCAATCCAGCTTTGAAAAGATTGTCATAGAAGGGGATGTCGTCCTCGGTGCTGGTTGTAAGGTGCTTTGCCAGGAGGGTGTCTTACGCGTCCGGCGAGGTGCCGTTATTGGTGCGAATGCGGTTTTATTGGATTCTACCGGTGAGAATGAGATCTGGGCTGGCATCCCGGCTCAAAAAGTGGGTATGCGGGAGCCACCTGTATGAGTAAAATCTGCCTGACGCCGCGAGTCAGCGGGATTGGCGGCATGGTTTCATTCCGGGATAAACTTACATCCGGTTTACGTGAAAAAGGAATCGGGGTAACTCAAGATCTGGGAGATGATCAAATCGACGCAGTCCTGGTCATCGGTGGTACCCGCCAGCTAGGTCAATTGCGATCCGTGGGTCGGCGAGGGGTACGCATCATCCAGCGCTTGAACGGTATCAACTGGATCCACCGGGAGCGAAATACGGGGCTTCGGCATTACCTGCGGTCGGAATACGGCAATTGGAACCTGCGTATCATTCGCAACCGGCTGGTTGATGGTGTTATTTATCAGAGCGAATTCACCCGGGGCTGGTGGCACAGGAAGTATACTCCGAGTGGAAAACCTGAACATGTGATCCACAACGCGGTCGACTTGGATCAATTCAAATCACTGCTCGACCAAAATCCGCCTGCAGATCGATACCGCATCCTGGTGATCGAAGGCAGCCTGCTGGGTGGGTATGATATCGGACTCGAATCGGCTGTTGGTCTTGCAGAACGCCTGGAAAATTCCCCTGGTCTGGTGGAAAAGAAACCGGTCGAGCTGATGGTTGTAGGAAAGGTTTCGGAACCTGTCCAGGTGAAATATGCTCGGCGAGCTGGTATTAAAATTATCTGGAAAGGCACTGTTCCGCACACTGACATCCCGGTGATCGATAATAGGGCACATTTGTTGTTCTCATCTGATATCAATGCTGCCTGTCCAAACTCGGTCATTGAAGCCCTGGGGTGCGGACTACCAGTACTGGCGTATGATACTGGCGCGCTGCCGGAACTGGTCACGCCGGGTGCTGGTGAGATCGTTCCCTACGGTGGAAACCCCTGGAAACTGGAACAACCAGATGTATCCAATTTAGCCGAGGGTGCAGTCAGGATTTTAAAGGATCAACCTGTCTATCGAGAGAACGCCAGGGCCCTCGCGGTGAGTAAATTTGGATTGGACCAGATGGTGGATGCTTATGTCGAAATCTTATTGGGATAACCGTTGATGATTTCACGATTGGCATCCTGGAGTGCAAAGATCTTACCTGGACCGGTAAAAAGCTGGTTGTACCGTTTGGGTCCGATATCGCAGGGTATCCGCCGGTTGCTCAACGCAAATTTGCCGGAAGGTATTCAACCGGTGGTGGTTGCTGCGGGTCTGCTGCGAGGAGCGAACCTGGAGATTGATCTGCAACAAGAGAAGGATTACTGGCTGGGAACTTACGAAGTCGAGTTTCTTGAAGCGCTGAAAGAATGGATCCGACCGGGCTGGACAGCGTACGACGTTGGCGCGAATATTGGCTATTTGACCTTGAGCATAGCCCGCCTGGTCGGGCAAACTGGTCAGGTAATAGCTTTCGAAGCCATGCCGGAAATGCAGGAGCGCTGGCAATCCAATATTCAACGTAATCCGGAACAGGACCGGGTGAAACTGATCCGGACTGCGGTCGCCGATCGCAGTGGTTCGATGATCTTTCTGGCTGGTCCTTCTGGCGGCACAGGCAAGCTCGAAAACGCTGCTGGTCGGACGCTCGATTACAACAGGAAATTCGAAGTACCCGCCATGAGCCTGGATGACGCGGTCTTTATTTTTAACAACCCGGCACCTGATTTCATCAAGATGGACATCGAAGGTGGGGAGGTGCTGGCATTTAAAGGCTTGGAAAGGATCATGTCTGAAATCCGCCCGCTGCTGGCAGTTGAACTCCACGGGGAGCAGGCTGCTACAGTTGTTTGGGAGATGGGCAAGAAGATGGATTATTCGGTCCACCGGGTATCGAAGGGGTACCCGCAGGTGAATAGTCTGATTGAGATGGACTGGAAAGAATATATCCTGGCGGTACCCGAATGACAAAGAACTTCACTGGACGTTTAGGGATCATTCAGAGGGTGCTGCCCTCCTACCGCGTGCCGTTCATTGATTTACTGGCAGAACACTGCACCGAAGGTGCGGGAATATTCGCTGGCGATCCGCTGCCTAAGGAAAATATTCACACCGGTGTCCTTCCGGAAGTAGCCCGTTATTTTCATGCGAATAACGTGCATATTGCGGATCCATCTTCACCGCTGTATACCTGCTGGCAGATGGGGATAAGAGATTGGCTGGAAGAATGGCAGCCAGATGCCCTGGTCATTGAGGCAAATCCACGCTATTTGAGGTCTGCAGTCGCAGTCGAATGGATGAACCGCAGAGGCCGGATCGTTCTAGGCTGGGGATTAGGCGCCCAATCGAGCCAGGGATTTCTCTCCGATTTTAAAGACCGGCGGCGAAATAAATTTCTCCGGCAGCTTGACGGAACAATTGCGTATAGTCACAATGGGGCGAGAGAATATCAGAATGCAGGTATACCAGAAGATCGGATTTATATCGCTCACAATGCCGTCAGCAGGAGGCCGGAGCTCAAGCCGCCTTCCAGACCAGCAGAATTTACACCTCGACCTGAAATCCTGTTCGTCGGACGCCTGCAGGAACGCAAGCGTATCGACCTGATGCTGCAAGCCTGTGCTCAATTACCCGAAGAACTGCAACCCTGGGTCACCATTGTTGGTGATGGACCAGCTCAGGCATATTTCAGGGAAAAAGCTGAAGAATATTACCCATCTGCACATTTTACAGGCGCAGTCCACGGTGAGAATTTGATCCCTTATTTCCAACAAGCAGACTTATTCGTCTTGCCTGGAACAGGCGGGTTGGCTGTCCAGCAGGCGATGACTCATGGTTTACCCGTGATCGTTGCCCAGGGAGACGGTACTCAGGGTGATCTTGTATCCGAACAGAATGGCTGGCTGATCCCACCGGGTGATCTTCAGGAACTAGTGGATGCATTGCGTGATGCTTTATCGGATGTCCACAGACTGCGCCAGATGGGGCAGGAGTCCTTCCGCATCGTCCGGGAGGAGATCAATCTGGAGACGATGGTCGAAACGTTTGTCCGAGCCCTCAACGAAACCCGAAAGGTGGATGGATAAATGGCACGCATCTTGATGGTCGCTGACGGTCGTTCACCGACTGCTCTGAATTGGATGCGGTATTTTTCCGATCGAGATTTCAATTTGCACCTGGTGTCGATTTTCCCCTGCAATCCGAACCTGGATTTGGAGACTCTGGATATCCTGCCAACATTCATATCAGCACGGATGGCTGTTTCTGGCGGCTCAACAGCAAGTGAAGATGTTGTGGGAGCTAGAAATTTTGTTCAAAAGATGATTGCAAAAGCCGCTACCCCGGAGGTGCGGACGGGTATCCGTCATATTTTCACACCCCGATCGCTGCCCGGGATGGCCGGGAAACTTGTTGAGCTGGTACGGGAATACGAACCGGATGTCGTCCACGCCATGCGCATTCCTTATGAAGGCATGCTGGCAGCGCTGGCGCTCCAGGAAATCCCAAAACAACGCCTGCTGGTATCTATCTGGGGGAATGACTTCACGCTCCACGCCCCAGCAAACCGGAAGATGCAACTGTTGACCCGTCTGACCATGCAGCGGGCTGATATGATCCACTCTGACTGCTTCCGGGATGTCCGCCTGGCGCGTTCCTGGGGTTTCACTGGGAAGACTCATGTGCTGCCGGGTGCTGGCGGTGTACAGACCAATCTATTCCGCCCACCGGATGAGCCAGTATTTGAGCCGGTGATCATCAACCCGCGTGGATTGCGCACCTATGTTCGCAACCGGGTCTTCTTCCAGGCAATCTCACAAATCAAGGACCAGGTCCCGGGTCTCAAAGTGCTGTGCCCGGCAATGGCCGGCAGCCCACAGGCGGAGAACTGGGTGCGCCAGTATGATATTGCGGACATTGTTCAACTGCTCCCACGCGTCACAAGAAATGAAATGGTCGCTCTGTACCAGCGGAGTATGGTCGTCGCCTCCCCCAGCACCCATGATGGTACTCCCAACAGTTTGCTGGAGGCGATCGCCTGCGGATGCTTCCCGGTCGCTGGAGACATCGAATCGATCCGCGAGTGGATCACCACGGGGGTCAACGGTCTGCTGCATCCACCTGCGGATGTTGACAGGCTGGCAGAAGCACTTCTGCTGGGGATCTCATCGGAGCGTTTAAGAATTAAAGCAAGGGAACATAATCTGGAATTAATTGCAAACAGGGCGGATTATTTGAAGGTCATGAAAAAAGCCGAAAAATTATACCGGTAGGCAAGTTTTCAAAGAATGGGAGGATTGATACCTATTTTCTTCTCCTCTTTACCCACTTCGCATAACTCGAGCTGAAGTGCACCCACGGCATCAGCAGCCGCAGTGGTGGACTGACGGCATGGTGGATCGCTTCCCGCAAGCTTGCAGCATCATTAAATGATGGCAGCAGGATCGTGCCGGCGCCGACTTCACCTGGTGTGTGGGCATCAGAGCCGTGGGTCCCAGGGAGGTTGTGTTCTCTGGCGAAACGCTCCGCCTGCCAGTTGTACCACGGGAAGAAGCAGCGAGCGTTGAAAGTTTCAATAGCATCTACCTGATCTGCGATCGCCTTCAGGTTATCACGTTTCCAGCTACCTTCCCGCAGCGGATCGAAAGGATGTGAAACGCTGATGAATGCATCCTGATCTCTTAGCCTGTCGATGGTCTCTTTTGGCGACAGGAATGGCGGGACGACTTCTTTGACGAACGCCGCCAGAATCTCTCCCTCGTTGGTCATGATCTCCTCGCCGATGATCACGTATTCCGGGTCGATCTGCTTTGTTTCCTGGGCACCAATGATCAGGTTGTGGTCAGTGATCACCAGCCGGTCGATTCCTTTACGTTTGCTGACCCGGATCAGATCTGACGGTTGGGTCAGGCTGTCCGGGGAATAGTAGGTATGGCTGTGGAATTCGACTCGGATGAGATCATTCATGTGTTCGCTCCAATTGGCTTGCTCTTAATCCTAACAGGTCGCGTGAGAAAAACCAGGTGATCAGCCCTAATGCCACGCCGAACCACAGCGTAGCAAAGCGGATCAGTAGTGTGGCTGCTGCGGCTATCCCTGCACCGGGGTTCAAGGTCAGCTGGAGCAGCCCGCCGATGGACGCTTCTGTGGCTCCCAGTCCACCGGGAAGTGTGGATATTGCTCCGATAACTGTCGAAAATGACAGCACAAAGATGCTGATGGCGAATGTCTCCAGGCTGCCTGGTTGACCCAGGCCGATCAATACCAGGTACATGCCGACACCCCCTCCTAACCAGGAGATCACGCCCAAGAATACGGCTAACAGCGTGATCTTAGGCTTAAATACTGCAAAACTGCCTTCGTAGAACTCCCTGAGCTGGGGTGTTGTTTTATTTACAATCGGCAATCGGTCACCCAGGTTGAGAAACCAAATCGCCAGTGGACGAACCTGGGACGCAACGATGATGCCGATTAAACCCACCAGTACAGCAATGAAGACTGGCCACAGGTCCGGGTAGGTGAGGATTCCCATTGTGGAGAGCAGCAAAACAGCGATACCGTCGCTGATCCGCTCTGCCAGCACAACAGAAATTCCCCTGGCTGTTGGCACACCAGTCCTGTGATTGACCCACAGTCCCTTTAGGGCTTCACCAATCTTACCTGGAGTGACCGCCAGTGGGAATCCAGCCACGAACAGGCGTGCGC
>JABAOG010000113.1_pt1 | contig 15104 bp, 17 predicted proteins | sample 7062131 | NCBI WGS metagenome assembly JABAOG01 (sample SAMN14538629, study PRJNA623070) | marine sediment metagenome | biome: marine biome [ENVO:00000428]; feature: marine pelagic biome [ENVO:01000023]; material: deep marine sediment [ENVO:00002113] | place: India: Arabian Sea | collected...
ATCTTTGACCGCTGCAAAAAAGTCGACCCCGTGGAGCAAACTTTGAAGATCGAAGATATGCACCATCACTTCGACCATATCATTAACTGCGATCCCTACACGGATATGATCTTCGCTGAAGTCAACGGAGAACCCATCGCCTACACCCGGGTATCCTGGGATAAAGAAGGGAATGGAGATTATATCTACTACTCACTGGGCTGGATCGTACCGGAATGGCGTCGAAAGGGCATCGGCTCGGCTATCCTGGAGTGGGATGAAAACCGGCTGCGGGAGATCGCCGAAGAACATCCGTACGATGCGCCTAAGTTTTTCCGCGCCTATATCGATGATAAACTCAAAGCCCACACGGCTTTATTTATGAGCGAGGGGTATAAGCCGATCCGCTACTTCTTCGAAATGACACGACCGATCGATGTGCCTTTACTTCAAGCCCCCATGCCGGCTGGTTTGGAAGTTCGACCGGTAGAGGAAGCTCATATGCCATTGATCTGGGAGGCAATGCACGAAGCCTTCCGGGATCACTGGGGTTATGTCGAACCTACCGAAGAAAGCTATCAACGCTGGCTGACGGAACCGATCCACAAACCCGAACTTTGGAAAGTCGCATGGGATGGGGATGAAATTGCTGGAATGGTCTTGAATCACATCGATGAAGAAACAAACAAAGAGTTCAACCGTAAGCGCGGCTGGACAGAAGATATTTCCGTGCGGCGTCCATGGCGCAAGCGCGGTCTGGCGACTTCACTGATCATCCAGAGCATCCAGATGTTCCGGGAGATGGGTTTCGAAGAAACTGCCCTGGGTGTGGATACTGAGAATCTTTCCGGTGCCTTACAACTCTATGAGCGCATTGGTTATCGTGTATCAGACAGCATGACTACTTATCAGAAACCGATGGAATAAAATGATGAACATAAAAGAGAATTTGATCGAGAGAAAACGAACTATGCTGCCAGAAGGTTACACTGTCCGTCCAGCAACCCTGGATGACCTGCAGATCACTGCGGACTTCCTCAACTTGTTCTCCAAACACCATACCGGCATAGAGGACAATCACGTCGATGAGATGCACATCGAGTGGACCTCACCGGGCTATAACCTGGAGACCGATTCATTATTGGTATTCGATGGCGAGGATCAGCTCGTCGGCTATAGTGAGGTCTGGGATGCGATCGACCCGCCTGTCAAACCATGGGTGTGGGTAGCCGTCCACCCGGAGTATGAAGAGCTGGGTATTGGTGAATATCTTCATCACCGGGCAAAAAAACGCGCCTGTAAGGCAATTTCACGCGTCGATGATGGTGTCCGTGTCGCCATGTTGATTGGCTACGCTTCCACCACAAAGTCGATGATCGCCCTGGCAGAGAATCGCGGTTTCAAGCAAGTCCGCAATTATTATCGCATGCAAATCGATATGGAGAATCCACCTCCAGAACCTGTATGGCCAGAGAACATTATGCTGAAACCATTCAACGAGGAAGATGACCTGAAAGCGGTGTACATTGCTGATAAAGAAGCTTTCCGCGACCACTATGGTTTTGTCGAACGCGACTTCGAGCAGGGTTTCTCCGATTTCGTCCACATGACGGTGAAGAAGGACTCCTTCGATCCGACGCTGTGGTTCCTGGCCATGGATGGGGGTCATATCGCGGGCATCAGCCTGTGTAAAAAATACGCAATCGACGACAAAGAATGTGGGTTTGTCAGCCATTTAGCCGTTCTAAAACCCTGGCGCAAACAGGGTCTGGGGTTGGCACTGCTTTTACACAGCTTTGGCGAATTCTACCGACGCGGCTACCGCAAGGTATCCCTGGGGGTCGATGCCGATAACCTGACCGGTGCGCTTCGGTTGTACGAAAAGGCTGGCATGTACGTCAAGCGCCAGTTCAACAACTATGAAAAGGTCATTCGACCCGGACGCGACATCAGTGTGCAAGATTTGGAATGAGGAGTGGCTGAAAAACCGGGCTCAAATTGCTGTTGATTGAAAAAGGACATAAATCATGCAAAACAATTCTTTCTCACTGCCGGAGGATTTTTCATCGCGACCCGCCACCATGAAAGACGCAGACATAGCCGTTGATTTGATCAATGATTTCAGTCACTATCACGCCGGGGTGAAACCAGCAACCGTTCACAACTTGAGCAACGAGTGGCAGTCCCCGGGGTATAACCTGGCAGAAGATGTTAGTCTGGTTTTCAATCAGGCTGGTTCACTGGTCGGGTATGCAGACTGCTGGGATGTCATTGATCCACCAGTGCAGCCCTGGGCATCACTATTTGTCCATCCAGAGTTTGAAGGGCGTGGAATAGGGAAATATCTGCTTGCCTGGCTGGAAAAACGAGCTCAGAAAGCAGTTTCCCGCGTGAAAAATGAACTGCGGGTTTCCCTGCATACCAGTTTTTTCTCTGCAGCCAAATCGATGAAAGCGCTCGTTGAGCAGCAGGACTACCAGTTGATACGCCACGCATTCCGTATGCAAATCGATATGGATGCACCTCCACCGCCTCCGGTATGGCCGAAAGGTATCGATCTGAAACCATTTGACCCGCAAAAAGACTTGGAGATGGTCTACACGGGCGATGATCAAGCCTTTCGCGACCATTTTGGGTATGTAGAGCCTGCCGATCATCAATCAGCCATGGAAGATTTCGCTCATTACATGACGGGCAAGGATTCCTATGATCCAAGTCTATGGTTCCTGGCGATGGATGGCGAACAATTAGCGGGGTTCAGTGTGTGCAATCGTTGGGCGAGAGATGACCGGGAGTGTGGATATGTCAGCAGTCTGGGGGTGTTAAGACCCTGGCGCAGGCGTGGTCTCGGGCTTGCACTGCTCAGACATAGTTTTAGAGAGTTTTACCAGCGTGGTTACCGGAAAGTAGCCCTGGGCGTCGATGCGGGAAATCTGACCGGTGCCCTTCGACTTTACAAGAAGGCTGGCATGTATGTCAAACGGCAGTATGATCACTACGAGAAAGTCCTTCAACCTGGCCGCCAAATCAGTGTACAATCACTGGGGTAACCAATTACTCCAGGAGGTTCAATGAGCATCAAAGCCATCATCTGGGATCTCGGTGGTGTCATCCTGCGCACAGAAGAAGGCGAACACAGAGAGGAACTGGCATCCCAATACAAGACAACCCGCGACCAGCTAGAGTATGAAGTTTTCGCCAGTCCACCCGGGGTCCAGGCTCAGATCGGGGAAATCCACCCGGATCAATTGTGGGAATACATCGGAAACCGTTTTGAACTCTCGCCAGACGAAATTGACGATTTCCAGGAACGGTATTGGGCTGGAGATCAAGTAGACGAAGCCCTGGTAGAAACTGTTCGCCATCTTCAAGGCAAATACAAGACCGCCCTGCTCTCTAACGCCTGGCTCGATCTTAGAGAGTATCTCGAAAACGTCTGGAAGATCGCAGACGCTTTCGACGTGATGATTATCTCCGGGGAAGTCGGTATGGTCAAACCAGACCCGCGCATCTACCAGATAGCGCTCAACGAACTGGATATCGAAGCGCATGAAGCCGTTTTCATCGACGATTTCGCTCACAACATTGAAGGCGCTCACGGTGTAGGGATGAACGGCATCCACTTCCAGTCTGCAGAACAAACCTTGAGAGAACTTGGTGAACTCTTAGATGGCGAACCAGGGGTATAGAGGTTATTGATTCCAGCTCAAAGATGCTCACGCGATAAGCAATCCTTTAACCTACGTTCATTGATTCAAACTTTCAGAACTCTAGTCACCCCGCGGCACCTGCCGCCTGTACCCTTCAGGGTGAAGGCAGTGCGAGGGGTCGCTGTCGCTACCAGGGGTCGATGAGCAGATCGGCTGACAGAGCACTGTGGACCAGCCAGAGTCCAATGAAAACGATCATCACAGCGATCCCTCGGTCGGTACCCTCCCGCGGGATGACAAGACAGAGAGTGTGTGCCCACAGCGTGAACACACGCAGAACTGCCTACCCTCTTGTCACCCCGCGGCAACTGCCGGAGGCAGTGCGAGGGGTAGCTGTCGCTGCCAGGGGTCGCTGAGCAGATCGGCTGACAGAGCCCTATGGACCAACCAGAGTCCAGTGAAAACGATCATCACAGCGATCCCTCGTCGCTATGCGTCCTCGGGATGACAAGTTAAGTAGATCTGTCACCTCGCGGTACCTGCAGCCTGTTCCCTTCAGGGTGCAGGCAGAGTGAGGGGTCGCTACATTCACCGGTCAATTTCCTCCTCCGTGAGATTGATGCAAATACTGCCAGGTTAGAGACGCAGTCATCGCGGTGCGAATCGTCTCAAAACCGGGGCACCGGTTGTTTTCCTATTATTCTTCTAAAGGATATCGAACAGGCGATCGAAAAAGGCTATACGCCCCAGAATAAGTTAAACCTTCTCTCCACAATGCTGACAGAAGAGTGCGTCCTCAGGTATCTGATTACCGCAGGCACCGCATACGGATGCCTCGGCAGAACTCAATTGTTTCTCAGCTCGCTCCTGCCGGGACTTTTTTGGTCTGGGAACTTTTTCCAGAAGATCCCTGGCAAGATTCTTCCCAATAATAAAAGCCTGATTGTACATTTTACGCATCTGAGCACGGCTCAGGTGCTTCCCGGTTAGGTACCATTGCAGCACCGCATGCCCAACAACATACGTACCTGAATAAGCAACGGCCACCTTGGGAACGATCCCCCATACCGGGATCAGACCAACAAGGGAACGAGCAACCTGGCGCCATAAGAATCCTCCACCCAGCACACCGCTGAATTCAGCGATATAGTCTCGCCACTCGGTGGACATTCCCAGTGCCAAACCTAATTTGTAGACCAAAAAACCCTGCGCTTTGGTAAGAACAACGATATCGGCAACATTCAACGGCACATCCAAAACCGGGACAATTTCCGCCAGACCGGTGCTGAGTGAGTATGCTGCGTTGGAAAAACATGTCTCACTGATTAATTTTCGAGCAACCCGTTGCCGGAAGAGTGGATATTGCCGAGCCAGTGCCAGATGTTCGTCAGGAAGGATCCCCAAAACCGACGGTACAAATACTTTATGAAGGAATTCTTTGTCTTCAAGGTCTCCCCTGGTGAAGCGTCCAGGACGCAGGTCGAGAGAGTTTTCAACACCCCCTTCGCCTGCTTCATCCAGCGAGATGACCAGGTAGGGCTCGCGGTTGTAATTCCACACCTGGAGCCAGTTCTCGAGCAAGTCAATTTTAGAATTCTCATCACCCAGCACCACCAGCCATAAATCCACATCCTCGACAGGGATCACCTTTTTACCACTCAAGACTAAAACTGGTGTATGAGATCGGGCATCTTCTCTTGCAGGGTCCGAACGCAGCAGGTCTGCCAGCCGGTTACCCATCCCAGATGCCAGGTCAACGATAACAATTTTCAGTTCACGCTCAGCCTTTCGCCGGATGGGGCGCAGATCAACTTCCTGTATGATCTTCCACATATTGCCGACTTTTTTTAAACCAGTGGACTTTTTTGGTGAATCCGTCATGATTCCGTGTTTCTCCATGATTTTGTTAATCGTTCAGAATTTACATTCATTTCCCCATTTAATTGAGCGAAGTCCCAATCTGTCATGATCAGCAAATCGAATAAAACAATCTTCACCAAATCACCACGGAAGGACATCCCCATTTTTTGAAAGGAATTTTCCAGTATCTTCAATCGTCAACCGGTCAACAAGGCTAATGATATCTTTGATCGCCTGGTCAGGCTCCAGTTGAGCGTTCGTCCCACCCATATCGGTCTGTACCCAGCCAGGATAAAGTGTAACGACAGTGATGCCTTCAGCTTTCAAGTCATGGGCCAGCGTTTTGGTGAGCATGTTCAAGGCTGCTTTGCTTCCTGAATAACTATAGTTTCCCCCATATTTCTTACCTTCAAATGAGCCCATTTGCGAAGTGAAATTGACAATCTTCGGTTGTCTTCCATTCTTGAGCATTTCTAAAAAATATTGAACGACGATCAGCGGGGCGATTGCATTGGTGTGGAACGTCAGCAATAGGGTATCAACATCCAGGCTGCGGGGCGTCTCTCCGCGGGGGAAAATGCCGGCATTGTTGACCAGCACCTCCAGGCCGTCTGTTTGTTCTGATATCTGTTTCCGCGCCTGGAGGATGGAAGTCTCATCAGTAACATCCAGCTCGATGAGTGACAGCTGTTGTGGGAATATTTCCATTAACTTGGCAAGCTCTCCAGGAGAAGATATTTCACGCACACCCGCAAATATCCGATCTCCTCGTTGCAGGCCCTGCCTGACAAATTCCAATCCCAACCCTCGATTGGCGCCTGTGATCAAAATACGCTTCATCCTTCTTCACCCATTTTTTTGTCCTGCTGGTAGGGTTACTTACCTCCGGGATTTTGCGGGGCTTGCTCCCACAATTTCATGAACGATTGTGTCTGGTCGGCGTTATGCAGGTAAGCGAACCTGGCAACTTCCCGACCTACTTCCAGCAGCCGCTGTTTTAATTGCTCATCCCGAAGCTCACCATGAGAGTCGAATTGCTCCCAGGCACGGGGTATACTTACGTGCTGCGGTACCACCCAAGCATGTAGTGATCGTCCAACGGTTCGCAGGCTGTTGAGCGCATTGGTTGCCCCTAAATCTCCCCCTGCCACGCCAATTAATCCCAGCATCTTACCTTCAAACTCTTTGAAACCCATCAGGTCTAACGCATTTTTTAACACACCACTGAAACTGCCATGATATTCTGGTGTCGCGATGATAATCCCTTGTGCCTGCTGGATATCTTTCCTGAGCTTCTTTACACCCTCAGGATATTCGTTACGCGGGCGTCCGTCACAGAAAACCAGTTCGTAGTCACCCAAATGGATTTTCTGGGTCTGCGCGCCGATCTCACTCGCCCCCTGCAGCGCGACCTCTAAAACTCTGCTTGTCGAACCTTCTTTCCTCAAGCTGCCGCAAAGTCCAACAATGATCAATTGTTTTTCATCATTCATAATGCACTCGTAAATGTTAAATCTATCCTACCATAAATCGACTTTGAAATTAAATCAAATTGCGGTGTTTACAGGATAATCAAACCGTACTGAAAACCAGTCCGCACTGCTTCCGTTCGGTTGGTGACCCCCAGCTTGGTGTAAATCGAAGAGATATGGAACTTGACGGTGTGCTCACTGATCTCCAATTCATAAGCGATCTGCTTATTGGCAAACCCCTGCGCCAGCAGCTGCAGTACTTCCATCTCGCGTGGTGTCAGATCTTCTACCAGCTCGCCTTCTGGGTTTTTGTTCCGTTCTCTAGCCGGTTTGGTGAACTCCAGCAAACCCGGTGCCCCGATGATCAATCCCTGGCTGACAGCGCGTATGGCGATTGCCAGTTCTTCAGTGCTGCAGTCATGTGGCAGTACTCCCCAGGCTGGCGCACCGCTGTTGGTGATCTGGCTGGCTTCCTGTTCGCTGCCAACCATCCCAACCAGGCCGATGTCCTGCTTTGTCTTGTCCTGCAAGCCGACACTCCCGGATACCAGCAGCAGATCGACTGCTTCCAGAGAGACTTCCAGCGAATCTAAACTGGCTGCATCGGCAATGACATCAAAATCCACCTGGTCTTCCAGCAAGGCGCGCAGACCAACCCGCACAGCCAGGCCGGCGGCCAAGATGGCAATCCGCACCGGTTGAAGACTAACTTCTTCGCTCATACAAAAAATCAGGGAGGCGTATATACCTCCCTGAGATTATATCCTACCTCTGATGCGGACCGTGATGGTGCTTCCCATGCCGCCCACGACGTCCCCGATGGTGTCGTTTTTCCGTACTCCCAGTACGTTCTCCGACCGTGATTTCCACAACCTTGAGTTCACCGCCGCGCAGCACCTGCACGGCGGTCTTCTGACCGACGAATTCACCCACCAGCAGAGCGAATAAATCATCGTGATGGGAAATTTCATTATCAGCCAATCCAACCAGGATATCACCAATCATCAGGTCGCTCTCTGCTGCGGGGGTACCTTCTTCGATGGCGACCAGCAGCAGTCCAGTATTCTGTTCCCGACCAAGCGTTCCTGAGGCACCAGCAGGGAGATCGACTGTCTGGCTGCGGATGCCCAGGAATCCACGCTGGATACCGCCGTGTTCTGCTAATGTGTCAGCGATTTTGGCTGCCTGCGACATTGGAATGGTCAGCAAGGCTCCGTGCGCCAGCCCGGAAGTATTGATGCCGATGACTTCTCCCGATGCGTTGACCAGTGCTCCTCCGGAAAAACCGGGCAGCGGCAGCGCGTCCGTGCGGATGAAGGCTTCCAGCATACCACCCCGGCGGGTGCGAGCCGGTCCATTCACCACACTGATCACGCCCAGGCTGGCCTGTAAGCCGCTCATACCCGGACGACCGAGGGCCAGCACCAATTCACCGACTCTGGGATCGCTGCTGGCAGCCTGTGCAGGGGTTAATACCTCCTCTTCCAGGCGCAGCAATGCCAGGTCACTGCTGGCATCACGCCCGGCGACCTGGGCAATCACTTCCTGCCCATCCGGAAGGAAGACCTGCACGTCCTCATCTACCTCTGCCACATGATCGGCAGTCAGGATCAGGTTGGATTTGTACGCCACACCACTGGCTGGCATCCTCCGCCGTCCATTGACCAGAACTACCGAATTGCCAGTTTTCTCCACTGCGGAGGCCATCGCCTCGCTCAATTGTGTAAATATGTTTTCCATAAATCTCACTCCTTTATAGTCTTTCATTTGCATCCCCAGTGTACCGAAAAAGAAAATTTCATACATCAGTAAAACGGTCAGGTACTGACCTGGATATTCGATTAGTAAGGGTAGTCGCAATCCGACCTTCTTCTCTTTCGATCGAGCAGTGAGCAGGAACTTGGATGCTGTATAATACAATCAATGGAACGCATAGGGAGCCATTGCAGTCAATCGTTCCGGCATTGTCACTTTATCTGCTGAACAATTCGCTTTTAGAGGTGTGATATGGAACAACCTATGAATGTACCTGCCCCGGAAGCCAATACCCGGGTAAGAGATTTAATTTACATTCTGATCGGACTGGGAATCTTCCTCTTTGCTGCATTCTGCNNTGTTTCCACCCTATTTCGATGATGACAGCCGTCCGCAAATCTTCCAGGCTTACCTCCAGGATCTGAATGGCGACGGTCACCTGGACGCCTACTTGACCTATCACAACGAGATCAACCGCGTGCTGCTCAACAACGGCGACGGCGATTTCAAACTCTTTAACCCATTGCCACCGTCCAGGAATAAATTCTGGCCCAGTGCCGCCCTTGCCCTGGGGGATCTGGATGGTGACGGTCAGCTGGAGGCCATCCTCAACAACCACGATGGTCAGCAGATTCCGCTCAGCTGCGCAGAGGCACCAGCTGGCTTCAGCCTTCCGGTACCCGTCTCCGCCAGCGCCGGTATGTCCCTTGGCATGTGGGACTCAGATGACGACGATGTGGCGAATGACTTCTTGCTGAACTGCTGCAAAAGTGGGACAGTTCTTTACAACTACGGGACCTATACCAACCCGGCACCCTGCCTCAGTGATGGCAATCCGAATGCTGTTGCCCTTGTTGATTTAAACGGAGACGGCTCTCTGGACGCTTTTTTAGCTGATGGTCGCCGAAGACGTGCACCCAATTCGGTCTGGTTCAATGATGGCCATGGTGATTTTAGCGACAGCGGTCAACGATTGGGGAACGCAATCAGCATGGATGTGGCTATTGCCGACATCAATGGGGACGGCTACCCGGACGCCGTGGTCGCCAATCGGGGTGCTGATCAAGTCTGGTTAAACAATGGAGATGGGTACTTCTCAGACAGCGGACAGCGGCTGGACCGTCAGCTAACCCTCTCCGCGCTGCTTGCTGATTTGGATGCCGATGGTGACTTGGACTACTTCGCCGCCGGCGAGACTAGCGGCCAGGTCTGGCTCAACGATGGAAGCGGTGCCTTCCAATCCGGTGAAAGTGTACGCTATGATCGAGACCAGGTCCCCGCCTTGGGTGACGTCAACAACGATGTTTTGCCCGACCTGTTCATCGCCGGTGTTGACAAGCACCAGGTCTGGCTAGGTGACGGGATGGGCCACTTTGTCCACAGCACAAAATTGGACGGGCGCAACAGGAAGTAATCACAACCTTGGCAGGCATAGTTCCTGTCAATCCTTTCAAGGGTAAAACACCTACTATGTCTAAAAGGCAGGACCAGAGAAATACAAAAAAAAACCGGTCTTTTAAATATATGAGGTAGATCATGTCATTAGAAGCCACGCGAAACTATTATGAAAATTTTGCAGAACGGGAATGGCTGCGGTTGGAAAACCCGGACGATGGCGCTGTTGAATTTGCTGTCAACCGGCATTTCCTGGAGAAACACCTGGAGCCTGAATCCCGGGTGCTGGACATCGGCGGTGGACCGGGACGTTACGCCATCTGGCTTGCACAACATGGTCATCGAGTTGTGCTGGCAGACCTTTCTGCCAAGCTGCTGCAAATCGCACGAGAAAAGATTGAGAAGGCAGGAATCAACGATCATATCGATGAGATCGTCGAAACGGATGTGTGCGACCTCTCACATTGGGGAGCCGAATATTTTGATGCCGTTGTCTGCCTGGGTCCTTACTATCACCTGCCGGATCCAGATGATCGGGAAACAGCAACCCGGGAGATCCACCGGGTACTTCGAACCAGGGGACTGCTGTTCGCCGCACTCATGCCGAGGCTTGCCTTCCTGCAGCGCACGCTGGCGATCCCTGACGAACGCCACCGTCTAATGAATCCCCACTTCATATCACGCGTGCTTGAAGAAGGCATCTTTGAAAACGATATTCCCGGGCGGTTCACGAGCGGATATGGTTTTCGTCCTCCCGATACCAACTCCTTTTTCGCCAGCCATGGATTTTTCAAAATCGGGCTGTATTCTTCGGAAGGGATCTCTATCGGCATTCAACGCTCGCTGCATGAAATGGCTGAAGACGATCCGAAACTATACCAATCCGCCATGGAACTGATCATTCGAACTGCGGACGACCCGAGTATACTGGGAATGGCAACACATCTACTGTATATCGGGAGAAAGGAGTAGGCCTTACAAGTCTGATCAAAAAGAAGGGACTGGTTGAGCAGGTGTATATCTTAAATAAGATTGCTTGACCATTGACATCAAAAAAATCATCCCTGTTGTTAGGATAAATGTCAGGAGGAGTGAAATGAGAAAACTATCTTGGCTGTTAGTTGCATTATTCGTTTTATTTGTTGGCTGTCAATCATCACCATCAACAAGCCCTTCACCCATCCCAACATTGACATCCACTACAACGTCAAAACCGGTTGGATCACCAATTCCACCCAGGGATCTGTCCTCCCTGCCGCCCATATCCGTTGAGAATGCCAGTCAACTGACGAACCTCGAAATTCTATTGGGTCACACTGCCCCAATAATGTCCATCGCCTTTCATCCTGATGGAAATATTATCGCTTCAGGCAGCCTGGATGGCAGGATACGGCTGTGGCAGCTATCAACAATGGCAGAAATCGCGATTTTAAAACATCGCCCTCAAACCGGTGGAGTTGATTTCAACCTCGATGGGAATCTGCTGGTCTCTGGTGGGACGGATGGAAATATCCGTCTCTGGGAGGTTGCTTCAGGCACGGAGCTGGAACTGCTCGGTACTCACAGTATTAACAGCACTTTTGGAGTTTGGGAGGTTGAATACAGCCCGGATGGAACGATGGTGGCCTCCGCAAGTGTGGACGATACCGTCCGCATTTGGGATGCTGCAGGTGGCGGAGAGCTGGCAGTTCTTCGAGGTCACATCAGCGACGTCTACAGAGTTGCCTTCAGTTCTGATGGAAAGTACCTGGCAAGTTCGAGTAAGGATTACACCGTTATCCTGTGGGATACTGAAAACTGGTCGCAGAAATTCCTTCTGGAGGGGCACGAAGCAGAAGTGATCGACATAGCCTTCAGCCCGGACAGCACCATTTTAGCCTCCGCAAGCGGTGGAATTGTAGAGAAATACAATGTACGCCTTTGGGATGTGGAACAGGGTACACAACTGGCAGTTCTGGAGGATTTTACAGATCCAGTCCAGGGAGTTGCATTCAATCCAGATGGAAGTGTGTTGGCGGCCAAATCCGTAGATGGCACTGTGCGTCTGTGGGATATGAGCTCGATGGATGAGCTGGCTGTCATTGAAGGACCAACAGGCTTCTCGGTGGATCTGACCTTCAGTCCAGATGGCAGTCTTTTAGCAGGCGGGGGGAGTGATGGTTCCGTGTGGCTGTGGGGCGTGGAAACACCCTGAAGGCTGCTGCGTAATCGATCTCCACACCGTACCCGTGCCAACTGATACGGGTGAATTCGACGATCCAAATTTCGTAGATGCGATTCAGTGTGCCCTGGACACATACGCAATCCTTTTATATGTGTACAACCCGCTGCAGCCATTAACCAAGCCTGCAATGATCATCACCAGCAAACAAAACTCCGTTTTCANNAAGGGGGAGATCAGGATGGAGGCAATTTTAACCCAATGGATCATTGTAGAAATATTAGGAAGATGGTTGGTAAAACCATTCAATTCACAATTTCCTGTACCGTTCTTGAAACGCATATATCAATATAGGTGTTATTAAAAAAGGAGGTGATTTATGGCTAAATATATCCCCTGGAACAGTCAACCGTTAGCAGCCTGGGCATCTAAGTATGCTACAGGAGAATTCATTGATTTAATGGGTCGCTCCACGCACTACATCGTCAAAGGTTCTGGTAAACCAATCATCCTTATCCATGGTTTTTTCTTTGATTCGTTTATGTGGAACAAGAATATCGATTCCATCTCAGAAAAGTTCAAAGTCTATTCTTTGGATCTTTGGGGTTTTGGCTACAGCACGCGTGAACCTTTGAATTATGGGTACCAGCTTTTTACAAAACAGCTATTGAGCTTCATGGATGCTTTAAATATCGAAAAAGCACATCTCATCGGGCAATCCATGGGTGCTGGGACAATCATCAATTTTTCGATTTCAAACCCGGAGAGGGTGGATCGGATCGTACTCGTTGATGCGGCCGGAATGCCCAATCCATTACCCATCATGGGAAAAATATCCAACCTTCCAGGTATTGGCGAGATTCTTTACAGTCTAAAGGGAAATTTCGTTCGTAAATTTACGCTCAAGAGTACTTTTATACACAATCAAGCGATCATTACTGATGAATTTATCAAAAACGTCACCCGCTTTCACAAAATCAAGGGGAGCAGTGAAGTTATGCTTAGAGTAACTCGGAGTCAATTCTTCGATACCCTGAAGAATGAAATTAAAACATTGGCTTCAATTGATATTCCAATACTCATTGTTTGGGGTCGTAATGAGAAATCGATACCACTTTCCACAGGCAGAAAACTGCATGAAATCTTGCAGGGATCACGATTTGAAGTCCTGGATGAGGCCGGACATTGCCCCAATATCGACCAGGCCGATATATTCAATCAGCGGGTATTGGAATTTTTAACCTCAGACTGAAATGGAGGTGAATCCAAGGCAATCAGTTTGAGAGCACTGCCCTGGTCCACTGCCAGGACGAGGAGTTGACGGAGGGGTGTATAAGTTTGATTGAGTTGTTTCACCCGTAGAGATGCATACATGGCCGTCTCGAACCACAAGGAATTGGTACACTGATGAAAACAATTATCTAGCATGATCACAACCAGCCGACTGACCTGACCACTCCACCCCACCAGTCTGTCCGCCTCGTGGGGAACCTAAGCCTGTAGTGATATGAGAGGCAGACATGGGTGGATACTGTACTGGCGAACCCAACAATACTGGACATGGAGGTGTATATGGAGGGAAAAATGGACGGGGATGTGTAGTTGATCTATTCTATCCGAAGAGTCCAAGGGATCAATCCATTGTATAATTATTCAAGTCAATACCTGAAGGGGTAAATTCAATATGAACCTGGATGAAAATATCCAATGGTTGTACGATGACGTTCAACAAAATCGGAAGGTTTTAGATAGTCACGATTCTCAACTTGCCCGACGGAATTATTTGCGGTCTTTGCATTGTTTCTACGAGGTTTCTTTATCAATGCTTCGTGAATTTACTGCAAAATTATTGGTGAACGATTTTGATCTAAACGGGGAATGGAAACTACACGAATTATTTCCACTGTTAGATGAATCAGCCCGACTCAGGGGAAATGGGAAATTAGATCTGGAACCAAATCGATTGCCCTTTTTGTCCTTGGTCGCATACACGCTTAAAACCTTTGCTAAACAGGTTAATATAGAAAAAGATNNAGCCTTTCGCAATTCAACAAAGATACGTCACAGAATTACCCATCCAAAAATCCATTCCGAACTAGATATCACTGATGAAGAGGTAAAAATCATTGATCAAGGATTAGAATGGTGGAGTGATATTTATCATGAATTGTTGAAGAAACGTCGTGATAAATTGATGGCTAAGTAATCAATTGGGGAACCGGATCGCCTCACTAAACATACATATCAAAACCTAGCCTGTCCACCTGCGTGTGGAACCCAAGCCTACAGTACTACGAGCGGCGAAGTGGGTGGATACTGTGCTGACAAACACATCAGGTCTGGACGTGGAGACATATCTGGGGATGAAAATGGATGAGGATGTGTAATCGATCAATTGCCAATTGGGACACAATATACTTCAAAAAGCTGCTCAGCACAGGTTTTGCGTCTCTACGGTATGATCTGATCATCCAAAGTTTCCCCTCCATAACCTCCCCCAAAAATCCATCTTGACTTAGAACATCTGTTCTATTACAATCAACTCACTATGAGTTCATCATTTTGGAAGCGCATCTCGCGCGAACCCGATCCAGCGGAAGACCGCCGCTTGCATATCTACCTCAGTAAGGAGACCCTGAACCGATTGAAGTCCCTGGCCAGCGAAGCTCGCCGCCCTGTCGCTGATGTGGCCGCTGACCTGGTCGTGCAGGCCCTGGCTCAGCGCCGGCGCGCCGAAATCAACCTGCGTCACCTGGACGTGCTCTCACCCCGGGAACGCCAGGTCGCTGCCTGGGTGTGCGAAGACTACACCAACCGGCAGATCGCCGCCGA
>JABAOG010019259.1_pt2 | contig 15098 bp, 14 predicted proteins | sample 7062131 | NCBI WGS metagenome assembly JABAOG01 (sample SAMN14538629, study PRJNA623070) | marine sediment metagenome | biome: marine biome [ENVO:00000428]; feature: marine pelagic biome [ENVO:01000023]; material: deep marine sediment [ENVO:00002113] | place: India: Arabian Sea | collected...
CGGTGGATCACCCGCACGCGCCGCGCGAACTTGGTCAGGAAGATGGCCTCTTCCAGCGCGCTGTCCCCACCGCCGACCACGACCACGTCCTTGTCGCGGAAGAAGAACCCGTCGCAGGTGGCGCAGTAGCTCACGCCGCGCCCGATCAGCGCTTCCTCGCCGGGGACACCCAGCCGCCGCGCGGACGCGCCCATGGTAATGATCACCGAAAACGCCTTGAAGCTGCCGCTTTCGGTCGTGATGGTATACGGCGGCCCGCTGCTAAAATCGACCTCGGTAACGAGATCGTACTCGAACCGCGTGCCGAACCGTTCAGCCTGCTCGATGAACAGTTGTACCAGCTCAGGCCCGGTCAGCCCTTCCGGAAAGCCAGGGTAGTTCTCGACTTCGTTCGTAATCGAGATCTGGCCGCCAAGCTGCGTCCCGGCGATCACCAGAGGGTTTAAGTTGGCCCGTGCTGCGTACAACGCTGCGGTCAAGCCCGCGGGCCCCGAGCCAAGAATTACCAGTTGTTCCTGCTGCATATCGTTAATGTGCTCCTGCTATATTCCCTCAACAATGTGCCTGCTATACGTTAGATGCAGAGCCGCGCATTATGGTGCAAGCGGTGCATCGCCAGTCTCGCCTTCCAGGATCTGGATCAGCGCCTCGAACTCGGTGAGACAGCACTGGCATTGATCCAGATGGCGCTTGACTTCCGGCAGAACAGCAGCCGCATCGTGCCCGGCCCGCAATAGATCGACGTATCGGTCCACCTGCTCGAAGCACTCACCACAGGTAATGTCTTCGGACTCTGTGGCAAATATCTTCTTCATGATAGCGGCAAAACGTTTGATCTTTATAGGCGGCTCTGTGTTCACACCGTTCTCCTGCTCCTGATCCTGACGCGCATCCCCCGGCAGTTCTTACCCCTCGCCGAATAATTCGAGGATGTATTCCAGCGACAAGCCCTGCTCTTCAAGATAAGTCTTTAGCTTGACCCGCGCATCGTGCACCAGCTTATACAACGCGTTGCGATTCGTGCCCATCCGCCGCGCGATCTCTTCGACCGGAACGCCCTCCATTGTATACGCAGTCAGCGCGGTGCGCTGGCGCTCGGTCAGCACGTTCTGGATGGCGTAGTCGATGGTGGCGAGCACGTCGCCCTGTTCGGTGGCGTTCTCCGGGTGGGGTGCCTGCTCCGGCGAGATCGCGAGATCGGTGATCTGCGGGGCGATCTCGCCCCCGGCAGTGATGTGGTCCAGCGAGTAGTTCTTGTAGCGCACGCGCCGCAGCTCGCTGATGGCCACCCGCGCCGCAATCTTCGACGCCCAGGTCGTGAACTGGCTCTCCCCGCGGAAGGTGTGCAGGTTATCCAGCACTTTTAGCAGCGCGTCCTGTGCGAAGTCACTCGCCATCTGGCCGAGGTCTTCGGAGGTACGGCGCGTCAGGTCGCTGCGGTCGTTGCGCAGGTAGTAGTACACGCCGCGCACCAGCAGCTCGCGCAGGTCTTCCAACGCAGCAGCGCGCTGAGCGCCTTCCGCCTGCAAATCAGCCAGCCACGCCTCGTTTGTGCGTTGCGCCATTACTCGCCCCTGCCCGACTTTAAACACCCAATTGTTGAAAGATTGTTGAAAAGCGGAGGCAATTGTTGAAAGTCGCGCCAATCTGGTAAAGCTATCAACATTCAAACGGGTTTTCAACAATCTTTGAACAAGCTTTCAACAACCCGAATGTTGAAAGCCGACCCCCACATCTGGGGGGCTGAGGCCGCTCCACCCCACATATGGGGGTCAAACCGCCCGAATCGCCGGTTTTCAACATCTGATGAGTCCCCTACTACTACGGCTACTTTTGAATCTATAAGAGTAAAAGAAAACAGATCGTTCAAAGTGCATGCATCGTGCACACTGCATACGTACTTCCTCAGAATTGTAACGTCGCTGCCCCCCGCGATAAAGTTACATACGGGGTAGCCGCACCGCTCGCACTGCCAGCGGTGGTATAATTGGCCTGCTCTAACATCAAAATCCCCGTTCGCAGTAAGGAGTTTTTTCAAAGATGGAATACCGGCACGTTGGTAACTCCGGCTTAAAGGTCAGCGAGTTGAGCCTTGGCGGCTGGCTAACGTTCGGCGGCAGCGTGCGCGATCAGCAGATTGCGCGCGAGATCATCGAGCACGCCTACGAGAACGGCATCAACTTCTTCGATATTGCAGACGTATACGCCCGCGGCGAATCCGAGAAGATGATGGGTTCGGTGCTGAAGCAGTTCCCCCGGCACACGCTCGTGATCTCCTCGAAGGTCTTCTGGCCGATGAGCGACGACGTGAACGACCGCGGCCTCTCGCGCAAGCACATCATGGAATCCATCGACAGGTCGCTGGAGCGCATCGGCACCGACTATCTGGATATGTACTTCTGCCACCGCTACGACGAAGACACACCACTGCTGGAGACCATGCGCGCGATGGATGACCTCATCCATCAGGGCAAGATCCTGTACTGGGGCACCAGCGAGTGGTCAGCCGAGCAGATCCAGGAAGCCAACGATCTCGCCGACGAGTATGGCCTCTATGCGCCGCAGGTCGAGCAGCCGCAGTACAGCCTGCTGGTGCGCCGCCGCTTCGAGGACGAGATCATGCCTGCGGCCGAGCGCAACGGCATGGGGCTGGTCACGTGGAGCCCGCTCGCAAGCGGCCTGCTGACCGGGAAGTACGACGACGGCGTGCCGGAGGGCACCCGCCTCGACCAGACCGAATGGCTGCGCGACAGCGTGCTCAAAGAGCAGCGCCTCGACAAGGTACGCAAGATGAAGGCCATCGCCGACGATCTGGGCGTCAGCCGCGCCGAGCTGGCGCTGGCGTGGGCGCTGCGCCAGCCAGCCCTCAGCAGCGTGATCACCGGGGCGACCAAGCTCAGCCAGCTCGAGAGCAACCTGAAAGCTGCCGGGCTTGAGCTGACCGACGACGTGATCTCGGCGCTCGACGAGCTGTTTGACCCGTCAGACGAAGCGTAAGGAATCCTTCGGTGCCTGCCTTNNGTCGGCGCTGGGCTGGCTCTCCCGCGCGGTCGTCCACGAGGGGTTCACTTTCGTCACACCCGACCTGCGGGGCCACGGCGAAACCCCGAACCCGGCGGGCGACCTGCACCTGCCCCGGCTGGTCGACGACGTGCTGGAGTTCATCTACCTGCTCGGGCGCACGCCGGTCCACGGCATGGGGTACAGCCTCGGCGGGGCGGTGATCCTGTACGCCGCGCAGCAGCAGCCCGATCTTTTCCGTTCGCTGGTGCTCCTGGGCACCAACTACCACGCCCCCGGCCAGCCGCGCCTTGAGAAGGTCCTCGGCCCTGCTGAGAAGCGCCCGCGCATCCAGCAGCAGGTGTTCGACGCGGAGACCGGCATCGTGGTCGGGTGGGACAAGCCAGTCGAGGCGTTCAGCACGATTGGCACCCCGTCGCTGATCATCACCGGCGACCGGGACGAGTTCAACGACACCGAAGATCACGTCAAACTATACAGAGCCATGCCCCGCGCGGAGCTTCTGGTGGTGCCGAATACCGACCATCTCGGGCTGGTGAAGCACCCGATGGTATTCCGCGCCCTGCTCGACTTCTACGGACGCGTGCCGCGCTGACCGCGCCGCACCTGAGTAACGAGCACAAACCATGAACTTGTTAATCCTCGGTGGCACCCGTTTCGTGGGCCGCCATCTGGTCGAGGCGGCGCAGGCGCGCGGCCATTCCCTCACCCTGTTCAACCGCGGCAAATCGAACCCTGATCTGTTCCCCGACGTCGAAACGCTGACCGGCGACCGCGACGGCGGACTGGGTGTGCTGGAAGGCCGCCGCTGGGATGCGGTGATCGACACCTCCGGCTACCTGCCGCGGCTGGTCGGCGCGTCAGCCGATCTGCTCGCCGATGCGGTCGACCGCTACCTGTTCATCTCCACGATCTCGGTCTACCCCGACGACAACCCGCCGCCAATCGGGGAGGACGCCCCGCTGCGCGAGCTGGAGGATGACACCGTCGAGGAGATCACCGGGGAGACGTACGGCGGACTCAAGGTGCTGTGCGAGCAGGCCGTCGAGCGCGCGCTGCCGGACCGCACGCTACTCGTGCGCCCGGGGCTGATCGTCGGCCCGCACGACCCGACCGACCGCTTCACCTACTGGGTGCGGCGCGTGGCGCGGGGCGGTGAGGTGCTCGCCCCCGGCAGCCCCGATGCCGCGATCCAGTTCATCGACGGGCGCGATCTGGCGCGCTGGACGATCGACATGGTCGAGCAGGAGCAGACCGGCATGTTCAACGCAACCGGCCCCGCCGAACCACTGACGTGGGGCGAGTTCCTGAATGCCTGCATCAGCGCGACGGCAAGCGACGCGACTCTGACGTGGGTGGACGACGACTTCCTGACTGCGCAGGGTGACGATGTGTTCCGCCAGCTGCCGATGTGGTTCCCCGCCGGGGCGTCCACGCTGATGCAGGCCGACATCAGCCGGGCGAAATCCGTCGGTCTGGAGTTCCGGCCAATAGAGGACACGATCCTCGATACGCTGACTTGGGCGCAGACCCGCCCGTTAAGCTACGAGTGGCGCGCCGGGCTGGATGATGAGCAGGAAGCCGCGTTGCTCGACGCGTGGCACACCGCAGACGATTGAGCTTCGCGCGGCATCGATCTACACTATAGGCACAGCAAGCCGCGCAACTAAGAGCAGAAAGAGACAGCCCATGGCAGCCGAACCGCGCCCGCTGGCCTTTACGAAAACCGTGAACGCGGCCCCTGATGCCGTCTACGAGGCGTTTACAAACCGCACCGCCCTGCGGGAGTGGCTCGCCGATGGCGCGGTCAGTACGCCGCGCGTCGGGGGCAACCTCTACCTCTGGTGGAACTCCGGCTACTATACCAGCGGCGAGTACACCGAGCTTGAGCGCGGGAGCCGCCTGGCGTTCACGTGGCATGGCAGGCACGAGCCGCTGCCCACTCAGGTGACGGTGATGCTGGAGCCGGAAGGGGAGGGCACGCTCGTCACGCTGACCCACACCGGGCTGACCACCGCTGAAGTCTGGGATGAAGCAGCCAAGGAGATTTCCCGAGGCTGGGAGCGCAGGCTGAAAAATCTGCGCTCGGTGCTGGAGACCGGCGACGATTTGCGCATCTCACAGCGGCCAATGCTGGGCGTGACAGTCGCGGCCATCATCGATCAAGATCTGGCCGAGCAGATGAATCTACCGGTGTCCGCCGGGGTGCAGATCGACGACGTGATCGAGGGGCTGGGCGCGGCTGATGCGGGCATCCGGCGGGGCGATGTGATCGTCAAGCTGGGCGAGGTGGATATCTCGGATATGTCGTCGTTCGGCGTCGCAATGGCAGCCTACACCGCCGGGGACGAAGTACCTGTGACGCTCTACCGGGCATCTGAGAAGCACACGCTGCCGATGGTGCTCTCGGCGCGGCCCATGCCCGAGGTGCCCGACGAGCCAGCCGATCTGGCGGCGGCCATCCGTGAAGTGTACGACGGCGTGCTGGAAACGCTGGGCGAGCTGCTGGAGGGCGTCTCAGAGGAAGTCGCCGAGTACCAGCCAGCGGAGCGCGAGTGGAGCATCAAGCAGACGCTGGCACACCTGATCCTCACCGAGCGTGACAACCAGAACTGGGCCGCATCGGTGGTGTCCGACCGCGAGATCATTGGCTACTCGGATAACATCTCTGCCCGCGTCAACGCGCTGCTGGATGTGTACAGCACGATCGATGCGCTAATGGCCGAGTACCGCCGCGCGATCACCGAAACCGTGTCGCTGGTTGCACACCTGCCGAAAGAGGCCGTGGCCACGAAGCGCAACTACGTGCGGGTCGGCACCGCGCTGCTGAGCGCCAAATACCATCCCGACTCACACTTCCACCAGATCAACGCGCTGCTCGAAGCGGCGAGCGAAAAAGCCTGACGCAACATATACGGCAGAGGAGGCCCATCCGGGCCGCCTCTTTTTGTTTCCCCGTGGGGTGCCGTGCTACCGGCGCAGCAGCATGAACGTCAGCACGGTAATCACGCCGAAGATGATGTGCCCGATCGGCTCGTGATCTGCGGCTGCTGGATGGCGAACACCATCTCGCCCATACCCAGCATCAGCAGCGCACCCAGCACCCACCAGATCACGCCGTAGACCGCACCATACCCGATCGCGGTGCCCACCCCGGCCGGCAGGCGTGGCGCAGTCAGCCCATAGCCCGCACCGATGATCGCGCTGATCACCATGTGTACGACGAACCCAACCAGTGCGCTCTCCTGGCCGACCAGCATCCCGACCATCGGCAGCATGCCCATCAGCGCCATCATGGCTCCGAAGACAAGCCCGCCAACCAGCCCCGCCAACGCCCCCTTGACCAGATCGCTTCCAGCGACGCCCGACCGTTCCTGTGAGACGACGCCCGATATTGTTCCCTCTCCTTTGGCCTGACAGTCCGTTTGTGTACTTATAGGAACCCGCTGTCAGGCCAAAGTTTTACGATCAAAAATGGCGCAGCAGGTGGCTGCGCCATTTTTGCCGCGCCGCGAAACAGGCACTCAGGTGACGTCGCGCCCGTACACGCGGTGCCGCTTGTAAACCTCGACAGGCACCATCGCGGCGAGGTCGGAGAGCATCCGGGCGTTGGTTTCCTGCACCTGTGTCAGGTCGGCGTACTGGTAGCGCGACTCCAGCAGAGTCTTGATCATCTCGTCGTACAGCACCGCGTTCGCCCCGGTGCCCTGGTAGGCGGGCAGCACGGCGTTGCCGTTGATGTTCAGCCACTTGGTGCGGCGCTTCTCAAGCAGCATCAGCAGCCACCCGAACGGCCAGATGCGCCCACCCGTCCGCTGGATGGCAGCCGAGATATCCGGGTAGGCAAACTGAAAGCCGATAATGTCGTCGCCCTTGAAGATCAGCTTCATCAGCGGCGGGTCGGCGATCATCAGCAGCCGGTCCACGATCGCGTCGAGGTCTTCATCCGGGATCGGCGTGAAGGACCACACCGCGGGGAAGGCGCTGTTGTAAGCCCGCTTGAGCTTCTCGGCTTGGGTGCGCAGCTCGGCGGTGGTGCGGAAGGTCGGCACGCGGAAGTCGCGCCGCTCCCGGATCTTCGCCGCGATCCGCTGCACGCGCTCCGGGATGCTGAACGTGCTGCGATCGACGAAGGCCGACAGGTAATCGATGACCTTCTCCATCCCGCCGACCGTCTCCCACTGCTGCGGATAGTACGGCGGGTTGTACGGGATGCCGATCGCAGGGCGGTGCTCGAAGCCCTCTACCAGCAGACCCAGCCCGTCGCCCGCCATGAAGCCCTTCGGCCCGACCAGCCGCGTCAGGCCGCGCGCCCGCGCCCACGTCTCTGCCGCCTCGAACAGCATGCGCGCCACCTGATCGTCGTCGATGGCCTCATACAGGTACAGCAGCGCGTCCCGGTTTCCGCGGTAGTCGTTGTGCGGGCGGTGCTCCAGCACAGCGATGCGCCCGACCGCTTTCCCGCGGGCATCCCGCACCAGGAAGAACGCAGCATCGGAATGCTCGTAGAACGCAAAATCCGGGCGGAAGCGCGCGCGCTCGCCCGGCATGAGCGGCGGCACCCACTGCGGGGTGCCGCGGTAGATCTCGAACGGAAGCTGCAGAAACGCGCGTACCGAAGCGCGATCTGCCGGGTCAAGCTGGGTGAGTTGCATCAAACCCGCCAATGCATCAGGGGAGATCAACCCCGGGGATCCACACGTCGACGCCAGTTTCGGCGGCAACGTTCTGTGCCAGCGCAGTCAGGCTGCTGAGCGCAAACGCGCTTTCCTCCCCACCGGGGCGGCCCAGCACGACCAGCGTGATGCCTTCCTCGACGACCGTGGCTTTCAGCTCCTCGCCGAACTGGCCGTGCCGCACGATGAAGCTGGCAGGCACACCACGCTTCTCCGCGCGCTCGACCGCCATCAGCATCAGGAACTCGGCCATCTTATCCATCTCGCCCGTGACCACGTCCGAGCGGATCGCGTAGTCGGCGTGCGCCATGAACTCGACATCCACCACGTAGAAGAAGATCAGGTCGCTGTCGGTGTTCTTAGCCCGTTCGATCGCGGCTTTCTGGTTCTCGATTGCAGCTTCACCGCCGCGCGTTGCGCACAGTATCTTACCCATGGGGGCACTCCCTTAGAAACGAATCAGCAGCCAGATGCTTGCCAGCGCCACCGTCACGAAGACCGACGGCAGACCGACAACCAGGAACCTCTTGAAAGTGATCGGGTAGCCCGCCCGCGCAGCGATGCCTGCCGTCACCAGGTTGGAGGATGCGCCGATCAGCGAGCTGTTGCCGCCCATCGCCGCGCCAACCGATAGCCCATAATACAGCATTTTGTTCTCTGCACCGGGGATCGTGTTCGTCAGGTAGTTGACGACCGGCAGCATCGCCGCGGCGAACGGGATGTTATCCACCACGCCGGACAGCAGCGCCGCCAGCCACACGATCACCAGCAGCGCCAGCGTCAGCTTCCCCGCCACCATCGTCCCAATCGCCGATGCGATAATCGAGATCAGCCCGACTTCCTGCACCGCGCCGATCACCATGAACAGCGCGATGAAGAACATCAGCGTGGTCCAGTCCACCACCGACATCATCTCTTCGATGTGCGGGTGAACCCAGATCAGCATCGCCACCGCGCCGATGATCGCCGACACCGCCGGGGGCAGGTGGATGCCCTCGCCGAAGATGAACAGCGCCATCAGCACGCCAAACACGATCCCCGCCTTGCGCAGCTTGACCGGGTCCTCGATGCGGGCGTTATCGCGCAGGCGGTTCAGCAGCGTCTCAGACAACCCCGCCGCTGCCGACTTATGCTCCTTGCGGTAGCGCAGCAGGGTGTAGCCGATCAGCCCCAGCAGCGCGAGCAAGACGCCCGGCGTCAGGTTGATCAGGAAGTCGTTGAAGCTCAACCCGGCGTACGACCCGATCAGGATGTTGGTCGGCGTGCCGACCAGCGTGCTGATGCCGCCGACGTTCGAGGCGAGCACCTCCGGCAGCAGCAGCGACAGCGGGTTCAACCCCACCGCCAGCGCAATCTGGAGTGTGATCGGGGCCATCAGCAGCATGGTAGTCACGTTGTCCAGCAGCGCCGAGGCTACCGCGGTAATCACTATCAGGATCACGGTCAGCAGCCAGGTGCGCCCGCGTGAGAGCTTATACGCCTGGTACGCCAGCCACTGGAACACGCCAGTTTCCTCGATCACGCCGATCACGATCATCATGCCCATCAGCAGGAAGATTACGTCGAAGTCGACGTGCTCCAGCGCGCGCTCGAAGTCGAAGATAAACAGCTCAGGTGTCAGCGCCCCGCCGACGAAGCTCACTCCAAAGATCACCGCAACCGCCAGCAGGCCAGCCAGCGTCTTGTGCAGGCGCTCGGTGGCGATCAGGCCCAGCATCGCGACGAACGTGATCGTCGTCACCCAGAAGCTGATGCCGATGCGCCGGGCCAGCGTGATGTCGCCCAGTGCGAGGGCCCCGGCCTCCGCGAGGGTGGTGACCTCCTCGTCGTTAAGCGGGAGCTCGGTGGCTTCGAAGTGCGGGCGGTCGAAGTGCAGCCGCGCCGCGGTGATGCCCTCAGGATCGGGCACCAGCAGCACGAAGCTGCCGTCCACCTGCGTCGCAGTTTCTTCGACAGGTTCCGCGGAATCGTCCAGGTACAGCGCGATCTCGACGTCCTGCACCGGTTCGCCCTGCTCGTCCAGCACGCGCCCGGCGATCACGTGCTCGGCAGCCAGCGCCACCGCCGGGGGACCGATGCGGGCAATCGCCCACATCAGCAGGATTGCGGTCAGGGAAACCCACGGCAGCAGCGTGCGCAGGTCGAGTCGTTTGAAGAAGCTCAAGGGGGTTTTAACAATCATGCCTGAGTTTAACTGCATCGCTTTCCAATCAAAGTGGTGACGTCGTCTCGCGCGGACGCGCGTCCGCCGAGTGTACTGGAAGGCCACACCGCGGGCAAGGGGATCTCGCCGCTACCCGCCAGCGACCTCGATCGTCAGCCGTGGGGTGACGGTGATGTTCCCTGCGGTGTCGTAGGCGCGGAGCTCGATCACGTGCCTGCCCGGTTCGGTGATGATCCAGCGCTCGTTGAATGGGGCCACCGTGCTGATCGCGATCAGCTGCCCGTCCACGTAGAACTCCACCCGCTCCATCGAGATGTTATCCACCACGTTCGGCTGGATAGTGACGAACTCGTCGGCCAGCGTGTACGTCTGCCCGTCGGACGGATACAGCACCTGCACGGTGGGCGGGGAGTTGTCGATAGTAATCGGCAGCACGAACTCCTCCACCGAATTGTCGCCGCGCACCATCGTCAGGCGCAGGCTGTACAGCCCTTCGAGGCCGCGCGCGTCCCACACCCCCAGCTCGCCGTTGCTGAGCGGCGTGAAGTGGTTGGTGCCGATCTGCGTCCACGCCGTCGGGTTGATGCCCTCGCCGTAGTCCAGCCGGTACAGCTGGAAGTTCGCGTCGCGGGCGGTGCCGTTGATCGTGATCGCGCCGCGCAGGTAGCTGAACGCGCTGGGTGAGGTAATCACCACGTTGCCGCTGCTCTCCGGCGTGTTGATCGCATCGTACTCGGCGGGTGGCTGCGGCTTGCCGGTCTCGCGCATCCAGTCAGCCGCTTCGGGCGGCAGCACCATGAACACCTGCTCCTCGACCAGCGTGTCGGGCGTGTAGACGGTTGCCAGCAGCCCGCTCTCACGGTTGATCAGGAACGGCTGGTACACGTTATCCGCCGAGCGCGGCTCGGTGCCTTGCCGGAAGATGTCGGTCGTGGTCGGGCAGTACGGGGTCGGCAGCATGCCGGAGGTCTGGCAGACCGTCATCTCGACCACGTCGGCGGGCCGCTCCCAGCTCTGCGCGGGCAGGTCGCGCTCGGCATACATCATCACGGCTTTCCACAGCGGCGCTGCCCCGACGATGGCAGGCAGGTCGACCATGGCGTGGTTGTCGGTGTTGCCCACCCACACGCCCGTCACCCGCTGCGGGGTGTAGCCCACCGTCAGGTTGTCCCGGAAGTCGTTGGTGGTGCCGGTCTTGACTGCTGCCACCCGGTCGAGGTCGAGTGCGCTGTTAGCGCCCGCGGTCGGGCGGCGCGCCTCTGTATCCGAGAGGATGTCGGTGATCAGGTAGGCCAGCGACGGCTCAACCACCGGGTTCTGTGCGAACGTGGTGCTCCGCCCGTACTCCCACAGAATGTCCCCGTTACGGTTCTCGACGCGCAGGATCATCGAGGGGTCGAGCGTGCGGAAGCCGGGCCGCCGACGCGCCAGCGGGGTCGGCGTGCCTGCCATCGTGCCTTCGTTGGCCAGCACGCCGTAAGCGTACGTCAGGTCGGTCAGCGTGGTCTCGCCGCCGCCCAGCGTCAGCGCCAGCCCGTAGAACTGCAAGCCGCGGTCGAGCGTGTTGATGCCAAGCGCGTGCGCGGTGCGGATCACGTTGTCGATGCCGACCCACTCCATCACCTGCACCGCCGGGACGTTATAGGAGTTCGCCAGTGCGCTGCGGATGCTCTGTGGGCCGTGGAAAGTGCGGTCGAAGTTCTCCGGCACGTACGGCTGGTTGCTGCCCACATCGAACGCGGTGCGCACGTCGAGTGTCATTGTAGCGGGCGTGTAGCCCTGCATGAACGCGGTCAGGTAGGTGAACGGCTTGAATGCCGACCCCGGCTGGCGTTCGGCCAGCGCCACATTGAAGTTGCCGTCGATGCGCTCGTCGTAATAGTCGAGGCTGCCCACCATCGACAGCACCTCGCCAGAGGCGGGCTTTATTACCACCACCGCGGCGTTATTCACGTCGTGGTCGCGCCCGGCATGGTCGGCGTCGAGCGGGTGCAGGTAGGCTGCCGCCTCGCACTCCGAGCCGTCTGCGGCGGGGATCACGGTGTCGGCGGGCGCGCCGGAGAGCCGCGCGATGTGCGAGCGCGCCGCGCACTCGGTTTGCAGGTACAGATCATAGTCGAGCGTGGTGTACACCACCAGCCCGCCCCGGTACACCTGATCCGGCCCGAGCATCTCCTCAAGCTGCTTGCGCGCCGCGACCGAGAAGTGCGGGGCCAGCAGGTCGAAGCGCTGTTCCGGCTGCTTCACGTCGAGCTCGACCGCGTAGGCGGTGTCGGCCTGCTGCTGGGTGATCAACCCCTGCTCGACCATCCGCTCCAGCACCAGAAGCTGGCGCTCTTTGGCGAGCTGCGGGTTGTCGATGGGATTCAGCGCCGGGGACTGCGGGATGGCTGACAGCATCGCAGATTCGGCCAGCGTGAGCTCGCGCGCGGGCTTGCCGAAATACACCTGCGATGCGGCTTCGACCCCATACGCGAGGTTCCCGTAGAAGTTGGTGTTGAGGTACCACTCGAGGATCTGGTCTTTGCTGTACTCGCGGCTGATCTGCACCGCGAGGATCAGCTCCGCGACCTTGCGATCGTAGCTGATGACCGCGCGCTCCTCCGGGTCGATCAGCACGTTCTTGATCACCTGCTGGGTGATGGTCGAGCCGCCCTGCACCTCGCCGCCGGTTACGTTGTTCCACACCGCGCGGACGATGCCCTCGACGTCGTAGCCGGGGTTCTCGTAGAACGTCTTGTCCTCGATGGCAATCGTCGCGTCGAGGAAGTGCTGCGGCACGTCGGAGAGCTCCACCCACGTGCGGTCGCCGCCCAGCGGGTCGATCACCTCGTACAGCAGGTGCTCGCCGGTGCGGTCGTACAGCTTGGTCGTCTCGAACTCCTGCTCGACGATCGTGATCGCGCCGGGTTCGGGGAGCTGCTCGGCATAATACGCGTACACGCTCGCGACCGTCCCCGCGCCGAACAACCCAGCCAGCAGGGTGATACCCAGCAGCGCCAGCCCGACCAGCAGCAGCGAGCGCGCAGCCTGGCGTGCCCCGGTTCGAGCGGCCAGCCGCCGTCCGCGCCGTCTCTTCACGATGTGCCTTACGCCCAAAGGAGCCTCCCGCACGTGCCTGCACTGCCGACCAGTTTACCACTGCCCGCCACCGCATTGAAAATTGGCGCAGACTCCTGATAAGCTTGGGGGGAATCAGACTCGATGTGGCGTGTCGCTCGAGTGTCCTTCATCGCCGCCGTCGACGTCACTGCCGGGAGCAACCAGTGAACAGCGCAAAGCGTCTGTGGCTCGTCGATCCGCTTGCCCAGGACGATCAACTACTCAGATACCTGACGATGGCAGGCTACGACGTGACCTTGTTCGATCACCCCGATGATGCTGCCGAGCAGATCAAGCGGAACGGCCTGCCGCACCTGCTGCTGGTGCACGTGGGTGTTTGTGATGGCCGGGGCATGGCGCTGTGCGAGGAAGTACAGGCGCTGGCCGACCTGCCGATCATCATCCTCGACCACAAAGAGTCGCCGGGGCGTGCCGTGCAGGCGCTGCGCTATGCCGACGATTACGTACGGCTGCCGGTCGATCCGCAGGAGCTCGTGATGCGGGTACGGCGCATCCTGAGCCGCATCACCGACTACAGCTATGCGACAGGCTCACGCGTGCGCGTGTGCGACCGCCTGACGGTGGATTACGCGCAGCGCTGCGTGATCGTGGATGGCCGCGAGCGCCAGCTCACCCCGACGGAGAACATGCTGCTGCACGTGCTGCTGAAGCACAGGGGAAGCGTGGTCGAGACGGATACGCTGATCGCGCGGGTGTGGCGTGCCGGGGCTGAGCTGGAGGATCGCAACGCGCTGCGCGTCCACGTGCATCGGCTGCGTAACAAGCTGGAGAGCGACCCCACCAACCCCAGCATGATCCAGACCGAGCGCGGCATCGGCTACGTGTTTACCGGCTGCTAGCCGCCCCGCCCGGCCCCACCTCGACGCGCCCCAGCACGACGTGGTCACTCTCAGCGCCGCCCTCCGGCCTCGCCATCAGCCGTTCCAACGAAGGCCACTCGTAGACCACCAGCCACAGTTCGTAGCTGCCTGCTGGCAGATCGCCGGGCAGGATGAACCCGTAGTTGTCGCGCACACGCTCGCCCTGCACCCACGTCGTGGTCGGGCGGAACCCACCCACCGGGCGCGAATCGTGCTGCAAGACCGGCAGCCCGTCCGGCCCCATCAGGTACACGCCGATTGTGTAGCTGGCATCCGGCACGCGCTGCGCGCGCCACAGCAGCGAGATACCCAATGAGTCGCCGGGATGAAGCGGGGCTTCTACCGGCTTACCATCCGCGCCGACCACATCCACCCCCACCAGACGCACCGCCCCGTCGCCGAAGCGCACGTCGAGGGGGGTCGCCGGGGTGTCGTCCGTCCCCGGCGCGGTCAGCGGCAGCAGCTCGATCAGCCGCGCCCCCGGGCCAAACTCGATGGCTGACACGCGGTAATTCTTCTTCACGTAGAACCACTCGACCGGGCGCACGCCCCACGGCACCGACTCGCCCTGCTCCCCGACCAGCCAGATCGGCTGGCCGTTGTAGAACACCCCGGTCTCGCTGAACAGCACGCGGGTGTCCGCCGCCTGCCGATGCACGATCTCGCCGACGTCGACCGTCGGGGGCACCGGCTCGCCCTCCACGTTGTAGCGTTCCCCCGGCGAGGTCGGCAGCGCATACCACGGCGCGCGGCCCTTGTAGTAGTTCATAAAGTGGTAGGCGTACGTCGGGGCGTTGAGCACCACGGTATCGTCCGGCCCGGCGTGCTCGTCGAGGTAGGCGCGCAGCGCCGCGAGCGCGGTATCACCCCCACGGAAGCGCGGGTCGTNNCAGCGCGAACAGAGTCACCACCGCCGCGATCACCGGCAGCGCGATCAGGACGTTGGCCAGACGCGTCGGGGTGAAGCGCCCCCGTGCCAGCCGCCACAGCAGCACCCCGGTGCCGAGGACCGCCACCACCAGCACCACCAGAACCAGCCAGTCGGTGCCGCCTACCAGCCAGCGGATGTCGGTTTCCGCCTGCGGCAGGTGGAGCAGCGTCCCGATGGCCTGCGACCAGCGGAACGACCAGATCGCCGGGCCGAGCCACGGCGGGGTCGGCAGGCTGGCCGAGAGGTGATCGTAGTAATCCATCAGGTAGACGGTCGAGCCGCCGACCTGCACCGCGAAGCCCCACAGCGCCAGTGCCGCCAGC
>JABAOG010008649.1_pt2 | contig 15087 bp, 11 predicted proteins | sample 7062131 | NCBI WGS metagenome assembly JABAOG01 (sample SAMN14538629, study PRJNA623070) | marine sediment metagenome | biome: marine biome [ENVO:00000428]; feature: marine pelagic biome [ENVO:01000023]; material: deep marine sediment [ENVO:00002113] | place: India: Arabian Sea | collected...
GCCTTGACTTTGACTGGGGCAACATCTGAAGCGGGGTTGGCTGGGAGCGATATTCGGCCGACCTACGTCCTTTACCAATTGTCTGATTTGTTAGTTGATGTACCTGGTACTAAATATCCGTTGCCGAACGGCCGTTCCTGACATATCATTGCCCTGATTGTGCCACAGAAGGGCAATTTGAGGTTTGATTCAATACCATATTTGGCGATTTGTAATGCTCCTGATTATTTTCATGATCCTCAGCAATAGAGAGTCGGATTTTCCGAAGCATGGCCAATCCCGCACCAAGTGGATGCTGGTATTGTATATGATTTTGTTTACGGCCGATTTCCTCGCCCTCTTTATGGTGTAAAAACAATCACCTGGTAGTTGAAATTTTGGGGCTGGCCATTGATGATGACATTGGTGATGTTGACATTGTAGACAATATCGCTGCCGGGAGCCTGTCCGAAAATATCGTTCGGTTCCCAGACCATCGTCCGATCGCCGTAACCATTAACAACAGGGTGTTGAGTCAGGGAAAGGGGTTGGCCGTTTTTGGTCATCGTTACCACAGCATTTGTCATATCGGCCAGCTCATAAGCAAATGACCAACGTTTGAAGACGACCTGGTAGGGAATGTAGCCGGGTGGCGGCCAGGAAACATACGCTTCACGTGTTTCCGGACGGGGTCTGTTCCAATTATCAACGTCAAATACCCATAAAGCATTGGCGGTAGGATGTCCGGCCGGAGGTATATCGCCAGATCCCATATATAGTGAATAAGGATAAAGAACCCAACGCCGGTGGCCGACCGGTTCATTGCCGGCTCCTGGGTCTCGGATGTAGCCTGTGACAGCGGATGGACCATAGACGCCGAGGTAAAGGTTGGAATTGGCGGCGCCTTCAGCCCCATCGGCCGTATAACACAACCAGGTTGGCGGTGGATTGTGGCTCAACATGTTATTGACGCTCATCATTAGGGCGGCCGCCTGGGCTTTGGTGTTGAATTCAGTTTTTAGACCCGTTATCAGGGGGATGCCGGCCATGGACCGGAAATAATTAATACGCGTGAGTACCGCTTGTTTGAAGGCAGCCGATGTATCACCCGGGTCGCAAGTAGCGTGATTGCCAGTCCAGCCGGCAGGAACTCCCTCCGATGCCAGGTATTCGGTCAGATAATAGTTTCGGACATCTTCTTTATTTTGGGTATTGATCCAGGGGGCTGTATCGGCACTACCGATCGTGTAGGGTAAGTAAGCCTGGGGCGGAAGACCGCCTGCGGAGGTAGTTGGAGGCAGCGATGGTTTTTCGAGGGGACGGCCGAGTACCGGTTCGCCACTCCAATCAGCCAGAGCAAATCCGGCCGATAAAAGTAGCAGCAGCATTGTAACAATTAAGATAGATAGGCGGGTCTTTTTATCCATAACAAATCCTCTGGTCGCAAAAATATTGGCTGTTTGTTCCCCTTTTACCCATTTCCACTGGCTATTATAGCTCAACAGTAGGTCATTGCTTGGCAACATTCGCTTTTTGTTACCATTTTCCCATAAAGACTCGTTGCTAGTGTAAATATTCATCGAGGTGGGTCATGTTACAGAACGACAGGTGCATCGTGTTAGAATTGGCATATTGGAGGTGATTATTGGCAACTGGACAACCGATTTCAAACTCTTTTTTTGCATACTAATGGGGCCAGTAATGCTCGTTTCTATGTCATGCAAAAGCCGAACATTCAGATTCTGATGTCCAATCCCACAGTTGTAGGGGCTCACGCCGACCCAGAGTGCCTTGATGCTACCTCACTGCCTGCATATTATGAGCTGGTATGTAAGTTGGTTCATCTAAGCCAGGATTGGTAATCAGCTTATACTTTCTCGGTTTTGGATTGTTATTTATTAAATTGTGAGACAGATGACATATTAGGGATAGCTAAAGATATAGTATAAAAATCACATATTGTCCTTTTCGAATAATCTTTCTCTAGGAGGTAAAGATGATAAAAAAACAATTCGTTAAGTCACGAGGAGTTTATAAAGTTACTTTTGCCGTTCCCGAGACTGAATTACCGGAAGAACTAGAAATTGACTCCCTCGTAGTAGTTGGTGATTTCAATGATTGGGACAAAACGGCAACCCCATTGAAACAAAACAAGGAAGATATCTATAAAGCAACTATAGAATTAGAACCTGGTCAAGATGTCCAGTTCCGGTATTTAGCTAATGGTGAACATTGGTTCAATGCTTGGGAAGCAGACGAGTATATTGCCAACCAGTATGGCTCGGATAATTGTTGTATCATGCTTCCAGAAGTCTCAAACGGGAAAAAATAGCAAATATCCTCCAATCAAAACAGCATCATAACAATTAAATAGTCGGGAAATTGCGTCGAAAGTAATCTTTCGACGCTTTTTTTACAACTATCCTAATTGCCAGTTTTTACTCCGGAAAACAGGCGGTATACTTAGGGGTGGAGGTGTTACGATGGATTTAGGATTAAATGGAAAAGTTGCTCTTGTTACAGCTGCCAGTTCAGGTCTCGGTTTTGCGACGGCAAAGGAGTTGGTGAGTGAAGGGGCGCAGGTTGTCATCTGCGGCCGTAATGAGGATCGTTTAGAAAATGCCGTGGCTTTGCTTCAAGAAATCGGGGGCGAAGATGCTGCTGTAGGGCTGGTAGCCGATGTAGCCAATATGCTCGATGGACGGCATTTGGTCGCTTCAACAGTTGAAACCTTTGGTAGGTTGGATATTTTAATCACCAACGCCGGTGGCCCGCCTGCTGGCACATTCGACGATTTTGATCTGGATGCTTGGCAAAAAGCAGTCAATTTAACATTCATGAGCGCTGTCAATCTAATTCGAGAAGCATTGCCCCACTTGCGCGACAGCGAGGCGGGCAGTATTTTGACGGTGACCAGTTACACAGTTAAACAACCTAGAGCTAATCTGTTATTATCGAATGCGATTCGTCCGGCCGTTATTGGCTTGACCAAAAGCCTCTCGCAAGAGTTGGGGCCAGATGGGATTCGGGTGAATTCGATTTTGCCGAGTTGGACAATGACCGAACGGATTGAGGCTTTGTTGACCTTTAACTCTGAGCGCAATGGCACAACACTGGAAGAAGAAGCAGCGAAAATTACAGCGGCCGTTCCGCTTGGCCGGATGGGAAAACCGGAGGAATTCGGCCGCGTCGCTACCTTCCTTGTCTCCCCGGCGGCCAGCTTTTTAACGGGCGTCATGCTTCCGGTAGACGGTGGCCGGGTGAAGGGACTTTTATAATTTAACAGTAATCAGTGAACGATGAACAGTGAGCGATATTTTCTCTGCGGTTAACTGTTCATTGTAAACTGGTTACCGCTTACTGAAACGGAGATATTATGGGTTTTCATGGCGCCGGATGGTGGGCGTATTTAAGTTATGACGAAAAACAGGATCGGCCGCAGGTTTCGCGCCATTTACTGCTGCGAGTCTGGGATTTTGCCCGGCCGTATCGCCTTCAGGTCTTAGGGCTGCTGTTGACAATTTTTGTCATCACCGCCCTCTCGCTTTTACCACCTTTATTGATACGAGATTTAATTGACAACGCCTTACCGGAACGGGATGCTGGACGGTTAAATTTACTGGCGCTGGGCATGATCAGCGTCCCTCTGATAAATGGCCTGGTTGGCGTCTTTCAGCGCCGGATGAGTGCCAGTGTCGGCGAGGGTGTTATTTATGACTTGCGGCGGGCGCTTTACAATCACATGCAGCGTATGTCGCTCCGCTTTTTTACCCGTACGCGTACCGGGGAGCTGATGTCTCGCCTGAATAATGATGTCGTTGGGGCCCAGCGGGCGGTAACCGGGACGTTGGTAACAATTGTGTCAAATATTGTCCAATTGGTCAGTATCTTGGGCATTATGCTGGCCCTGGAATGGCGGCTGACGCTGTTAGGATTAGCGGTGCTGCCCTTGTTTGTGTTGCCGGCGCGGCGGGTCGGCCGAATCTTGCGCGACATTCGGCGGCGTTCGATGGAACTGAATGCCGAGATGAATGCCAGCATGAATGAGACCCTGAACGTCAGCGGGGCGCTCCTGGTCAAATTGTTTGGCCGGGAAAAGCATGAGATTGGTAAATTTGCTGACGATGCGGCCGAAGTACGGGATATTGGGGTACAATCGGCCGTCATCAGCCAGTGGTTTTTCCTGGCCTTAGGGGTGGTGAGCGCCATCGGCTCAGCCCTGGTCTTTTGGGTAGGCGGCCACCTGGTTCTCGCAGGGTCTTTTTCGATTGGGACGATTGTCGCTTTCAGTACCTATCTCACCCAGCTTTATGGACCGTTGATGTCATTAACCAATGCGCCGGTCGAGTTTGCCCAGAGTATGGTTAGCTTCGAACGGGTCTTTGAGGCTTTGGATATTCCAATCGAGATTGAGGAGATGCCCAATGCGACCAGGATTTCGGATGTCAAGGGCCAGATTGTTTTTGAAGAAATCTCCTTTAGCTATGTAGATGCCGATAAGGACGCCATTGGTCTGGGCGAAGTGACCCGCTTTGGATGGGGTGCAGACCGGACCTCGTTGTTAAAACGTGGCAAAGCCAGGGAACAAGCCAACGGCCAGGGGGAAAATGGTTCATTGGACGAAGCCGAAACCGAAATATCGTCCGAGACCCAAATGGCTTTGCGAGATGTAAATTTCACGATTGAACCCGGCCAACTGGTCGCCTTAGTTGGACCCAGCGGGGCAGGCAAGACGACGATTACCTACCTTATTCCCAGATTGTATGATCCGACAGACGGCCGTGTGTTTCTGGATGGCCATGATTTGAAAACCGTAACCTTAGACTCCTTATCGGACAGTATTGGCATGGTGACGCAGGATACCTACCTGTTTTACGATACCATCAAAGCCAATATGCTCTATGCCCGCCAGGACGCTACCCAGGCAGAGATAGTGGCCGCCGCTAAAGCGGCCAACATTCACGACTTCATTAGCAGCCTGCCCGATGGCTATGACACCGTTGTTGGCGAACGCGGCTATCGCTTGAGTGGTGGTGAGCGCCAGCGGATTGCCATTGCCCGCGTTATTTTAAAAGACCCCAAGATATTGGTCTTAGATGAGGCAACGTCCCACCTGGACTCCCTGTCAGAAGCCCTGATACAGGAAGCATTGCAACGAGTGATGAAAGGCCGGACGAGCCTGGTGATCGCCCACCGCCTCTCAACCATACTGGCGTCCGATAAGATTCTGGTAATGGAAAACGGCCGCCTGGCCGAATCAGGCACCCATGCTGAACTGTTGGAAAAAAATGGTCTCTACACCCTGCTCTATGAAACCCAATTTCGTATCGGCGCCGGGAAGGAAACCGACGAAAGCTATGATACAATAGCGACATGATAAAAATCTAAAGCAAGTATTGGGAAAAACGCATTGATTATCTGTGTTTTTCATATCCGTGTTTACCCATTTTCAGGAGGATTTGTAGTACATGGCGCGTGGAGACCCGAGAGAACAATATGACCGTGTGTATATTTTGCTGCCACCGAATGCCGATAAGGAATGGGCTTTAGCGGCTGTAGACGCCAGTTGGCAATTTCGCCGGACCATCGGGGGCAGCGCCGATGATGCCGGCATCGGCAATCTAAATAAACGTAAGGTGGTGGCAGTCAATCCAGGCGCCTGGTCCAATGATGACGGTACAGCCTTAGTTAACTTTTTTAACACCAACTATTCCGGAGTTGAGTTTGAAGGGATGGTTGCCCGAACGGCCGAAGAACTCCGCCGAAATTTGGGAGCCATCGCCCAAAAACCGCCGACCCAAAGCACCCAACCATTTCCAGGTCGCGGAAAGCCCCGGGTGCAATACGGCCGCACTTACATTCTTTTACCACCCGGTGCTGGCAAAGAGTGGGCCAGGGCTGTGGTTGAAGCCACCTGGGACCAGAACCGCTACTCAGTCGGCAGCAGCGCCGACGATGCCGGCATCGGTGATTTAGACCAGCGAACCGTTATCGCTGTCAACCCTGCCCAATGGGGGCCAGGAACAGACGGTCGGGGATTAGCCGGTTTTTATGAGGATTTTTATCCTGGAGTAACCTACCAGCCAATCAACGCCGCCACGCCAACAGAGTTGAGAGCTAGGCTAGGGGGTGGGCAAGCCGACCAGACCCCGCTCCTGGGCATGCACGATATTCCCAATAATGATGGTCCCGGCCCGGCCTGCCGGTGGATGATGAACAATGGTATTCCAGGCTGGGTTTACGTGCTGTCCTTCATTGAGGATCAGCCCCGCACCTTTAATTTTCAGGCAGCGGCGGATGCTGGCTTAAAGGTCGTTGTCAATTTGCGTTATTCTTGGTCAGTCGATTTAGGAGGGCGAGGGACGCTGCCACCCGCTGGGAATGACCAGACATCATTCGTAAATGCCTGCCGCCAGACGGTCCGGCAGAGTATTGGGGTGTGGGGTTGGACCGTGGGGAACGAGCCAAACAATCCTCGCGAATGGCCCACAGGCGGCTTGTCTCCGGAGCGGACGGCTCAGGTCTACAACCAGGTGCGGAATGGGTTAAGTGGCCGTTTCGCTCCCGCCCCGGTGGATCCTTATTTTGGACCAGGATCAGATAACCGGGAATGGTTCCGGCGAATATGGGCCAATATTACAACGGCCGAATTTGTCGATCTCCATGGGTATGTACGTGGACCGGATCCACTGCTGCCCTGGTCACAGGCCAAATTCCAAAATGCTCCCTTAACCTGGCAGTATCTCAACTACCTGGGATGTGTTCGTTCATTGATGGATGAACTACCGGGCAGTTATCGCACCAAGCCAGTCATCATCTCTGAGTTCAACCATTTGTGGAAAAATATAAATGGACCGCTGGGCTGGAATCATAATGAGGGGGCCAAGGTGATTATGGCCGCTTCAGAGGCGGCCAAAGGGTGGAACGGCCGAGGCGAGCAGCAGATTGCCGCTTTAACCATTTACCGTTGGGACGGGGACGAGTGGGCCATAAAGGATATGCCCCCGATTCTGGATATGGTTAAGCGGATTAACCAGGACAATAATCGGCCGCAGTTCAAATATCCGGTGAAAGGGGCCCCGCTGCGCGTGAACTATTATTTTGGCGAGCAGCGTAACTATGGTCTCCATGAAGGCATCGACCTTTTTGTTAATTTTGGTGGTGAAATCGTGCCGGTGATGGATGGTACGGTTGATATTGTCAAGGATATTGGTAACGAAGGTTACGGTCGTTATGTCCGTGTCAATCATAATAATGGTTATTGGACCTGGTATGGGCATTTGAGGGACTTTGGACCGGGAATCGAGCTTGGGAAACAGGTTACAGCTGGACAGACCGTCCTGGGTTTTGGCGGCAATACGGGCAATGTTTTTCCACCGCCAACACCTCAAAATCCAACAGCTGGAACCCATTTGCACCTGACGGTAACACGGCCGGGTTTTGGGTTGAGCGGCTTTGTTGTTAATGATGTCTTGGACCCATTGCCCTTTTTGACCTAATATATTTATTTTGTGCGTCACCGAATTTCATCCTTGGTAGTGTTGGCCATGTGGGCGGCACTTTTCCTGACTGCCTGCGAGCAACCGGATAATGTCGCTGGCAGGCCCGAACGGGGAGCTGAACTGTTTATTACCCTGCCCTGTGCCGGTTGTCATGGGGCTACAGCTCAAGGACAGTTTGGGCCAACCCTGGCCGGAACCTCGCTTACGTTTGAGGAAGTACGCAATCAGGTCCGCGATCCACGAGACAAAATGCCAATGTTTTCGCGGGAGCAGGTTAGCGACGATGACCTCCGGGATATTTATGCCTGGCTATCGAGTTTGCCAGAGCCGGGACCGACAGACAGTGCGCCGGTTGCCCCGGCGACGGCAACGATCCAGGCTCGCAATCGCCTTTTTCCCGAATTGAGTGCGACGATGATTGTCTCGCGCATGGCCCTTCTGGATGAGGTTGCGATGCGGATTGAGGGGGAGATTGTTTCTGTAACTGAGGAGGGCCGTTATAGTGAAGTAAGGGTACGAATGGATGATGGGACTACGTCAGTGACCGTTTTCGGTATCTATGATACCGCGATTGCCCGCCAGCAGTTTCCGGCCGAACCAGGGAGCAACGTGATTTTGTATGGGGTGGGAGCAGATCCAATTGAAGAAGCGGAGAGCCAAATCCCCCGATTACAAATAATTTATGTTGAACACAATCTGAATTGATTTTTTTTCACCTTCCTGTAGGTCGATAAATCGAGACACACTTGTTGAATTTAGACACTGGAGGTTTGAAGCCGTGTAAGCGATATTACTTAAGATTTCGCTGGCTTGCCATACATTAAGGCTAGGGTAGCTGGGATGTTGGTTTATTGTTGTGGGCTTGAAAAGGAGATTGGGAATGATGAAGAAAAGTCAAAGATTGAAATTTGGACGCATTTTCGTATTTGTTGGCGTGTTTTTGCTTGTTTTGGCGGCCTGTAGCGGCGGTGGGGATGAGGAAACGGCCGAATTGCCTGAAGCAAACGGCGCGGCTGTTTTTGAGTATGTCACTGAAACCAACGATTATTCCAGTTGGGGCACCTGGCCATCAGACGAATGGAATAATTTCGAGGTTAACTTGGTCAGTGGCGAGCCACATGGTAATGTTGTCCACATATACGTGAATGAAATTGCCTTAAGTGCGGCCGATAATTTCGAGGGATCTATGCCGGAAGGCAGCATGATTGTCAAAGAGAATTATGTCGGCACCGATCCCGCCAATCCTGGGGAGTTGGATGCTCTGACCATTATGTATAAAGTCGATGGCTTTAATCCGGATGCCAATGATTGGTTCTGGGTAAAAGTAAAACCATCCGGCTCGATTGATGCCGAAGGTGCGGTAGATGGCTGCATCGGCTGCCACTCCCAACCAAATAACCAGGACTACATCTTGCGCTATGGTTTCGGCAGCCAACCCGCCGTCACCTCTCTTGGTGGATGATCCGTAAGATTGTCCGCACATATTATAATGGGCGATAATCTTGCTTGAAGGCTCCATCTTGTCAAAAGGTGGGGCCTCTTTTATGTATTCAACATTTACACCTTCTAATATAAAAGCCTAAAGGCGCCCCAAAGATCGGCCATCATCCAATATTATATCACCCCCGTAATTAAAGAGTATGTATTTTAGAACAAGCTAGCCGGATTCCCCTTAAACTACCTTCGAAATTTGTAAATTCCACTTGGCAATACAATGATAAATAATTTAAGGTGAGCTTTGTCACCTCATATCGTGCCATCTGTCACTGATGATTGGTTATCGCCCGTTTTACACTATGACAAACTGTTAGGCGGCCGTTTTTTGTTGGTTGCCAGAAATAATCTGATTTGGAGGAACAAATTATGCTATCTGATGTAGCCGAAATTGAAAAAAAGAAAAAAGAACCCAAACCAAGCAATGGCCAGCCACCGGCCACTAATAAATATGTCTATCTTTTTAATGAGGTAGATGCGGCCGAACAAGCTGTTGGTAGTTGGGAAAATGTGCGTGGCCTCTTAGGCGGCAAAGGCGCCAACCTGGCCGATATGACCCGGCTCGGCGTGCCGGTGCCGCCTGGATTTACCGTTACGACCCAGGCCTGTAATACCTACCTGGAAGCCGGGGAGACTTTCCCCGATGGGATGTGGGAGGAAGTCCTGGAAGCGGTTGCCCAGACTGAAGAGTTGACCGGCCGGACTTTCGGCGATCCCCAAAGCCCGCTGCTGGTCTCTTGCCGCTCTGGTGCTAAATTCTCCATGCCCGGCATGATGGACACCATTCTGAACATTGGCCTGAATGATGAAGTCGTGGCCGGCATGATTATCAAGACCAAAGATGCCCGCTTTGTCTATGATTTGTACCGTCGTCTGGTACAGATGTTTGGCAGTGTGGTCATGAATGTCCCGGATGAGGTCTTTGAACATGTCATTACCGCCCAGCGCAACGCGGCCGGTGTCGACACCGATGCGGAATTATCTTCCGAAGATTGGCAGGTAGTGACCCGCAAGTTCAAACAAATTTACCGCACTTTTACCGGTATGGAATTCCCGGACAANNGAAACTGGCCACGGAAGCGGTCTTTAAGTCCTGGAATGGTAAACGGGCAATTGATTACCGCAAAGCGGCCGGAATTGCCAATAATTTAGGAACGGCCGTAAACATTCAGATGATGGTCTTCGGTAATATGGGCAACAATTCGGCTACCGGCGTTGCCATGTCCCGTAACGCCTCGACCGGCGAATGCGAACTAGAAGGCGATTTTCTGATCAACGCTCAAGGCGAGGATGTGGTGGCTGGTATACGCACCACCCAGCCCCTGAGCGATTTGAAAGAGTTAATGCCCGATCTTTATGCCGAATTTGAGCAGATTTCTGAGAAATTGGAAGTCCATTACCGCAACATGCAAGATATGGAGTTTACCATTGAGCATGGTAAATTGTGGCTGCTGCAGACACGGGATGGTAAACGGACGGCCCAGGCGGAAGTACGGATCGCCGTAGATATGGTCGAGGAGGGCTTGATTACCAAAGAAACGGCCGTCAAGCGCGTCCAACCGGCCCAGGTCGATTTCTTCCTACATCCCCAGCTGGACATGGAGGCCACCAAAACCAATAAGCCATTTGCTAAAGGTCTGAACGTTTCTCCTGGAGCGGCGGTTGGTATTGTCGCTTTCGATGCCGACACGGCCGAACGCTGGGCCAATGACGGCAAAGATGTCATTATGGTCCGACCGGAAACCAAGCCCGACGACGTTCATGGCATGTTGGCTGCCAAAGGTATCCTGACCAGTCGCGGCGGTCGGACCAGCCACGCCGCCTTAGTCGCTAGGCAGTTTGGTAAACCGGCGGTTATTGGGGTTAAAGAGTTGGAAATTGACCTGGAAAGCCGGTTGATGACCATTGAGGATAAAATCATCGAAGAAGGCGATTGGCTTTCACTCGATGGCACAATGGGCTTTGTATACCGGGGCCAACTGCCGACCTTTGTCCCTGATTTTGACAATCCTTACCTGATCAAGCTGCTCAGCTGGGCCGATGAGATTCGGGAATTGGGTGTTTGGGCCAACGCCGACTACCCCCGGGATGCGACACGTGCTCGTAATTACGGCGCCGAAGGCATCGGTCTGTGCCGGACGGAGCACATGTTCTTCGAAACAGAACGCCTACCCATTGTGCGGCAGATGATTATGGCCAAATATCCAAGCGAACGGAGTGAGGCAATTGACAAGCTACTGCCCTTACAGCGAGGCGATTTTGCCGGGTTGTTCAAGGCCATGGATGGCCAGCCGGTTATCATTCGACTACTCGACCCGCCGCTTCATGAGTTCCTGCCCGCTTATGAGGAACTTATTCAGGATTTGGCCGATTTGAAGGTACAGCTGCAGCACAGCCACACCATGAGCGAGATTGACCGTTTACTGGCAGAGATTCAGACGAAGCAAAATTTCCTGGAGCGAGTAGAAGCGTTGCGGGAAGCAAACCCAATGCTGGGTACCCGTGGTGTCCGCTTGGGCATTCTCATTAATGAACTGACCCGCATGCAGGTGCGCGCTATCTTTGAAGCAGCCTGCCAATGTGCCAAAGAAGGGATTGATGTTCATCCCGAGGTCATGATTCCACTGACGGCCCACGTCAATGAGCTGAATGTCCAGCAGACCACGCTCGAGGCAGAAGCCAAAGATGTGNNAAGGCATGACCATCAATTATAAATTTGGAACGATGATTGAAATTCCTCGCGCCGCCCTGACGGCCGATGAAATTGCCGGTGTGGCCCAATTCTTCTCCTTCGGGACCAATGATCTGACTCAGACCACCTTTGGTATTTCCCGGGATGATGCCGAGTCAGGCTTCTTGATGACTTACCAGCAGGATGGCATCTTACCGGACAATCCGTTTGCGACGATTGATGCCGAAGGCGTTGGCCGTTTAATGGAGATTGCGGTCAATTACGGCCGTCAGACCCGCCCCGATCTCGAAATCGGTATCTGCGGCGAACATGGCGGCGACCCCAAGAGCATCGCCCTGTGCCACAAGCTGGGCCTTAACTACGTTTCCTGCTCGCCCTTCCGGGTACCGATTGCCCGCCTCGCAGCGGCCCATGCGGCCCTGGCAGAATAACGGGCATTTAAGTCAGGATTGATTATGTAAGAATGGGACGGCGCACCTGTGACATTGGAATTCTCCAATGAAGCGCCGTCCCGCTTTCCTTTTTCAGCCGCCGCCCGGATGAGAGCGGGTGCCATTCGTGCTGGAATACCCAAAAATGAGCGTTTTGCGGGAAGGAGCTTATAACGCTGAACCCGGTTGTTTTCAGCCGGCCGGTTTAACCGGGGCTGAAGTTATAGCCCGCCGCCAGGCTGGGCAGGGCAACATATCCACGTTTCAATCGAGCCGAACGTACGCCAACATTATCCGGCACAATTTATTGAATCCCTTCAATGTCATCCTCTTCCTGGTTGGGGTGCTGTTGATTGCCCTGGGCCGGCTCAATGACGCCATCTTAAGTGTCGCCCTCGTTTTATTCAATGCCGTCTTAGGAACGGTCCAGGAGATACGTGCCAAGCGCACCCTGGATGAAATCGCGCTTTTGACACGGCCGAAAGTGACAGTGGTCCGTGAAAGTGTTGAACTTGAATTGGATCCGGCCGAGTTAGTTCAAGGTGATTTACTATTTCTACAACCCGGAGACCAGGTGGTCGTAGACGGTCCGGTCGTCGCCGGAAACGGCCTTGAAGTGGACGAATCATTACTGACCGGTGAATCTGACGCAGTTCGAAAGGCAGCCGGCGATAGTCTCTATTCCGGGAGTTTTTGTATCAGCGGTTCCGGTTACTATACGGCCGAAAGAGTCGGTCAGGATAGTTACGCCAACCAGTTAACCTCAACCGCCCGTCAATTTCAGGTAGTTCGCACCCCGTTGCAGCGCGAAATCAACTTTGTTTTACGCCTGTTGACGGTTGTCGCGGTTTTCTTCGTCTCAATTTTAGTTGTCGGCGCATTTATGAATGACGTCCCTCCGGTACGCTTCGCTCAAATTGCCGCAATCGTCATGGGCATCATTTCGGCCGGATTAATGTTCACGATTATTCTAGCCTATGCCATCGCCGCGGTGCGGCTGGTGAATAAAGGGGCTTTGGTACAGCAGGCTCACGCCGTTGAATCACTCAGCCATGTCGACACCCTTTGCATGGACAAGACCGGCACCCTCACCGCCAATCGTTTCCATTTACACGACATCTATCCGCTGGATGATGGCGATAAGGAAGTAAAAGCCTGGTTGGGTGACTTCGCTGCCAGCGTCCCGTCCGGAAATCGGACCATCGAGGCTATCAGAGCGGTTTTACCCGGGCGTCATTATCCGCTCGTGGGGGAGGTTCCTTTCGCTTCGGTCCGCAGATGGAGTGCCCTGTCTTTTCACCAACCCGGGGCCGGTTTATGCGGCACCTTTGTCCTCGGAGCGCCGGAACAACTCTTACCCTATTTAAACAGTTCTCCAACATTTTTGACCCAGGTTGAAGAATGGGCGGCGGCTGGGCTGCGCGTTCTCCTCTTTGCCTACAATCCTGATGTAACCGGTTGGACCAAGGTGAATGGGGAACCACAACCGCCCCGGCTATGTCCCCTGGCCCTGATCAGTTTCCAGGATGAATTGCGCCCTCATGTCCAACAAACCATCAGCGGATTCGAAGCGGCCGGTATTGAGTTGAAAATTATCTCCGGCGACCATCCTGAAACAGTCGCAGCCCTCGCTCGGCAGGCCGGCTTACCGGTAGGATTGACGGCCGTTTCCGGTGCCCTGGTTGATAAAGCTGGGGACCCCGAATTATCAGAATTGGTCTCCAACACAACCGTATTTGGGCGGATTAATCCGGAACAAAAACAACGGCTGGTGGAGACATTTCGCCGGAAGGGCCGTTATGTGGCCATGATTGGTGATGGCGTCAACGATGTCCTATCCTTGAAAACGGCCGATGTTGGCGTTGCCATGCAGAGCGGTTCCGCGGCGGCGCGTGGCGTCGCTGATATGATCCTGCTCAACGACTCTTTCGAAGCCCTCGTTCCTGCTTTTCAAGAGGGGCAGCGTATCGTCTCCGGTATGGGCAATATATTGCGCATATATCTGTCTCGTTTGTTGAGCATTGCTCTCCTAATCAACGTCCTCGCCCTCTTACGCCTCGGCTTTCCGACCCTGCCGGCCCAGGAAGCATTCACAACCATTCTGACCGTCGGCATTCCAACCATCTTTTTAACTTATTGGGCCAGACCCGAACGGCCGGCCAAACGGCTCTTAATGGATGTTGTGCCCTTTGTGGGAACAACAATTATTCTGATTTCCATTTTTGGCATGTTGGTCTATGTCGTTGTCTTTACCTATTTTATGAATATTGACCACATGAATAGTCTTATCCCTGACCTATCTTTCTGGTTGGAGGACTTTGTTGGTTTTGCCCTGGCTGACCCGGAAGCATTTCAAGAAGAAGCGGCCGGTTTAATGGCCCAATCTGCTTTGACCTTGTTCCGCGCTTTGGTAGGTATTCTGATTATTTTGTTCGTTTCTCCCCCAATAAAGCTGTTTGCCGCCGACAGACCGCTTAGTTCCGACCGGCGACCGGCTTATATGGCCCTGATTCTGCTCCTGCTGGGGATTACTTTCCTGATAGTTCCAGCTCTACGGACCTTCTTCGGGTTGCAGGCCCTCACCCTTCTTTCTCCATATTTATACGGCGTTATATTCCTCGCTGTCTTGTTATGGCTGGCTGGCATGTCCCTTGTATTGAGAAGAAAAGAGTTCTACCAGATTTGAACTGTTTAGAGTGTCTGTTCAGTCCCTCCATAGACTTTTGTTTTTTCGGTCTCCTTCTATAGTGTACAAAAAAACAAAAGTCTGAACGTTTACCCGTTCAGAATAGAAAACCTTTCTGTAATCTCAAAAATTCATCAAATCCCCTACACATTCTCTACACAATCTACCTGTATTCTCCTGATTAATAACGAAATTAATTAATCAAACGCCTGTTTCAATGGCAGGCATAACAAACAATACAGGAGATTTTAAAATGTTTTGGAAAATTCTTGGCGGCATTGCGACATTAATCATGGTCGTTGT
>JABAOG010007667.1_pt1 | contig 15075 bp, 13 predicted proteins | sample 7062131 | NCBI WGS metagenome assembly JABAOG01 (sample SAMN14538629, study PRJNA623070) | marine sediment metagenome | biome: marine biome [ENVO:00000428]; feature: marine pelagic biome [ENVO:01000023]; material: deep marine sediment [ENVO:00002113] | place: India: Arabian Sea | collected...
CCTCAATATGATCGCCTCTAAGATTTATTCCCATTCCACATCATTTTAAAAGGTGCGATGCATCGCACCCTATGAAAAGCTATCTACTGCCGCAGCTAGGGCGAGGGGTCGTAATTCCCACCGCCATCACAAACACCAACCCGTCAGATAATATCCCCAAACAACTACAAGCCATAAGGAACGATCCTACCCGATAATATACTCCATATGGATGTCCTCCGGCTCCAGTTCGTAAAGCGCCGGGTTGACCTCGTCAGTGACCACACATCCCAGGTCCAGGTAGAAGTTGACGGTGTGTTCAGAGGGCGTCGCTGAGATATACAGCCGCCGGGCGCCGCGCTTGCGGGCCTCGTCTACTGCCAGGCGGAATAACTTCCGCCCCAATCCCAACCCCCGATAATCCCGGCTGACCATCAGGAATTTGAGCTGTAACTGGTCTTTCTCCCTGCCGATGAAGCGGTTCTCGAGAACGGCAACCCCCACCATTTGATCGTCATCGAACAGANNTGAGCACCAGATCGCCGTTTTCATAATAATAGATCCCGTTGATGACCTCCCTGCGGTCGATTGACCAGATATCCTTGAGTTCGTCCCGCTTTAACAATCTACCCTGGATGCTCATGGCTTTTTTTGCCTTTTTCGCCAGTCCTCGATCTGGTGAATGTGTTCGTGCATGTGCCGCCAGTGATATGTCACCAGGGTATCGACAGAGTCCGAATTCTCTTCCGTCACCGGTTGGTCCGGGTTCTCTGGATTTGCCTTCCAGGGAGTGATGCCTCGCTTACGGAAATCTTGCGGGCGCAGGCTTTTGATCAGGTCTATCCCTTCCCGGTGATCGCGTTCGATGTCTGCCAGGACTCGATCGAGCGACCAGCCGCGTTTCTCTTCCACCCGGCGCTGGTTCCAGCCGTGGTAGTCATTCGCACCGCTGATCTGGTGATCGTACCCGGGCTGCTGACCTCCCAGGATCATGGCGATGTTGGAGCGGAACTCGTCGTTCCAGGAGATGATATGTACAAGCAGGTCTTTGACCGTCCAACCGTCGACGATCTCTTCAGTCGTCATAGTACTTTCACCCAACCCTTCGATGACACCAAGCAGACGATCTTTGGCTTGCTTCCAGCGCTGCAGGTAGCTCACCTGCCGGGAAGTGAGGGTATCATTTTGATCGGTCATCGAAGTGCTCCTGAAATTCAGCCGCTCAATTTCAATCAGTCATAGTTCTTTACTATGATCGGAGTGAAAGTTTGCCACCAGTGTGTTTCGTCTGCCCCGATGTCATAGGCACCGCCAAGCGGCCACGGGCGTTGATCTCCATCAATATCGGTGTTCAACCAGGAGATGGTCAGCCCGGCGTCGATGGCCGGGGAGTCCGCCCACAGATGGTAGTTCAATCCCTCAGGATCGACGAAATCTGGATCAAGACCAGAGATTTCATTTTCGCTGGTGATGGAAGAGCCGGTGATATTGTACTCGTTTCCGTAGAAGAGCGTATGGCTGGCGGTGATCACATTCGTACTGGAGCCTTGTGAAGTAGTATAAATATATATTCCGGTCGTGTGATCGGAGATGATATTGTTAACCATGGTCAGCGTGACAAAACCCGAGTTGGACCAACCTGAATATATTCCAAAGGAATCATTTTCGGCGATCGTGTTGTTGACCAGGGTGCCCATCACGGGGTCATCGCTTCTTCCTCGAATGGATAATCCCCCTTCCGTATTCTGGGCGAGGATATTGTTAGTCATGGTAAAGGTTCCAACGTATTCCAGGGTGATAGCACCCGAGTCAGATTCGTTGTCAAACCAGGTATTGTCGTTGATTGAGGCAGTACCAAACTCCATATATAAGCCCCCACCATACCCGTTCCCTGGATCGGTAGCTTCTTCGGAAACATTATTTGATTGAAAAACGTTTCCATACACCACGGCGTGGCAATAATGCAGGTAGACTCCGCCCCCCATGCTGTTACTGGTGGTTCCGCTGAGATTATTGGCGAAAACGTTATTCTTTATAGAGACCGTGTTGATCTGCTGGATTGCAATGCCTCCCCCATCGCCTGATTTATAGCGGTTTGCTTTATTTTCAATAAACTGGTTGTTGTTGATCTCCGCCGTCAGGTTGTTAATGTAAGGACCGGAGAGGAATATCCCACCGCCAAATGATGTGGATACTTCATCATAAGATGCATGATTTCTATTGATATGATTATTTGTTATCATCACGTTTGCATTTTCCGCAAAAATTCCGCCCCCGGCGTCGTTGTCTCCAAATCCACCCAGGTTGAAGGCGCTCCCCCCGGTGATGTGAAACCCATCTACTGTGGTGGTGATCAGCCCGCTGATGTAGATCCCCCGGCGTTGATAATCGCCGTCCAGCGTGGTGAGATAAGCCTCCGGATCGCGCAGGATAGGTCCGCTTGGGGAACCGTCCCAACCACCGTACAGGGCGAGGCTTTTCGTGATTGTGACGACTGCTGTTCCGCTGCCGGTGTAGGTACCTCCAGCGACATAGATGCTGTCCCCACTGTTCGCTATGCTCAACGAGGTTGGCAGGTCGCACGGATTTGATTGTGAGCAATCTCCATCGCCTGATGGAGTGACGAACAGGTCCAGGGGTTCAGCATGCACGATCAGTGCTGTGCGGTTCATGACCACCAGCACACCCGCGATCAGCACCATGCTGATCATCAGACTAAAAAAAATTTGTTGATACTTACCAGGATTCATGGTTCCTCCTCTGCTCTGAATGGATCAAAAACATCGTGGTTTGGATAGGCTGATTTAATGTCCCCGCAGGTATTGGTTGCAACTCCGCCGATTCTGGGTTTGAAGGCTCGTAATTCATCTTCAGCTCGTGATTGAAGTGATCAATATGAACGGTTAATGTTCATGGAAGGTGGATTGAATTTGGATAGCCTGGCAAACCGCTACCCATATGAAGTGGGATGAGAGACGGATCATATAGATAGTATTGCACACTAATTCACAATATTCAAGCATAGAGGAGGATGGGGTGCAATTGAATCTGAATGAAACGAATTACGGTGTGTGTCGGCGGATTTATACAAGATGTGTAGTTGAGCTGCGCAATGAATTCAAATCAATTCCGAATTCTGATGGTGATGATAAAAATAGCCTCTCGATGTGATCACCAGGCTGTTAACGAGCAACAGGGGGATAAAGATCAAATTGACCAGGCGGACATCATGGACCATTGAGACCCTATCTATGAATGCGATTTCGTAGGCTGGTGGGCTCAACATCATGGCAAGTTCATACAAAGTGAAGCGGGCAAAAGTCATTACAGATGAAATCCCCAATAAAGAATAAAACAACACAGATCCCCACCACGCCCAGGGTCGTAGGCGGACTGTTCCGTAGATTAGCACCACGACGATGACCACACAGGCAGCAATGATATAAGTAGATTGGCGCCCGAGCATCAACACACCAAAGACAGGAAAGGCANNGATCATCAACACACCAAAGACAGGAAAGACAGCCTGGAGGAACATGGCGATATGCAGGACGACGATGGTGATGAGTTCAAACAGCAATACAACCAAAAGTGGAAATGGAAACCGTTCGATCCAATAAGCCGGGCGTTCAGGTTCCGTGAAGAGGCTGCGGACACGCGGACGGCTGTAGAACCACAGCAAGAAAGTTGGCAGAATGACCAGGAGAAGTATAGAGAGGATCCCGATGGCGGTTAGCCGGGTTGCGAGCACCCGGCTGTCGAGGTCGAGCTGTTGTGCAGAGGGCAGCAGATAGATCAGGTTGCCAAGCAGGAGCAATCCGCTCCCCAACCAGAACCAGCCTAGCAGTTTGATCAGCGGCAAGATCCAGCGCTTCCGTCTGAGGTGCCCGATCCCGAGCGGTAGTGCGATAGCGGCAACAGCGTAATATCCCAGGTTCTGGATGACCAGATAAGCGAACCACAGGGAACCAATCCCGAAACCATCATACTGGAACTGACCACCATCGGAGAAGAAGTAGAAGACATAAATCTCGAGCGGTCCGTAGTAGACACCAAGCAGGCCGACCAGGATCAGCAGTACGCCTAACAACTTTAATAACCAGGTTAGATATTTGTTCATATGTTAATGGACTCTTGAACTACCAGGTAGGAATAGATCCTCCCCTGGGTAAGGGAAACAAAGCGCTGTTCTGCTATAAGGGGCAAGATTACCCTCTCATAAAATCAAAATTTCACCTGTCGAAGCAGAAGCGATCAGGATTGATTCTTAATGATGCCGCGCAGGAACAATACGAATGGCACGACACCGATCAGGCTCATCACGGCGACGATCAGGGTATCGGTCAGCAGGAAGGGAGTACCAATCAGGAAAGGCTGCAGGATCAAGACGAGAATTAAGCCGATGAATAGCATGCTCGCCTGGAAGAGCAACCCCAAACCGGCAACATAGCCCAACGGTTGGCGCCGCCACAGCATCACTCCGCCGATGATCCAGGCTGGAGTCATGATAAAGTCTGCTGTGTTAAGCGCTAATTCGGTTTCGGGGATCGACGTTTGGGAGGTGATCAACGGTATCAGTACAGCGATGACTCTTAAAGCGAAGAGGATGCCGAAACCAGTCAGTATCCCGCCGCTGATTCTCTCGAAGACTTTACCGCTCAGTTTTATCTTGACATTGCTGCTGTTGATACTCGCTGTCAGGGCAATAGTGCTGTAAATACTCAATGTGACCAGCAAAAGGTCGGCAAGGAACAGCCAGTTGAGCGGCATCGCAAGGATATAGATCAAATAATTGTAGGCGACAAAGAAAAGTGCGCCGGGCCAGAGCAACAGACCGCTCAAATTTCCCTTCCGGGTCAACCACATGGATATCAGCAATATTGGCAAACCGATGAACAGGTTGATCACATCATTGGGATAGAAAGCCAGGACCAGCTCGTCTGTTGGGTAGAAACGATCCGGCAGATACAACCCGGCAATAGAGGCTGCGATCATCAAGATAACGATGACCAATGATGTGATGTAAAAAAGCGATATATTTCTCCTGAGCGGTAATTTAGACTTTGGCTTATTTTTTATATCTGACATCATTTACCTCGGCTATCGTCTGTGTCCAGAAAAATTAATGGATTTGCGGGAAGTTCCGAATAAGAAGTTTGAGGAGGCTGATTGAATTATTCGGTTCGTCCATTTAAACTTGTCCTTGCATCCCATAAAAAAACCAATCCTTATTCTAATCCTCAGCAGGTCCACACCAATTAACTGCAATACATCTATTAGAGTCGATCAGGGCTGTAACTCATCCTGGCAAGCCCTCTCGAAAAAGATTGCATCATCCTGCCGGTCATCCGGGCAGCTGCTTTGGATTGCCTATTGGGGGAACCGGGCAGACATGACGTATCTCTGCAACCTGTGGCAAGAAACAATCGGAACTGCTGTGGATGCACTGGATGATTTATTCAACCTGTTGGTTGCGATATCTCTTGAAATAGCTCAATTCGCCTGCAGTTCCGCCAGTTTCTCCTGGACTTTGCTTGCGTGAGTGATCTCTTCGCCTTTACGCTTCGTACGGACGCGTACATTGCGCCAAACTTCGGCTACCTTGCCCTCAGGATCGATGATGAAGGTCGAGCGGATCGTGCCTTCGTACTCTTTGCCGTACTGCTTTTTCATTCCCCAGGCGCCGTACTCTTTATGGACGTCCGCCTGCGGATCGCTGAGTAGATCGATTCCCAGTCCGTGCTGGTGGATGAATTTCCTGTGCGATTTGGCGTCGTCTCTGCTGACGCCCAAAATGGATGCATTCAATGAAGTGAAATTTTCCAGTTCATCGGTGAAATCGCAGGCTTCTTTGGTGCAGCCCGAGGTATTGTCCTTGGGGTAAAAATAAAGCACCAGCCACTTTCCGGCGTATTCTGCCAGGGAGACTTCTTTACCGTCTTGATTGGGCAGGGTAAATTCAGGGGCTTTCTCGCCAACTTCGATCATTTTTTCCTCCTTCTTCAGGGTATTTGATCAGATGAGATGATTGTGGAATGTACTAGGTGGATCGCTTTACCCATAATTTCCTGTCGATCATAATGATGATTAGAATGACAATGGTATAGATGATGAAGAGATAAGTAAAGGCTTGCTGATTTCCACCAACCACCTTTTCGATGGGTGGAAAAACACTCAGCGATGTATTCACAGAAGTGTGCAGCAGAAGCGAACTGAAAAGGTTTCTGTTGGTTTTCAGGAAGAACCAGGTTGTTAGAATGCTGAATGTATTGGCTAGAAGAATAAACAAACCAAGGGGCATGAATACCTGACCTGTTCCGCTGATGTAGAACAGAGGAATGTGCCATGCTCCCCAGATTGTTCCCAGGATCAGGCTCGCCACCAGCGGGTTCCACATGCGCAGCATCCTGGGAAGCGCGTAGCCTCTCCAGCCAAACTCTTCCTGGAAAGAACCCCCGAGGAAGAACATGAACAAGAAAGTTGGCAATATCATCAGCGGTTGAGAAAGCAGAGATGTGTCGGGTTGATAATCACTCAAACCCATATTGATCCACATCGCCAAGGCTGCCAGGATGAACGGCAGGACGAGGATGCTGATCCACCAGATGGCTTTCATCCGCAGTTGGAACCCCGAACGGATCAGCTCTTTGACTGCCTGCCAACCGCCCTGCCGGTAGGTCAATACCAGGGAAGCGAACAAGGGTCCGTGGGCACCGATCACCACCCAGGCCATATTGGGGACGGGCAGATGTATGATTTCGAGCGAGCTCAGCACGCCGAAGAGCCAGAAAAACCAGCTAAAAACAAACGCCAGGATGAAGAACAAAAGGGGGAAAGGCCGAGATGAGAACCGGGATTCGTTCATTGACTTTATCAACCTCCATCTGTTCGAATCAGTTCGATATGGAACAGTTTATTGAGTGAGTGGTCTGCATGCGGTCCAGATTAATTATAGCCCAGGAAGGGTTGATTGATCGTTGAAAAACACCGATGAAATCTAACAGGTACTTTGGTATACCAGGTTATATATCGATATTTATAACCTTTGGTAGATGACATGTACCGGTCAGGTCTGATACAGTTATATTGTTGAATGTGAACTGAGAAGAGGAACAATGATGAATGAAAATTTAAAACTTACCTGTATATTGGCACACCCTGACGATGAATCGATGGGCACAGGCGGAATGCTGGCAAAGTATGCCGACCAGGGAATTGCTACTTCACTGATCACCGCCACGGGTGGTGAGAAGGGCTGGTTTGGGCCCAAGGATGAATACCCCGGTCCGCAAGAATTGGCCGAGATCCGAGGAAAAGAACTGCAAGCGGCGGCGGAAGTACTGGGGTTGAAAGATGTGAACATGCTGGGCTATGTGGACGGTGAACTCGACCAGGCTGATCCACATGAGGTCACCGCTAAAATCGTCACGCACCTGCGCCGCTTCCGGCCCCAGGTGGTAGTTACTTTTGATCCGTTCGGCGTCTACGGTCACCCGGATCACATCATCATCAGCCAGGTGGCGACGGCGGCTGTCTTTGAGGCCGCCAATCCGGATTATGGGGATGGTCAGCCTCATCGCGTTTCCAAACTGTACTACATGGTAGAAACAAAGGAGGATCTGGAAGTTCACGAAGATGCCTTTGGCGACCTGGTGATGAACATCAACGATCAGGAGCGCCGACCGGTTGGCTGGCCATCGTGGGCGATCACCACACAGGTGGATTCGAGCGAGTACTGGCAACAGATGCGGGATGCGATTTTTTGCCATGAAACTCAGGTGACGAACTACCAGGCTTTGATGGACCTTCCGGAAGAAAAATTGAGAAAACTATGGTCCTGCCAGAACTTCTACCGCACCCTCAGCCTGGTCAATGGGGGAGGCGAGGTGGAGGAGGATCTGTTCACGGGGTTGAGGTAAAGAGCTGAAAAAACTGCTGGCCGCCGCAGAATACAGCAGCGTTAACCTGCAGACCCTGCAGAAAGGCGTGCCGGTAGAAATCAGCTACCGAATGGAGTGATAAAGAATTGGAAGTTCGTGCGGCGCAATACTGCATTGCGCCGCACTTGTATCAGACAGACCATTTCCCAAAATCCCTAGCACCCAATATCTTCCTTACCTCAGTTATAATTCACTCAACATCAACATTACCGGTTTTTACCTAAGGTGAGGGTATGTCTGAATTGGCAATCGGATTTCAATCGATTCCTCCCGAGTATCAGCACGTCATCCAACTGGCACAGGAACAGCATCGCATCCACGTCACACCGCTGCAGGAGTTGGTGGGAGGCTGGTCCGGGGCGATGGTCTACCTGGTCAGTGTTGCTTACCAGGACTCGCCCAAAGTCGTAGATCCTGTAAGGGTGGAGCACTTCGTGCTCAAGCTGGACCGCGCCGGTAAGAAGACCCGCTCGGATGAGATCGACCGTCACAACCGCGCCAAGAGCCTGTCTCCCGAGAAGTTCGCCGACTATCACATCCCAGAGATCCACTTTGGTCGCATTGACAGCGATGAGGCCATTGCCATTTTCTATGCTATCGCCGGACAGTCGTTGCGAGAGTTCCGCCCGCTGTCCAAATTCCAGCAGCAGAGCCAGCTTGAGACCATTTTCCGTGAAACCTATCGCTATTTCCTGTCCGAGTGGAACGCTGAGCCAGCTTTCCGCCAGGCGCTGCATCCACAAACCTTACTGAAGGACTGGCTGGGTTTCCGCCTCAACCCCGGTGGGAACACTGAAAATTTCATACGGGAAACCTGCCAGGTTGACCCGGAGGGAAATGGCTTCCTGATCCGAGGCCGAGTATTCCCCAACCCCCTGCTGTACGCCCGCGGTGAAGAACCGTGGAAGGGTGTCCGCCCAGGGGATGCCATATACGGTCTTCACCACGGCGATTTGAATACTAACAACATCCTGGTCAAATTCATGCGGAGTGGAGATGAACTTGATGGTTTCTTCCTGATCGACTTTGCCCTTTTCAAAGAAGACCTCCCGCTGTTTTACGACCTGCGCTACCTGGAAATGTCCTACTTGCTGGTGGCTATTTCCCAGGCTTCGCTGGCCCGTGGTGTGGACCTGTTCGTCCAGCTGGGTGAGGCTGATATCCTTGAGCCGCACCGGGCGCCAATCGAGATGGCCGGACCCGCTGCCGTTATCCGCACAGCACGCCTGGCTTTCGACGAATGGGTGCGCCGCGAACATCCCACCCTGCTGGATGACATGTGGGGTCAGTATTGGCTGGCTGGGGTTGCTGCCGGTCTGGGCTATACTCACAAAGCCGGGATTGCTGATGAACAGCGCCTGGCTGGCTTGATATACGCCGCTGCCAACCTGAAACGATATGCGGCCCTGTTTGGCCTGCCAGTCCCCACTGATGCCCGTCAGCTGTATGATGAAGCGAATTTCGACCAGGATGCCCGGATCAGAACACGCGGGGGCTCGCCGGGATCACCATCTGGACGCATACCGCACAACCTGCCGATGCAGACGACCACATTCATCGGTCGGGAGACGCAGGTGGCGGACATCAAGGGCATGCTGCTCCAGCCGGATGTGCGACTGGTCACACTGACCGGACCCGGCGGCACCGGCAAGACGCGCATTTGCTTGGAAGTCGCCCGGGCAGCGATGGAAGATTTCCCGCACGGCGTCTATTTCGTTGACCTGGCACCGATCCGCGATCCGGCCCTGGTGACGAGTACGATTGCTCATACGCTGGGCATCCGGGAGGGAGGCGGTCGTCCACCCCTGGAAAATCTGGTAGATTACCTGCAGAACAAGCAAATTCTGCTGTTACTGGACAACTTTGAGCAGGTTGCAGGGGCTGCACCTCAGGTGGCAGAAATCCTGACTGCTGTGCCAAATGTCAAATCCCTGGCCACCAGCCGGATACCTCTGCAGCTGCGGGGCGAACACGAATACCAGATTTCACCTCTGGCATTGCCACATGGAGAATTCCAGGCTGTAGATGATGTATTGGAGTATGAAGCTGTAACCCTGTTCACTCAGCGGGCTCAGAATGCCCGACCGAATTTCCAGATCACAGAGGAGAATTATCAAGCCATCATTGAAATCTGCCGCCGCCTGGATGGGCTTCCCCTGGCGATCGAGATCGCCGCTGCCCGCATCAGAATGCTTCCGCCCTCAGCAATGCTGAAACGCCTGGATGAAAGCCTGAAACTGCTGGTCGCTGGAGCCCGGGACCTGCCCGACCGTCAGCAGACCCTGCGCCGCACCATCGATTGGAGCTATGATCTGCTCGATCCGGAAGTGCAGTTGCTGTTCAGCCGGCTGGGAATTTTTTCCGGCGGTTTTACCCTGGAAGCGGCAGAAGATGTCGGCAGCCCGGATGGTGAGATTGATTTGTTTTCCGGTATNNGGTGAGATTGATTTGTTTTCCGGCATCGAAATATTGTTGAACAACAGTCTGCTGCGTCGCGTGGAGACTGTTAGCGACGAACCCCGCTTCGCCATGCTTCAGACGATCCGTGAGTACGCACTGGAAAAGGCTGAAGATGCTGGCATCCTGCATGATCTTCAAGGTGCTCACTGTAACTATTATGCCCAGTTGGCAAATGAGAAGCTTGGTGCCGGAATTTTTGGTCCTGATTCAGTAAAATGGCTGAAGCACTTGAACGAAGAACATAACAACTATCGAACAGCTCTGGTATGGGCTTTACAGGATCAAAACAGATTCCCACTGGCGGTAATGATGTTCATACCATTGACATGGTTCTGGTTCCGCTATGGATATTTGCAAGAAGGGAGGAAATTAACGGATCGGGCAATGGAGGTCACCCAAGGTCTGGGTGATTCGCCAGCCCGAGCATATGCGCTGGTTGCCAACGCATTTCTGTCGCTTTGGACGGCTGATCTTAACGTGGCCGCTGAAAGGGCGAGAAAAGCCATGGAAATGAGCATGCGTTTGAAAATAGATCCGATACTTTCATTCAGTAAATTGAGCTACGGTGTTGCATTGATCAACCAGGGAAGAGACAAAGACGCCTACCCTCACCTGGTGGATGCTGTAGAACTCTTTGATGAGCTGGAAGAACCGTGGAATAAAGGGACTGCGCTGGTCCATCTGGCAAACGTGTCTTTGGGATTGGGAGATACCGAGCAAGCCCTCAAATGGCTGGATATGGCCATGCCATTCATGGATATGAGCGGGGATATCTGGAATATGGCTTTTGGAGCGAATAACTACGGGGAGGTTTACAGGGCGATCGGCGAGTATGAGAAGGCGGAAAAATACTACCGCCATACAGAAGAATTGTATAAGCAGGCTGATGCAAAGGGAGACCAGGCTCGTCTTGTGCATACCTTTGGATATATCGCCATGCATAAAGGGGACTATCAGAAGGCAGAGGCGTTGTTCCGAGAAAGTCTTGGAGATTTTCGCGAGCTGGGCAATCATCGAGGAATCGCTGAATGCCTGGCTGGGCTGGCTGTCCTGGCAGCCGAGCAAGGAAGGCATGCCTGGGCAGTGCCGCTGCTATCCGGGGCAGAACGACAACTGAGAGCTTTCGGAGGAGCGTGGTGGCCCGCAGATCGGGTGGAAATCGAGCGCACCCAGGAACTGATGAAGTCAAAACTCGGGGATGAGTACGAAATTCTCTGGCAGCAGGGACAGAACATGGCTCTGGATCAGGTCATTCATTACTCCGCAGCGGATAGTTGATGTCGACAATGAGTAAGGATTCGATCGGGTTTGGTTCGACCGCGGAATTGAGCTTGCGGGTCAGTGCTGCCACGCTTGCCCGTGTGGTTGTTTCCTCCCCAACTGGTGGAAGCTTATTAGCGCTCGAGCGCAAAGCTACCCTTCTTCCTGATCAGACCGGACATCGGATAACCGTAAAAGCACAACCTTTTGGCGGAGCGGTACGCTTGCTCGATCCGGAACGTTTGCACCAGTTGGTTGGCGATTTCCATTTTGACAGCCAGCGCTCTAAAATTGAAAGCGATATGCGCATCTATATCCGGCCATCGGATTGGGAAATTGTGCGGGATTTCTGCCTTGAGCAGTTCAAGAGTGCTTCTGAGGATGCTCTGGAGTTAGAAACCACACGCGAACTGGTTGAAGAGTTCTCCGATATCCTGGGCATGGATGTCACCGCAGGAAATTTTCATCCCACACCGCTGTGGACTGTGGTGGAGAACAGCCCTGTCTCCACTGCAAATATCCACGCCGCAGACACGCCTACCGTGCGAATTTACCGCGTTTTTGATGTTCAGGTGACGGATTCCACCCTGATCGAGGCGATCATTGATAACAGCCATGGTCATTCAGATGACGATTTGCGGGAACTTGCCGCGCACGATGCGCAACGAGGCGGCCGCGGGTGGGCAAATGCGGCCCTGGTTCTGCCGATTGAGTCACTGCTGGCTTATTATCGAGATATGCTGATAGAGGAGCGCAATCGAAAGGCAGTATTCGATGGTCACTTACTGGAACCGAATGTGACAGCATTGTTTGAAGAGATTGAAGCGGAACGGTATCGAAGGATGTGATCAGGATAGCTGCCCATCGCTTACAAAAAGATCTGTTCACCAGTTGGTTTTGAGAATCCAAGAAAATAATAACAGGGATCCATTTTGGCGTGATGTTCGCGTCTATGATCGGATCCCTGTTGCGGGTATTATACAGATAAAAATTTGAAAAATAATTGATATATCGTGAAGATATAATTTCAAATAGTTAATGTTTACAAAGCCATCAGTACACCGGATTCCCGATAAGAGCAGTCTTGCTGTCAGCGATAAAGATACCAAGATTAACCAGGTAGATCAGCCATATGGGTACCGCAAAAGCCCAGGAGCATCCTTTGGTTCTTGCTGATTGTGAACTTTAATTAGTGATTCTGAGAATATGGAGGATATCGATTAAATATAATTATTGTTTAGGGTTTGTTCCCTGGTAGTACCCAGCATCAGCTCGATTGCACCGAGGATCACACTCGGTCATTTGAATAAATGTAGTGATGAATGCTTTCATCGATTTCCTCAAACTGATAGCCAGGCCTAACGGCTGTTGGTTTTCAACACGAGTTCACCTCGAACGATAGAACAACCCATATTTGAAGATCACATAAATTGCCCGAAATCCATCACGCCAGTTGATCTTTTTGCCCTCATCGTATGTGCGCCCATAATAAGAGATCCCGACTTCGTAGATGGGGCATTTCAGGCGGGCAACTTTGGCGGTAAATTCAGGTTCGAAACCAAAGCGGTTTTCTTTCAGTTCAAGCCGATCGATGATTGGTTTGCGGAAGACCTTGTAGCAGGTTTCCATATCGGTCAGGTTGAGGTTGGTGAACATGTTAGACATAAAAGTCAGGAATTTGTTCCCCAGGTAATGCCAGAAATACAGGACTCGGTGCGACTCGCCTCCAATAAACCGGGAACCATACACAACGTCAGCTAAATCTTGCTGAATGGGCGCTAGCAGCCTCGGGTATTCGTTGGGGTCATATTCCAGATCCGCATCCTGAATGATGATGACCTCACCCATGGCTTGGCTGAATCCGCTCCTCAGGGCAGCACCTTTTCCTTTGTTTTCATCATGGAAAATCACATGAACATTATCCTGACCATTCAAGGAATCCAGGTAATCTCGGGTACCATCCGTGGAATAATCATCGACAACAAGAATTTCCCTGTCATAATTGATTGTCGCTTTTTTGACTTTTTTAATGATTGATTCAATGGTTTTGATTTCGTTATAGCAGGGAATAACGATCGATATTGAGTAGTTAGTTTTTGAGTTATTATTCTCGTCCATCATGGTGATCTTACCTGTCTTCGGAAAGAGGGAATATTATATGAAAGTGCGGTTTGTCCCCGGATCCTGTTGTTGATAATTTATATGAAGGAGGATAACAAAATTGTCCGTCAATCATGGGCTGATTTCACGAACGATTATCTATTTATGTAGAATTGGTGATTATTGAAAATTATGTTTGATCCTCCATCGCCGGGATAATTTTAGCATAGCAAATCGATTTTGAGACACAAATTTCTGACTTTGTAGGTACCAATTATCCTTAATCTATACATCGACTGGATGAGGAAGTTTGCCCCCAACTTTTTTTGTTCACCTGCCCAACCCAACCACCTCAGTTTACCTGTAGGGTTGGTTTCTGTTTATCCTATGGAACCCGCAGATATATCTTCTCATGGCAGAACTGATGCAGAAATCCAGTGAATCTATGGCGTTTACACAGATCGCCTTCATGCACCTCTCCATAGTTTCGAAATATATCGATCTCTCCGAATCTATTCACGCCGAATCCCACACTCACATAAATTCACTTGACAACCCTCCTCTCTCTTGTTATAAACTTGCTTACAATTCAACACACAAAGACAGTGAAGAGGACGAGTACGCGTCGAAACGACGGCATAGAGAGCGATGGAACGGTGAAATCATTGCCCGCACGCCGGCGCCGAATGGACCTCAGAGTTGCAGGGTGAAAGATCATAGTCGATTAGCCTGAGCCGGAGTTGCCACCGTTACCAGGGTAAAGGGTATCGCGCTCAAAAACGCCGTACCCGATCAAAGTGAGGCTGGCCTCTATTCAAACTTCCGTCGCATCGACGGTTTTTTATTTTTCAACACTGGAGAGGTCACCTAACCAGGGTGGTACCGCGGGAACCTGCTCTCGTCCCTAATGGCGATGACAGGTTTTTTGATTCTATACACGAAAAGAGGTTTACCAAGACCATGAAGAAACGAGTATTTTCAGGAATTCAACCTACGGGGAACATCCATATCGGGAACTATTTGGCGGCTATTCGTCGCTGGGTGGCATCGCAGGACGAGTATGATAACGTGNNATCCCGCCCGACCCGGAGGTGCTGAAAACCAAGACACGCGAGCTGGCTGGCCTGCTTTTTGCCGCCGGCATCGATCCCGCACGTTCGGCGCTGACCGTGCAGTCGCACATCAGTGCGCATGCTGAGCTGGCATGGATCCTCAACTGCCTGACGCCGATGGGCTGGATGGAGCGCATGACCCAGTTCAAGGAGAAATCCGAAAAACAGAAAGAACGCGTCAGTGTTGGCTTGTTCACTTATCCGGCGCTAATGGCCTCCGATAT
>JABAOG010004504.1_pt1 | contig 15073 bp, 13 predicted proteins | sample 7062131 | NCBI WGS metagenome assembly JABAOG01 (sample SAMN14538629, study PRJNA623070) | marine sediment metagenome | biome: marine biome [ENVO:00000428]; feature: marine pelagic biome [ENVO:01000023]; material: deep marine sediment [ENVO:00002113] | place: India: Arabian Sea | collected...
CGCCTGCCTTGAGCAGGAACAAACAGTTCCACTATCCCAACCTTGTCTCACAAATCTGACCCAGGCCGCCGCCCTCCAAAGCGACACCTTCCTCGCCGGCTTTACCCTGCCCGACTGCCCCGAATTTAACGAATGGCAGTTTTTCCAGGAAGAAAGTCTGCGCCAGACCCAGCTCAAAATATTACAAGTCCTCCTCAACCACCATACCCATCAGCAGGAATACGAAAAGGCCATCAGCTACGGCCGTCAATGGCTCGACCTCCAACCCCTCCATGAACCCGCCCATCGCAGCCTGATGAGCCTCTACGCCCAAAANNTTGCCCTCCACCAATACGACCAGTGCCGCCGCCTGCTGGAAGATGAATTCGGTGTCGAACCGGAACCGGCAACCACCGAACTGTACGAAAAAATAAAATCCCAAAGACCCTCCACAACCACATCACCGCTGCCCGTCACCCAAAAACCACCGGCTGACGAAATACCATCCAGGCAACCGTCTCACAATCTGCCCCACCAGCTTGCCCCCTTTGTCGGCCGTCATGGCGAACTGGCCGACCTCGATATTTTCATCGCCAATCCGGACATCCGGCTTATCAGCATCATTGGCCCCGGCGGCATGGGCAAGACCCGGTTAGCGTTGGCCCTGGGCCAAAAATATCTCTCCCAAAAACCCGGTGTTTTTCCAGACGGCATCTTCTATGTCTCCCTCTCGCCCTTAACAGAAAGCGGCGACATCCTCCAGGCCATCGCCGATGCCCTTAACGTCCCTCTCAGCCAGGCCGACCGTCAGGCCGCCCTGTCCCAACTCCAAACCATTCTCCAACCCAGGCAGTTACTGCTCATCCTGGATAATTTCGAACATTTACTCGACGGCGCCAATCTGATTCTAGAACTATTACAGGCCTGTCCCAACGTAACCATGCTCGTTACCTCTCGTGAACGGCTCTATTTAAAAGAAGAACACCTCCTGGTCATCAAAGGCTTAGATGTACCCGGATCGGTCGAATCCGCAGAGGACATTGAACAATATACGGCCGTTCAACTATTTATACAATCCGTCCGCCGCCACCGTCCCAACTTCAGCCTGAACCCGGAAAACGCCGAAGTAGTCGCCCACATTTGCCGCCTGGTAGCCGGGATGCCTTTGGCCCTGGAACTGGCCGCTTCCTGGACCGATATATTACCCCTATCAGAATTGGCCGAGGAAATCCAACACAGCCTTGACATCCTGGAAACAGAGCTTCGCAACATACCCCAACGCCAGCGCAGTATTCGGGCCGTTTTCGATACCACCTGGCAGCGACTCCAACCGGCTGAACAAGAAATCTGCGCCCAGCTCTCCCTCTTTCGAGGCGGTTTCACCCGCCAGACCGCCCAACAAATCGCCATCGCCAACGACGGCCGAAACGCCAATCTCCAGATGCTTTCCCGCCTGGCCGACAAATCACTCATCCAATACAATCGCGAAACCCGCCGCTACATGGTCCATGAACTATTACGCCAATATGGAGCCGAACAACTCGACCAGATGCCCGAAATCAAGGCTGCCGCCGAAAAACGCTACCATACCTACTTTGCCGATTTCCTTCGCGACCGCCGCGAGGCCATCACCAGTCACGCCCAGGGCGACATCTTGCGCCAGATAACGGCCGAACTCGACAACATCCGCCCCGTCTGGCGCAACTCCCTCAATCCACCCAATCTGGAAATAATCAAAAAGACTTACTATACCCTTTACCAATTTGCCGACTTTCAAGGCCATTTCCGGGAAAACACCAACCGTATCGAACAGACCATCAACGCCCTCAACACGCTGCCCCAAACGGCCGAACGAGACCAAATCCTGGCCGTCCTCTACACCCAACTCGGTTATGCCTACATTCGGACCGGCTCCCTAAACCAGGTCCAATCAGTTTGCCAGAAATCCCTTGATTTATTCCACTCCCTGGACGTCGTTCCCCCGCCCGGTTTTGGAACCGATCCCCGCACCTGCATGGGATTATTAGCCAACATTCTCGGCCGTTTCCCGGAAGCCCAACAAAAAGCCGAAGAAGCCATCCGCGTCCATAGCCTGCCCGGCCACGAACTCAACCTCATTATCCCCAACTATGTCCTCACCGAAGCCGTCGCCGCCCAGGGTCATTATGAAAAAGCATTTGAATATGCCCAGATAGCCAACCAGTTGACCGAACAAGTAGGACATCACTGGATGAGAGGCACGATCTTAATTCAACTTGGCAACATCAGCCGTGCCCTCAACCAGCTCAACGAAGCCCGCAGTTACTACCAATCAAGCTACGATATCAAAAACAGCTTCAACGACCCCGAAGGTATGGCCGCTGCCCTTAACAACCTCGGCAACATCGCCTGGCTCCAGCAAAATTTCCAACAAGCCAAAAACTATTTCCAGCGCGGCCTCACCATCTACCGCGACATCAACGACAAAGGCGGTATCGCCACCTCCCTCAACGGGCTTGGAGAAACGGCCATCGCCCTAAACAATTACAATGATGCCCGCCGCCACTTCCGGGAAGGGCTGGAAATAGCCGCCGAAATCCAATTCACCACCCGCCTCCTCTCTCTCCTGACCGGGGTTGCCCGCCTGTGTCTGGAATACGGCCGTCCGCACCGCGCCGCCCAACTCCTGGCCCTCGTCCGCAGCCACCCCGCCGCCGACAGACACATGCGAGACTTAGTCAAAGCGCTGTCTGAACGGTATCAAGAAAGCCTTGAGGAAGTTAATAATCAAAAACTAGAGTTAATGGAACTTGTGGAAGAAGTAATTGCCGAGTTAAGGCGTCTGGTCGAGCCAGCGGAAAAATTCAACCAATCAAACGAATAGCCAGATCCCGCAGCAATCTAAATCCTACCGGCTTGGTCAACACAATCGTAACCTCATTCTCAAGATGGCTTCCCCAGGTTGAATTAGCGCTGACAATAACAATTTTAGTCTTGCCAAAACGCTCATCTGCCTTAACTTCTCTCAAGATATCTTCCCCGGATATCGTAGGCAGATTGAGATCTAATATCAACAACGCCGGAATATTGGCAGCCATCGAATCCAGCGCGGTCTGCCCGTCACGAAAGATGCTTGTATCATAACCGGCTTCATCCAGAGCGACAGCATAGCCAGAAGCTAAAGCCTCATCATCTTCCAGAATGAGCGCCAGCGGCCGTTCTTCAGCTAAAGTTTCGTTCACTGCTTCAGTTCCTTTAATGGCAGCAGCACAGTGAATGTACTGCCACGCCCCACTTCACTCTCAATCATTATACGGCCGTTCATCAAATCGACTAGCTGTCTGACAATCGACAATCCCAACCCAATACCGGCCCGTGTGTCCTTTGTGGACTGTTTCCCCTGCCGAAACGGCTCGAAGATAAAAGCCTGTTCCTCACTTGAAATACCCGGCCCTGTGTCAGAGACCCGCATAGACCAATGACTGTCGTCGTGTCGGCAAATCTCAATTTGTACGGTTCCTTCCTCTGTAAATTTGACAGCATTCCCAACTAAATTGACCAATATTTGTTGAGTTCGATTCATATCGCCATAAACTGTCATCGGCACATCAGGGTCAATAACCACTTTTAGAACCAACCCTTTTTGCTTGGCCAAAAAATCCATTTGAGAATACACTTTTTTAAGGAGCATCGCCAGGCTAAACGAATCCTCTCGCAGCACCAAATTTTCAGCATCAAGCGCAGATTGATCTAACAACTCTTCAATTAAGAAAGTTAAGTCCTCCGTACCCTCAAGTATTTTGCTTAAAGCATCCTGGCTCTCTTCCGGCAAAGATGCAAATTTTTTGCTATATTGCAGCATCTCGCCATATAACTTGATAACCCCAAGTGGTGTCCGCAGCTCGTGACTGACCCGGGCCAGGATTCTAGACTTCAAGCGATTCGCTGCCAATGCGTGTTGATAGAGATAGGCATTATCCATCGCCATCGCAATCTGCCTGGCAAACTCAAGCATTAACGCGAATTCCACATCCTTAAAAACCCGATTATAACGGCTTTCCCAAACTTCAAGCGTCCCCAAAGGTTTGTCTTGGGCGTACAGCGGTATCTCCAAAACAGTCTTGGCGCCATATTGCTCCATATGAACACGAGTTCTCTCTGTCAGGTCAGCGTCACCGATGTGGGATACATATTTATCATCAGGATTAACTCTCCAATCAGCTGGCGGACCAAAATCATTCTCCCAGGGGTAAGTCTCGCCCAGATTTGAAGTCCGCTCCAAAGGCGTTGCTGTTGGAGCGACATATTCAGCCAGTACAGTAATCGTACCGCGTTCCAGGTCCAAGCCGTTTATATAAGCCCCAGTAGCGTTAATTGCCCGGGTGGCTGATTTCGCGGCCGTATTTAACAATGTCTGCAAATCCAGTGAGGCAGACATCGCCTGTGAAAATTGATTCAAAGTCTGTAATAACTGGTTTTGCTGGGCCAGCAGCGCTTCATTCCGCTTTCTTTCAGTAATATCCCGCAAAACAAGCACCCGCCCCCGGAGATTCTGGAGATCATCATGAATAGGCGATATTTGTATCTCAAACCATTGCGGCCCCTCTTGTATATCCCAAACTATCTTCCCGCCATTTTGACTTATGCTCTCAAATTGAGCTACCAGGTCTGGGCCATTCTTTAATAGCGTCTCAACCGGTTGTTCCATGATGTCGGCCGTCTTTTTACCAATAAGCTTTATAGCCGCCGAATTAACATCCATAATCTGGTTTTCCAAATTCAGCACAATCATACCGTCACGCATATTCTCGACCACCGTGCGCCTTGCCACAGGTCCGATTTTGAAAAGATGCAAACGAAAGATTCCCCAGGCAAATATGATGCCGCTTACAATAAAAGATGGCGGCGTCAGATCCAGTTGTGGAATTGGTCCCAGCCCGGACAGATAAATGCCATTTCCAAGCAGCGGCACAACCGGGGCCAGCAACATAATCCCAATCTGCCAGCCATGAATAGTTGGAAAACGTCTAAGCTTTCGCAGCAGAATGATGGTTCCCAGCACCATCAACACATAGGAATAGGCCGAGTGAATCCAAAACCAGGTGCCATAATCGACATCTACGACCGGCATGAAATCGGAGTCGACCAGGGCAAACTGGGTCCAAATCAGATGGTGGGCTTCATTTGTAAAAACCAACAACAAAGTAATGACCGGTATGATAAACAAAGAAAGTATAAAGCGGCGCTCCCGCCAGGCCTGCCGGCCTGAATATTGCGTCGCAAAAAGAAACCAGGCCACCGGCGTCGTCACAATGCCTAAATATTGAATTTTTATCCAGAATATTTTGGCTGAAAGGTCCAGGACAACCAATTCTATCGCATAACCCACTGACCAGATAGCGAGCGCCAACGCCAGGAGAACAAAAGGCCTTACCCAATAGCCTGCCGCTCGAAGACGCCAGGCGTAGACTGTCAGACTAATCGCAATAATAGCTGAGATGATAATCGGAACAGTCAGAAGGTTAAATTGCCAATTCATCGTTACAAAACATTGTCTACAAAGCCATATACCACGTCAAGAAGAATGGGTCTTAATACCTATTCATTTCCAAAAAATTCCCGGGTGGAGCACGCATTTCATCTCAAATACTTGACGATTTTTGAGGTCATGATACCTTATTAGACGTGAATTCAGGCGCGACCCTTCTCAATGTTGAAAATCTGACCTTAAGTTTTGGCGGCACGGCCGTCTTAAATGATATCTCCTTTTCCGTCCGAGAAGGCGAAATACGGGCCATCATTGGCCCCAATGGCGCTGGGAAAACATCCATCCTCAACTGCATCAGTGGCTTTTACCGCCCCCAGGAAGGACACGTTCACTACAAAGGCGCCGATTTAACCAAAACCCCACCCTACAAAATCGCCCCCCTCGGCGTCGCCCGGACCTTCCAAAACATCGCCCTTTATACCGGCTTAAGCACCCTCGACAACCTCATGGCCGCCCGCCATATTCACATGAAACAAAACGCCCTGGCCAGCATGATTTTTTGGGGCGCGGGCCAGCGGGAGGAAGTCCGCCACCGGGAAGTGGTCGAAGAGATTATCGAATTTCTGGAAATCGAACATATCCGTAAAGCCATTGTCGGCGCTCTGCCCTATGGTTTGCGGAAACGAGTTGAACTCGGCCGTGCCTTGGCCCTCGAACCCGATCTCTTGCTGCTCGACGAACCAATGGCCGGTATGAACGTCGAGGAAAAAGAAGATATGGCCCGCTTCATCCTCGACATCCACGAACGGCGGGGAACCACCATCCTTTTAATTGAACACGATATGGGTTTGGTCATGGACATCTCCGACAGTGTCGTCGTCCTCGATTTCGGCGTCAAAATCGCCGACGGTGTTCCGGAAGACATCAAAAACGACCAAAAAGTTGTCCAGGCTTATCTTGGAGAGGCATAAAAATGTTGGAAACCGTCCCCCAATATTANNCTCAATACGGCGACCAGAAAATCGCCCTCCGCCAGAAAGAATTCGGTATCTGGCAAGAATACACCTGGCAGCACTCCTATGAGCAGGTCAAACAATTTAGCATGGGTCTAATCGCCCTTGGCATCCAGCGCGGCGACCGGGTGTGCAGTATCGGCGACAATGACCGCCACTACCTCTGGGCCTACCTGGGATCATTAGCCGTTGGCGGCGTTCAAATTGGCCTATTCACCGATGCCGCCCCCAAAGAAATCGCCTACGTAATCAATCACAGCGAGGCCACCTTCGTCTTTGCCAAAGACCAGGAGCAATGTGACANNGGAACAATGTGACAAGCTGCTCGATATTCGCCACGAGATTCCCAAAATAAAAAACGTCATCTATTGGGATGACAGCGGCCTATGGAACATTGACGATCCCTGGCTGCTTTCATTCAAAGATGTCCAGGTGCTCGGTCGGGAAATTATTGCCGGCGAGCCGGAGCGGTTCGATACCGAGGTCGCGCTTGGCCAAAGCAGTGATTTAGCCATGCTCTGCTACACCTCCGGCACAACCGGCCTGCCCAAAGGCGCTATGCTGACCCATGAAAATGTCCTCGCCTCGGCCAGCCTTTATAATCAGGTCGACCCCCGTTATGATACCGACAATCATGTCAGCTTCATTCCCTTAGGGTGGATCGTCGAATCCGTCCTTGGTTTTGTACCCCATGTCTACGCCGGGATGGTTATGAACTTTCCCGAAAAACCCGAAACAGTGCGCCAGAACATCCGCGAAATTGCCCCGGAAACACTGTTTTACAACGCCAGACTCTGGGACAATCTCGTAGCAATGGTCCAGGTAAATATAAATGATGCTGCCTGGCTCAATCGCAAACTTTATGAATGGTTTCTGCCCATCGGATACAAATTAGCCGACAAAAAATTCAGCAAAGAGAAACCAGGCGCCGCCTTAAAATTAGCCTACTCATTAGGCAATCTGCTCGTCTTTGGGCCGCTCCGCGACCAGATAGGTATGTCAAAAGTCCGGGCCGCCTACACCGCCGGAGCCGCTCTCAGCCCCGATGTCATCCGCTTCTTTCATGCCCTGGGCATCAACATCAAGCAAATATACGGCTCCACCGAAGTAAGCGGCGGCGCTACCATCCACCGCGACGACGACATCAAATTCGCCAGCGTCGGCCAACCCGCCCCCGGCATTGACATTCGCATTTCCGAAGAGGGCGAAATTCATATCTCGGGGCCAACGGTATTCGAAGGCTATTTTAAGAACCCCGAAGCCACCGATGAATCGCTCCTGGTTGACGACGACGGCCGTCGCTGGTTCCGCACCGGGGACGCCGGTTATATAGACGATGCCGGCCACGTCATTTATCTCGACCGGGTTAAAGACATGATCACCCTCGCCAACGGCGAAAAATTCNNTTGAAGGCCGGCTTAAATTCAACCCCTACATCCGGGATGTCATGGCCGTTGGTGAAGAAACCCGCCAATTCGTTGTGGCCCTTATTTCAATCGATTTCGAAAATGTCGGCCGTTGGGCCGAAAAACGCGGCCTTGGTTACACCACCTATCTCGACCTCTCTCAAAAGGACGCCATTTACGACCTGGTCTACTCGGCCGTTGCGGAAGTGAACGAAAGTCTGCCACCCAACGGCCGTGTCCGCCGCTTCGTCCTCATGCACAAAGAATTTGACGCCGATGAAGCCGAAATGACCCGCACCCGCAAACTGCGCCGGGGCTTCCTCACCGAGCGTTATGACGACATCATCGAAGCGATGTACAATGGAGACGAGGATGTCAACGTTCGGGCCGTTGTCGCCTACCAGGACGGCCGTGAAGGCGTTGTCGAAACAAAGGTGCGCATAAAAACTTTAAGTACCAAATAAGCAACTGGTAATGCCAGGCTATTTCCAGCCCTTTACCAATTACCAATGACCAATTACCTTTTTAGGAGAATTTGAATGAACTGGCCACTGGTCCCCCAGCAACTAGCAACCGGCGTTTTAAACGGCGGCATCATTGCCCTGATTGCCTTAGGCGTCGTTCTCATCTTCAAATCTTCAGAGGTATTCAACTTCGCCCAGGGTCACCTGGTCATGCTGGGCGCCTATCTAACCTGGTGGTTTGCCGGCGGCACAGAAAGCGGCAATGAGTTATTTAATTTGCCCCTTTGGGCGGCCGTAATCATGGCCCTTATCGCCTCCGTCCTCATTGGCCTCATCATCGAGCGCCTCTCATTACGGCCGATGACCGGCCAACCCCTCCTATCAATCATATTAATGACCCTCGGCCTTTCCCAGCTGTTAGAAGGCCTGACAGCCATCACCTTTGGCGCCGACCCTAAAAGCAACTTCCCCGCCCCCTTCTCCCCCGCCGACGTCTTCGTCATCCCTTTCCCCGGCGCCTTCGGCGACGCCATCCGTCTCAAATACACCCTGGTGGCCGCCTTTGTGGTGGCTATGATTGCCGCCATCATTTTTATGCTCTATTTCCGCTGGACGAAGACCGGTCTGGCCATGCGGGCCACCGCCGAAGACCACGAATTGGCCCGCAGCGTCGGCATCAAAGTACCCCGCATTTTTGGCCTCTCCTGGGCCATTGCCGGCGTCGTCGCCACCATGGGCGGCGTCCTCCTGGCCACCCAGACCGGCGTCAGCCTCAGCCTGGCAACCGTCGTCCTCATCGCTTTCCCGGCTATTCTCCTCGGCGGCCTCGACTCATTCCCCGGGGCCATCATTGGCGGCATCTCCATCGGTCTGGTTCAGGCCCTGGTCCAGGCCTCCAAGTTAATTGAGGTCCGAAATTCGGCCGAAATCGCACCCTATATTCTATTACTAATAATCCTGGCCATCCGTCCCGAAGGACTATTCGGCCAAAAACGAATTGAGCGAATCTAATGGCAGCCCTACGACCCGCAGGTGACTTTGACCGCACCTACCAACAAGATATGTCCATCATTCGCAAGCCCTGGCAATGGGTCGTTTTGGGCATCGCCATCATCGCCGCCTTCACCGTCCCCTACTGGGGCAATGCCTATCTGGTTACCACCCTGAACCAGATAGCCATTGCCGTCATTGCCCTGCAAGGACTAAACATTCTAACCGGCTACACCGGACAAATTTCCCTCGGACAGGCGGCCTTTATGCTCATTGGCGGCTACATCTCCGCCCTGCTCGCCATTCACGCCGGTTTCTCCATGTTTTTGGCCCTCCCCTTTGCCGCCCTGGGAACCGGCGCGGTCGGCCTCCTCTTCGGACTGCCCTCGCTGCGGGTCAAGGGCTTCTATCTGGCGATGGCCACCCTGGCAGCCCAATTCATCATACCCTGGCTCAGCCGTCACACCTTTCCCGACATATTAGGCGGCAGTTCCGGCCGTATTGATGTTCCCGTCCCAACCCTCGGCAGTATTGTATTTGACCAGGTCGACGAATTTATATTTATCTCATTCATTGTCCTGATATTCACCACCATACTAACCCTGAACATCAGTCGCAGTCGTCTCGGTCGGGCCTTTGTTTCCGTTCGAGACAATGACTTAGCGGCCGAATTACTGGGTATTAACCCCTTCGGCTACAAATTGCGGGCTTTCTTTGTCGCCGCCATGCTAGCCGGGATTGCCGGCGCCCTCAAAGCCCACAGCCAACGAGGCGTTGGCACCGAATTTGGTTACGGGTTAGAAGAGTCCATTCTTTTTCTGGGCATGCTCGTCATCGGCGGCCTGGGCACCAATATCGGCCCATTCCTAGGCGCCACAGTCGTTATTCTTCTAGAAGACCTGGCCGAAATCGTGGGCGACCAACTAATCATGCTCTTCCCCACCATGCAGGTCAGCTTACAAACCTCATTTCGGCCGATTTTCTTCGGTCTGGTTCTCATGTTGTTCCTCATTTTTGAACCCCGTGGGCTGGCCCACCGCTGGCAGTTAGTCAAAGCCGCCTGGCGCTTACGGCCGTTTTCCAGGTAAAAGAAGTAAAATGTAAACCGTAAAGGAGGTGGTCACTGGAAATAGATTATTAAAAAGTTGTTTCATCATTTAGGAAGTGAAGGCAAACGTAATCAACATCTGCAACCAACCATAACGTTTTACGCATTACGTTTTACGTATCACTTCCCCACATAACTTACAACTGTCACATCATTATTCCTTAAACAAAAGTTGAGGAGGATTCAAACAATGAAGAGATATTGGAAATTTTTAATAATTGTGTTAATAGCCGGCTTAGTTCTGGTCGCCTGTGGCGGCGAAGATCCTACCCCCACCCCTGAACCCGAACCTGTCGCCGAAGAACCGGCAGAGGAACCGGCCGAAGAACCAGAACCAACAGAAGAGGTAATGGAAGAGCCGACCGAGGAGCCAATGGAAGAACCCACTGAAGAACCGATGGAAGAAGAACCCACCGAGGAACCAATGGAAGAACCCACTGAAGAACCGATGGAAGAAGAGCCCACTGAAGATTGCTCCGAAGACCTCACCGGCGAGACCATTACCATTTACCAGCAAGCAGGCCTGACCGGCCCACTGTCCCAAATCCTAGGCCCCGGCTTTATTAACGGCTCTCGAGACGCCATCTCTCAAATTAATGAGGAAGGCGGTATCTGTGGTGCAGCACTTGAAATTCGAACCGAAGACACCCAATATGACCCCGAGCAGGAATTAGCTATATACGAGCAGTTTCGGGCTGAAGAGCCGCCGCCGCTGTTTGTCCTCACCTACGGCAGTGGCGCCACCATTATCCTGAAAGACCGGGTCGTGGAAGACCAGATCGTCAACATCGCCGCCGGTCTAAACGCCGAAGCATTTTATGACCCGGCCGATGGCTGGACCGTCGGGGTTGCCCCAATCTACTCCGACCAGTTCGCCGGCTTCCTCCAATGGGCGCATGACAACTGGGCTGACATCAAACCGGCCGAAGCTGGCGATGATATCGTCGTTGGCGTCGTTGGGTGGGACAATGCCTTCGGTGCTGGCGCGACAACCCCCGAATCATTGGCATTTGCCGAGAGTCTTGGTATCACCGTCCTTGACCTTGAAGCGCAGCCAATTGACCCCGCCGCCGACGTCACCGGCCAGGTTCAAAATCTGCTGCTTAATGAGGCTAATCTGATTTGGGTCCAGTCCCTATCCTTTGGCCCGGCCCAAGTCATTGGAACCATTCAAGCGTTAGGCTTGTGGGATTCGGTCGTCGTTGGCGGCGTAAACTGGGCCATGAACGAAGACGTAGTCAACATCCTGGGCGAAAATGCCGCCCTGATGGATGGCTTCTACGGCGTATTCCCAACCCTCTACTGGAACGATGAAGAAGCAGAAGGCGTCCAGCAGGCCCTGGCAGCTTTCGAAGCCGGTGGCTACCCTGAAACAGATAAAGGCGTCAGCTACCTGCTCAGCTACGGCACAATGTACGCCCTGCGCGACATCATCCTTCATGCCATCGACACGGTCGGCTACGAAAATCTTGACGGCGCCGCATTCTTCGACGCCATGAAGGATCTCGGAACGATAAGCGCCAGCGGCCTCTTCGAGTTAAATGTCGTTGATGGTGACCGTGCCCCACGTGTCTCTCAAATTCGACAAGCCCAACTTATCGACGGTGACATAGAGTTCGTCGTCATCCAAGACTTCTTCGAACTACCCGACACTCGACCCACGCCGGCAGAATAGCTCTAAGATAATAGTTTAATGTAATAAGGTAATTAGTAATTGGGTAATTGGCGATATCGCCCCCAATTACTAATTACCAATTACCAACTACCATCCCATGCTCAAAGTCAACAACATTGAAGTCATCTACAGCGATGTCATTCTCGTCCTGCGCGGAGTCTCTTTAACAGTTGAAAAGGGACAAATCGTTACCCTGCTCGGGGCCAATGGGGCTGGTAAGTCCACTACCCTAAAAGCGGTATCCGGCCTGCTCCGAACCCAGGAAGGCGAAGTGACCCGCGGCAATATCGAATTCGAAGGGCAGCGGATTGACGAACTACCTCCCGACGATATTGTCCGCAAAGGCATTGTCCAGGTTCTGGAAGGACGGCCGATTTTCCAACATCTAACCGTTGAGGAAAACCTCCAAACCGGCTCCCTGTTTCGGCCCGGCTCACTGAACAGCGCCAAAACGCGCCAAAAAATCGAAGAAGTCTACCACTTCTTTCCCCGGCTAAAAGATTTGCGAAAACGTACCTGTGGCTATCTCTCCGGCGGCGAGCAGCAAATGATGGTCATCGGCCGGGCCATCATGGCCGAGCCAACTCTGATGCTGCTGGATGAACCCTCCCTGGGTCTGGCGCCGCTCCTGGTTCAGGAAATCTTTGAAATAATCAAACACATCAATGAAGAATCAGGCGTCTCAATGCTGTTGGTAGAACAAAATGCCAACGTCGCCCTCCAGATTGCCTCCTACGCCTATGTCATGGAAACCGGCCGTATCGTCCTCGACGGCCCCGCCGACCAACTCGCCCAAAATGCCGACATCAAAGAATTCTACCTCGGCCTGACCCAACTTGGCGAACGCAAAAGCTACCGTGACGTCAAACACTACAAACGCCGCAAACGCTGGCTAGGCTAGCGAACCAAAAACCAGGCTTCTCATCAAGAAACCTCTATAATTGTCAAGAAGCTTGGCTTTTCATACAAGATTTCAGGGTATAATTATGACCATGAATAATCCTTCAAATCTTTCTGACCTACTTAAAAAAGTTCGATCTCTTCTTCCTTACGTCAAAGAAACCTATCAAGTCGAGTCACTTCAGGTATTTGGCTCATACGTACGTGGGGAAGAAAAGGCAAATAGCGACCTGGATATTTTAGTCACTTTCAGGGAAACACCGAGCCTGCTGGAATTTATTGCCTTAGAAAATTATTTATCCGACACCCTGGGTGTAAAGGTGGATTTGGTGATGAAGAATTCACTTAAAGAACAACTTCAAACAATTATTTTGGAAGAAGCCATCCTGGTATGAGTTCACCTCGCATCTATCTGCACTATCTGCAAGACATAATAGATAATGCGGATAAAGCACTTGAGTTTGTGCAAGGAATGAAAGAGGAAGACTTTTTACATGATGATAAAACGATTTTTGCCGTAATTCGAGCCTTAGAAGTTATGGGGAGGCAGCGAAGAATGTACCTGATGACATTCGAGACAAACATCCTCAAATTCCATGGAGAGATATTGCAGGTATGCGGGACAAGTTGATACACCATTACTTCGGCGTAGATTTGAAAACAGTGTGGAAAACTGTGACCAGGGATTTGCCCGCATTAAATCCAAAATTTAAAGAAGTTTTGAAACAAGAAAGTCGAGATGCAAAAGGAAATTAGATGCAAGACTTGAACCAGCAATTAAGACAGTTAATAGCGACCGCCTACACCAACGCCCCAGCCGTAACCAAACGATTCGACGACGCCAACATCAACCCCGAAGACATCCAAACCATAGACGACCTCTCTAAAATTCCCGTGATGGCCAAGGACTCCATCATCCAATTACAGCATGACAATCCCCCCTTTGGCGGCTTGCTCGGCGTCCCCTTCTCCGAAATACGCCATATCTACCTCTCCCCCGGCCCCATCTACGAACCCGACGCCGGAACCGATACCACCGCCGTCGACATGTGCCTCCTCTGCCTCCAAAAAAGCGGCTTCACCCCCGATGACATCGTCCTAAACACCCTCTCCTACCATCTCGTCCCGGCTGGTGATTTGCTCGATAAGTCCCTGGTCGCCCTTGGCGCGACCGTTGTCCCCGGCGGCATCGGCAACACCGATTTGCAAGTCACCTTGCTAAAAGACCTCGGCATCACCGGCTATGTCGGCACCCCCAGCTTTCTTATCCGCATTATCGAAAGGGCCGAAGAGATGGGCCTGGATGTGAAAGCCGACCTGAAGCTCAAAAAAGCAATGGTCTCAACCGAACCGCTCTTCCCGGCCGTCCGCCAGCGACTAACCGAACAATACGGCCTCTCTCTCGGCAACGGCTATGCCACGGCCGATGTTGGCTTCCTCGCTATCAACCTCGACGGCAGCCTGCCTATGCAGCTTCTCCCCCGCCCAATCATCCAGGTTGTTGATCCTGATACCGGCCAAAACGTCGGCCCCGGCGAACCGGGCGAAGTCGTCGTCACCAACCTAAACGCCGCCTATCCCATCATCCGCCTCGGCACCGGCGACATGGCCGTCAACGTTGACCCTAATCCGGGGCAAAGCAAACAGGAAGAACGGTCAATTATCCTGGTCGGCCGTAGTGGCGAAGCCGTTAAAGTGCGCGGCATGTTCGTACACCCCAACCAGGTTCGCTTCGCCTTAGCGCAGATTGCGCCCTTCACCGCTTTCCAGGGCATCATCACCCAGCCCGANNCCTTCTCCGGCTTCCAGGGCATCATCACCCAGCCCGAAACCCGCGACTACTTCAAACTACTCGTCGCCCTCACCCCCGACCAGGAAGGCGACCATTCAACGCTCGCTGAAAAAATTAAAACCCAGGTCCGGGGGGTTTGCCGGGTCACCCTGGATGAGGTAGCATTCGTCGAGTCAGATGCAATTGAAGCCGATGCTCCCGGCATGGTCGATCAGCGTGACTGGCATTAGAATAATGAATTGTTTGTAGTTTGATAATTAAATCAGGTAACAGCGAATA
>JABAOG010000014.1_pt1 | contig 15052 bp, 16 predicted proteins | sample 7062131 | NCBI WGS metagenome assembly JABAOG01 (sample SAMN14538629, study PRJNA623070) | marine sediment metagenome | biome: marine biome [ENVO:00000428]; feature: marine pelagic biome [ENVO:01000023]; material: deep marine sediment [ENVO:00002113] | place: India: Arabian Sea | collected...
CCAGCACTCCACGTCCTTCGGCATGTCCCGGTGGATGACGAAGCGGACGTTGGACTTGTCGATCCCCATCCCGAAGGCCACGGTGGCCACCACCACGTCCACCTCGTCCAGCTGGAAGGCCTCCTGGTTCCGGGCCCGCTCGTCGTCCTCGAGCCCCGCGTGATAGGGAACCGCGCGGATCCCCTGCCCCACCAGGAAGTCGCAGGTCTGCTCCACGGTCCGCCGGCTCAGGCAGTAGACGATCCCGCTCTCGCCCGCGTGCTCCCGCACCAGCGCCAGGATCTCCTTCCGGGTGTTCCCCCCCTGCCCCTTCTTCCTGCACGCCACCTTCAGGTTGGATCGGAAGAAGGAGCCCTTGTACCCGCCCGGCTTCCGCATCCCCAGCTGCCGCACGATGTCCACCGCCACGGGCCGCGTCGCCGTGGCCGTGAGCGCCAGCACCGGGACGCCCAGCTCCTCCTTGAGCCCCCGCAGGCGGCGGTACGAGGGCCGGAAGTCGTGCCCCCACTGGGAGATGCAGTGCGCCTCGTCGACGACGAGGAGCCGCACCCGCAGCCGCCGGAGTCGATCGGCGAAAGACCGGCTGGCAAACCGCTCGGGCGCGACGTAGAGGAGCTTCATGTCGCCGGCCGCCACGGCGTCCAGCCGGCGCCGCACCTCGGGGGCCTCGAGGGTCGAGTTGACGAAGGTCGCCCGGATCCCGCGGCGGTCCAGCCCGTCCACCTGGTCCTTCATCAGCGAGATCAGAGGGCTGACCACCAGGGTCACCCCCTCCAGCAGCTGCGACGGCACCTGGTAGCACAGGCTCTTCCCCCCGCCCGTGGGCATCAGCACCAGCACGTCGCGGCCGGCGAGCGCTGCCCCGATCGCACGCTCCTGGCCGGGACGGAACGCCTCGTGGCCGAAGTGCCGGGCGAGAACGGCACGCGCCGCCTGGCGGGAAACCGTGGAACCGGAGCGGGGGGCCAGGGTCGTCATGGACCGAATGTCCGGACACTGGCGGGGCACCGGAATGGCCCGACGGGACGCGCCGCCGGCACCGCACTTGCTCTGTCCAGCCCCGAACGGTCCTCCCGAAGGAACGACGAATGAGCATCCTGGACGACGAGAAGACGTGGGACGTGGTCGCCCTGGCCAGCGCCACGCTGGCGGCCGTGGCCACCCGCCAGATCCTCAAGAGCGGCTGGACCCTTTTCCGGGGCGACGAACCGCCCGAGAACCCGGCCGCCCGCTCCGTGGGCTGGGGTGACGCCCTGGCCTGGACGCTGGCCACCGGAGCCATGGTCGGAGTGGCGCGCCTGCTGGGCCGGCGCTCCGCCGCCGCCGGCTGGAAGAAGGTGCGGGGCCGCTACCCGGCGGGTCTGGAATAGCCCGATCCACCCACGAAATCGCCCGCCCCACGGCTCAGTGCAGGGCCCCGGGGACACGTGGCACGCGCCGGCACGGTTCGGGTATCACGCCGGCGTGAATGCTGCGCGGGTGCACCGGGCGATGAGCAAGCTGAACGTCACCGACCCGCGCAGCATCGCGAACCTGATTCGCGAGTTCGCCCACCGGCCCATCCGGCCGCGGCGGCTCCTGATCGGGGTGCGCCAGGGCGGCGACGCGCCGCACGAGGTCGACGTGGAGTATCCGGTGGCGGCGGTACCGGAGCGGGCGCTCGACCCTCCGCGCGCCGCCTCCGACCCCGGAGCCGATCCGGGCGCCGGGACCTGGGGCGATCCCGTGCCAGCCCCGTCGAAGCGATCAGCGAGGTCCTGACCTCCGCGCTCGCCGGGGCGAGGCCTCCCTGGGGTCAGTCGGCGACCCCGAAGGGATCCCGGGTCTCGACGTCCCGGAGCTTCCGGACGCGGACGCGCCAGACCCGCGGCCCCCGGTCGAGGTAGTCGAAGGCGAACGCATCGCGGCCGCGTGTCGCTTCCAGGGTGTAGTACATGCAAGTCGGGTCGTGGTCGACCACCAGCTCCATGGCCTGGCCGGTCTCCAGTGACTCGTAGACCCCGATGATCCGGTCGTAGCGCTGCGAGGGGGCCACCGGGCGCACATCGAGTCGCTCGCGTACGTCGTCCGTCATGCGACTCCGTCCCGGCGCTCCGTCCGCGCTCCCAGGCTCACCAGGCTCCGATCCTCGCCTGCGCTCCCACAGCCCCAGCCGCCCCGCCGCCCCAGCCAGGCGTCCCACACGACCCGGAACCGCGCCGAGGACGGCGCCAGCGCCACCGTCCCGGCATAACCGGCCAGGGCCAGCCGGGCGGCCAGCGTCCCCACGCCCAGGCCCTCCCGGCCCGCGGACTCCGGCCCGCCGCCCGGGATCCGGATGTGTCTGAGCCGGGCACCCGCCCGGTCCAGCAGGCGGGGAGCGACCACGTCCAGGTCCGTCACCGCGCCGTCCGCGTCCCAGGCCAGGGGGAGCCCCTCCGACCCGGGATCGACCAGCGACGCCAGCGCGGGGTCGGCGAAGGGGTCGGGCGGCAGGATCCCCAGCACCGGCACTCCGGCCCGCCGCAGGGCCAGGGCCGCTCGGCGGTCCACCGGCCCGTGGAGCGGGACCAGGGCCGGAGCGCCGAGGGCCCGGGCGAAGCGGGCCCACGTCGCCGCGTCCGCGGCGTCCTCCTCGGTCGCACCGGCCGCGCTCCCCGGGAGCCGCGCCGTGCTGCCCCGGGCGACCCGGAACCCGGCCAGGGATACGCCGGCGGCTTCGATGCGGGCCGCCGCGTCCCGGGGCGCCGCCAGGGATCGGAGCCCCGGCTCGAGGCCATGGCCGTGGCCCTCCTCCAGCTCGAGGGTCGCGAGGCCGCGGCGGGCACAGGCCGCCAGCAGCTCCGACAGGGGCGCGTCCGGCGCCGCCGCGGAGCTCAACCCCAGGCGCATCAGCCGGCTCTCCGTGAGAGCTCCACCCGCCACACGACCGGGCCACTCTCGAGGTACCTCCACCCGTACTCGCCCGTATGCTCCGCTTCGAACTGGTACCGTAGCGGTTTCGGGTCGTGGTCGTTGACCAGCACGAAGGACTCCCCCGGCCCGAGGGCCGCGAACGTCTCGAAGATCGCCGGGTGCTTCTCCCGCGGCGGGATCACCCTCACGTCCAGCACCCGCTGCGTCCGCCGGTCCGCCTTCGGCTCTTCCATCCACTACTCTCCCGTGTCCGCGTGTCGAATGAACACCCTCACAAGATCCTCGCCCTGCCGCCTCACCTCGTAGGCGTACCCCGCCTCCTCCAGCCGCGGGAAGAGGAACCTCGGCTCCCGCACGTTGATCTGGACCAGCGTATGGTCCCGGGGCATCTCCCGCAGCGCCGCGAGCGTGCGAACCATCGGCTCCGGCGGCTCCAGCCCCCGGACGTCCAGCACGACGACCCCTTCCTCCGGAGCCGCGGCGTCGGCCGCCCCGCCCCCGGAGTCCGCCTCCCCCACGTCGGCCGATGGATCGGTCGACCGCCCCGGCGACCGGGGCGCGGCGCCCGGGTCGGCCGGGGCGGCACGCCAGAACCAGACCACCCAGTCGTCGTCCGCCCGACGCTCGGTCCAGTGCTCGAACCCCTGCCGGCCCAGCACGCCGTACAGCGGAGCGGGCTCGAAGATGGCCCGTAGCCGGAGGGCGCCATCCTCGGGAACCTCCCCCTTCGCCGCCATGATCCGGCTGAACGGCTCGCGCCCGCTGCGCAGGTCCTCGCGCACGTCCAGCTCCACGACCCGCTCCTCGGGTATGGCGGCGAGCGCCGCCGGCCGCTCCGTCACTCTCGATTCCATTGCCCCATCCTCGGTTCGGTTTCCGCTCCGTCTCGGGCCGCCGCGCTCACCAGGCGTCCGCCCGGATCATCCCCGGGTTCCACGCCGGCTCCCACACCAGCTCCGCATTCACCCCCGTCACCCCCTCCAGAGCCGACACCACCGCCACGATCCCCTGCGTGATCGGCCCTTCCATCGGGCAGCCCGGTGTGGTCAGCGTGTAGCGGACCGTCACCTTCCCCCGATCGATCTCCACGCCGTAGACCATCCCCATGGTCACGACGTCCAGTCCTACCTCCGGGTCGATCACCTTCTCGAGCGCCCTCCGGACCGCCGCTTCGGTCGGACCGGCGGGGTGTCCGTCGCCAGGCCGCGCCGCGGCGGCCTCGTGCTTCTCCGCTCCCTTCACGGCTTCCTCCTTCCCAAAGCCCCCATCTGGACCAGCTCCACCACCACGCCGAGCCCGGCCACCACCGCCGCCCCACGCGCCCAGCCCCCCGCTCCCGCGAGCGTGGCCAGGACCAGCCCGGCCGACCCCGCCGCCATGAGCAGCGCCGCACTCCCGGCGGCCCGCGCCCCGTACAGCTCCGAGACCTTCGGCACCGACCGCTCCGCGACCAACGGGCCGAACCGATGAAACCAGACCAGGAACGGCACGATCTTGTAGTAGTGGGCGGCGACGAACAGCGTCAGGCCGAGCACCACCGCCGCCACGTACGCCGTGGCCACCCGCGCCGACCCGGTCACCAGCCAACCCGCACCCAACGCGGCGCCGAATGCGAGCAGCGCGAGCGCTCCGCCGGCCAGCCGCAGCCCCGGATCCAGCCGCGGCCGGACCCGGTGCTTGAAGAAGGCCCGGGCCTGCACCAGGAACGCCCCCAGCCCGGAGCCGATCAACAGCGCCGGGACCCAACGGGCCAGAAGCGCGCCCGCGTGGTGGAACGCCACCAGCCACACCACTCCCACGGTCACCAGCACCGCCGCCCCGCGACCCCATCCCTCCGGAGCTCCGTGGCTCAAGAGGAACATGNNGAGGGGGCCGGCGTGGTGAAACGCCACGAGAGTGCCCACGCCTCCGGCCACCAGGCCCGCGGCGGCGGCGCCCCACCGCTCGTCGGCCCCGTGGCTGAGCAGGAACATGGGCAGGAGCCGGTGGGCCACCCCGATCACCACCATCAGGACCCAACCGGCCAGTCCCACGTGCAGATGGACCCCCAGAGCCGTCCAGCGGTTCACGCCCAGCGTGCCCCAGCGGAGGTTCGCGGCCAGCGCCCAACCCAGGACCAGCGTCAGCAGAAGGAACCCGCCCGCCGCCACCAGTGACCACCACGTCAGGTCCCGCCGCTCCGCCTGCCCCAGTGTCGCGCCGAGATTCACGAGGAACAGCAGCACCCCCGCGCCGAACGCCCCCGCCCCCGCCAGCATCAGCCACGAGGTCCCCATCACCAGCCCACCCGCGAACGCGAGGAGCCCCGGCGCGAATACGCCCAGCGTCACCCACGCGAGCCCCGGCCACCGGACCGGTCGACCCAACGCGACCGGGAGGAACTGGTACAGCGCCCCCCAGATCGACACCGTGATCCACCCGAGCGTGTACAGGTGCGTCACCGCCACCACCCGTACCGACGGGTACCAGCCCAGCGCCAGCTCCGGCGCCACCCACACCAGCCCCGCCACCCCCAGCACCAGGAACCCCAGCCCGACGCCGAAGTGGCTCCCCGGCAGCGCGAACGGCGGCGCGTTCTCCACCGCCGCCGCCGGCGCCATGCCCGGCGTCGAGAGCGCGCTCACCCCCTCCCCTGCCCGTTCCGGTCCATCCCCGTCTCCCGTCGCGAGTCGCCTAATTATCATAGATTTGTGATAAATGTCAAGCGGGACGCCGGCACCGGATACTGGCTTGCGACTGCGGCCCGCACCATACTTACGGGGAACGAATGCGCTCTCCCCACGCGTGATCCGATCCTGATGCCGACCCCCCCGAACCGCGCTGCCCCGCTCAGCCCCAGCCGCTGGCTGTGGATCCTGGGGAGCGCGTTCCTGCTGCTGGCCGCGGGCTCGGTCATGTACCTGGTGCTGTACTCGGCGCCGGCGACGGAGGCGGAGTCGCTGGAGTACTGGGGTGCGCACCTGACGGCGATGGCGGACGACCGGGAGGCGGGGATCGAGCATTTCGCCACGGACTTCCGATCGGACGCCCGCACGCTGGCGCGCTACCCGACGGTGATCTACCTGCTGTCGGAGCGGAGCGGCCCGCCGTTCCCGTTCGACTCGGCGCGGGGTCCGGTGGCGCACCTGGAGGAGCTGCTGGGCACGTTCGTGGCGGAGCACCGACACCGGTCGGCGAGCGTGTACGACCGGTCGGGCGAGCCGGTGGTGAGGGCGCCGGCGTCGACGGCGGGCGAGGGCGGGTCGGATCCGGAGCTGGTCCTGGTCCGGGAGGCCATAGCGGCGGGGGCGGAGCTGCTGGACGTGGTGGCGGAGCCGGTGCCACGGGTGCTGGCGGCGGCGCCGGTTCGGGGCGAGGGCGGGCGGGTGATCGGGGGTGTGCTGCTGGCGACGGCGGCGGAAGCGTTCCTGTTCCCGCTGCTCCTCCAACAGCCGGCACCCACGCGGACGGGAGAGGCGCTGCTGGTGACGCGGCGTGGGCAGGAGCTGGTGTTCCTGTCCCCGTTGCGGAAGGCGGATTATCCGCCCGGCGGCCTGCGTCTGCCGTCGGACACGACGGCCACGGCGGCGCTGGCGGCGGTGCGCGGAGTGGAGGCGGTCCGGACGTACACGGACTATCAGGGCGACGGGATCCTGGCGGCGACGCGGCGGATCGACGGCACCGACTGGGGCCTGGTGGTGAAGGTGGACGAGGAGGAGGCGCTGTCGGCCTACCGTCTGGAGCTGCTCCGGGTGACGGCGGGGATCATCGGTCTGCTCCTGGGCGCGCTGGGCGTGGCATTCGGACTGTGGCGGTGGCAGCAGGTGCGGTACACGTCTGCGCTGCTGCGGGAGCAGGCCCGGTTCGCGGCCCTGCTGGATCACGCCAGCGATCCCATCCTGTTCGTCAGCGAGGATCTGCGGATCGTGGATGCGAACCGCCGGGCGGAAGAGTTCTACGGGTATGCCCGGGAGGAGCTCGTGGGGCTTCCGGCGACCGTCCTGCGTCCGGAGCCGCTGCGCCACGACACCGAGGCCCACCACGACGAGGTGGAGACGGAGGAGAACGTGCTGGTCGAGACGGAGCACCAGCTGGCGTCGGGGGAGCGGGTGCCGGTGGAGATCAGCACCCGGGCCGCGGAGCTGGACGGCCAGCCGGTGTTCATCAGCATCGTGCGGGACATCCGGGAACGGAAGGAAGCCGAGGAAACGCTACGCAAGACCGAAGAGCGGTACCGGACGATCGTGGAGAACTCCCCGGACACGATCGCCCGATTCGGTCCGGACCTCCGGTGCCTGTACGTCTCTCCCTCGCCCAAGGGGGTTTCACCGTTCACGGTGGCCGAGCCGGTCGGCCGTCGCCACGAGGAGCTGGGACTGCCGGAGGCGACGGCGGAGGTCCTCGACCGGGCGCTGCGCGCCGTGCTCGAGACGGGCGCCCAGCAAGAGCTGGAGATCTCGCTCGAGGGCCCGGACCGGGACCGGTTCTTCGACTGGCGCTTCGTCCCCGAGCGTGACGTCGACGGCAGAGTGACGACCGCGGTCGCCCTCATCCGGGAGACGACGGAGCAGCGGGCGTTGGAGATCCAGCTTCGTCAGTCGCAGAAGATGGAGGCGGTCGGCCGGCTGGCGGGCGGCGTGGCCCACGACTTCAACAACGTCCTGACGTCGATCCAGGGCCACGCAGCGTTCGCGCTCCAGGAGCTGGAGGAGGGCGATCCCCTCCGCGACGACCTGGTCGAGATCGCGCGCTCGGCGGAGCGGGCGGCGGCACTGACGCGGCAGCTCCTGGCGTTCAGCCGGCGCCAGATCATGAAGCCCCGGATCGTCGACGTGGGCCGCATCGTGACGAACATGGAGCGGATGATCCGGCGTCTGATCGGCGAGCACATCGAGCTGGACGTGGCGGTGCGGACGGACACGTCCACGATCGAGGCGGACCCGAGTCAGCTGGAGCAGGTGCTCATGAACCTGGTGGTGAACGCCCGGGACGCGATGCCCCGGGGCGGACGGTTGGCCATCGAGGTGGAGCGGGGCCTACCCGAAGAGGCGAGCGAGGACGAGGACCCCCTGGTGTGGCTCCTGGTCTCGGACACCGGCCAGGGGATGGAGCCGGACACCGTGGACCACATCTTCGAGCCGTTCTTCACGACGAAGGACCCGGGCAAGGGCACGGGACTGGGCCTGTCGACCGTGTACGGGATCGTGGAGCAGAGCGGCGGCCGGATCCGGGTGGAGAGCGAGCCCGGCGAGGGGACGCGGTTCGTGCTGTGCTTCCCCGCCGCCGACGGCGCCACGGCGATCGGCGAGGCGGCCACCGGCGTGTCCGACCTGCCGCCAGCGAACGGCGAGCTGATCCTGCTGGTGGAGGACGAGGACGGGGTCCGTGCGCTGGCGCGACGGATCCTGGAGCGGCAGGGCTACCGGGTCGTCGAGGCGGCGACCGGCGCGGAGGCGCTCGAAGCCGCGGATGGGGTCGACCAGCCGGTCGATCTGCTGCTCACCGACATGGTCATGCCGGGGCTCGATGGGCGGGAGCTGGCCCACCAGATGCTGGCGCGGCAGCCGGACTGCCGCGTGCTGCTCATGTCGGGGTACGCCGAGGACCTGGTGGCACGCCGCCATCTCCTGGACCCGGGCATGGCGTTCCTCGAGAAGCCCTTCTCGCCGGAGGAGCTGGCGGGGCGCGTGGCCCGGCTCCTGGCCGACCGGGAGCAGTCCCCGGCCTCCTGAGCGCCGGCGCGCGGGCGTCGGCCGCCAGGCGGCGTCAGCGGTCGGCCGACCGGCGGAGGGCTCGCCGCGCCTCGGCCAGGATCCGGTCGAACTCGGCCTCCAGCTCCCCGTGGGTGCCCCGGCAACCCGCCACGACTCGCTCCGTCCAGTCGATGTAGCCGAGCCGCCACTCCAGGGGCCAGTCGGCCGGGGGGGCGTGCAGGACGTCGTGGACGTTGCTGATCTTGTCCGCGATCCGGACGAGCTTCGCCCGCGGCGACAGTGCGGCCGCCCGACTGATCTGCCGCTCCTTCCGCTGGCGCCTCGGGATCGACTTGTCGTCGGTCACCTCCATCACGACGGCGCGGACCTCCCGACCGAACCGCGCCTCCAGCTCCTCCGGCGTGGTCTCCGTGTCCTCGATCGTGTCGTGCAGGACCGCCGCCTGGAGGGTGACGGCGTCGGTGACGCCGTGGCGGGCGAGCGTCTCCGCCACCACGATGGGATGGTTGATGTACGGCGAGGCGTCCTCCCCCTTGCGCCGCTGGTCGCGGTGCTTGTCCGCGGCAAAATGGAGGGCGTGGAGGAGCCGGTACTCGGGGGAGACGTCGCCGCTCATGCCCCCCACGGGAGCCTCCCGCCGGGCCCGGTCCGAGGTCCGACCATTCCGCCTCGCATCACCCGACGGCGAGACGTTCGCGGATGGCGGCGAGGAGGGCGTCGAGATAGGCGACCGCGTCCGGTGGCGGGGGCCCCGGCTGCCATCGCCATTTCTGCTGCTCGTAGAACAGGCAGGCTCGCAGGTCCGCCAGGTCGGCCGGGAACTCGCCCGACTCCCGGTACGCCGTGGCGACGGCGGCGGCCCGCTCGCCGCAGCGCTCCCCCCAATGCGCGTAACCATCGAAGGAGAGGGCGAACTCCGTCAGCGCCTGGACGTGCTGCGCCGACGGCGGAACATCCTCCACCGACAGCGCCCCGTTCGAAATGCCTGATTCCATGCCGGCCTCGGTCTCGGCTGGGTCCCCGGATGCGGTTCGGCCGGCCCCGCTGGGGCGCGGCGACTGGAGGTACCCCCGGGCCCTCGTGAGTTCCGGTCTCCCGTCGGCCCGGAGGGGGCGCCGCCGTCCCCGGCCCGGCGGCCGGCGCCGCCGAACGGCCAGCGCGAATGGGCCGCCCGCAGAGGCGAATCGACGGTCACGGCCCGGGTCCTGCTACAGCAGAACGTCATCCGTCGCTACCTTCCGACGATGACGATACCGAACCGGAGCAGGAGCGGATATGGCGTTCATGCGCACGAAAAAGGATGAAGAACAGGAGCGGGCGACGATGACGACACCGGCGCCGCGGAGCCGCGGTGGAGCAGTGGATTCCCTGATCGCCCCCGGCATGGTTCTGCGCGGGGACTGCGAGACTCAGGGAATCCTGAGAGTGGACGGCCACGTGACGGGCGACATCCGGGCGAACGGCCTCACGGTCGGTCCGGAAGGCGAAGTGGAGGGAGACGTGATGGGCCCCGACGGGGGCCCCTCCCGGGACACGGTGGTGATCGAGGGGCGCGTCAAGGGCTCCGTGCGCGCCCCGCGTGTCGAAGTGGGCCGGGGCGGGTCGGTCGGGGCGGGGCTCCTGGTCACGGAAGCGACGGTCCGTGGCCGGGTGATGGGCACGATCGTGGCCGAGAAGCGGCTGCTGCTGGAGGAGACGGCGGTCGTGGACGGCGATGTGACGGCGAAGCGGCTGGGCCTGAAGGAGGGAGGCCAGGTGTTCGGCACCATCCGGATCGGAGAGCGGGCCGGCGCCGAAAAGCGGGGCTCCGGCGAGGAGCGAGGCACCGGCGGAGCCGCGAGCGCGGCCGGCGCCGGCCGTCCCGCCGAGGGCGGGAAGCCGACCCCCGGAGGAGCGCCGACCGACGAAGCCGCCGGGTCGAAGTCGGCGCAGAGCGAGAAGGCCGCATCTACGGAGAGCCGCGGGCCCGACAGCGGATCGTAGCCGGCCTCAGATCACGCCGGCGCCGAGGGCGATGGTGAAGAGGGCGAAGACGCCCAGCAGGCGGGGCACCGTGTGCGTGCGCCGGGTGAGGAGGTGGAGGGTGAGCACGGCGCCGACGGGGGCCGCGAAGGCGTAGGTGACGAGGAAGGTCATGAACGCTTCCTGGATCCAGACCCCGGCCAGTCGCGTGACTGACAGCGCGGCCGTGCCGGTGCGGACGAGGGGGACTGCCACATCCTCCAGCACGTCCATCCCGACGAACGCGAGCGTGAAGACGGCGCCCAGCTCGAGGTAGAGCCTCACCTCCGCCCGGTCCCGACGGCGAAACGGAGCCAGGATGACGGCCGTCGCGCCCCGCACCAGGAGCGCGGGCGGAGGGCCGGGCGGATTGTAGTAGTAGAACAGCCGCAGCCGGTGGCTCCACCTCACGAGGGCCCGGGCGAGCGGGATGCGATCGAGCCAGGGGGCATCACCGCCGAGCAGCGTCACCGCGATGAGGGCGACCACCGCGAAGGCGGCTTCGGTCCCGCCCTCGACCCCGGCCAGGGAGCCCAGCGCCGAGCCGGCGACCATCAGCACGAGCAGATCTCCACCGAAGCGCAGTGCCCGGCGGAGGCGGCCTCGCTGCCGCCATTTCACGGTCCAGGGTGCCGGCGTGTGCAGCACGTCCGGGGCCGCGGGCGGCATGAACGCCAGCTCCAGCGGTGGCCGCCCCTCCTCCTGGCGCCGGGCCTGCTCCGCGTTGTGCTCGCGGACCATGACCGGGATCCGCCACGCGTCCACGATCCACCAGATCAGCGCCCCGCCCCCCGTCAGGAGCATCAGCAGCCCCGTGACGGGCCGCTCCAGGTAGAAGCGGTGGCCGCCCAACCAGCCGAGCACGACCCAGAAGGCGAACGCAACGACCTTCCGTTTGCGCCGGTAGGCGTAGAGGTCCTCGAGAACCTCACTGGCGAAGTCCGGGTCGAGCCCGTGGCGGACGGTCGGGGTCATGCCCGGGATGATCGCCACGGGAGGGCAGCGGTGCAATCATGGCCGCCGGGACGGGGGATCCCCTGAACGGCCGGTCCGGCCGGCCGGGCCGGCCGGCCCACTGTTTGCGCTCCAATCCTCGTGACGAAACCCGCTCTCGACACGGAGGGAACGATGCTCAAATCGCTGGCGAAGCTGACCGCGTACTCGAAGGCACCGAAGAAGACGTTCGCCGTCCTGCACCCCATCAAGGCCGTGAAATGGGGAGCCGGCCTGTTCCTGGTGAAGAAGCTGTGGGACGGGCTCCGGCGCCGAGGGGGCGAGACCGGCTGAAGACGGCCGGACCGGGCGGCCCCGGTCCCGGCTCGGCCGCGGAGGGGAGGCGGTGATCCCGTCCCGGCCGGGCCGATCCCGCCGTCAGGCGCCGTTCCCGTACAACCGGAAACCGTACCCGCAGGAATCGCCGGCGCACTCGACCATCCGGACCTCGAACTCGTAATCGCCGGACTCCTCCGCGACGAACTCGACGATCGGCACGTCGTCCTCGAGAACGTCCTTCCCCAGCTCGGAACGCCCCGGGCCGCGGACGACGAGGTCCACGTCGCTGCAGCCCATGTCGCAGACGGCGATGGCGCCGTAGTCGCCGGGCTCGAGTCGCAGGGTGAACACGTCCGTGCCGTCGGCGTCGACCCGCTCGATTCGCTCGTGCTCCAGCGTGGCGCCCTCCGGCGCCTCCATCATCCCGAACTGGGCCCCGATGGTGGCGCGCCATTCCCGGGAGGTGTCCCCTTCCCCATCGTCGGACGCGTGGACCCGGTACCAGCGCATCCCCACGTAGCAGCGTGGCGTGCCGCAGTCCGGCATCGCGAGCCGCAGCGCCACCTCCGTCGTCTCTTCCAGCGTGAAGCTGACGATCGGGAGCGCGTCCTCGGCCACGTCCCGGTCCAGCTCCCGCGTCCCGGCCGTGGCCACCAGGTCGAGGTCGCCGCAGTCCTGGTCGCACGCGGCCACCGCCGCCCAGCTCCCCGGGAGGAGCGTCCAGGTGCTGGCGGATTCCGTCTCGCCGATCATCCAGCCCCCCTGCTGCCCGTCCAGGCTGTAGCCCCGGTCCGCGAGGATCGACCCGGCCTCCTCGAGCTGCTCCTCCACCTGGCGCGTATACTCGCCCTGGGCCGCGGCGGGACCCGAGCCGGCGGCGAGGAGGAGGCAGACCGCCAGGACCACGCGCGGCGCCCGCCACGCAATCGTTCGCGTCATCGTCACGTCTTCCCTGTCTTCCAGGCTGCGGATCGGCCCATTCTGGCGGACCGGGGCGCGTCCCACAAGGGCCCTCATTCCCGCGGAGCGACCGTGAGCTCCACCGAGGATGGATACGCGTCGGAGTGGTGCACGGCGTTCCGTGCCACGACCCCGACAGTCTCGTCGTAGTTGCGTCCCCCCGTGTTGAGGTTGCGGTCGAAGCGCGGGAAGTTGCTGCTGGACACCTCGATGCGGATCCGGTGCCCCGGGGCGAACCAGTTGCTGGTGTTCATGGGCCCGAGCACCACCCTGTACACCACGCCCTCCTCCATCCAGACCGTCCGGTCGTATCCCTCCCGGTACCGCGTGCGCTGGATCGTCTCGTCCAGGTTGTAGGCCGTGCCGTCGGGCTCGACGTCGATCAGCTTTGCCGTGAAGTCGGTGTCCTTCGCGTCGGAGGAGACGTACAGCGTGACCGTGATGGGCCCGCTGACCTCGATCCCTTCCTCCAGCGGGGGTGTGCTGTAGACCAGGATGTCGGGACGCTGCTCCAGCTCCTGCTGGTCCAGCGCGCCGCCCCGGACGGCGTTTCCGGTACAGCAGACGTTGCCTCCGTGGGACGGGACGGGGTCCGCGGGGTCGTAGGAGTACCTGTCCGGCCGGTCCCGCGTCGGCGGTCGGGTCGTCAGGACGCCGTCATCCATCGTGGTCCCGGCCCGACCGGTGCTGGAGAGGTAATAGGTAAGGGGCCGGGCCCCTGCAGGGGGCCACGTCCCGGAGCTCTGCCATTCGTTGCTGCCCATCGTGTAGTAGCGGACCCGGGGCAGGGTATCCAGCAGCCCGTTCTCCTCCCCTTTCAGGAAGCGGTCGAACCATCCCCAGGTGAGCGCCTCGTAGTCGAGGCGGGCATCGCCCACGCTGCGCTCGCCCACGACGGTCTCCTCGGTGGCCCGTCGGTAGGCGCAGTGGAGGGTCGGCGCAATGACGGCGTACTGCCGGTCCGCGACCTCCGGCGAGGCGACCTCGCGGGCGTGGTTGAACATGGCCAGGTTGGGCCCGACCGAGACATCGTACCACGACATGTACCAGAGCGCCGGGACATCGAACGGCATGCTGTCGTGGTAGAGGCCGCCTCGATACCAGGCGGGGTCAGCCGGGGTCCGCTGGACCATGCGGCCACCCGTGGCGACGGGCATGGAGTCGGCGAAGATCCCGTGGGGGCCGTCCACCGCCTCGAGGATGTCCTGAAGGGGCAGGTGCCGTAGGGCCTCGGCCCAGTCCACCCGCGGGAGCCGCTGCGCCAGGTCGAACGACTTCGCGACCCGGACACGCTCCTCCTGGGTCGTCTCCGGCGGGAACATCGGACGGACCTGGTTCTGCTGGCCGTAGAGCCAGGCGATGAACAGCATCTGGACCGCCCCGCCCCGATACCAGTTCCCCTGCTCGTACCAGCCGCCCACCCGGCCCACGCCCGCGCCGAAGCCCTGGGGGTTCATGGCCGCCAGCGCCGGGTGCCCCCGGGAGGCCACGGCCATCTGCCACTCCGCCGTGGAAGAGCAGCCCACCAGCCCCACCTTCCCATTCGACCAGGTCTGCTCGGCGATCCAGGTCAGGGCGTCCTCGCCGTCCGTCAACGGAGGGCCGAGGATGTCCCAGTCGCCCTCCGAGAAGAAATGACCCCGCTCGTTCTGGATCACGTACGCGTAGCCCCGGCGGACGGCGTCCAGGATCGACGCCATGCTCCTGGGGGCCCGGAGCTCCACGTCCCAGTAGTTGAAGTTGTACGGGGTGCGGACGAAGATCGCCGGCACCGGCCCGTCCGCGTCCTTCGGGTAGTAGACGTCCGTGGCCAGCCGGGTGCCGTCCCGCATGGGGACCATGAGCTTCCGCTCGACCACGGCGATGTCCTGGAGCTCCGCCTCGAGGCGTTCCCGCTCGGCGATCCGCTCGGCGGTGGAAGGATCCTGGGCGGGGACGCGCGCCGGAGCGAGGACGAGTCCCGCCAGGGCGAGGACCAGTGGACGGGTGGGGCCGCGCATACCGTGCTCCTGGTGTGAGGTCGGCGCGGGTCGGGGCTGTGGCAACGTGCGGCGCCGACGCCCTCCCCGCAACGGCGGGCGGTCGACCTGCGGGGCGCGGGCGCGGGTCGGGACGCACGGGCCCGGCGCGCCGATCCGACCCGGCCTAGGGCGCGCGCGACGCCAGCACGTACACGCGGTTCGCCGTCCCGTCCATGATCGGCTCGTTCGTGGAGTAGTCCCCCCAGTCGT
>JABAOG010001210.1_pt1 | contig 15050 bp, 17 predicted proteins | sample 7062131 | NCBI WGS metagenome assembly JABAOG01 (sample SAMN14538629, study PRJNA623070) | marine sediment metagenome | biome: marine biome [ENVO:00000428]; feature: marine pelagic biome [ENVO:01000023]; material: deep marine sediment [ENVO:00002113] | place: India: Arabian Sea | collected...
CAGCTCCGTCTCGCCCGCCTCGTTCTTCTCCGGGAAGGCGAAAGGGTTCCCACGGTTCGAGCACCCGAGGATGCTCCCGCCCCGGGGGAGGATGCCCCGCACGTCCGCCGGGCTGACTTGGTGGACCCGGCCATCCACCAGACCCTCGAAGCCGTCCTCGGAGCCGAAGACCTCGATGCCGAGCTTCGTCGCCTGCTTGGTGAAGGCGCGGAGCACCGGGTTCAGACCGGGGGCGTCACCGCCGCCGGTCAGGATACAGACGCGCTTCACGTTCTCGGGCTCGCTCATGAGCTTGTCCTATCACCGAGCCACGGCCACGGCGCAAGAAGGCTCAGCGCGTTCGGCTCGCCTCGTAGAGGGCGATGCCCGTGGCCACCGAGGCGTTCAGCGAGTCGAAGGCGCCGGCCTGCGGGATCGAAGCGATCCGGTGGCAGCGCTCCCGGACCATGCGCCGGAGCCCCTTGCCCTCGGAGCCCACCACGACGACGCGACCCAGCGGCGCCGGGCCGAGCTCGCTCACCAGGCAGTCGCCATCGGCGTCCAGACCGACGACCTCCAGGCCGTGGTCGCCGATGGTCTGCAACGCTCGCTGCAGGTTGGGCACCTCGGCGATGCGCGCCCGTTCGGTGGCGCCCGCCGAGGCGCGCACGACCGCCGGGCTGATCGTCGCGCTCCGGTGGCGTGGGACGAGCACGCCCTCGGCGCCGAAGACCAGCGCGCTGCGCACGATGGCCCCGAAGTTCTGCGGGTCGGTGATCTCGTCGAGGGCCACCAGCAGCGGCGCGTCCAGCTCGAGCAGCGACTCCATCGAGCGGAAGGGGTAGGGCGGGCCCGAGCCGACCACCCCCTGGTGCCGGACGCCCTTCGCGCGCCGGTCGAGCTCGTCGCGGGTGGCGATGGAGAGCGGCACACCCGCGCCATCGGCCGCGGACTGCAGCTCGGGCATCTTCTCCAGCGTGCTCTTCTCGACGTGCACCTGGTCGACGGTCCCGCCTTGCAGGGCCTCGAGCACGAAGCGCCGCCCGACCACCGAGCGGCGGCCACCGTCCTGGCGCTTCTTCTTGCCCCGTCCCTTCGACCGGCGGCTCACGAGCCGATCTCGTCGGCGATCGCCCTCGCGGCCGCCACCGGATCGTCGGCCAGCCGGATCGGCCGACCGATCACCAGCAGGTCCGCGCCCGCCGCCCGGGCCTCCGCGGGGGTCGCCGTCCGCCGCTGGTCACCGGTGGCCGTTCCCTCGGGCCGCACGCCGGGGACCACCAGGGTGGCGCCCGAGCCGAGCTGCTGGCGCAGCCCAGCGACCTCGCGGGGCGAGCAGACGAAGCCATCCACGCCGGCGTCGTGACCCACCTGGGCCAACCGGCTCACGGCCGCCTCGGGCGTGCCCTCGAGGCCGATGGCGTCGAGGGCACCCTGATCGAGGCTGGTCAGCACGGTCACGGCCAGGAGCTGCGTATCCGTGGTGCGCGCGGTCTCCACCGCCGCCGCCAGGGCCGCCGGGCCGGCGGAGGCGTGGAGGGTCAGGTAGCGCACGCCGAGCGCGGCCGCCGAGCGCACCGCGCTCGCGACCGTTGCTGGGATGTCATGCAGCTTCAGGTCGAGGAAGCAGGCCGCGCCTGCTGCGTGGACGGCTTCCACCGCCGCCGGTCCGACGGCGGTGAAGAGCTCGAGCCCGACCTTGTAGACACCCACGTGGGTGCCCAGCCGGTCGAGCCAGCCCCGGGCCTCGTCCAAGCTCGACACGTCGAGGGGAAAGACGATGCGTTCGTGCGCCGCCATGGCCACGGGGGTCTCTCGGGTGCGGGAGGGCTCGACGACCGTCAGAGGCCGTCGAGACCGGCCAGCGGATCATCACTGATCCCGCCGCCGCCTCCGCCGCCGCCGCCACCGCGCATGCCGCGACGGGCGCGTCGGGCACGCCGACGCCGACGGGTGGTCTGCTCGGCTTCCATCTCGGCCGCTGCCGCCTCGGCCGCCGCACGCGCCTCTTCCTCGGCACGGCGACGCTCTTCCTCGGCTTCACGACGAGCCTGGGCCTCACGCGCCGCCTGCTCGCGGGCCTCTTGGGCCTCACGGGCGATGCGATCGCGCTCTTCCTGCGCCAGGCGCTCACGCTCAGCGCTCTCCTCGAGCATGGGCTGGATCAGCCCGAAATAGGAGCCGACGCCAGCGGCCAGAAGCACGACCACCAGACCGGCGATGATGCCGGGGTGGATGCCCTTCTTCTCGGCGGCCGTCTTGGCCATCTCGCGCTCGTGGGCGAGCAGGCGCTCCTGCTCGGCCGCGCGGGCCTTGGCTTCCTCTTCGAGGCGAACGCGGAGCTCGTGCTCCTCCCGCTCACGGCGGATGCGCTCTTCCTCTTCCTGCTTCGCGCGTTCGGCGGCGAGTTTCGCTTCCTCTTCGGCGCGAATCCTCGCTTCTTCCTCTTCGCGCTTGCGGCGCTCTTCTTCTTCTCTCTTACGGCGCGCTTCTTCTTCGCGCTGACGGGCCTCTTCTTCCTCTTCGGCGATGCGATCCTCTTCGAGGCTCATCAACTCCTTGAGGTTGAAGAGAACGGACGATTCCTTTTCGTCGGACATCTAGTTCCTCGTGGCTGGGGTTTGGGACGACCCCCGCGCTGGCGCCGGAAGGCTAGCAGTCCCGATCAACCAGTGTCAACGGTGCTGCAATCGTGCGTGAGACGAAATTACTGCACTTTTCGCTTTTTCGACGCGACCGACCGGTCGCGATGGCCGATCCACGCACGGACTGCCCTGCGCGGGCTCTCGTGATATCTTCGCCCCGATGCGCTCCCTCCACCCCCTCGCGTTGGGCGCGTTGGCATCGCTGGCCTTCGCCTGCGGTGGCAACGAAGCCGGCCTCGGACCGGGGGAGGCGTGCGTGCGCTCCTTCGAATGCGCCCCCGGGCTCGCCTGCGTGGCCCAGGTCTGTAGCGGCGATCCCTCGGAGATCGGCGGCGAGGTGCCCACCCCCGAAGTGGACATGGGGATCGGCGACATGGGTGACGTCGGTGACCTCGGCCCGCAGCCGGACATGGGCCCACCGCCGGACATGGGCCCGCAGCCGGACCTCGGCATGCCCGAGGACATGTTCACGCCGCCCGAAGACATGTTCACGCCGCCCGAAGACATGTTCACGCCGGAGCCGGACATGTTCACCGACGTCGACGGCGGCTGAGCCCGCCGGCCGCTACTCGCGCCAGAAGAGCTTCCAGGGGTTGTGCTTGAGGTCCCGGAGCATCTCCTGGACGTCGTCGTAGACCTCTTCGTCCATCAGGAAGGCGCCCACGGTGCCCCGGCCCGAGCGGATGTGAGCGACGATCTCGCGGGCGTCGTTCACCGAGCGCTCCGCTTCGGCGAGGATCTCCTGGATCTGCTGCCGCTGCTCGGGGCCGAGCGTGTCCATGGCGTCGTCGGCCTTGGTGGTCAGGCTCCGGACCTCACTCATGATCGGGTCGATGTCCTGCGAGACCCGGGCGAGGGTCGTGTCGAGGTTGCGCAGCACCCGCTGCACCCGCCCGTTCATCGTGTCGTTGGCGGTGGTGAGCAGCTCGTTCGTCTGGTCGGTCGCGCGCTCGACGTTCTCCATCACCCGGTCGAGACGGTCGTCGTGCTCGGTGAAGAAGGCGTCCGCCTGTCGAATCAGGTTCGCTGCAGAGCCCAGCAGATCGCCGAGATCCTCGCGGTTCTCCCGCAGCAGCCGGGTCATGTTCTCGAGCAGCTCGTAGGCCATGGCGAAGGCGAGATCGAGACGCGGCGGGTCCACCCCTTCGACGACCGCGCCGTCCTCGAGGTGCGGCTTTTGCGGGTCGCCCGGGTCGATGGAGAGGATCGACTCGCCGAGCATGCTCTGGCTGGTGACGTAGAAGAGCGCGTCCTCGTGGATGGTCTCCTGCACCTCGGTGTCGATGCGGACGTGCATGCGGATCATCGGCCGGCGGCCGGTGTCCGGGTCCAGCTTCTGGCCCCAGTACTCGATGCTCTCGACCTCGCCGACGCGGATGCTGCCCACGTTCACCGAGGCGCCCGGCTGGACGTTCCCCGGGTTGTCGAAGTCGACGTAGACCGAGTACTGGTCGCCGAGCTCGACGCCGCCGAGGACGAAGATGAAGGCGCCCAGCAGGCCGAGGGCCACCAGGATCAACAGGCCCACGCGGACCTCGACGCTCACGATGCCTCCACTTGGGTCGTGGGGGTCATACTTCCATCGGCCCTTCCGCGCGGCCGTCGATGAACTGCCGGACGACCGGATCGTCGGTCTGCCGGAAGTCCTCGGGAGTCCCGAGCAATCTCACCGTGCCCTTGTACAACATCGCGATCCGGTCCGCGATGGAGAAGATGGAGACCAGGTCGTGGCTGACCACGATGCTGGTGACCCCGACCTCGTCGCAGAGCCGCCGAATCAGCTGGTCGGTGCGGCGGGCGCTCACCGGATCGAGGCTGGTCGTGGGCTCGTCGAAGAGCACGTATTCCGGGTCCAGCGTCAGCGCACGAGCGATGGCGACGCGCTTGCGCATGCCGTCGCCGAGCTGCGCCGGGTAGCTGTCGGCGAAGTCCTGCATGTGGACCTTCTCGAGGCGCTGGCGGGCGTCGGCCATCGCCTCCTTCATGCTCATCCCCTTGTGCTTGCGGAGCGGCAGGGCGACGTTCTCCGCGCAGCTCATCGAGTCGAAGAGCGTCGAGTTCTGGAAGACCATCGCGCACTTCATCCGCACCGGATAGAGCGCCTTCTCGTCGAGGCGGGAGACCTCCTGGTCGCCGAGGTAGATGTTCCCCTCGTCCGGGCGGAGCAGGCCGATGAGGTGCTTGATGAGCACGCTCTTGCCGACGCCCGACGCGCCGATGATGAAGAAGCACTCGCCATCGTCGACGGTCACGTCCACGCCCTTCAGCACCACCTTCGGCCCGAAGGCCTTGTGGATGTTCTCGAAACGGATGGGCACCTACATCGGCCCCACGCCGGGGACCAGGAAGTAGCCCACGGTGCTGATGATGAGGTTGAGGACGATGATGGCGAAGCAGGAGCCGACGACGGCCTCGGTGGTGGCCCAGCCGACGCCCTCGGAGCCGCCGAAGGTCGCCAGTCCTCGCTGGGCGCTGACGATGGCGATGGCGCCGCCGTAGACCACGCACTTGGCGAAGCCGAGCGCGATGTCGCCGAGGTTCAGGTACATCAGGTTGTTGAAGGTGTGCGGGTTCACGTCGAAGCTGAGCGCCGCGACCGTCAGCCCCGAGAGATAGGCGACGCCGCCGCCGATGATGAGGATCACCGTCCCCATGATCACGCAGGCGATGAAGCGGGGGACGACCAGGTAGTCGATGGGGTCGGCGGCGCACATCCGCAGCGCGTCGANNCGATCTCGGCGGCGATGCCCGCGCCGACGCGGGTGGCGAAGGGCAGGGCGCCCACCGACGCGGCCAGGTCCCGCACGAGCAGCTTCAGATAGGTCGCGCCCATCAGGCTGAAGTCCGGCAGGAGCTTCTTCGACTGCAGCCCCGTCTGGTAGGTGATGATGGCGCCGATGAAGGCCATCGTGATGCACATGAAGAAGAGCGACTCGTTCCCCACGTGGAACATCTGCCGCGCGACCTCGCCCTTCTCCCGCTTGCCGCGGAAGAGGTAGTAGAGGGTCTTCTTGAAGACGCGATAGATCGCCTGCACGTCGCGCAGGACGTTCTTGGCGGCCTCGAAGAGCCCCGGTTCGTTGGCTCGGGCGGTCACGTCAGTCGAGCAAGAAGGTGGAGAAGTAGTCCATGATGAAGATACCGGCGGCGGCGGCGACGACCGACGCGTTCACGCTTCGGCCGACGCCCGGGGCCCCGCCCTTGGTCGCCAGGCCGTAGTAGCAGCTCGTCAGGGCGATCATGATGCCGAAGAGCCCGCTCTTGATGAGCCCGACCCAGAAGTCCCAAGGCTCGAGGCGCTCCACGGCGGAGGCCCAGAAGATGTTCGGGGCCACGTCGAGGAGCATGTCGGCGGTCAGCATCGCGCCGCCGATGGCGACGGCGTCGCCGATGACGCAGAGGAGCACCATCATCACGACCATCGCGATGACCCGCGGCACGACCAGGTAGGCGACCGGGTCGATGGCCAGCGCGCGGAGGGCGTCGATCTGCTCGGTGACCTTCATCGTTCCGAGCTCGGCGGTGTTGTTGGCGCCGACCCGGCCATTGAAGATCAGCCCGATCAGCAAGGGACCGAGCTCGCGGATGGTGGTGAAGGTGGCCGCCCAGCCGACGAAGCTCGTCGCCTGCACCTGCTCGACGAAGGGAGCCGCCTGGATGACCATGATGCCGCCGGTGAAGGCGGCGGTGGCGGAGATGATGGGCACCGAGCGCACGCCCATCCGGTTGGCGTTGCGGAAGAGCTCGTGCCGGTCGATCTGGCTCGGCGTCATCCGCCGGAGGATCTGCCCGAGGAGGATGCCCAGGCCCCCCGCCTGCTTGGCGATGGCGAGGATCAGCGCGCCGACCTTGGCGGGCAGCAGCAGCCACCGAGGGGTCTTGGCGGGAGCGGCGCCCATCAGAGCGGTCCCTCCGTCAGCCCGTGCACGAACTGGCGGACCTCGGGGATCTCGCTCGCCTTCGCCTCTTCGGCGGTGCCGTCGAAGACCATCTTGCCGGCGTGGAGCATGCCCACGCGATCGGCGATGGTCAGCACTCCGGCGACGTCGCTGCTGATCACCATGACGGTGGCGCCGGTGGCCTTCTGCTCGTCCCGGACGAGGTCGTAGATCTTCTGGCTCGTCACCGGGTCGAGGCCGGCGGTGGGCTCGTCGTAGAGAACGATGGGCGGCTTGGCGATGGTCGCGCGGGCGACGCCGATGCGCTTCTTCTGACCGCCGGACATGGACTGGGGGATCCGCTCCTCGGTGCCGGGGAGGGCGACCCGCGCCAGCCGCTCGGCGACCCGCTCGCGGATCTCGTCCTCGCCGAGGTCGAAGAGCCGCCGGAGGGGGAAGGCGATGTTCTCGTAGACGTTCTTGTCGAAGAGGGCGTAGTTCTGGAAGAGCATGCCGATCTTCTTGCGCACCTCGGCGAGCTCGAGGTGGTGCATCTCGGTGATGTCCTGGCCGTCGACGAAGACCCGGCCCTCCTCGGGCTCGATGAGGCCGGCGACGATCTTGAGCAGCACGCTCTTGCCGGACGCTCCCGGGCCGATGAGCGCGTAGATGCAGCTCTCCGGAACGTCGACGCTCACCCCCTCGAGGACCGGCGCGTCGAACCGCTTGTGGACGTCTTCCAGGCGAATCAACGGCGGGAGCATACCTGAGCCGGGGAGGGAGCCGGGCTCGGATGGAACTTTTCCGGCGTCCATCCGTCTCGATTCCCCATGAACGGCGCCCTTCTTCGCTCGATCCTCTCGGCCGCTCCCCTCGCCAGCCTGGTCGTCGCCAGCGCGGCCGTGGCCCAGCCGGTGGAGGTGCGGGTGGTGACCGAGCGCGGGGCGCGGCCGGGACCGGTCGACGCCCGGGTCGGCGAGTCCGTGCGCCTGGTGGTGACGCAGCGGCGCGGCCGGCCGCTGCCCGAGGGCAGCCGGGTGCGCTGGTTGCGGGTCGCGCCCCACCTGCAGCACGTCGAGGGTCACGCGGAGGGCGCGGCCCCGGACGATCCCACCTACTCGAACGCCGTCCTCGGCGGCGCCGAGCACGGCAAGTGGGTGGGCATGGACACCATCGAGTACCGCACCGAGCCGCTGGGGACCGCCGCTCACGCGCGCGTCGAGGGCAACGCGCTGATCCTCGAAGGGGCGCCGCCACCCACCTGGGAGGAACGGACGCCGTCGCGGAGCGCGCCGATGGCCGGGACCCTCTGGGTCGCGGCGGTGGTCGAGCTGCCCGACTGGCCGCGAGCTGCGCGCGGCCGACGGGGGCGACACCGACCGCATGGGCCTCGAGTCGGCCGTGATGCGGGTCTCCTTTCGCCAAGGCGACGGCTTCGTCGGTTGGCTGAGCGCCTACTTCGGGGTGCCCTACGTCTTCGGATCCACGCCGGCGCAGTCGGAGCGCCGGGTGGGCATCGACTGCGCCGACGTGCTCGTCGGGGCCCGTCGCCGCCAGACCGGCCGGCGGCTGCGCTACACCTCGGTCCGCGGCATGGGCCGGCTCGCGGAGCCGGTCAGCGAGGTGCTGCTCCTCGACCGGGACGGCACGGTGCGGGACGCGGCGGGGGAGCCGGTGAGCCTGCGCTGGGGCGAGGACCTGCGCCCCGGCGACATGATGGCCATCGACTACGCCAACGATGGCAGCGACGTCGTCCTCCCGCGGGCGTGGGACCACATCGGCGTGCTCCTCGAGGACGCACGCGGGGAGGGCTCCCCCGGGGTCCTCGACGGTGCGGACGTGCTCCGCCACATGTCGCTCCGGGGGCTCACCGACGAGCCGCTGACCGGCCACGGCCGCATCCGCCTGCGCATCTGGCGCTGGAAGCGCTAGAGATGTGCTCTACCCCCAGGCGGCGACCGTGTCGGCCGGTGAGCGGAAGCTGTATTCTTCCGCCGTGGGGGAAGTGAAGAGCTACTACCGCGACGGGATCGTGCACATGGTCGCCGCCCATCGGCTGGTCGTGGCCGCGTGGTGGGACGCGCCGACCGTCACCCAGACGGATGCCCTCTGGCGGATCAACCGCGACGTCCGCACGTGGACCGGTGACGACGACGTCGCCTTCTGCAACATCGCGCTGGCGGGCACGCCGATCTTCGACTCCGAGGTCCGCGAGCAGATCCAGGCGATGAACCGCGAGTACGGAACCCGGGGGCTCGCCCAGGCGAACCTGGTGCTCCTCGAGGGCTTCGCCGGAACCGCGGTGCGCGCCTTCCTCTCGACCGTGAACCTGGTCGCCCGGACGAAGGTGCCGGTGAAGATCTTCGGCAAGCGACCGGAGACCGAAGCGTGGCTGGGCGAGATGCTGGTCACCCGCGAGCCCGGCTTCGACGTCCGCTCGATCGCCCGGGCCTTCGACCTGGCCCTCGCCGAGTCCGTGGCCGCCGCCGGCTGAGCGCCGGGGTCGTCGGTTCCGGGCGCCGATGGGGTAGAACTTCTGGGCCGCTCGTTCGTAGGCAGCCGACCATGGATCTCCTTCGCTTTCTCACCGCTGCGCTCTTGCTCGCCGCCTGCGCTCGGCCCACGGCGGGCGCGCCGGTGCGTCAGGTGCCCGACCCCGGCGCGATTCACGGCCGGGCGACCACCGCCGAGCCCGACGGCGTCCGGGTGCTCCACAACGGGCGCGTCCGGGATTCGGTCGACGGGGCCTGGCTCGCCGCGAGCCGCCGGGAGCTGGCGGGGCTCTGGCGGCGGATCGGCGGAGAGGGCGACCCGCCCGCGGTGGATTTCTCGACGCACGTGGTGCTGGGGGCCGGCTTCGGCGACGGTCCCTGCCAGCCGGAGATCGTGGCGGCGAGCGTCGACGAGCACGGAACGCTCCGGATGGAGACCCGGGCCTTCGACGGCGCGTGCATCGCGCTGCTGGTGCGGGTGGGGCTGGCCGTCGCCGTCCCTCGGCGGATCCTCCCCGAGGAATTCGTGTGGATCCCCCACGGCGCGGACGGGCGCCGCTTCACGTTGCCGCCGCCCGGCGACGCGATGGAAGCGCCGGCGGAGGCGAGCCTGGAGCGCGAGTCCATCGACGCCCCTCGCGGTCGCGTGCCGCTTCCTCCGGTGGGGCGCATCACGCTCGGGTCCCTCGAGGACGGTCGTCAGGTCTGGGTCAGTCGGCACCGGAACGGGGAGGTGGCCGTCGTGCTCGCCGATCGCCCGCCCACGCCCGAGCGACCGGTGGGAGCCCCGGTCCGCTGGCTCGGCCGGCGTGGACGCTTCTCCACCGGCCACGACTCCTACGGGCGCTCGGTCGACGGCGGCCAGCCGCTCCCGGCTTTCCTCTTCGCGATCGACGGAGACGAGGTGGTCGTGGGCGAGCCGGTGCGCATCGGTCCCGGTCCGGTGCTCGCGCTGGACCTGGCGCCGGAGCTCGAAGGGAGCGCCGCCCCCTACGAGGCGCTGGAGGCGAGCGCGCTCGACGCGTTGCCCGAGGGCCGCATCGTGCAGGTCGAAGCGGATCTGGTCTACGGCGTCGAGGGGCCGCCCCGTCTGTGCAACGCACCGGAGCACCGGAAGCTGCGAGCCCACTGGCTCGGCTGCGACGAGAGCGCCCTGCCATACTCGGCCGGTCGAGCGGAGGAGCGCTCGGGCGTGAACCGCTTCCTCGGTCCCCTGGCCGTTCGCCGGCGGGGCGAGGTCATCGACCTGGTGATCGGCCTCGGCGGTGGCTACAGCGGCGGCGTTCGCGAGCACCGCATCCAGCCGCCCGCGCCGAGCGGTCCCACCCGCGCCCGAGGCGCGCTGACGCTCGGTGAGACGATGCGCGGGGACACGACTGGAGGACGAGACGGGTTCGCGCCGCCCTGCGTGGCGGCGCCGGGGGCGCCCGACGAGGCGTGGGTGCTGAGCGGGAACGAGGCGCAGCGCGTCACCATCGAGCTCGAGAGCGAGTACGACGGGGCCCTCGCCGTGGTCGACCCCGCCGGTGCGGTCCTCGCCTGCAACGACGATCGCCACGGCCACTACTTCTCGTCGGTGGTGCACGTCGATCTCGAGCCGGGGGTCCCGCTGCGGGTGATCGTCGACGGCTTCGGCGGCAAGGCCGGCGCCTACGAGCTCACCGCGCGGGTCGAGACGCCGCCTCCGAACGGCGGCGTGCTCCCCCTCGGACAGACCGTCTCCGGTGACACCCGCGGGGCCACCGACGATCAGTCGTCGATGTGCACCGCTCGCGGTCCGGACCACGCGCTCCGTTTCGAGGTGGGTGAGGCGGGCACCTATCGCTTCGCCATCGAGGCGCCCGAGTGGTCACCGATGATCGCCGTCCGGCCCGACGGATCCGAGAACGTGCTCGGTTGCCGCGTCGGCCAGGGGAGGGTGGAGAGCGAGTACACCCTCCAGACCGGTACGTATTGGGTGATCGTCGACGGCGGGGCCCGCGACTCCGCCGGTCCCTACCGGCTCCGCGCCGAGCGCGTGGACTGAGTCGACATACGCCGCCACCGGGCGCTCAGCGGCCGCCCCACCAGTCGCGGAACTCTTCCCAGTCGATCACGTCGTTCTCGTTCGCGTCGAGGACCTTCAGCCCCATCAGGACGTCGTCCTCGTCGAAGCCGGGGTCGAGGGCCTTCAGCAGCGCCCGGAACTCGTCCCGATCGATGACTCCGTTCGAGTCGGTGTCGAAGTGATCGAAGGTCTCCTTGACCTCCTGCAGCTCTTCTTCGCTCAGCGCCATGGCCGCGTTTCTAGCATGGGTCGGTGGACGGGGTGCTCCGATGTGCGTGCGCGGAGTCCACTGCAATGGACGCTCATATGGCCTACTTTGAGGGGTGCATCGCGTGCACCCCAGTGATGCGCACAGGTTCGTTTTCGTTTCTTCACATCACTGGGAGCTCTGTATGCATTCGGTCCGATCGCTTCTCGCCTTCTCGTCCCTCGTGACGCTGCTCTTCGCCCTCGGCTGCGGCGACGACGGTCCCGGCGGCCTCGGCGACGACTGCAACGCCGAGGACGCCATGGCCTGCGAGGAAGGGCTCGGTTGTTTCCCGGAGGCGGAGAGCGAGAACACGGTCTGTGCGGTGCCGCCCGGCGGTGAGTGCGACATCGCAGGCGACGGGAGCGAGTGCTTCGGCGGAGGCGTCTGCTTCGACAGCGGGATGACCGACGAGGACGGCGAGCCGGTGGGCACGTGCGCGCTTCCCGAAGGCGCGGAGTGTGACCCCGCCGACGACATCTGCGGCCCGAGCCTGACCTGTGCCGAGCGCACGGACGGAACCTACGCCTGCCACGACGTGCTGGTCTTCCGCGGCATGGTCAGCGAGGTCGGCACCGGCACGGCCATCGAAGGCGCCCACGTCATCGCCCTCGACGTTCAGCCGGTCGCGGTGACCGACATCGCCGTCAGCGCCGCCGACGGGAGCTACGAGCTCGAGGTCCCCGCCCTCCGCGACACCGAGGGCGCCCCCGTGCCCGCGTCCTTCACGCTCCGCGCGAGCGCGCAGGGCTACGAGACCTTCCCGAGCGGCATCCGGACCGCGCTGCCCATCGACACCGAGACCGCTGAAGCCACCGGTGACGAGTACGTGGTCGAGACCGCGCTGACCGACGTGCAGCTCATCCCCCTCGAGGACCCGGCGGCGTCGCCCTTCGTCGTCTCCGGCACCGTGGTCCCGGCCGATCCTGCCGCCGGCGTGCTCGTGGTGGCCGAGGCCGAGGGCGTGGTCGGCCTCAGCGCGATCAGCGACGCCAGCGGCGCGTACACGATCTTCAACGTCCCCGAAGGCGCGTTCACCGTGATGGGATACAAGGCCGGGCTGCAGCTCACGCCGGTCCCCATCGACGTCAGCGCGGACATGGCCGACGTGAACCTCGAGCCCTCGGACGACCCGCTCGCGGCGGTCTCCGGCATGGTGCAGATCGTCAACACCACCTTCGTGGATCCGGTGACCAGCGTGGTGCTCGTGCCGGCGAGCACGTTCACCGAATCCCTCGGCCGTGGCGAGGTGCCCTCCGGGCTCCGCGCGCCGCCCAGCGGTGAGCCGCTCTCCATCCGCGACACCTGGTCCATCCCCGACGTCCCCGCCGGCCGCTACGTCGCGCTCGCGGCGTTCGAGAACGATCGGCTCGTGCGCGACCCCGACCCGGGCATCGCGGGCACCGACTTCGTGTACGTCGACGTGGCCAACGCCGACATCGTTCTCGAAGAGGCGTTCAAGATCACCGAGGCCCTCGAAACGGTGAGCCCCGGCGCCGAGCGCGCCGAGCCCATCGCCATGGGGACGGCCCTCGATCTGCGCTGGTCCACCGACTCGAGCGTCGACCACTACGAGGTGGTCGTCTTCGACGCCGTCGGCAACATGGCCTGGAGCGACCTGAACGTGCCCGCCGACGTCGCCCCCGGCAGCGGCGAGGTGGTGCGGGCCTACGAAGGGCCGATGGAGCTCGGGATGTACTACCAGTTCAAGGTCACCAGCATGGGCAACTCCGGCGGTCCGATCTCGACCACCGAGGACCTGCGCGGGGTCTTCTACATCACCGAGTGAGCGCTCACCGCTCCGAGCGCCGGGGCGCCGACTCGCGCTCGGGCTCGATGGCCTCGGCACGGAGCGCGGCGTTCTTCCCTTCCTCCGGCGTCTCGAGCTCGGCTTCCATCTTCGCCGCCTCGTTGAGGCGCTCGCGGATGGGCCGTATCCAGCTCGCGACCGCGAACCCGACCGGCCAGGACTCCCGGCACTCGTCGCCGACGTAGTGCGCGTAGGCGCTCCACGGCCACGTGCGGTCGCCGAACTGGGTCACCTTTCTCCAGTGGTTCGACTCGTGGTCGAGCACCTGGTCCGTCTGATCCCAGATGTAGTGCGCCATGCCCCCGATCAGCACGAAGCCCGCGGCTACCAGGTTGCGTCGGCGCACGACCTTCGTCGGTCCCTCTTCCCCCATGTAGGTGAATGTAGGGCAAGAGCGCGTGAACGGAACTCACGATCCGTGATTTTTCCCCGGAAGCGTCTCCCGGTCGCGACCCTCGAGGAGTGTGAGGAATGGTGGTCAGACCAGTTGACGGGTGGAGGGGTGGTCCGCTATACGAATGACGTGACCTACCAAGCGGTCCAGCGAAAATCCCTCTCCGACGCGGTCTTCGAGCAACTGCGCGAGCACATCCTCTCGGGCGTGCTCGACGTGGGCGAGGAGCTGCCCTCCGAGCGAGCGCTCTGTGAACGCTTCGGCGTGAACCGCCAGGCGTTGCGCGAGGCGCTCAAGCGGCTGCAGCAGCTGCGGCTGATCGTCATCAAGCAGGGCGAGAGCACGAAGGTGCTCGACTTCCGACAGACCGGTGGCCTCGAGCTCCTGGTCTCGATGATCTTCGACGGCGAGGGCCGACTGCGAGCGCGGACCGCGCGCTCGTTCATCGAGATGCGAGTGGCCCTGGGCCCGGACATCGCGCGGCTGGCCGCCACGCGGCGCAGCGACGAGCAGCTGGCCCGCATCGAGGCGCAGCTCGACGAGCTGCTCGCCGCCGAAGAGGTGATCGCGCGACAGCGGGCGAACCTCGAGCTCTGGCGGGTGCTGGTCGAGGCGTCGGACAACATCGCCTACCAGCTCGCCTTCAACACGATGGAACGCGCCTGGGAAGCGGTGCAGGACGTCGTCGCCGGCGCGCTCGTCGCAGAGCTCGAGGACGAGCGAGGCTACCGGCGGCTGCTGAAGAGCATCCGGGAGCGAAAGGCGGAGGGCGCGCGTCGCGCCGCCGCGCAGTTGGTCACGAAGGGTTCGGAGGGTGTGCTCGCCCTCTTGGCGCAGCTCGACCCGAGCTCGGTGCCCCAGACGGAGGGATGAGACGATGAGCGATAACGAGAGAATCGACGGACAGCAGATCAAGACCCTCGGCCAGGCGGCCCAGGTCTTCTTCGCCCGCCCCAGTATCCGCACCATCGCCGCGAAGGCGGCGGCCGGCTGGCTCGACCGGGCCCGCATGGGCCGGCCGCGGCTCTCCGATGCCGCGATCACCGGGGCCATCGTGGCCTGGTGGCCCTTCCAGGAGTGGTTGGCCCACAAGCACATCCTCCACATGGCGCCGCGACCGGGGAAGAACGGCCCGGCGGACATCTATGCCGCCTACCACCGCGCGCACCACGAGGATCCGCGGGACATCGACCTGACCTTCGTACCCGACGAGGTCGTGGCGCAGGCACAGCCGCTGACCCGGCCGATCTTCTACGCGCTCACCGGCTTCAACAAGCGCCGGGCGGCCACCGCGGACGCGGCCTACTCGTCGATGACCCTCCTCTACGAGTGGGTCCACTTCATCGTGCACACCGGGGTGAAGCCGAACACCAAGCGGCCGATCGGTCGGCTCTACGCGCGGATTCGGCGGAACCACCGCTACCACCACTACCTGCACGAGGACTACTGGTACTCCTTCGTCTGGCCGGACGTGGACAAGTGGCTCGGCACCGAGCCGGACCCGAAGTCCATCGAGCCCTCACCGACGGTGAAGAACCTCCACGGCGCCAACGTGAGC
>JABAOG010002023.1_pt1 | contig 15049 bp, 12 predicted proteins | sample 7062131 | NCBI WGS metagenome assembly JABAOG01 (sample SAMN14538629, study PRJNA623070) | marine sediment metagenome | biome: marine biome [ENVO:00000428]; feature: marine pelagic biome [ENVO:01000023]; material: deep marine sediment [ENVO:00002113] | place: India: Arabian Sea | collected...
GCTGGTGGTGCTCGACATCATGCTGCCACGCAAGGACGGCCTTTCCGTGTGCCGGGATATCCGCCGCCTGCCGGGCTACGTGCCGATCCTCATGCTGACCGCCAAGTCCACCGAGATCGATCGGGTGCGGGGACTGGAGACGGGCGCCGACGTCCCGATCCTGATGCTGACCGCCAGGTCGTCCGAGCTCGACCGGGTGCTGGGGCTCGAGATGGGCGCCGACGACTATCTCACCAAGCCGTTCAGCGTGCGCGAGCTGGTCGCCCGGGTGAAGGCGCTGCTGCGGCGCGTGGATGCGCTCACGCCGGAGACGTCGGCCAGCGACGAGAACGCGATCATCGAGCACGGCGACATGCGCATCGATGTCGGCAAGCGCGAGGTGACCGTCGACGGCAGAGACGTCGTGCTGACGGCGAAGGAGTTCGACCTGCTCACGCATTTCGCCCGCAAGCCGGGCCAGGTTTTCAACCGCGTACAGCTCCTCGACCAGGTCTGGGGCTACGACCACGAGGGCTACGAGCACACGGTCAACTCGCACATCAACCGGCTGCGCGCCAAGATCGAATCCGATCCGGCCAAGCCCCGATACATCCTCACCGTGTGGGGTGTGGGCTACAAATTCGCGGAGCTCTAGGTCGTCCCGTGCTGCGAACCCTGTATGCAAAGCTTGCCCTCGGACTGGTCGTGCTCATCGCCGCCATGGGGCTCGTCTACGCGCTGCTCAGCCTCTCCGCGACGCGTCACTACCTTGCCCAGGTGCACCAGCAGGTCAATCGCGATCTCGCACGCAACCTGGTCGCGGACCGCGACCTGGTTGCCGAGGGCCGCCTGAACGAGCCGGCTCTGAAGTCCATGTTTCACGACTACATGCAGATCAATCCGAGCATCGAGATCTACCTGCTCGATCTCGAAGGCCGCATCCTCTCCTACTCCGCCGACCCCGGAAAGGTGAAACGCAAACGCGTATCGCTCGGGCCGATCCGCGCATTCCTCGATGACGCAGCGCGCTTTCCGCTGCTCGGCGACGATCCGCGCAGCCACGAGCGGCGCAAGGTTTTCTCGGTGACGCCGGTGCCCTCCGCGGACGCGCCCCAGGGCTATCTGTACGTGGTGCTGCGTGGCGAGACCTACGACTTCGTCGACGCCTTCGCCGAAGGCAGCTACTTCGCGCGTCTCAGCGCCTGGGCCGTGGCGGCGACGCTGGTCTTCGGGCTGCTCGCCGGTCTCATCGTCTTCCGGCTGCTGACCCGGCGCCTGCAGCGGCTGACCGCCGCCATGGACAGGTTCAGGGTGAGCGACTTCAGCGAGCCGGACCGCTACCAGCACAAGCCCGCCGCCGAAGCCCGGGACGAGGTGGACCGCCTGGGCGTCACCTTCGATCAGATGGCCGGTCGCATCGTCGAGCAGATCCAGGAGCTCAAGCAGCAGGACGCGTTGCGACGCGATCTGGTGGCCCAGGTCTCTCACGATCTGCGCACGCCGCTGGCGGCCCTGCACGGCTACCTGGAAACCCTCAAGCTCAAGGAGGACGCCCTGAGCGCCGAGGAGCGCGCCAGGTACCTGGAGATCGTGCTGCGACAGAGCCAGCACCTCACGCGCCTCGTCGGCGAGCTGTTCGAGCTCGCCAAGCTCGAGGCGCGCGAGGCCACGCCCCAATGCGAGCCGTTCTCCCTGCCGGAGCTGGTCCAGGACGTGGTGCAGAAATTCCAGCTCGAGGCCGGCGAGCGCCGGGTGACGCTGACCATGGAGCTCGACGCGGACCTGCCGCTGGTATCGGCGGACATCGCCCTGGTGGAACGCGTGCTCGACAATCTCATCGACAACGCGCTCAGCCACACCCCCGCCGGCGGCACGGTGCGCGTGCCGGTTCGTCGCGACGCCGATCGGGTGATACTCTGCGTCGCAGACACCGGCAAAGGCATTGCGGAGGGCGACTTGCCGAAAATATTCGAGCCCTTTTATCAGGCGAAGGAGCCCGCGTCCGGCAACGGGCACGCGGGTCTCGGCCTCGCCATCGCGCGGCGCATCGTCGAGCTGCACGGCAGCGTGCTGGACGTGCGCAGCCGTCCCGGCGAAGGCACCACGTTCGTGTTCGGCCTGCCGGTTTGGAGGCCGGCGTAGCACCATGTCAGGCGAGAGCGTGAAAGCCGCGAAGGTGCTGCTGCTCGGCGACCCGGCCCTGCGCAGGAAATCCCGCCCGGTCGACAGCGTCGCCGGTGCCGACTTCCGTTACGACCGCGACAGGCTGCACGCGACGCTGGAGGCGTTCCGCGCCGAGCACGGCTTCGGCCGCGCCATCTCCGCGCCGCAGATCGGGGTGGCGCAGCGCTTCATCGCCGTTAATCTCGGCGACGGCCCGTTCACCCTGATCAATCCCGAGATCACCTGGGCCTCGGCCGAGACCTTCACCATGTGGGACGACTGCATGAGCTTTCCGTTTCTGCTCGTGCGCGTGCGCCGGCACCGCTCGATCTCGGTGCGTTACCTGGACGACGACGGCGCCGTGCGCGTCATGGATCGGCTCGACCAGGCAACCGCGGAGCTGTTGCAGCACGAGATCGATCACCTGGACGGGGTGCTGGCGGTGGATCACGCCCTCGACGCGGACGCCATCGTCAGCCGCGAGGTCTTCGAGCAGAATCCGGAGTGGTTCGCCGACAAGGTGGACTACGTGATCACGCCCACCGTGTCGGCCCCCGCCTGAGTCTCGCTACGCCTTGAGCGCCTTGGCGGCGTCGTCGAGACCGCGCTCGAACTTGTCGAACAGCTCGTCGATCTGCTTCTCGTCGATGATGAGCGGCGGGCAGGTGGCCACCGCGTCGCCGGGCAGGCCGCGAACGATGAGGCCGTGCTCGAAGATTTTCTCGGCGATGATGGCGCCCGCCTTCACCTCCGGCGGGTACTGCTGGCGGCTCGCCTTGTCGGCGACGATCTCCACGGCACCGATGAGGCCGATACCGCGCGCTTCACCGACGAGCGGATGCTCGCCGAGCGCGTGCAGGCGCGTCTGGAAACGCGGCGTCACCTGACGCACGTGACCGACGATGTCACGCTCCTGGTAAATCCTCAGCGTCTCCAGGGCGACCGCCGCCGAGACCGGATGGCCGCCGTAGGTGTGCCCCGAGCCATAGGCACCGTGCTTGCGGCTCTGCTCGACGAACGCCTGGTAGATGGGATCGGAGATCATCACCGCGGCGATGGGCAGATAGGCCGACGAGAGCTGCTTCGCGCAGGTGACGATGTCGGGCTTGATGCCGTAGGTCTGCGAGCCCCACATATTGCCGGTGCGGCCGAATCCACAGATCACCTCGTCGGCCACCATGAGCACGTCGTGGCGCGCGAGCACCTCCTGCACCTTCTCGAAGTAGGTCGCCGGCGGCACGATCACGCCGCCCGCGCCCATGACCGGCTCGGCGACGAAGGCCGCCACGGTCTCAGGGCCCTCGGCCTCGATCAAATCGTTGAGACTTGCGGCGAGGCGTGTAGCGAATTCCTCCTCCGACTCACCTTCCTGCCCGTGGCGGTAGTAGCTCGGCGTGTCGGTGTGCAGAAAGCGCTCGAGAGGAAGATCGAAATCGTTCTGCATCAGCGGAATTGCCGTCAGGCTGCCGCCTGCGATGGTGACGCCGTGATAGCCGCGCTTGCGCGAGATGATCTTCTTCTTCTCCGGGCGGCCGAGCGCGTTGTTGTAGTACCAGATCATCTTGATGGCGGCGTCCACCGCTTCTGAGCCGGAGTTGACCAGAAACACCTTGCCCATGTCTCCGGGGGCAATCTTGATCAGCGCTTCGCAGAGCTCGATGACCGGTATGGTCGAGCGGTGCGCGAAGGTGTGCGCAAACGGCAGCGTGCCGAGCTGCTTCACCGCCGCGTCGATGAGACGCTGCTCGCTGTATCCGAGCGCCGTGCACCACAGGCCGGCGAGACCTTCCAGATACTTGTTGCCCTCGTCGTCCCAGACGTAGATGCCCTCGCCGCGGGTGAGGATGGTCGGCCCGCGTTCCTCGTGGAGCGCAAGGTTGGTGTACGGATGCATGGCATAGGCCACATCCCTGGCGGCCATGGAGTTCGGCGCGTAGCTCATGACGACTCCTGCAATCGAATCGACGCTTGGCTCGAAAGAAGCGCTAGTGTATGCGAGTCCGGCGAATAAGTCTCAGACGTGCTGACCGCCGTTGATGTGCACCTCGGTGCCGGTCACGTAGCTCGCCTGACTCGAGCACAGGAAGTAGATGGTGCTCGCAACCTCCTCCGGCGAGCCCAGCCGTCTCAGGGGGATCTGCCTGACGAGCTTCTCGGTGCCCGGCGACAGGATCGCGGTCTCGATCTCGCCGGGCGCGATGGCGTTGACGCGCACGCCGAGCGGGCCGAAATCCGACGCCATCTCCCGGGTCAGCGCGGCCAGCGCCGCCTTCGACGTCGCATAGGCGCTGCCGGCGTACGGATGCACCCGACTGCCGGCGATGGAGGTGATGTTGATCACCGAGCCCTGCCCGGCTTTGAGCTCCTCGATGAGCCCGTGGGCGAGCGCCAGGCAGGCGAAGAAGTTCACCTGGAACACGTGAGTCCAGGTGGCCGCGTCCCAGTCGAGCGTGCCGAGCCGCTGCCCGTCCGTGCCCTTCGGCGAGATCCCGGCGTTGTTCACCAGGGCGTGCAACCTGCCGTCGGCGAGCCGGGCGCGCATCTCGGCGATACCCCTATCGAGATCCTGGGGGTCAGCGAGATCGATGCGGATGTGATCCTCGGGACCCGCTTCCCAGGGACAGTCCTCGGGAAACGGCTGCCGCGAGCAGGTGATGACCCGCCAGCCGGCGCTGGAGAAGCGCTTGACGGTGGCGTGCCCGATGCCGCGGCTCGCGCCGGTGAGGATGAGCGTGCGCCTGCTCGGCCGGTCTTCTGCCATGTGTCCCGTTTCCCGCCCTTCGGGCCGCGCCCGGGGCCTGATGGATGAAGCATAATCGCTCACCATCGTCTCTGCAGGATTGTCGCGCCGTAGCTGCTACCATGCTCGCAGCATGAAACCCATCGATCTGCGCAGCGACACCGTCACGCGGCCGACCGCCGCGATGCGCCGCGCCATGGCCGAGGCCGAGGTCGGCGACGACGTCTACGGCGAGGACCCCACCGTCAACCGTCTCGAGGCCCGAGCCGCCGAGATGCTCGGTCACGAGGCCGCCGTGTTCGCCGCGAGCGGCACCCAGGGCAATCTGCTCGCTCTGCTCAGCCACTGCCAGCGCGGCGACGAGTACATCGCCGGCCAGCTCTCCCACTGCTACCGATCCGAGGGCGGCGGCGGCGCGGCGTTGGGCGGCATTCAGCCGCAGCCACTGGACTTCCAGGGCGACGGCACCCTCGATCTGGACCAGGTGGCGGCGGCCATCAAGCCCGACAATTACCACTACGCGCGCACCCGTCTGCTGTGCCTGGAGAACACCCAGCTCGGCAAGGTNNACGGCGCGCGGGTGTTCAACGCCGCGGTCAAGCTGGGCGTGAACGTCGACACCATCACCGCGCCCTTCGACAGCGTCTCGGTGTGTCTCTCGAAGGGGCTCGGGGCGCCCGCGGGCTCGCTGCTGTGCGGCCCGGCCGAGTTCGTTGCCGCGGCGCGCCGCGCGCGCAAGATGCTCGGCGGCGGCATGCGCCAGGCGGGGGTGCTGGCGGCCGCGGGCCTGGTCGCCCTGGAATCGCACGTTGAGCGCCTCGCCGAGGATCACGACAACGCCGCGCGGCTCGCCGAGGGTCTGGCGGCCGTCGACGCGCTCGAGGTGGACATGTCCCGGGTGCAGACCAACATGGTGTTCGTGCGCCTGCGGGCGGGCGACCCGGCCGATTTCTCGCGGGCGCTGGGCGAGCAGAATATCCGCGTTCCCGCGGCGAGCCCCATGCGCCTGGTGACCCACCTGGACGTCAGCGCCGAGGACGTGACGCGGGTGGTGGCGGCGGCGCGCCGCTTCTTCGGCGCCGGCGTGCGCCGCGCCAGCTGAAGCCTGCCTCGGCCGATGCCGTGCGATTCGAGTGAAACAGGCCGGTTTCGGCCCGCGCCCGCCGACCGGAGCCATTGCGACGCCACTTTCACGCAACGACGATGCGCATTCTGCTAACCTCGATGTCATAACGTTAACCAGCGGCGCGGGACAGGGATCCGACGGCCCGGAAACCGGCCGGCACGGAAGTCGCAGCGCCCCCGACGCACCTCATGGCTCGAGAGAGACACCACAACGCCCTGCCGAGCGGCTACAAGCTGCACTGGTACGTGATCGGCTCGGTCATCGGCAAGGGTGGCTTCGGGATCACCTACCTGGCCCTCGACACCAATCTCGATCAGCGCGTCGCCATCAAGGAGTTCCTGCCGGTGGAGCTCGCGACGCGCGGCAACAACAGCCGCGTGCATCCCATCTCGGAGGATCACAGCGATACCTACGGCTGGGGACTCAACCGTTTCGTCACCGAGGCGCGCACGCTCGCCAAGTTCCGCCATCCCAACGTGGTGCGCGTCATGAGCGTGTTCGAGGCCAACAGCACCGCCTACATGGTGATGGAGTACGAGCGCGGCGAGAGCCTCGAGAAGCTGCTCAAGGCCAAGAAAATGGCCGGAGAAGCGAAGCTGCGCGCGATTCTCATGCCATTGCTCGACGGCCTCAAGGTGGTCCACGAGGCCGGCTTCATCCACCGCGACATCAAGCCGGACAATATTTTCCTGCGCGAGAACGGCGCGCCGGTGCTGCTCGATTTCGGCTCCGCCCGACAGGCCATCGGCGTCGCTACCCGCACCCTGACGGCGCTGGTCACTCCCGGATACGCGCCGTTCGAGCAATACGACACCACCGAGGCCGGAGAGAAGAAGCAGGGCCCCTGGACCGATATCTATTCCCTGGGAGCGACCCTGTATCGCGCCGTCACCGGCATCGGTCCGCCCGACGCCATGGCACGCATCACCGCCATCATCAGCGGCACCGACATTCTCAAGCCCGCCAGCGAAGCGGCCAAGGGCGATTTCTCGCCGGCTTTTCTCAGCGCCATCGACTGGGCGCTCGAGTTCCTGCCGGAGAACCGCCCGCAATCCGTCGACGAGTGGCGCACCGTGCTGCAGGGCCGCGGAACGCGTCCGGCCCCGACCCGCGTCGCGAACTTGACCACCGACTTCGCCCGCGCCGCGCCCACCGAGCGGCGCACCGAGGCGCGCACCCAGGTGCGCGGTTCCGGCACGGGCAACGGCGCCACGCCACCGCCGGCGACCACGCGAGGCCCGCATCCCGGCGCCGATAGCCGGCGCGGGGGTGCTTCGCCACAGGCATCGGCGCGCGCCGCGGCAACCGATGCACGCGCGGGCGCACCGGGAATGGTCGCCACCGATCGCATCGCCCCGCCCGCGCGACGGGGCGCCGAGCAAACGCCCGGGCGGCGCAGCGGCCCCGGCATCGGCCGGCGCATCGCCGAGTTCACCGCCGTCGTGTTGATTCTCGGCGCCATGGGTGCCTGGTACTACCTGACCCAGCCGCAGCAGAGTCCCGCGGCGCGCAAACCGGTCGCCAGCATCGACACCGGCGGCGAGCCTTCCGGCGCGGAATCGGCCACGGCGTCGCTGCTTGCCGAGCAGCAGGCGCGCCTCGATGCGCAGCGCGCCCGCGAGCAGGCCGCCCAGGAGGAGGCGCTCGCCACGGCGCGCGCCGAAGCCGAGAAGGCGCGCAAGCGCGCCGAGGTCGAGCGCCTGCTGCGCGAGGCGACCCAGGACCTGGCGGCCGATCGCTTGACGACGCCGGCGGACAGCAATGCCTTCGTGCGCTACCGCGCCGTGCTTGCGTTGGAGCCGGCCAACGAGGAGGCCCTCGAAGGTCTGCATAACATTCTCACCCGCTATCTGGCCCTCGCCAAAGCGGCGAGCGGCGAGAACAACTTCGATCTCGCCAGGCGCTATCTGGACAAGGCAGGCGCCGTCAGCCCGGGCGCCGAGAGCATCGCGGCGGCGCGCACCGCGGTCGACGAGCGCATGAAGGCGCGCGAGGAAGAGCGGCAGCGCATCGAGTCCGAAGCGCGCAAGGCAGCCGAAGAGGAGCGCCTGGCCATGGAGGCAGCGCGGCGTGCGACCGAGGAAGAGCGCAGGCGCCTCGAGGCCGCCCGCCTGGCGGCGGAACGCGAACGACAGCGCATCAAGGCCGAGCGTGAAGCCGAGATCGAGCGCCAGCGCCTGGAGCAGGAGGCCATCCTGCAGGCCAAGCTCGACGACGACTTCAAGAAGGCCAAGCAGATCGCAGAGCTGCTGGCGGGCGCCGAGGAGGCCCTCGAGGCCGGCCGCCTGACATCACCCGTCGAGGACAACGCGCTCGCGCGCTTCGAGGCGGTGCTGGCGATCGATGCGCAGAATCAAGAGGCGGACGCCGGCATCCGGCGCATCGCCGAGCGCCACGTGGAGCTCGCCGAGAAACAGATCGCCGCCTATCGGTTCGACGAGGCCGAGGCCCTCATCGACGAAGCCAATACGATTTACGCCGGCATCCCCAGCATCGCCACCGCACGGCAGAGGGTACGCGATGGCAGAGCCGCCTACGACGGCAGGCGGCCCATCGTCGCGCCGCCATATCGCCTGACGCTGCCGCCGGTCATAGGCGCCAACGACTGCGCCATCGACGACCCGATGCCGGAAATCGAGCGCGCCGGCACGGGCTTCCTGCGCGGCGATCGCGACCTCGCCTTCGTGCCGACCGCCGCTACAGTCGGCGACAGCTGGCAGGATGCCGGCATCAACATGGAACCGCGGGTCGAGCGACTCTACCTTCTCGGCAGGAAGGAGAAGCTCGACGGTGCGCTGCTGTTCTGGTTCAGCGCCGTGGGCACGCAGTGCATCAATGTGCACGTGGACGCTTATCTGGTCGACCTGCAGACGCGAACCGTCTACGCGGATAAAGGCACCAAGGCCGATCTCCAGGACATGACCGGCGAGTTGCTCAGTCAATTCAAGAGCGGACGCAGGGCGCTCGCGCGCTCTCAGTGAGCGATCACGCCAGCGTGGCGAGAAATTCGCCGATGCGATCCAATCCTCGCTGCAGATACGCGGGCTCGGCTCCGAATCCGATACGCAGATAGCCGTCCATTCCGAAGCAGTCACCGGCGACGATGAGCACGGATTTCTCCTCGCGAAGACGCGTGGCGAGCACGGTTGAATTGATGTCGTGGTCGTAGCGAATGAACGCCATGCCGCCGGCTTGCGGCGGTATCAGCGTCATCGCGACCGGTTGACGTGCAATCCACTCGCGCAGTGTGACGAGATTTTCCCTTAGCAGAGAGCGATTGCGCTCGAGGATGCGCGCGCGCAGCGCCGGCTCGAGCGCGCGTTGCGCCACCTCGTCGCTCAATATCCCCGGGGCGATGCTCGTGTAGTCGGTGCGCGACCAGGCGGCCTCGATGAACGCCTCGGGTCCGACCAGCCAGCCGAGTCGCAGACCCGGCAGTGCATACGCCTTGGAAAGCCCCCCGGTGATGACAACGCGGTCGCAGCGGCCCCAGAAGCTCGCGGTGTCTCGAGCGTCGAGCTCCGCGCCCCGGTAGACCTCGTCGACGAACAGCCACGCGCCGCTGTGTTCGGCCGCGGCGACCACGGCCGCCATGGCCCGCGGCTCGAGGGTCATTCCGGTGGGATTGTTGGGATTGCATACCGCGATCACCTTGGTGCGGGAGGTAACCAGCGTATTCAGCTCGTCCAGATCCGGTTGCCATGCAAGCTCCGGCCGCAGCGCGAGCGGGCGCACCGTCACGCCCATGGCGCGGCTGATGCCGCGAATCTGCAGATAGTTGGGGACCATGTAGACAATTTCGTCACCCGCATCGAGGGTGCCCCAGGTGGCGACGAAATTCGCCTCGGCCGATCCGTTCGTCACCAGCACGTTGTCGCTTCCTGCGCCGGGATAGAGTGCCGCGATGGACTCGCGAAGGGGAATGCTGCCGTTGGTCTGACCGTAACCGAGACGCACGTTCGCCAGGGCCGCCGCACCCTCCTCGCCGAGCAGCTCATTGAGGGTATAGGGATGCACGCCGCTCTCGGTCAGGTTGTACTCGACACGGTTCTCCCACAGGGATTGAACGCGCTCGAGCTCGAAGATTTCGATCTGCATTCGACTCCACTCAGTCCGTCAACAGGGCGCCGGCGTGCCGATCCGGCAGCGCTTGCCGGCCGGCGATCTTACACACCACCTTCCCGGGGCGCGCCAGGCGATCGGCGCTGCGACCGAAGAGCACGCCGTCGCAGCGACTGCGCAAGGCGACGCGGGCCGTGTCGAAGTCCGCGCCCAGGGGATCGACGATTACGGCGACGACCTCGTCCGCGGCCACTCGCTCGCCCGGCGCCTTCTCGTAGGCGATGACGCCGGCAACCGGCGAGCGGATCATGTCGACGCCTTCGAGCGGCGTTGCCTCGCAAAGCGCCGCCGGCACTGGTCCCGGATCGCCCTCGACGACGCCGCGCCGTTGCAGAAATCGAAACAGGTTGTCGGCGTCCGCCGCCGCCATGGCTTCACCGACATCGCCACGCCCGCGAAACTCCACGGTCGCCGACAGGCAGGCCGGTGGAATGGGATGCTGCGGGTAACGCTCGGCAAGAGACCACCACGGCCCGCCAACCGCTTCGTCGAAGGGATGGCCGCCGGAATCCGTTGCCAGCAGCGTCGCGCGGCTGCCGAGCTGCGCCGACAGATCGGCGGCGTCCGGCCACAGGGGCGTGCCGAGAAAGACGTGCAGCACCGCCTCGGAGTCGCAGTGCAGATCGAGCGCGATGTCGGCGTCGTAAGCGAGACTCATCAGGGCGTGGCGCAGAAACGCCACTTCGTCGGCGGGCTCGAGGGCGTCGAGCGCGTCCCTCATCGCCTCGCGCACCACGGCCACGTTTTGCGCCGCGTCGCCTCCGAGCCGCGTCGCTATCTCGTCGGTCAGAGCGTCGGCGAGATGGGGAAAGTGGCGATTGAAATTCCCCGACCCGGCGAGGGCAAAGCGACCCATGGCGCGCCCCTGCACGAACTGCGCGAGGCCGACGGGATTGGCGGCCGGCACCGCCACCACCTCGCCGCGCATGGCACCGTCGGCGGCAGCCTCGCGAAGGCGCTCGGCGAGATGGTTCAAAACCAGCATCGCCGGGATCTCGTCGGCGTGCAGCGAAGCCTGCAGATAGGCTTTCGGGCGCGCGCCTTCGGCGCCGAAGCGCAGCACGACGAGGCTGCGCTCGGTTCCCGGGCTCATGCTCGGGAGCACGATGCGCTCGCGGCGAACGTTGCTCGGTGCTGCGATGGCGGCTTCCCTCCCCGGTTCTGTGCGCGCCCGCAATGTACCACGCCTTGTTGCCGATCACCCTTTGCTCTAAGCTTCGCGCCTTCGCGCGCTGCGGCGCTACACTGACGAGAGGCAGAAGCCCGACAGACGACATGGTCAAAGCCATCACATTCGATCTCTGGGATACCGTCATCCACGACGATTCCGATGAGCAAAAGCGCTCCGCCCAGGGCCTGGCATCGAAGCGCGAGACCCGTCGTGCGCTCGCCCACGAGATAATCGGGCGTCATTCACCCCTCGACGCGCACTCGCTGCGCGTCGCTTACGACACCATGGAGGCGGCCTTCAACCATGTATGGCACGACCAGCACATCACGTGGACGGTGGACGAGCGAGTCACGGTGCTGCTCGCAGGGCTCGGTCGCACCCTGCCCGACGCCGACCGCTCGGAGCTGGTGCGTAGCCTCGAAGAGATGGAGGTGACGGTGACGCCGAACCCCGTCGAGGGCATCGCCGAGGCCATCGCCGCCCTCGCCGATTCCTACAAGCTCGCGGTGGTCTCCGATGCCATCTACTCGCCGGGGCGCTGCCTGCGCCAGTGGCTGGAGATGCACGATCTCATCCAACATTTCGACGCGTTCGCGTTCTCCGACGAGATCGGTCACTCCAAGCCTCATCGCGACATGTTCGCCTCGGTGGCCGCGCAGCTCGGTGTCCAGATCGAAGAGATGCTGCATATCGGCGATCGCGATCACAACGACATCAAGGGTCCCCACGCGCTCGGCATGAAGGCGGTTTTGTTTACCGCCACCCGCGACCGCGACAAGGCGCACACCAGCGCCGACGCCGTGTGCGAGCGTGCGGCGGAGCTGCCGGAGGTTGTGCGTCGCGTGGCCGGCGCGAGCCAGGCGCACTCCTGATGTCGAATCAGCCGCACTTTCTCGTCATCGACGGCTACCGACGCGACGGGCGCGAGGCGCTCGTTGCAGGCGGTGCGACACCGGCGGGCGAGCTTTACGCGACGATGCTCCAGAAGTGCCACCCGGGGTGCACCGTGGACATCATCTATCCCGCCGACCCCGACGTCTCGTTGCCCAAGGGCACAGCGCTCGAATCCTACGACGGGCTCGCCTGGACGGGCTCGAGCCTGACCGTGTATGCCGACGACCCTGCGGTCACGCCGCAGATCGAGCTCGCGCGCGCGGCGTTCGAGGCCAAGGTGCCGAGCTTCGGCAGCTGCTGGGCCGCGCAGATCGGCGTCGTCGCCGCCGGCGGGCGCTGCGCCGCCAATCCCCGCGGCCGCGAGATGGGTATTGCGCGCAAGATCACGCTGACGCCCGAGGGACGCGCGCATCCGCTCTACATCGGCAAGCCCAGCGTCTTCGACGCCTTCATCAGTCACGAGGACGAGTGCACGCACCTGCCTCCGGGCGCCGCGCTCCTCGCCGGCAATGCCCACTCCAGCGTCCAGGCAGTCGCCGTCACCCACAAGGGCGGCACCATCTGGGCCGTGCAATATCACCCCGAATACGATCTCCACGAGCTCGCGCGCCTCACCTACTGCCGCATCGAGCGCCTGACCGGCATGGGCTTCTTCGCCGACACCGATGCCGCCCACGACTACGTGAACAAGCTCGAGGCGCTGCACCAGGATCCGAGCCGACGGGATCTCGCCTGGCTGCTCGGCATCGACGCCGACGTCATGAACGAGGACGTCCGCCTGGCCGAGGTGCGCAACTGGATCGAGCAGCTCGTGCTGCCGGGCATGCGCTATTAGATGATCGACTCCAACGCGAGCACGCTCTCGAGCACGTGATCGCAGTGCGGCGCCAGCAGCTCCCGGCTGCCGGCACCGGTCAATACACCGACCACCAGCCCTGCTCCGGCGGCGCGCCCCATGTGCAGGTCGTGCAGCGTGTCGCCCACCACCAGCACCTCGGACGGCGCAAGGGAGAGGTGCGCACAGAACGCCGCCACCATGCCGGGGCCGGGCTTGGTGCCGAAGCCGCTGTCGTAACCACAAACGAAGTCGACATGGGTTTCCAGCGCGAGCGACGAGACCGTGTTTCGCGCCAGCGCCTCGCTGTCCATGGTGGCGACGCCGAGACGCAAGCCGCGCGCCACCAGACGTGCGAACAGCGGCGCCAGGTCGCCCACTGCCACCGCCGATGCCGGTACCTCGGTGGCGAAAATGCTCCCCAGACGCGCCTCCACGGCCGCCGCATCCTCGAGCCCGCATGCCGGAGCCCACAGGCGCGCGATGTCCGCATTGGTTCCCGATCCGAGCGCCGAGCCCGGATCGCAACGCCCGCTCAGCGGATCGAATCCGCCGATGATGAGCAGGCGCTCGGCGAGCTCCGGCCGGCCGGCCTCGTCGCTGATGCTCGCCGCCGCGGCACCGTAGGCGGGCACCCAGGTGGCGTGGAAATCGAGCAGCGTGCCGTCCTTGTCGAACAGAATGGCCTTGATCCCCACCGCTGCGATCCCGAACGCGTCTCGTGTCCTATCGCCGGATGGCGCACACGAAGGTTGTCTGACCCACATGGGAACGCTCGGCATCGCGATCGGCGACAAAGGCTTCGAGCTCGCCGCGGGCATCCAGGTCACGCAGGCGCGATTCCACCTGGGCGAGCTCTTGCGCGCTCAGCGTTGCCCACACCGAGTCACCGGCCCGCCAGGCCGGGTCGAGAGGACCGCGCGGATCGAAGTAGCGCTTTCCCTGAAGCACGGCATCGACGGGCACGAAGCGTCCGACCGGGTCGAATTCGGCCTCGGCCATGAGCCCCTCGAGGGAATCGAGCGGCACGTGGCGCGCGATCATGCGCTCCGCGACCGGCTCCATCAGAGGAAAGAACCACCAGCCGCGGCGAAGCTGCTCGTGAGCGCAGAAGTTCACCACCAGAACGCCGCCGGGGCGGAGCACGCGTGCAAACTCGCCAATAACCCTGCGCGTGAGCGGCCAGCCTGCGGCAGCATCGTCCGGAAGATGGTGCAGCACCTGATTGATCATGACGGCGTCGACGCTGGCATCGTCGAGGGGAAGATCTTCGATGCCGGCGCGGTGAAGTCGCACGCGGCCCGCGGCGGCCTCGCGCTCGAGCTTTTTCCCGGCAACCCGCAGCATGCCTTCGTTCATGTCGACGGCTTCGACGCAGGCGACGTACTCGACGAGCGCCCGGGCGTAGCTGCCGGTGCCGCAGCCGGCGTCGAGCAGGACCTGCTCGGCGAGAGGCCGCGGGCCGCGGGCCAGGCAGCCGAGGATGATCTCCACGCCGATGGGCTCGCGCGTGGCGTCGTAGTGTGCGGAGGTGACCGAGTAATTCTCGTAGCTGCTCAAGATTCGAACGACCGTTGCGTCCTCGCCCGGATCTTAGAGAGGCACCGTGAAAAATGCACTCGATGCTCTACAATAGCGCGCCATGAAAGATTCGAGATTCCAGGGCACCGACACCTACGTCGCCACCGACGACCTGATGATGGCGGTCAACGCCGCCATCACGCTCGAGCGGCCGCTGCTGGTCAAGGGCGAGCCGGGCACCGGCAAGACGCGCCTCGCCGAGGAGGTGGCCACAGCGCTCGGCAGGCCCCTCATTGCCTGGCACATCAAGTCCACCACCAAGGCGCAGCAGGGCCTCTACGAGTACGACGCCGTGGCGCGGCTGCGCGACTCGCAGCTCGGCGAGGCGCGCGTGCACGACATCGCCAACTACATCGTCCGCGGCAAGCTCTGGGAAGCCTTCGAGAGCGACGTGCAGCCGGTGCTGCTCATCGACGAGATCGACAAGGCGGACATCGA
>JABAOG010000406.1_pt3 | contig 15001 bp, 13 predicted proteins | sample 7062131 | NCBI WGS metagenome assembly JABAOG01 (sample SAMN14538629, study PRJNA623070) | marine sediment metagenome | biome: marine biome [ENVO:00000428]; feature: marine pelagic biome [ENVO:01000023]; material: deep marine sediment [ENVO:00002113] | place: India: Arabian Sea | collected...
GGATAATTTATATCCGCTTGTTTACGGCATCTCGCTTCATCCGTAGAATGATTTTACTGGGCGCAGGTAGGTCCGGCAGGGTGATTTTAGATGTCATCAATTCAACCAAGCCGCTACCTTTCCAGGTGATCGGCATTCTGGATGATAATCCAGAGCTGCATGGGAAGACGATTGATGGGATTGAAATACTGGGAGGCAGTGAGAAGTTACTCACTTTAATCGACGAAAAGAACGTTACTGATATCCTGGTCGCGATCAGTGGGGAGATGCATGGACATACTTTTCAGTCACTATTGGATGCCCAGGAACATGGAATTGAAATCACCAGGATGCCGGTACTGTATGAAGAGTTATCCGGGAGAGTTCCTATCCAGTTGCTTGAAGCCGATTGGATCCTGAGATCCTTTGTAGATCAGACATCCTACGCCGGGTTTTATGAACTGGGTAAACGCTTCGTTGATATTTTGGGCGGTTTATTAGGGATGACATTGCTGCTCGTCATTTTACCTTTTGTCGCTTTCTTTACGATCATTGATAGCGGTCTTCCGATTTTTTATACACAAACCCGCCTGGGAAAAGGTGGCAAACCTTACGAAATTTTAAAATTCCGCACCATGCGCCAGGATGCAGAAGCGGATGGACGTCCCCGCTGGGCGAAAAAGAATGATGAACGCGCCACCCGATTTGGGCTTTTTTTGCGGAAGTCCCATCTTGATGAAGTTCCGCAGTTCCTCAATGTTTTGCGTGGAGATATGAGCCTGATTGGTCCTCGCTCTGAAAGACCAGAACTGGTGGAGCACTTCCAGCAGTATGTTCCCTTCTACCGATCCAGGTTGCTGGTCAAACCGGGCATTACTGGATGGGCTCAGGTAAATTATCCCTACGCATCTACAGTCGAAGAAACCATCAATAAATTAGAATACGATCTGTATTATATTAAACACAAACGTTTATACTTGGACCTGGTTGTATTACTCCGGACCCCTGCAACGATTTTTGGTATGCGTGGTCAATAACACCCTGTGATCATAAAAATATGAGAGACCGAATTAAGAGGTTTGTTTCTAAAATAACACCTTCATTTGTTCCAGCGAGGAACAGTTTCTTCCTGATCAGTGATATTGCATTGATCATCGCTGCAGTGATTGTCAGTTTTGCATTACGTCTGGAACTTGGTTCTCTCTTCGTCTCATATTTTCCCCAGGCTATCAGGATGGCAATCTTAGCTGTACTGATTAAACCAATTGTGTTCTACTTTTTTGGACTGTACAGGCGTTTATGGGCTTATGCCAGCATCCGTGAGCTGATCCTCGTCGTTTCTGGTGTCACTGCCAGTTCAGTAATTGTCTCGGTTGCTGTTTTACTGATGACTTACTGGCAGTCTTCGAGACCAGGTTATATTGGTTTTCCCCGATCTGTATTGATCATAGACTGGTTGTTATCAATGGCGTTTATTGGGGGTTTCCGTTTTTCATACCGTTATCTGGCGGAGAGTCGATCCACAGCATCCAATGGCAGCAAGCAGCATGGAAGCAGGCGAGCAGCAATCGTTGGCGCCGGTGATGCCGGAGCGCTCGTTGTCCGAGAAATCCAGAAGAATCCTCAACTTAATCTGGTCCCAATCTGTTTCCTGGATGACGATCCCAACAAGCAAAAAAAACGCATCCACGGTATTCAGGTACTCGGCAATTTGAATGATCTCAACAGGATCATCCAGGTGAAACGGATCCAGGAAGTCATTATTGCTATTCCAACGGCGTCCGGTGAGGTCGTCCGTAAGGTTGCCAATGTCTGCAGGAAAAGAAGCATTCCTTTCAGGACAATGCCCGGAATGTACGAATTGATCGGTGGAAAAGTCAATGTCAACCGATTGCGAGAGGTTAATATCAATGACCTGCTGCGCAGAACTCCGGCCAATATCGATAATAAATTGATCGGAACAGCCGTAGGTGGTCGTCGTGTCCTGGTCACAGGAGCGGGTGGTTCGATCGGGAAAGAGCTCTGCAGGCAAATTGCCCGCTGGCGACCAGCCCTGCTGATCTTGTTGGGTCACGGGGAGAATTCGATCTTTGAAAGTGTTCTCGAGATCGAGGAACTGTATCCATCACTCCCAATCCAGCCGATCGTGGCGGATATCCGTGATATCGACCGGTTGACAAATGTATTTGATAACCTGCAGCCAGAAGTTGTTTTCCACACCGCCGCACATAAACACGTGCCTCTCATGGAAATGAACGTTGAAGAGTCGGTCACGAATAATATCCTGGGTACAAAAAACCTGGTTGAAGTCTCTTTGACTTTTGGTGTAGATCGCCTTGTGATGATCTCGACAGATAAAGCGATCCGCCCAACCAGCGTGATGGGAGCAACCAAGCGCATGGCTGAGTTGATCGTTTTAGACGCTGCAAAGGCAACTGGAAAAGCGTATGTAGCAGTTCGTTTTGGTAATGTGCTCGGAAGCAGGGGCAGTGTCGTGCCACGCTTCAAGGAGCAGATCAAACGGGGTGGACCGGTGACTGTCACCCATCCGGATATGGAACGATATTTCATGACGATTCCTGAGGCAGTCCACCTGGTTCTTCAAGCGGCATCGATGGGGCAAGGTGGTGAAATCTATGTTTTGCGGATGGGTGAACAGGTTCGCATTCTCGATCTGGCTGAAGATATGATCCGCTTATCCGGGTTGTCACCTGGGAAAGATATCGAAATTGCCTTTACAGGTATACGACCCGGTGAAAAATTGAGTGAAGAATTATGGGACCTGGGGGCATCTTATGAATCAACAAGCCACCCTGATATTATGCTGTTCACAGATGAACAGATTTTGAATGATGATGACTTGTATTCAGTGATTGAAGAATTGATTCTTTTCGCGCGTGAAGGTTTACCAGGTCAGATCATCGACAAATTGGATGAGGTTATCCCCGGTGCTCAGGTAAGAAGCACACCACCGGTTGATCTCACTTCAGTAGTATAAAAGGTCATTTAATGCCAAAAGTTGATATCCAAACTTGGGATGAGTTCGTACATCCCAAAGATGAAGTGCATATTTTACAATCCTCTGGATGGGGGCGATTAAAATCTGAATTTGGGTGGGAGGCTGAACATTTAATCCAGGACCAGGTCGGGGCACAAATCCTGTTCCGCAAATTTCCACTTGGGTACCAGGTAGCATACATCCCAAAGGGACCGATTGGCAAATTGGACCAGTTCCCGGAATTTATGGAAGAGGTAATTAATTATTGCCAGGAAAGAAATGCGATCTTCTTGAAAATTGAACCGGATTGGTGGGAAGGGGATAACTCGCTCGAAAAACTGCTCAAAAAATTTGAATTGAGAGAAGCAAAATCCGTACAACCGAGGAGGACAATGGAGATTGATCTTAGGGCTTCAGAGGACGAAATCCTGGCGAGAATGAAACAGAAGACCCGCTACAACATCCGTTTGGCAGGAAGGAAAGGCGTGGTTGTAGGCCGGTCAACGGATATAGACACGTTCTATCAATTGATGGATGTGACCGCAGATCGGGACGAATTTGGAGTCCATAGTAAGGAATACTACCAGCGAGTTTTAGACATCTTCGGACCGGACGGAAAGGTCAACATGTTTATTGCTGAATTCGAAGGTCAACCTTTAGCCGCGATCATGGTTCTGATGAATGGACACAGAGCATGGTATTTTTACGGGGCATCCTCGAATCAGCATCGAAACCTGATGCCGACTTATTTGCTTCAATGGGAAGGTATACGCTGGGCGAAATCGAATGGAGCGCTCACGTACGATCTCTGGGGAATACCGGACCACGATTTGGACAAGCTAGAGGATGAATTTACCCAGCGAAACGATGGATTATGGGGGGTATACCGCTTCAAGCGCGGTTTTGGAGGAGAAATCAAACGTGCTGCCGCTGCCCAGGATATTGTATTTCAATCGATGGTGTACCAGGCATATAAACAAGTAGATCGGTTTTTAGGTTAATGACGAATAAAAATAAAATATCCCATTGGTGGAACGAGTTGCTCTCCAGGTTTGAAGAAAATTCGATTCTGCAGACATATCAATGGGGAGAAGTCAAAGAGCAGTTTGGATGGAAAGCAACCCTCCATATTTGGAAAATAGATTCAGCCGAATCTCATGAAGATAATTCAAAAAACCGTTTTGCGCACCATACGATACTCTTCCGAGAGACCGATCAACATGTTCGTTTTGATCCGGATCGAATTGTTGCAGCATCGATGGTTTTGATGCGAGAAGCATCCATTTCTGGTTTACCTTTCAGTCCTCGCATCTTCTATGCCCCAAGGGGTCCGCTGCTGCATAGCTGGGATGATGAGAACCTTCGAAGGAAGGTCCTTGAAGACCTAATTTCCTTCGCAAAAGAAAATGGGGCTATTTTCATCAAGGTAGACCCTGAAGTTGTCATCGGGTATGGTGAACCTAACCCAAGCTTGGATAACAATCATCCTGGGAATACGGTCATTCGTGAAATGCAATCTGCTGGATGGACATATTCACCCTCCCAGATTCAGTTCAAGAATACGATGCTCTTGGCATTAAAAAAATCCGAGGAAGATCTGTTGATGGATATGAAGCAGAAGACTCGATATAACATCAGGCTGTCCGACAGAAAAGGTGTCAGCGTTCGGATCGGTACATCAAAAGATTATGATCTGCTTTACGATATGTATCAGGAAACCGCGTCCCGGGATGGGTTTGTGATCCGTGGAAGGGATTATTACCATCAGGTGTGGGAAACATTTGCCCTGAAGAAAGACAATGGCTCTTCTACAACCCCGGCATGTCTTCCCCTGATCGCTGAATTTAAAGAAGTTCCGATCGCAGCTCTGGTAATGTTCATCTTTGGGAAAAAAGCCTGGTATCTATACGGCATGTCAACTTCACTGCATCGGAATAAAATGCCGAATTATTTGCTTCAGTGGGAGGCGATCAAGCAGGCAAAGCAGGCTGGATGTGAGGTTTATGATCTTTGGGGTGCGCCAGAGATTTTTGATGAATCGGATAGCATGTGGGGCGTCTACCGCTTCAAGGCAGGTCTCGGCAGTGAAATTTTGAGGACAATTGGTGCCTGGGATTATCCGGTCCGTCCATTCCTCTATAATATTTACACCAAACTGCTCCCAAAATTATTATCTTTTATGCGATCCCGAAGGATGAGAGAAATTGAGGGATCGTCCGAGTCGTTTGTGTAAAGTGATGGAGGTGCAATGATCAGGCTGCCAAAACTAAAGCTGGCTGCGTTGCCAACACCGGTGCAGACATTAGATAATTTTTCACGGCAATTTGGTCATCAAATTCTGGTTAAACGAGACGATCTTACAGGAGTGGGATTGGGGGGGAATAAAGTCCGAAAATTGGAATACTTGCTGGCGGAAGCTCAAAATTACGGGGCGAAGATGGTCATTACGACCGGGGCTGTACAGTCAAACCACTGTCGCCAGACCGCTGCCTCGGCAAGAAAAGCCGGCATGGAATGCACCCTCGTATTGGTAGGCGAATCACCTGATCGGGATAGTGGAAACCTTTTCCTTGACAGGGTATTCGGCGCCAGGGTCATATACACGGACGATGAGAATCATGATCGGGTCATGGACGAGGTATTCGACGAAGCCTGGCAAAATGGTCTCCGCCCGTATCGGATTCCATATGGCGGCTCCAGTCCAACAGGAGCATCCGCATATGCATATGCACTCTTTGAGCTTCTGGAACAAATAGATCCGCCGGATTATATCGTCCACGCAACATCATCCGGGGGAACGCAAGCTGGTATGCTGTCTGGGGCTGCGATAGCAGATTATTCCGGCAAAATAATCGGCATATCAGTTAGCCCTGGTCGGGAAGAATTGAGCGAAACTGTACATCATTTAGCCAACGAGGTCTGCGACCTGATTGAGAAACATCATCGAGTCAATAAAAAAGATATCTTCGTATTGGACGATTATGTGGGTGAAGGTTATGGGGTAATGGGTGCAGGTGAGGTCGAGGCGATCCAACTATTCGCTGACCTTGAAGGGATGATTGTCGATCCGGTCTACACGGGTCGGTGTGCGAGCGGGATGATCGATCTCCTGAGAACTGGTTTCTTTGAAAAAAATTCAACGATCCTGTTCTGGCATACCGGTGGAATGCCGGCATTGTTTGCGGACAATTACCAGAACTTGATACTCGACCGTCTTTCGTAATCTATTTTTCTCCGATAACTTCGAATATTTCGATCGGTTGGCTTTTACCCTTCACCTGAATTGATTGGAGTGCCCGGGCAACAATTTTGTGTTTGACTTGTTCGTAGGTGGATTTGCTGATCAGGATCTGGTTTTCCATCGCATTTTCCTGGATTCGTTTTGCAGTATTCACGCTGTCACCGATGGCTGTGTAATCCCAGCGTTTTTCTGTGCCAATCAGTCCGAGGACGGATTCCCCAACATGAATTCCGATACCGTAACCCATATGGAAGCTTTCTGGAAGTGCAGCATGGAGGTCCTTAATCGAGTCCCGCAATGAGAGGGCAGCCCTGACAGCTTGCAATGGGTGATCGGGCTGGGTGATTGGAGCGTTGAACCAGGCCATGATCCCATCCCCTGAGAATTTATCAATTGTTCCTTCATGCTCCAGGATNNCCTTCATGCTCCAGGATTGCATTTGCTGCTGAGGTCAGGTAGATATTTAATATATTGACAAGTTCTTCCGGGTCGACTTCTTCACTGAAAGTTGTGAAGCCCCGAACATCAGCGAACAATGTCGTGATCTCTGCCCTTTTTCCACCAAGCTGGATTGAATTTGGATTTAACTGGCGGATTACTGCCGGTGACACCATTCTTTCAAATAGCTGAGTTTGCCCCTGTAATCGTCTTGTCTCGGTAACATCATCTATTACGATGGCGACACCCTGGGTAACCCGGTTCTCATTTCTTAAAGGAGCTAAATTGATCGCCAGATCAACTTCGCCGCGATCTGGGAGGTTTGGGGAAATTTCTATGCCAAGAACGGGCCTGTCCGTTTGTTGGACGATCATCATCGGAGCTGTGATGTGATCTGCGAAAGCTGGTAATTTCTCCCCAAGTTGATGTCCAATTAACTCTTCTTGCTGAAATCCCAAAATCTCCTCAGCTGAGCTATTGCATAAAGTAATTTGATTCTGGACGTTCACAGTCAGCAGCCCACTCGTAATCGATTCAAAAACATTATCCATCAAGTTCTTCAATGCAGATACTTCTGCTAATGTTGACTGGATGGATTCGAACAACCTGGCGTTTTCGATCGCTACTGCTGCCTGGTCAGCAAAGTTGGCTAACAAATCCCGTTCAATCTTGGTGAAAGTTCCTGTTTTGACACGATTATCTGCATAGATCACACCTGTGATATTTCCTTTGACTTTGAGTGGTACACACAGGATCGAACGCAGGTTATGAAAAATAATACTATTTTGCTCTCCAAACCTGGGATCTAGCTGCGCGTTGGTTGTAACAACAGGTTTTCCATGTTCAACGACTTCCCGGATAACGGTTTTGCTTATCGCAAATTCAGATGGATGGATGGTTTCCTGTTCCCAGTTTCTGGCGGTACGGATTGACATACCGCCTTCTTTTTTAGCCAACATCAGGAAACCTCTTTCGGCACCTGTCAGTCGGATGATCGTGTCCATCACAATCCTGAGAACTTCGTTGATTTCTAAGGTTGAATTGACCACACTGGCAATATCTGCGAGTGCTTTCAAATTCTGTTCCCGGTCTTCAGTTGTGGCGATTTGTCGACTAATCCGGTTCAGTTTCCCACTGATTTGTGTCAGGTTGTTCAAGATATTTGTTGGTATGGACAGATGATCCTGCAGCAATTGATCTTTGATTTGATTGGTTAATTGGCTCAATTGTTGTAATTGTTTATCCGGCGGTACCACAGGAGTTGTGGATGGATCTTCATACATATAAAGACTTTTCCTTGTTTATGCAAATTTGTTGTTATTTCACAAATCGACCCGCACAAATATCCATTGAATAAGAATTACCCTGCATCTATAAGCAGTTTTTTGGGTTATCATTGGTGAAACAAATCAGTATTTGTACTTTTTAGTACGAATAATTATGGTAAAATGTGACCTATTGAATTTTATCACTGGTATCTATGTATTCAATGGTGTTTACTTTCTGAAACAACAACTCAAAACCAACAACCGTTTTGAGTTGTTTTAATGTCAACGAGGAGATTCAATGTTAGATAACTGGTTATATATCGGTTTATTTGTGATCATTGCTTTTCTGGTCCCGACAATCGCAGTAATCCTTCCTAAATTAGTAGCTCCGAAAAAACCTAACCGCATAAAGGCTTCGATATATGAATGTGGTATGGAGACAGTTGGGGACACCTGGGTCCAGTTTAAAGTGCAATATTACATCTTTGCCCTGATCTTTCTGATATTTGATATTGAAACAATTTTCTTGTTCCCCTGGGCAGTTGCCTTTGATGTCCTGCCTTTATTTGCAGTTTTTGAAGGGATCATCTTCATCCTGATCCTGCTGGCAGGTTTGATTTGGGCATGGCGAAAAGGCGTATTGGAATGGGCATAAAAGCTGAAGGAGTATATCCATCAGCTTTTTCTTTGTCATCAAACTCTGGCGATCAATTGGAGTAATTTATGAGTGATCCTATTTCTGCAATCGGAAATTGGTTGGGTAACCTCCTGACAAATTGGGGATTAGGGAGTGTATGGGTTAATATCATCGTCAAGACCATAGGTGCCACAGTCGTGGTCCTGGTTGGTTTTGGAGTGGTGATACTCTTGATTTGGGTTGAAAGAAAACTGGCGGGACGCCTTCAAGATCGGTTGGGTCCCAACCGAGCAGGTCCCTTCGGTATTTTTCAACCTTTTGCTGACATGATCAAGATGTTTACGAAAGAAGACACTGTCCCAGATGGAGCGGCGAAAGTGACATTTAATATTGCTCCGGTACTTCTGGTGGGATCGGTGCTTTTATTATGGGCAGTCGTTCCATTTTCAGCCACAACCGGATCAGCGAATTTGAATGTCGGTGTTCTCTATATCATCGCCGTTGGGGCGATGGGAACATTGGCGGTTATTTTAGCGGGTTGGTCATCAAATAATAAGTTTGCCTTGCTCGGCGCGTTCCGTGCTGTTGCCATGATGGTATCTTTCGAGATTCCCATGGTTTTGGCATTGATGATCCCGGTAATCTTCGTGAATTCATTGAATGTCACCGAAATCGTTGCCAACCAGAATATCTGGTTTGTATTTCTGACGCCCTTGGCTGCCTTGATCTTCCTGATCACATCAATGGCAGAGGTCGGCAGGGCACCTTTCGATCTCACAGAGGCGGAATCAGAAATTGTCGCCGGTTACCACACAGAATACTCCGGGATGAAATTCGGAATGTTCTACGTCGGGGAATTCCTGCATGTGTTTACCATTGGTGCACTCTTGGGAACGATTTTCCTTGGAGGCTGGCGAGGCCCATGGGCAGAACAAATACCCTTTTTAGGTGTGATCTATTTTTATATCAAAGCATTCTTTGGCTATTTCCTGATCACATGGTGGCGACTATCACTCCCCCGGATCAGGATTGATCACATGTTGAACTTCGCCTGGAAGATCCTGACACCATTAATGCTCGTTCTTCTGATCTTGACAGCCATTTTAGATCGGGTTCTTGGTGGTCTTAACTATAGTTTCCAGCAAACTCCGTATGTATATGGGCTCAGTATGCTGGTATTGAATGTGATCTTGATCTGGGTATTTGTTGAGATCATGAAACGAGTCAATATTGCCCAGGAACGCCAAACCTTTGAAACACGGCCACTGGCTGTCCCACCGAAAAAGACTTCTACTCAGGCGGTAGATAATACATAGCAATCTGCCGGGATATTGGGAGAAATTTATGGATGCTTTTGTAATTTTATTTTATGTAATCGCTGCCATAACACTTGGTGCTGCAGTGATGGTTGTCACGGTTGATAATCTTGTACAGGCAGCGCTCTGGTTGATTGTCACCTTAGCTGGGATCGCGGTGACATTCATTGTTTTGAATGCGGGATTCTTGGCCGTTGTTCAAGTGGTCGTCTATATCGGTGCGATTGCTATCTTGATGATCTTCGCGATCATGCTGACAAGAAATGTCATGTCAGAAGAATCACCCCAAACCAATAAAAACTGGTGGATCGCAGCTTTGATTGCGTTCTTGCTGTTCGTGGGAATATCTGCCATGATCTTCACATCAGGTACTGCTGCTCAGCAAATGGGACCCATCGACGCAGAACTGGATACCCTCCAGATGCTCGGTGAAGCACTGGTATCACCGAACGCATTCATTTTGCCTTTTGAGGTGGCATCGGTACTATTACTGGCGGCTCTGATCGGCGCGATCGTGATCGCCTGGCAGAAACCATTCCGGGAGGATTAAATGAGTGTACCGCTTAGTTCATACTTGATATTTTCAGCAGCATTATTCTCCATCGGATTGTACGGTGTATTATCCCGAAAAAATGCGATTGCTATCCTGATGGGAATTGAAATCATGCTGAATTCGGTGAATGTCAACCTGGTTGCATTCTGGCGCTATGGATTACCAGAAAACATTGCAGGTCAGGTTTTTGCTGTGATCGTATTTGCTGTTGCGGCAGCAGAAGTCGCTGTTGGTCTGGCTTTAGTGATATCTCTGTACCGGCAGCGCAATACGCTGGTCGCAGAAGAAATTGATTTGATGAAGTGGTAGTGTGGAGGAACTATGACAATTGAAACGCTCATCTGGCTTTTACCACTTCCACCACTACTGGCATTTTTTATCATTGTTTTGTTCACCAGTAAAAACCGTGCGTTGAGTCACACCATCGCGGTTGGATCAGCATTTTTAGCCTGGTTAGGGAGCATGTTCGTGTTCTTCCGGGCACTCCAGACAGGCGCTGAGCACCTGGGTGAACATCCCTTTGCCAGTGCAATTCGGTGGTTGCCATTAGGTGATAATTGGTTTGAAATCGGGGTGATGGTTGATCCTCTGACTGCATTTGTGTTGTTTTTCGTGGCGTGGACTGTTTTGATGATTTTCTTATACAGTGTTGGCTACCACAATTTTGGTCAACCTGAAGGAGACCACGATCGACCCGGTTTGCAACCACATGGAGCAACTGTCACCGACGAGCATGGACATAAACACAAGGTGCCGTCGATTGAACCCATGTACTCCAGGTTTTTTGCTTTCATTGGTTTATTTGCATTCGGAATGTACACTCTGGTCCTGGCGGATAATCTTCTTGCTTTATTTATCGGCTGGGAGATTATGGGTTTGTGTTCCTACCTTTTGATCGGTTTCTGGTATGGTAAACCTTCCGCAAGAGCAGCGATGATCAAGGCATTCATCACCACGCGTGTCGGTGATGTATTTATGCTGTTGGGCATTGCCTTTCTTTACTCTCAGGCTGGAACCCTTAAATTCCGAGATATTTTCTACAACCCGGAATTTTTAGCTCGAATCGCTGAAGAACCTGCGAATTTCCTGGGTCTATCCGTTGCTGGACTGATAGGTATTTTGTTATTCATCGGTACGATCGGAAAATCGGCACAATTTCCGCTTCATGTCTGGCTGCCGGATGCTATGGAAGGTCCTACACCAGTTTCCGCGATGATCCATGCGGCTACGATGGTTTCGGCAGGCGTCTACATGGTCATCCGGATGTTCCCGCTGTTATCCGCTGGGGCAGAACATGGACACCTCACTTCTGCAATGACAGCGATGGCATTTATTGGAGCATTAACTGCGCTTTTCGCTGCTACGATTGCGGTGGCTCAGAATGATATAAAAAGAGTTCTGGCATACTCAACGATTTCCCAGCTTGGATATATGATCGCTGCTCTGGGAATTGGTGCATATGTGGCAGCCTCTTTCCACCTGGTCACCCATGCTTTCTTCAAGGCGTTGTTGTTCCTGGGTTCAGGATCGGTCATTCATGGCATGGAGCATGGAGTGTTTCATACCGATAAGCATCTTGATCCTCAGGATATGTTCAATATGGGTGGACTCCGGAAGAAAATGCCGATTACCTTCTGGACATTCCTTATTGGTGGTTTAGCCCTCTCCGGATTCCCGCTCGTGACTGCCGGATTCTGGTCGAAAGACGAAATATTCGCTGATGCATTTGCGAACAATCACTGGATTGTATTTGTTGTACTGGCATTGGCAGCGATATTGACCGCATTTTACACGATGCGGCAGATCACTCTCACGTTCCTGGGTAAACCACGCACCGATGCGGCCGAACATGCCCATGAAACTCCCTGGACAATGACAGTTCCGCTTATTCTCCTGGCGGTATTTGCGATTGGGTTTGGCTGGATTGGCATACCGGAACATTTCCCTGGCTTGGGCGGTCTCATCCCCAATGTTTTCCATGAATTTATCGCGGCCTCTCTCCCCACCCATCCTGAAGCAATTGATTTCAGCTGGGTGCCTCTGCTGACCTCGCTCACCGTTGCACTTGGAGGTCTTGCAATTGGCTACTTAGTCTACCGCAATGTTCCACAGGGTAGCGAAGACCCCATCAAAAAACCTCTGGGTCCGGTGTATTCACTGCTGCAAAACAAATATTATTTTGATGAGATGTATGATTTCCTCTTCGTTCGACCGGCGATCTGGTTCTCAGAAAGGGTTTCTTACCTGTTCATTGATCGTGTGTTGATCGACGGATTTTTGCATGTCGTTGCCAGGGTTTCGTACTCCATCGGGCAGTTTTTCAGGAATGCAATCGATGGACCGATCGTCAACGGGTTTGGCGATCTGGTTGGGGATATCGTTAAGAAGAGCGGTAAATCACTCCGGGTGATCCAGACCGGGCGTGTCCAGCAGTATATGATCATCGCTCTGATCCTGGGTATAGGTACTCTGGTTGCCCTGATCGCTCAGAGTTATTACGTAAATCTGGTCCCATGAATAATCGACCGCTTATGAAAAAGTGGAGCGAAACATGAACTTACTTATGAACAATATCTTATCCATGATCCTTTTCATACCTGTGCTTTCTGCGCTCGTGATCTTCTTCTTACCAAAAGAAGAGAAAAAACTGATGCGCTGGACAGCACTGCTCCTAAGCTTGATCCCCTTCGTATTATCTTTGCTGCTGTGGTTCAATTTTGACAAGGGTCAATCAGGCTTCCAGTTCGAAGAGCACTTAATCTGGTATGAGGCCATCAACTCAACATACCACCTAGGAGTTGACGGCATCTCACTGACGATGGTGTTATTGACAACCATCCTGACCCCACTGTCGATTTTGGCATCCTTTACGATTGAAGACAGGGTCAAAGGATATATGTCATTATTCCTGCTGTTGGAAACAGGCATGTTGGGTGTTTTTCTTTCGCTCGACCTGCTGCTTTTCTTCGTATTCTGGGAGGTAGGCCTTATTCCCATGTTCTTCCTAATTAACCAGTGGGGAAGTGAAAAAGGTGAACGTGTCCTTTGGAAGGGCATGAAGGTCAGTGCCCGGCAATATGCTTCACTTAAGTTTTTGATCTACACTATGGCTGGTTCTCTCGGTTTGCTGCTGTCTATTCAGCTGATAGGTGTGATCTCAGGTTCTTTTGACCTACCAGAATTATTCGTTACCTGGACGAGTTTGGAAGGCACCTGGAACAATATCTCGATCGAAACGATCAAGACAGTCGCTTTCTGGGCATTCGTGATTGCCTTTGCTCTTAAAGTGCCAGTATGGCCATTTCATACCTGGCTGCCAGATGCGCATACTGAGGCTCCAACCGCCGGATCGATGATCCTGGCAGGTGTTCTGTTGAAATTAGGTGCTTACGGATTCCTTCGATTGGTCATTCCCCTTTACCCGGAACAATCCGCAAGATATGCAGGAGTCCTGGCATTTCTGGCCATGTTATCGATCATTTTTGGCGCTCTATCATCTTTTGGTCAATCAGATTTCAAGCGATTGGTGGCTTATTCTTCGGTCAACCACATGGGATTCGTTGTCCTTGGCATCGCAGCAGCAGCAAATGCTGCCGGGACAGAGGACGCAGTGATATCCATGAATGGGGCGGTTTTGCAGATGTTCAATCATGGTATCTCTGCGGCGGGTATGTTCTTCCTCGTTGGAGTGATCTATGAGCGTACTCATACAAGGAACCTTAATGATTTCGGTGGGCTCTTCCCATTGGTTCCAGTCTATGGAGGCATATTGATTTTTACCTCTATGGCTTCTCTGGGTCTACCAGGGCTTAATGGGTTTATTTCGGAATTCCTGGTCGTTCGAGGTGCATGGCCGGTGTTTTCAGTTTTCACAGCTTTGAGCATGCTCGGACTATTTTTTACTGGTGCGTATATCCTGAAAGGAATCAAACAGGTCCTGCATGGACCTTTGAATGAGAAGTGGGTTGGGCATCTGCCCGAGATCAATGCACGGGAAATCATTGTCATGACCCCGCTCCTTGTTATCATGTTGTGGATTGGTGTCTGGCCGGCATGGATCCTGGATGTTATCAACCGAACAGTAGAGTTCTTATTCTAAAACGGTAAAGGATTATCGGCGATCAACCGAAATCCTATTGAGGTGAATTATGCAATTTCCGATCATCAGTGTCATCGTTTTCACACCAATCGCCGCAGGACTGCTCCTGCTGCTGATACCGGGCGAACGGAAAACAGAAATCCGGGTTGCCGCTCTCGCGGCTGCAACCTTTGCATTGGGGTTATCCATCTGGTTGTACTTTTCTTATGATGTCAGTGCAGGGGGTTATCAATTCATTGAAAAATACAACTGGATGGAAGCTTTGGGCATTTCCTACCATGTAGGCATCGATGGCATGAACGCACCACTGGTCTTGCTGACCGGTATCGTTATGTTTACTGGCGTTCTGATCTCCTGGGGGATCGATGATAGACCCAGAGAATTCTTTGCTTTCCTGTTTATTTTGGCCACCGGTGTGTTCGGGGTGTTTGTTACCCTGGATCTTTTCATGCTGTTCTTTTTCTACGAAATC
>JABAOG010015079.1_pt2 | contig 14988 bp, 21 predicted proteins | sample 7062131 | NCBI WGS metagenome assembly JABAOG01 (sample SAMN14538629, study PRJNA623070) | marine sediment metagenome | biome: marine biome [ENVO:00000428]; feature: marine pelagic biome [ENVO:01000023]; material: deep marine sediment [ENVO:00002113] | place: India: Arabian Sea | collected...
CGGTCCCTCTCGGTGTCGATCAGGGTGAGTTGGAGCTGGCGATGGCCAACCCGCTCGACCGTTATGTGATCAGCGCTGTGGAAATGACCAGCGGCATGCGGGTGAAACCGCGTCTGGCCTTGCCAAGTGAACTGGAGGCGGCGATAGAGCGGCTTTACGGCAGTGGCCGCTCGATGATGGATCAGATTGTTGCCGATGTCAGTCAGCNNACCGGATGACATTGAGCACCTGAAGGACCTGGCCAGCGAAGCACCGGTGATCCGTTTGGTGAATCTGTTGATCGAAAGGGCAGTTGATGCCGGTGCGTCAGATATTCACATCGAACCCTTCGATAGCCGGTTGAAGGTGCGCTACCGTATTGACGGTATGCTACAGGAGATGGAGGCGCCGCCATCGCGTATGAGTGCGGCGATTATCTCCCGTTTCAAGATCATGGCCAGGCTGGATATCGCTGAACGGCGGTTGCCTCAGGATGGAAGGATCCAGTTGCGCACGCAGGGCCGTGAGATCGATTTGCGCCTTTCCACCGTGCCGACGATGCATGGCGAGAGTGTCGTGATCCGCCTGTTACGCAAGGATGAAGCAGTGCCGGATTTTCATCAGCTCGGTTTTTCCGCGTCGCTCTTGCAGCGTTTCATGGAAATGTTGNNTGGTGCGCTACGTCATCTTAACCAGCCGACCCGCAAGATTCTCACCGTCGAAGATCCGGTTGAATATGAGCTGGAGGGGGTCAATCAGCTGCAGGTGAAGCCGCAAATCGGGCTCGATTTTGCTCGCGCGCTGCGTGCCCTGGTGACGCCAGGACCCGGATGTCATCATGATTGGCGAAATGCGCGATCTGGAGACAGCGCGCATCGCCGTTCAGTCGGCCATGACCGGTCATCTGGTGCTGTCAACTTTGCATACCAACGATGCTTTGGGCAGCGTCAATCGTTTGCTTGATATGGGGGTGGAGGGCTATCTGGTGACCTCCACCGTGATCGGTATCGTGGCCCAGCGTTTGGTACGACAGCTTTGTTCCCACTGTCGCGAGAGTTACACGGTGTTGCCTGATCTGGTACGTGAGCTTCAGCTTCCTGAAGCGGATAACGGTAAACCTTTGAAGCTCTATCGCGCTGTCGGGTGCGAGTACTGTAAGGACAGTGGCTACAAGGGTCGCACCGCGATCCTGGAATTGTTGCCGATGACGGATAAGCTTCGTTCCCTGGTGCTCAGGCAAGCAGAGCAACGCGAACTGCAAGGAGCGGCCAGGGCGGGCGGCATGCGCACCATGTATGAGGATGGGCTGGATAAGGTCATGGCCGGCATCACCAGTCTGGAAGAGGTCCTGCGAGTGACGCGGGCAATGTGACATGAATCGTTTCCACTACAAGGCTGTGGATGCCTCAGGTGGGTTGTTGGAAGGTGAAATCGAGGCGCTCACAGAACTCGATGCCATGCAGCGGCTCAAGGCGCAGGGCCATGCGCCGATCAGTGCCAAGCCGCTCGGTGGCTATTGGCGCGAACGCCTCATTTTTCCGACATTGCGGCGACGGGGTTTTCGCGTGGCGGCGTTTGCCCGCGACCTGGGTACGTTGCTCGAGGCGGGGATACCCCTCGATCGGGCACTTTCCATGTTTGGCGATATCGCTACGAACTCGCGTCAGGCAAGGGCGCTGGAGCAGATGCTGGATGGGGTGCGTAGCGGACGTGCCCTGTCGGAGGTGATGGAAGCGCAGGAAGTTTTCAGTCGCTTTCATATAAACATGGTGCGTGCCGGAGAGGCCTCGGGCACGCTCGGGGCGGTTTTGTTGCGCCTGGCCGAATCCACTGAGGAGCTCGATTCGGTCAAGGAGAGTGTGCGAACCGCGCTCATTTACCCGGCTTTGCTGGTGGTGATCACCGTGCTGTCGCTGCTGTTGTTGATGGTCGTCGTGGTGCCGCAATTTACCGTTTTGTTCGAGGACATGGGGCGTGAGCTGCCGCTGGCAACGCGAATTGTCAGTGGCGCCGGTGAGATGCTTCGGAGTTACTGGTGGGCAGGACTCGCTCTGCTGGTCCTGGCGGTCAAGTTCATGCAGGTACAGTGGCGCCGTGCAGAAAGTCGCTATCGCTGGGAGTCGCGGTTGATGCGCTTGCCGCTGCTGGGTGAGTTGATGGTCAAGACGCAGATGGCGATTCTGGCACGGACACTCTCGACACTGCTCCACAATGGGGTGACGTTGTTGGCGGCACTGCAGATCGTAGGCGAGACAGTCACCAATCAGGTATTGCAGAAGCGTATTGCGGGCGTGGCCGAGGGGGTCAAGGGTGGTTCAACCCTGGCCGGGAGGATGGCAGAGAGTGGCGACTTTCCCGCNNAGACCGGCAACCTGGATGCGATGTTGCAACGCCTGGCCGAGATCTACGATCGGGATGTGAGGGCGGCGGTTCAACGCATGTTGGCGCTGCTCGAGCCGGTATTGATTATCGGGCTCGGGATCATTGTCGGCGGGATCATCATGTCGATCCTGGTCGCGATTCTGAGCATCAATGACCTAACGTTATAGGGAAGAGAGACAGGGGACGAGAGGCGAGAGGCCACAGTCCGCACAGGTACTTCCTCAGTATGCCCCATCACCCACTTTTAATCTGGGAGACATCATGGAAAAAGATCGGCAAGCAAGGGCAATTGAAAGAGCGCGTGGTTTTACTCTCATCGAATTGCTGGTGGTTCTGGTGATCCTTGGGTTGCTGGCGGGACTGGTTGGACCTCAGGTGATGAAATATCTCGGTACCTCCAAAACCAGGACCGCTTATTTGCAAATTCAGGAGCTGGGCGGCGCGCTCGATCTGTACCGTCTCGAGGTGGGGCGCTATCCCTCCATGGAAGAGGGACTGAGTGCTCTGGTGGAGGCGCCATCTGGGACCGACAGGCGCTGGAATGGTCCCTATCTGAAGAAACNNTTATCACTATCGTTTCCCGGGCGAACAGGATGTTTACGATCTCTTCTCCCTTGGGGCGGACAATGCGCAGGGCGGCAGTGGCGAAGACGCGGATATTCTGGGCTGGGAGTGAACCGCGGAGTTGGCGCGGCTTCACCTTGATGGAATTGCTGGTGGTGCTGGTACTGATGAGCGCCATGCTTGCGCTGGTGCCGCCGATGTTCGACCGGGGGCTCTCTGCTACCGGGTTGAATGCAATTGCCCGCGAGATGATGGCCGCGATGCGTTATGCGCGTAGCACGGCGGTGAGCCACCGCCAGACGATCGCCTTTACTCTGGATCTGGAACAGAATCTCTATCGTGTAGAGGGAAGGCGCGCCGTCGCGCTGCCTGAGTCCTTGCAACTGGAGTTGGTGACTGCAGCCAGTGAGTTACGTGGCAGCGGGGTTGGTGCAGTAAAGTTCTATCCCGACGGCAGCGCCAGCGGCGGCAGTGTGACCCTGGTGGCCGAGGCCAGGCAACTTCGGCTGGATGTGGACTGGCTCAGCGGACGGGTGTCGTTGCATGAGTAACAAGTGTGCGGACAGCCCCCGCGCTCAGCACGGCTATTCATTGCTGGAGGTGCTGGTGGCCTTCACCATTCTTGCACTGGCAGTGGGTACCATTCTTTCCCTGTTTGCCACCGGACTGCGGAATACGACGGTTGCCGCCGATTATGCCCGTGCACTTACGCTGGCTGAATCACAGCTGGCCGCTATGCAGGGGAGAGATGCATCAAGGCTCGACGTAGGTGTTAGCGAGGGCGTTGAGGAGGGATTTGGCTGGTATACCCGTATCTCTCCTTATCAAGAGTTTGCCTCGGGTGGCATTCGCTCCGGTCTCTATCGAATTGATGTGCGTGTCGAGTGGGGTGAGGGGGGCGAGCAGCGTTCCGTAAACCTTTCTACTTTGCTCATCGGCAAGCCGCTATGAGGGGATACTCCCGCCAGGCGGCGAGACGCGGTTGCCGCGGCTTTACCCTGATGGAAATGCTGATCGCCATGACCCTGGTGGGAATCGCTCTGACCATCGCCTTTGCGGCCTTACGTTTTGCTTCGCGCAGTTGGGAACGCACCGAGGCATTGGGAAGTGAGCTCGATCAGTTGCGTGTTGCCACCAGTGTTGTCCGGCGCCAGCTTAATCAGATTGTGGTCATTAAGCCGGATAAAGCTAAGCGCGAGCTGCTATTTTCAGGTACTGCTGATGCACTGCAGTACATTGCACCTGCCCCGGAGCAGGGGGGACGGCTTGCTGCGCTGTATCACTATCGCCTGCGCTTTGTGAAGGAAAAACAGGGACAGGCGTTATGGCTGGATTATCGTCCCTGGCTTCACGGGGAGGTACAGGAGTGGCAAGGGGAGGTTGCTTCCTCACTCCTGGTGAATGGGCTGCAGGAGGGGCGTTTTTCTTTTCTTGCCCAGGCAGAAAACAGTTGGCAGGCGGTGTGGGATAAGCCAGAACACCTTCCTGCCATGATACGCATGGAACTGCGCCTGGCAGACCAGAGTGCCCCCTGGCCCGCACTGGTAGTGGCGGTGCCGGTGAGCGGGAGCAGACGGTGAGAATGGCGATAACTGCACCGCTGAACCAGCGCGGTATCGCCCTGGTGGTGGTGTTGTGGCTGGTGTCGTTGTTGGCGTTGATGGCGGTGAGTCAAAGCGCTGCCGTGCGTACCGAAACCCTGGTGGTTGGCAATCTGGTTGAGTCGGCCAGCGCACGCGCCGCGGCTTATGCCGGGCTGCAACTGGCCATCGCCGATCTCGATAAACCGCTTGCTGCCCGCGACATGGCCAGTGATCGCAGTGTCTACACCCTGCGTTTTGACTCTGCAGAACTATTTATCACGATCGCGGACGAGAACGGCAAGGTGGATCTTAATGCTGCGCCGGCCATGCTGCTGGGGAAACTACTGAAGACGGGCAGTGTTGATTTTGAACAGCGCGAGGCATTGGTCGATGCAATCCTGGACTGGCGCGACCGGGATAATCTGCGTCGCCTGAACGGTGCCGAGGAAGAAGAATACCGTGCTGCCGGTCTGGAGTATGTACCGCGAAATGGTCCGTTTCAGAGCCTGGAAGAACTGGCGCTGGTTATCGGGATTGATGCTGAGCTCTACCGCACCATAGAAGAAAACATCACGATATATTCCGGCNNCAGGCGGCTTCGCCGGAACTTCAGCAGGCACTGATAGATGATGGTGAAGAGGATATACCGACCGGCCACAGGGACGTGGGTTCAGCTTTGGGAAACGATCCGCTTGAACGCGGCGCCATGCACAGCGGTAAGGTCTTTTCCATCGTTGTCGAAGCCTTGCACGACAGTGGGGTACGTGAGCGTTTGCAGGTGGTGGTCCGCCTTCATCCCTCCCGTGGCAATGCTCCCTTGCTTTATGAAGTGTTGCGTTGGCGGGAGGGGTGAGCTGACAAGACAACGGCTGACTATCATTCCCTTGCCTCTCCCCCATGCCAAATAGGGTGTTTACCTGCTTGTTACCTTTCATCCCCCTGACTATAGCTTTAGCTAATGCAAACTGTGTAGGGAGTAGTATGGGAATCATCCCGATGCAATGGCCTGGCGGCGGACCTTTGTGGAGTAAAGGCAGATTGATGCATTTGCTTCTGCTGCTTCTCAATCTGTTGCTGTTGCTACTGATTGGCATGATGTGGAGAAACGCACCGCAGGTGATGTCAGAGCAGGAAACCACCAAGGTGCAAACATCTCCCCTGCAACTTCCGGCAAGCCCCCTGCGCAGCCTTTCGCTTGATCATTATCAGGAGATACTGGCGCGACCGCTGTTCTGGAGCGAGCGGCGGGGCTTGCAGACATCCTCGCCAGCGGAAGCGGCATCGCCGACTCAACCGTTGGCGTTTGTACTNNGACCAAGGTGCAGCCGGGGGACATCGTGGAGGGCTGGATGCTTGAGTCGATGACTACCAATAGTGTCAGTCTCAATCGTGGCGGTGAACGACGACAAATAACACTGGATGAAGAGCGAGAGCGCTGAAGGGTATCCGGACACCCCGAGGTAATGCTCACGACAGACGGGCTTTTTCCTGTGCCGTTTTGCAGGGAGCCGGGAACGAAACGGGTCATGCACAAACCTGACGTGTATTGGCCTGGACAGGTGTTAACAACAAGGAGAATGGTGTGGAGAGAGTGGTAAACAGTTCAGCCTGGTCAGTGCTGATCCTGTCACTGGTGGTTGCTGGCTGTGCCGGAACGTCTCAGCGCGAGGACGCGGGAGGGGAGGTGTTGCCTTCAGCGTCCGTAAAAGAGACCGGAGTCGAAAGTCAACCTCTGCCGGAACAGGAAGGTGAGCCGACCTCGGCAGAGGTGATGCCACGACGCGAGCCCGAGATCTCACTGGGAAGTGGCGGTTTTATCAACCGGGCTGCCGCCGTTCGGCCTGCGCCGTCCATGGCTGAGGGGGATGTCACTCTCAATTTTGATAATACGGCGATTGATGAAGTGGCCAAGATCGTTCTCGGTGACATTCTTGGTGAAAACTACCTTATCGACCCCGGCATCAAGGGTAGTGTCAGTCTCAAGACCAGCCAGCCGGTAAAGCGCGATGCCTTGCTGCCAATCCTGGAAGAGTTGCTCAAAATGAATGGTGCGGCGATGAGTTGGGACGGCAATCTTTACCGTATCTCACCGCTTGCCAGCGCCATCCGTGGCGGTGTGAGCCCGCGTCTTGCCCAGCGCGGCGCACCGATGATGCCCGGCTATGGCGCCCAGATATTTCCCCTGCGGTATATCTCCGCCAAAGAGATGCTCAAAATTCTTGAAGCCATGGTGCCGAAGGAAAATCTTTTGCTGGTCGATGAACACCGTAATCTGCTGGTGTTGGGCGGTACCAGCCAGGAGCTCGAGAGTTGGCGCGATACGGTTGAAATCTTCGATGTGGACTGGATGGCCGGTTATTCGGTCGGCGTCTTTCCACTGCAGTACGCCGATGCCCAGAGCATTGCCGAGGAGTTGAAGCGGATACTCGGTGAGCATATGAATGCCGATTCGGCAGGCATGGTGAAAATCGAGGCGCTTGATCGGCTCAATGCCCTGTTGGTGCTCACGCCCCAACAGCGTTATCTGGAACGGATGCGGGTCTGGATTGAACGTCTCGATCGGGTCGGCGATGAGCCGGGGATTCGTCTCTTCACCTATGAGGTGAAAAACAGAAAGGCCGCAGAGCTGGCTTCCGTATTGACCAGTGTCTTTGGCGGCGAGGAGGGCGGAAGAGCCGGACCCGGAAAGGCGTCTGCCGGACTGGCGCCGGGAATGAGGCCCGTCAAACTGAGTACGGTTGCCGATGGGGCGGCAACAACGGCCACTACCTCACCTCAGGCGGCGGATTCGATGCAAAGTCTGATACTCCCTGCCGGGGGGCAGGTGCGCATTGTTGCCGATGAGTCGAACAACAGTATTTTGGTAATGGCCTCAGCGCGGGATTTTCTGGTGATCGAATCGGCGTTCAAGCGCTTGGATGTCCAGGAAAGTCAGGTGTTGATTGAGGCGTCGATCCTCGAGGTGAGTCTGACTGATGAACTCAGCTACGGATTGGAGTGGTACTTCAAGAACAACGATGTGTATAAGGGAAAAATAGGTGAAGGGTTACTGGATCTGAATGACTCTCCCGGCATTGGTGCGGCGATCCCCGGCTTCTCCTATACGCTTAGCGGCAGCGGTGTGGTCAATGCTGTGCTCAACGCTCTGGCTAACGATTCGAAGCTCAATGTGATCTCCAGTCCCTCCCTGATGGTGCTGGACAATCGGACTGCACGTATCTCTGTAGGGGATCAGGTACCGGTGAAATCGGAAACCGCTACCACTGATGCGGGAGTCATTATTGAGTCGATTCAGTTCAAGGATACCGGTGTGCAACTGGAGGTGACGCCGCGTATTAATAACGGTGGGCTTATCACCATGGAGATCCGCCAGGATGTCACCGACGTGGGTGAGCCGGAGGTGGCGACAGGCCAGCGCAGCTTTCGCCAGCGCAATATTCAGAGCACCATCGCCATTCAGAGCGGCGATACCATTATGCTNNCGCGATTTGCCTATTCTGGGCGCACTTTTTGGCCGAACTTCCGAGTCAACCCGTCGGACGGAACTGGTGGTGCTGATTACGCCGCGGGTAGTGCGAAATTCCAGTGATGCACGGTTGCTGACCGAAGAGTACCGTATGCGCATGAACAACATGCGGCAAAGGGCGGAGCAGACATTGGCGATGCCTGAAAAATAAGCCATGCAGCAAAACGCCAAGAGTGCTGAGTATACCTATGCGCATGTACAGTGATTATTTCGGTTTCAGGGAAAATGCCTTCACCATAACTCCCGATCCTCGATACCTGTTTTTAAGTGAGCGTCACCGCGAGGCAATGGCCCACTTGATGTTCGGCACCGAGGAGGGGGGCGGCTTTGTCCAGCTCACCGGCGAGGTGGGCACAGGCAAGACCACCATTTGCCGGGCCTTTCTCGAACAATTGCCCGAAAGCGTTGATGTGGCACTGCTGCTCAGTCCGCCCGATAGCGCCAGGGAGTTGTTGCTGGCCATTGCGGCGGAACTGCAAATTTCCGTCCCCAGGTATCCTGCCTCGAACGGCGAACTGGTGGAGCTGCTCAATCGGCGTTTGCTCAAGACTCATGCCGCCGGGCGACGCACTGTGGTCATTATCGATGAGGCACAGAATATCCTGCCGGAGGTGCTGGAGCAGGTGCGGTTACTGACCAATTTGGAAACGCCGACTCACAAGCTGCTTCAGGTATTTCTGATAGGACAACCGGAATTGCGGTTGAAATTGCAACACCCGGCCTTGCGCCAGGTGGCTCAACGGATCACCGCGCGGTATCACCTTGAACCACTGGGTCTCTCCGAGACACAGGGATATATTCAGCACCGATTGGCAGTAGCCGGTGGTGGGCCGGAGCTTTTTAGCAGCGCGGCAATACGGTTGATTCATCGGTATTCCAAGGGTATCCCGCGGGTGATCAATATTCTCTGTGACAGAGCGCTGATCGGTGCCTACGCCAGTGAGGTCAGCGAGGTCAGTGCCGCCATCGTTCGTCTTGCCGCGAGGGAGTTGCGCGGTGAGGACGGTGGTGGCAACAGGCCCTTTAGCGTTGAACCACTTACCGCGGCAATCATGGTCTTCTCCGTGCTGCTGTTGGCCACAGCGGCAGGATTTTCTATTCGAGACAACACCTCTTTTGCTGAAGCAGCGTTTACGGGTCAGCAGGACAATGGACTGTCAGGTAGTAGGAGTTGGCAGGAGGTTCCCGCTGTGTCCGGTGCCCCGGGGCCGACATCCGGCCACAAGCAAGCCAATGACGCCTCGACTTGAGCCAGCGGTGCGGCAAAGAGAGAGGATTGCTACCTCGATGGCTTCGCTGCCAACACACGCTGTTATGGAGCGAGCGGTTCCGGTTGCGATGCAAGCCCTGTTCGCACGTTGGGGGATCCAGGATGCCGTGGCTGACCGACAGACATTGTGTTCGCGGGCAAGTTATTTTGGGCTCCGTTGTCTGAATGATTATGGTAGTTGGCAAGATCTGCGTGGTTACAATCGACCAGCCCTGCTCGCACTGAAAGGGCGGTCCGAGGATTACCTGACCCTGTTGGGCATCGAGCAGCAGTATGCCTTGATAGCAACAGAACAGGGGGTGATACCATTGACCTTGCAAGAGCTGGAGACTTACTGGAGTGGTGAATTTGTATTGTTGTGGCAGCCACCTTTAAATGGAATTTCCGCGATCGCATATGGTGCCAATGAACATTCGGTTCAGTGGTTGCAAAATGCACTCAGCGTGGTTGATGGCCAGGGAGCATCGGCAAGTAATTTTGATCATCGCCTGTTACAGCGACTTCGTGCCTTCCAGCGATCCCGTGGCTTGGTTGCGGACGGTATTGCCGGACCTCGCACCCTTATCCATCTGAACAACTTGCTGGAACAGCGGCAGGTCCCCCTTCTAGTTGCTGCATTTAGATAGATAAGATGTCTTATATACTCGATGCATTGCGTAAGGCGGAGACAGAGCGGGCATTGAACTGTGTCTCCTACATCTCAACGCAACAAAGTGGCGCCAGAAGGCCTGTGATAGTAAGACGCTGGATGGTTTTTGTTGTTGCGATGGGCTGTATCATTGCACTGACTTGGTGGTGGGCCGAGCTCAATATCGCAAGGGATACTCAGGCGTTAATTCCTATTGAACAGACCGTCTCCACGCGGAGAGACTTTGCTTTACAGGATAGCGGGGTTCTGGATGGCAAGGTTTTACCCGTGAATCCTGTGCCGCCACGGCGCATTGTTTCCGACCCTGCAGACAAATCACCTTACTCAACGGTAAAGGCTGCTGCGACACGGCCAGCACCGGTAGTTGATAACAGGGCTGCTGCGGAAAAGCAGACGGTTTCCAGCCGGCCTTCTGACGTTAACGGGCAACCGGAACAAAGTGCAGAGCACAAGGTGCCGACAGTGACGACACAGCAGGCGCCATCATCACCCGTAGAAAAGACAGAGAGTAACGTGGTGGCGATAATCGCCAACGAGGTTGAGCAGGCGGTGGACACTTCCCCGTCGGATCAGTCTGCAACACAAACAGCCGTCATGCAGCACGGATCAGAGGTGGCTAAAGAGACGATTCTGGAGAGTCTTCCTGCCGAGGAAATATTGCCGCCGTTGTTGAGTACATTGCCGTACCGTTTTCAGAGCACATTGCCGAAGATTGTGATCAACGCTCAGGCCTATGCGGAGGAGGCGGAAGCACGCTTTGTGATTATTAACATGAAAAAGTATCGTGAGGGGGAGCAAACCGAGGCCGGGATCAGGGTAGAAACCATAGGCGAGAATTATCTGTTGTTGAGTTACCAGGGACAGGTCTTCAGGATGCAGCGATAATAACGGGTGTCAGAAAGCAGTTTCAGGAGCGTCTTGTCGGTTACATATGTGTTATTAACACCGGGCATACTTGTTTGCATATGTTTGTCATTGCGGGGAGCGGTAGTGTGTCGACGTCTGGTGGCCACTTTCGCTGGGCTCGCCATGACAAAACTCTGATGTGATCTGTTGAGGTCAGGAACAGCTAATTAATTCATGTGAAGCGAAATACCGATTTTGTGGTAACTGTCATCACTACGGTACGATCCACTGTGCGGTATCAAATTCCCTGGCCATCTCCCATACATAACATCCCTTCACTGTAAAGCGCTGTCCCGGGGCGAGGCTTATGCGCGGGTAGAGTGAAGGGTTGATCATGTTGTCGATATTGTGCTCCATAAGTTCGAGAAAATATTCACGAGAAAGATTTCCTCGCATATGCATCAAGGTCTCACCTACCAGCGTGGCGGCAAGGAAACTGGCTGACTGAATGTGGAGCTCACTGCTCGGCAGTTGGCGCAGCCGTGCCCAGGTGCGAAAGCGAAAAGTATGCTTTTCCATATCGGCTGCGCGGTATGGCGTGAGCAGGGTTATATGCGATTGCAGCGGATGCCCTTGCAGCGTGGAGATATCCCCCTGAAGGGATGCTGACAGATAGAGAGCATCAGGGGAGAGGGAGTCTGCCAAACCGTCGAGTCCTTTCAGTTTTATTCTGTCAAGCCATACCACCCACAATGCCTTGCCATGTTTCTCGGCGAGCTCCTCCCAGAATTCACTCCCGGGAGTTTGGCCCGGCTTAAGGGCGATCTCTTCCAGCGTAATTGCGCTCTCATCCGTTAGTGCCTGTCTCAGGGTATGTGCCGCTGCTTTCGAGGCTACAGACTGATCGCTTATCTGAATCACATGCCGCGGCCCCTGTGTTATTTCTCGCAGATGTTTTGCCAGGGTTAAAGCCTCCAGTTCGACGCCGCGGGAGAAGTAGAGTGAATAGAAATCCTCATCAGCCTGCGATGGCGGTAACGGAATGTGTGGCATCAGACAGGGAAGCTGTCGTGCTTCGCAGAATCGGTGGACCGGTTGCCAATTTCCACGGCCTACTCCGCTGAGAACGGCAAACACCGGCTGCTTTCTGTAGTAGGCTTGAAGTTGCGCCGGCCACTCTGTTTCGGGTCCTTTCAGCACCCACTCGTGCAGCTGCCAGCGCCGATAGGCCTGGTATTCCCACTCCTTGTGATAGGGGGCGTTCTGTGCCCGCCTTACCTCATTGCGAATGCCTGCATTTTTGATGCGGAAGAAGGTGGAGAGGACATTGAGCATGGCTTCACGGGCTGACTCATTGTCCGGTGTTGTGATGGTGGCAAAATGCATCTCCTGTTCGTCGATGCCTGGAGGCATGGTGGTGTTCAGATCCGCCAGATAAGCGGAGAGCGCAACGACTTCCCTGTCGGTTAACGCAAAGCGTGGCATGAGCGGCGAAAGTTTTCGTCCCGAGGAATCGACACCCTCCCGGAGTACACGTTTCAGGGTCTCTGTGGTATAGGCGGGACGGGTGACCTTGCGCATGCCGTCGGTAGAGTAGGTGTCATGCAGGCTGGCGATGTGCGGAGAAAACAGAACCTCTCCAGTAATTGCAGGGACCTGATCGCCCCCCTCACTGGAACCGATGCCGCTGCGTCTGTGACAGGTTGCACAAGCGTAGTGGCTGCCCTGCAGCGGGACATCGCCGCGGACTTTGGCACTGATGGTGGAGCCGTCAGGAAGAACTCCGTCCAGGTAGATCCGTTTTCCCCATTCCTGTCGTGCTTGCCGTGAGCTGCTGTCACCAGGTGCAGAAACACCCTCTGGCATTGCTGCCTGGAGGTTGTGCTGGCCCAGCAACAGCAGTACTACCAGTTGCCAGGAGTGTGTCATTGTTGTGGTGCGATATGACGGTACTCCGACACCAGTTCCGCACCGCTGGTAAGACCCTCCAGCCTGACCCAGGACTGATCGCGCCCTGCGCGCATCAGTGTCACCGGCTTGTGATTGGCCTTACTGCCGAAGTAGACATCAAAGGCCTTTTGCAAGGCAACGACCTGCTCCAGATCGCCGGTGAAGAAGTGCCAGTTATCGCCGGCGTGAAAGCGTTTGGCATATTCTCTCAGCCGGGCAGGTGTGTCGTATTCCGGATCAATGGAAAAGGATAACCATTTTACCGGTTTAGCTTCTTCTCCCATCTGGCGCTGTGCCTGGGAGAACGTGGCACTGAGTATCGGACAGATGGTAGTGCAGGAGGTGTAGATGAAATTGACCATCAGAGGCTGGTCGGTGTTGAGCATCTCTTCGAGATTCACTTTGTTGCCATGCATGTCAACCAGCTCCACTGCCGGCATTACATAGTTATCGGTACTGCGTTGATAGTCCTGATTGTTCATCGACTTTAGGACTTGCATGTGTTGGGAGTGATCCTCTGCGTCCATTGCCGAGGCTGTTTCCATCGGCATTTGATGGCCGCTGTGCTGGTTCTGATGCATGTCCTGTGAGGCGCCGACCTGGCTGGCAAGCGCTGTCATAGCCATGCCAAGTAGAGCGACAAATGAAACGTGCTTACGGGGTAAAGGGGATTGCGTGTAGTTCATCGGTTCCTCCCTGATGGGATTGTGTGTAATAGGAACATCGCCTGAGATGAGCAGACGCTTTTTAAAAGTAACGTAAGAAAAGGTAATCCATTCACGGCAGATTTATAGGGAATAGGGTATGACCCCCATTGGTCTACTGTGTTGACCTACTGCGGGTGTGGAGTGCTTGGTCTATAGTTCATTTGATTGCCCTGTGTGGGGCCTGAACTATGAATAAGATCCAGTGATGAAAATAGAGCAGTGGCTGAGGCGGGGAGCTGGAATTCATTTTATGTCACCCAGCGGGGATGATGCCGCTAACGGAGCGGTGGCGAATATATCGCGACTGACATCACTGCTGGCACCGGTGTTGCCACTGGTGCGATGGTGGCTCGGTGAGATTCGTGCCATGTTACCGTCATCGCTGCGTCGACTTTTGTCCGAGCAGCGGTTACAGGTCAAGGTATCCCATGAGAAGCTCTCGTTGTGTAATTCGGATAGCGCACCGGATGAGGAAATCTGCATCCCGGGTTCCCTGAGTGAGCTGAACAGTGGGCCGGCCGGGGCGAAACAGCGTTGCGATCTGCTTCTCGATGAGTCGATGGTACTGGTACGTGAACTGGAACTGCCGCTAGAGGCGGAAAGCACGTTACGCCGGGTGCTCTCTTTTTCCATGGATCGCTATACCCCCTTTACCGAAAGCGATGTTCTTTTCGACTACAGGATTATTCGTCGTGATGTTGTCAACAAGAAGCTTGTGTTGGTGCTCTATGTCGCGCCGAAAGATGGGGTGGAGCCTGCNNGCCTGCTCTGCGCACGCTTGCTGCGCTGGGCATTGAACCTGTGACTATCGATGTGAGTATGGGTTCTGGCAGTGGGCGGGCGCATATTGATATGTGTCCATCCGAATGGCGTTCTGAAACGGTAGGGATGACACGCATTGACAGGATTTTGGCTCTGTCGGCGTTATTGTTGTTGCTGGCTGTTGCCGCGATGCCGTTTGTTCATCGCCACCAGGCGACAGCCAGACTGGAAAGCGAAATTACCGGTTTGCGTACGCAAGTGCAGCAGGCGGAAAGTGATCGCCAGGACCTTGTTAGTCGCATAGAACGGATGAATCTGATACAGCAACAGACGAGTGCAATGCCTGCGGTGCTCGATGTGCTGTTGGAACTCACGCGTTTGATGTCGGATGAGTCCTGGGCAGGACAGGTCACGATCAAGTCAGGGCGTGTCAGGTTAAGTGGCGAGGCGAGTGCGGCCTCGGAGTTGCTGGCACAGCTGAGCAATTCCTCTATTTTTTCCGATCCGCGCTTTGAAGCACCCCTAACCCAAAATCCAAAAACCGGGCGCGAGCGATTTGTTATTTCGCTGGCCATACGGGAAAACCGTGATGCATCTTGATCAACTGTCACACAGACAGCAACGCCTGCTGGCGTTGATAATCCTGGCCTGCCTGCTGGCGGTCGCCTATGCCGTGCTGGTGGTGCCGCTTGGAGGGCTAAGTGCAAGCTATGATGACAGGCTGATGCAGTTAACCCAGCGCATGGACAATGCCAAAAGGATTCTCAACG
>JABAOG010015994.1_pt2 | contig 14975 bp, 16 predicted proteins | sample 7062131 | NCBI WGS metagenome assembly JABAOG01 (sample SAMN14538629, study PRJNA623070) | marine sediment metagenome | biome: marine biome [ENVO:00000428]; feature: marine pelagic biome [ENVO:01000023]; material: deep marine sediment [ENVO:00002113] | place: India: Arabian Sea | collected...
GGCGTGCCGCCGGCCTGCAGGCGGCTGCACGTTACGGAGGGCGGATCTTAAATAGCTGGAGGGAAATTCTCTACTTCGGCGGTCTCGCGGCTGCCCCCTGCTGTCGCGCTCTGACGGTGTCCGCCGCTCGTCGAGAGCGCAGGAGCGGCCAGATTCGCACAAGCGATGCGCTTCAGGAGTCGGGGCTTCGCGAACCGATGGGTGCCTGGTTTTCGAATCCCGGGGCCGGGGATGCGGATTGCGGGGCGGGCGCCATGACCGGTGCCGGCAGCTCGGCGGGCGTCGCGGCTGCATCGTCCACGGCCACGCCGGCATCGGCCACCGACTGGGCCTGCGCCTCGGCGGTGGGCTCCTGGGGCTCCGCCGCCGGAGGATCCTCTGCCGCGGCCGGCGGCTGCNNCGGCTGCGGGTCGCGCTCACCGGACAGCTCACCGACGGTGAACCGCACCACGCTGCGCCCCTCGAAGCGGCTGAGATCGTACGGCTCGCCGTTGTACGCCACCGCCGCACCCTGCACCTCGCCGAGCAGCACGCGCATGGGGCCGGCGCCCTGCACGACGATCTCGCTGCCCTCCCGCGCCAGGCTGTAGTAGAGCCGGCCGCCGCCGCGGTCGTAGATCTCGATCCAAGATTCCCGGCTCAGCTGGATGGCCAGCACGTCGGAGCCGGGCAACGGCGCGGGTCGCGGCACCGCGACGGGCTCGGCGATGGTTTCCTCGCCGCCGCCGGGCGCGGTGGCGTCTCCCTCGGTGATCCCAGCGGCGCCCGTGCTGTCGCTGCCGACCGCGTCGGCGGCGGCCGTCTGCGCCGTGCGCTCGTGCGCGGCTTCTCCGGCGTCGTCGCGCTCGCTTGTCACGCCCTCCGCCTCCGGCGGCGTGGCGGGTGTTGGCGTCGTCGCGCGCCCGGCGACGCTCTCGACGGCGTCCCGCACGGGCGTGACATGGGGCGCCGGCGTGTCGCTGTCGGCGCGTACAGCCGTGCGCGTTTGCAAATCCGCGGCGGCATCGTTGCCGGCGTCAGAAAGCTGACCGGGCTCGCTCGGCGGCGGCGGCTCGGGCGCGGCTCGATCGGCTGCCGCGGCGTCGCTCGGGCGCGCGTCCGGCGCCGGCGCAGAGGCCGCCTGCGACGGCGTGTCCGCCGGCGTGCTGGCCTCGGGTGCTGCAGCGGGGCGGGTGGCCGGCGCGACCCCGATCGCCGCGCGTTGCTTCGGCGGCTCGTCGAGCTGTCGGCTCTGCCACCACAGCACCACCAGCACCACCAGCAAAGCCGCGATGACGTAGGTGACCATGCGCACGGGAAAGTCGCTGACGTGCACCTCGGGCTTGCGGCCGAGCTCCGAGACCAGCGCCGGCGGGCCGAATCCGTGGCGCTCGTAGGCCTCCAGAATCGGCCCCGCGGGCAGGTCCAGCAGGCGCGCATAACCGCTCAGATAGCCGCGCACGAACGTCGGCCCGTGCAGCCGCTCGTAGTCGTCACGCTCGAGCCGCTCGATGACGCGTGACTCGAGTCGCAGGCGTGATGCAACCTCGCCCACGGACATGTGGGCGGCCTCGCGCGCCTCGCGCAGGCGCTGGCCCGGACCGAGGTCGGCCTCGGAGGTCGTCACCACCCGTGTCGTCGCCTCGTCCGTCGTCATCGCACGCCCGATTCGATCAGCAGCCGTGTCTCCGGGGAATCCGGGTAGTTGGCCTTGAGCAGCATGGCAAGGCTCGAGACCGCGTCCTTGTCGCCGAGCTTGCGCTCGATACGGATGCCGAGCCACAGGGAGCGGGAATTGTGCCTGCTCACCTGTTCATAGCGTTGCATGTACCCGCGCGCCGCCAGGTACTGCTCGGCTTCGAAGCTCAACTCCGCCATGTTGAGCAGCGCCACGCCGAAGCGCGGATCGGCGCGCAGCGCAGCGCGAAAATGGTCCTCGGCGCCGGCCCGATCGCCAGCCCTGAGCTTGCACAGGCCGGCATTCGTGTAGGCCAACGCCGGCTTGTCATAGAGCGGGTTCTCCACCGCTTTCATGAAATACTGCACGCCCTCCTCGATGCGTCCTCGCGCACACAGGAACACCCCGTAGTTGGTCTGTGCCGCGGAGTCGCCGGGATTGAGCTCGATGGCGCGCTTGAAGTGCTTCTCGGCCTTGGCCGGCTCGTTGAGGCGGTCGTACACGAGCGCCATGCCGTTGTGTGCGGTGGCGTAGTTTGGATCCGCCGAAAGGGCAGTGTTGAGTCGCTCCCAGGCCACGTCGAGCTGGCCGTTGCGTACGTACTCGAGTCCGAGCTGGGCGTTGACGATGGCGACCTTGTTGGTGCTCGCGCCCGGCGCGATCGGCGGCTCGTTGGACGGCGCCGTGGCGCAGCCGAGCTGAAGGGCGCATGCGAGCGCGATGCCGAGCCAGAGGGAGGTTGCCTTCAATGCCTTCACTGTGCCCACCTGATGCCGATTGTGCAGGGTGTTTGCCCCGGATTCGGTGCGCCTCGCCGGGCTCCGGCGAGCGTCAATCAAGATTGTAGCCGCTCCGCGCCGGCCGGGGCCAAGCGGCCCGCCCGGCGGGCCCGCATTCTCTGGCTGCGGGGTTGCACCACGCCCGCCAGCTGTCCACAGGCGGCGTCGATGTCCCCGCCACGGGTCTTGCGCGTGATGGTCATGATGCCGCGGCTGAGGAGCACGTCCCTGAACGCATCGATGACGTGCTCCGGCGAGCGTCGGTAGCCGCTCGAGGGAAACGGATTGAAGGGTATCAGATTGACTTTCGACGGCACGTCGGCGAGCAGAGCCGCGAGCTCGAGGGCGTGCTGGCGGCTGTCGTTGACGCCCGCGAGCATGACGTACTCGAAAGTGACCTTCTCGCGGGGATCGCCCGCGACGTAGCGCCGGCAGGCCGCGAGCAGGTCACGAATCGGGTAATGCTTGTTCAACGGCACGAGCTCGTCGCGCAGTCGATCGTTGGGTGCGTGCAGCGAGACCGCGAGGCTCACCGGGCAACGCTGCCTGAGCGCGTCGATTTTCGGCACCACGCCGGCGGTGCTCAGCGTGACCCGGCGTCTGGCGAATCCATGGGCGTTGTCGTCGAGCATCAGCTCGAGGGCTTCGACCACATTGTCGAAGTTCAGCAACGGCTCACCCATGCCCATCAGCACGATGTTGGTAATCGTGCGGCTGCGCTCGCTGCTGCTCTCGAGCATGCTCCTGGCGAGCCACAGCTGTCCGATGATCTCAGCGCTGCCGAGGTTGCGGTTGAAGCCCTGTCTCGCCGTCGCGCAGAACGTGCAGTTGAGCGCGCAACCGACCTGTGAAGAGATGCACAGGGTGCCCCTGGGCGTGTCGGGAATGAAAACCATCTCCACGCAGTTATCGGGTGCGACACGCACCAGCCATTTGATGGTGCCGTCCACCGATTCGTGCACGGCGACGATCTCGGGAGGCGTTACCGATGCCTCGGCCTCGAGTCGCGCGCGCAGATCCTTACTGAGGTTGGTCATTGCAGCGAACCGGGCGATGCGCTGCTGATGTATCCATTTGAGCACCTGCACGGCGCGAAACGGCCGTTCACCTCGGGCCTCGAAATAGCGCTCCAGCGCGGTGCGGCTGAGCCCGAGCAGATTGGTGCCGGCGGCCTCGCGGGCAGGTGACTCGTAAACGGCGTGCTCGTCGTGCGCGTTCATCGGCCGGTTTCAGCTCAGCGCGTGCGCGGACAGATCTCCTCGGCTGAGAAGAAGTACGCGATCTCCGTCACGGCGTTCTCCGGCGAGTCCGATCCGTGCACGGCATTTTCCGTGATCTCATCGGCGAAATCGGCGCGAATGGTCCCAGGCGCGGCTTCGGCCGGATTGGTAGCGCCCATGATTTCGCGATTCTTCTCGACGGCGCCCTCGCCCTCGAGAACCTGAACGAGAACCGGACCGGAAGTCATGAAGTCGACCAGCTCAGGGAAAAAGGGCCGCTCTTTGTGCACGGCGTAGAAGCCCTCGGCGCTTTCCCGGGTAAGGTGAAGCATTTTCGCGCCCACGACCCGAAGGCCCGCATCCTCGAAGCGCGCAATGATCGCGCCGATGGCGTTCTTGGCAACGGCATCGGGCTTGATGATGGAAAGGGTGCGTTCAATCGCCATTTAGAGCTCCAGTTTCAAGGCATCGGGTCGGCAAGCCCGTAAGTATAAGCCGCCGCGCAAACCGAGCGAAATGCCGAGCGCCGCAGCCCGTCACCTGCTCGGGGCGGCCGCGGGGCGCGTTGGTTTTTTCTGATTGCGTCCGCACCTGACAGGGCGAGGTTTGCGCCGGGGCAGGGCGGCGGTGTGTGTGCGGGCGAAGTCCCGGCAGGGACCGGCGGCTGCGTCAAACGCCGAAGCTTTCCCCACACCCGCACAGGCTCTTGACGTTCGGGTTGTCGTAGCTGAAGCCTTCGTTCAATCCCTCGCGGGTGAAATCGATGGTGGTTCCGTCCAGATAGGACAGGCTGTCGCCGTCGACAATGACCTTGATCCCGTGGGATTCGAAGACCCGATCGTCTTCGCCGATTGCGTCGGTGATATCCACCACGTAGGCGAACCCCGAGCAGCCGGTGGTCTTGATACCGACCCGCAGGCCCGCGCCGGAGCCACGCTCGGCCAAGAAGTGCCTGACGCGCTCGGCAGCAGCGTTGGTGAGTTGCACAGCCATGGTCCGGTCTCGCGTCTCCTGCTTGCAGCGGGTCCTGGTCAGATGGGGGCGGACTTTCGCCCGTTCAAGCGCGCGCTCTGCTCAGGCGCTGGTCTGAACGCCGCCGCCCACGTCCACGGGGACCTGGTCCTGGCGTTCCGCTACCTCGCGCACCCGGCGCCGCTCCACCAGCTGCGCCAGGTCGATGCTGCCCAGAAACTCGTGGATCTGTTTGCTCAGATCGTGCCAAAGATCGTGGGTGAGGCAGCGCGCCTCGCCCTGGCAGTTCTCCATGCCGCCGCAGCGGGTGGCATCCACCGACTCGTCGACAGCGCCGATGACGTCGACGACGGCAATGTCGCCGGCCGGGCGTCCCAGCCGGTAACCGCCGCCCGGGCCCCGGGAGCTCTGCACCAGGCCGCGCTTGCGCAGCTGGGCAAACAGCTGCTCCAGGTAGGAGAGCGAGATCCCCTGCCGTCGGGCGATGTCCGCGAGCGTGACGGGGCCGCCGTCGTGGTGGATGGCCAGGTCCAGCATGGCGGTGACGGCGTATCGGCCCTTGGTCGTCAGTCGCATCGAATGGCCCGCGCGTGGCAGTCGCAGGCAGTGTACATTCCTGACTATTTTAGTCAACTATTCCCGCCAGGCGTTCCCGGCCGCGGCGGCACGCGCCGGGCGCGGACCTAAACGCTCTCGAGCGCGGCGCGCTGCTCCTCCAGCCGGCCGATGGCGGCGCGCAGCTCGGCGACCCGCGTGCGCTCCTTGTCGACCACCTCCGCCGGGGCGCGGTCGACGAAGTTGCGGTTGGCGAGCTTCTGCTCGCTGCGTCCGAGATCCCTGGCATGCTTCTCGATCTCGCGCGCGAGCCGCGCCGCCTCCGCCTCGGTGTCGATGAGACCGGCGAGCGGGATCAGGATCTTCATGTCGCCGAGCAACCCGACGGCGCTCTTGGGCGCGGTCTCGCCCTGCTCGAGCACGCGCACCGATTCGAGGCCGGCGAGGGCGTCCAGATAGTGGCGGCAGGCAGCGAGCATGTCGCGATCCCGCGGGCAGGCGTTGTCGAGGATGACCGGCACGCGGCGGCTCGGCTGGATATTCTGCTCGCCGCGCACCCTGCGCACGGCGAGGACGAATCCCTTCACCCAGTCGATGTCCTCTATGCTCGACGCGTCGCTGCGCTGCGGATCGGCGACGGGGTAGGGTTGGCGCATGATGGTGGGGCCTTGGCGCCCGGCGATCGGCGCGACACGCTGCCAGATGGCCTCGGTGATGAAGGGAATCAGCGGGTGGGCGAGGCGCAGCAGCGTTTCGAGCACTCCGACCAGCGTGCGGCGCGTGCCCCGCAGCGTGGCCGGGTCGGCATCGGCGTCGCCGAGCACGGGTTTGGCGAGCTCCAGGTACCAGGGACAGTACTCGTCCCAGGTGAACTCATAGATGGCCTGGGCGGCGAGGTCGAAGCGGTATTGCTCGATGGCGTTGCGGACCTTGTCCTCGGTGATCTGGGTCAGCGAGACGATCCAGCGCTCGGCGAGTCCCAGGGCAACGTCGCCGCCGTCCGCCCCGCAGTCTCGGTTCTCGGTATGCTGAATGACGAAGCGCGCGGCGTTCCAGAGCTTGTTGCAGAAGTTCCGGTAGCCTTCGATGCGGCCGAGGTCGAAGCGGATGTCGCGCCCGGTGGTGGCCAGCGAGCAGAACGTGAAGCGCAGGGCATCGGTGCCGTAGGAGGGAATGCCGTCGGGGAACTGACGCCGCGTGTCGGCCTCGATGCGAGGGGCCATGTCCGGACGCATGAGCCCCGAGGTGCGTTTTTTCACCAGCGCCTCCAGATCGATGCCGTCGATCAGATCCAGGGGATCGAGGATGTTGCCTTTCGACTTCGACATCTTCTGGCCGTCGGCGTCGCGCACCAGGCCGTGGATGTAGACCTCGCGGAACGGCACGTCGCCCATGAACTTGAGGCCCATCATGATCATGCGCGCGACCCAGAAGAAGATGATGTCGAAGCCGGTGACCAGCACGTTGCCGGGATAGAAGCGCGCGAGCTCGCGGCGTCCGTTCCGGCCAGCCGAGGGTCGAGAACGGCCACAGCGCCGAGGAGAACCAGGTGTCGAGCACGTCGGGATCCTGCTCGAGGGCAACGGATGGGTCGAGCGCGTGCTTCTCGCGCACTTCCTCCTCGCTGCGGCCGACGTAGACGCGGCCATCGGCGTCGTACCAGGCGGGAATGCGATGTCCCCACCACAGCTGCCGGCTGATGCACCAGTCCTGGATGTTGCGCATCCATTCGAAATAGGTCTTCGACCAGTTGTCCGGTACGAAACGAATGCGCCCGTCCTCGACGGCTTCGATGGCGGGCGCTGCCAGCGGCTCGGTTCTGACGAACCACTGATCGGTCAAAAACGGCTCGATGACGGCGTGTGAGCGATCGCCTCGGGGAATCTTCATGCGGTGCGGCTCGGTCTTCGCGAGCAAACTCTGCTTTTCGAGATCGGCGACTACCCGCTCACGCGCCTCGAAACGGTCCAGATCCCGGTAACGCGGCGGCGTCTCGTCGTTGGTCCGCGCGTCGATGGTGAAGATGTTGATCTTCGGCAGACCGTGACGCTCGCCGACGATGTAGTCGTTGAAATCATGCGCGGGCGTTATTTTCAGCGCGCCGCTTCCGAATGTCGGATCCACGTACTCGTCGGCAATGATGGGTATTCTCCGATCCGTGAGCGGCAGATCCACTTCCCTGCCGATGAGGCTGCGGTAGCGCTCGTCGTCCGGATGCACGGCCACCGCGGTGTCGCCGAGCATGGTCTCGGGTCGCGTGGTTGCCACCACCACGTGGCCTTCACCGTCGGCGATGGGATAGCGGATGTGCCACAGGTTGCCGTCCTCCTCCTCCGAGATCACCTCGAGGTCCGAGACCGCCGTGTGCAGCACGGGGTCCCAGTTGACCAGGCGCTTGCCGCGATAGATCAGGCCTTCTTCGTACAGGCGCACGAATGTTTCGCGCACCGCCCGCGAGAGACCCTCGTCCATCGTGAAGCGCTCCGTGGCCCAGTCCACAGACGCGCCCATGCGTCGAAGCTGCCGCGAGATGGTGCCTCCGGAGTGCTCCTTCCAGTCCCATACCCGGCGCAGGAACGCCTCGCGGCCGATGTCGTGCCTCGTGATGCCCTCGGCGTTGAGCTGGCGCTCGACCACGATCTGAGTGGCGATACCGGCGTGATCGGTGCCCGCCTGCCAGAGCGTGTCTGCGCCCCTCATGCGGTGGTAGCGGATCAGGGCATCCATGATCGTGTCCTGGAACGCGTGGCCCATGTGCAGGCTGCCGGTGACGTTGGGCGGCGGGATCATGATGCAGTAGGGCTCGCCCTGGCCGCTCGGCGCGAAGTAGCCGTTCTCCTCCCAGGTCTGGTACCAGGACTGCTCGATGGCTTGAGGGTCGTAGGTTTTATCCATACTTGGCTCGAAAGAATCTGAATCCCTCGGTGGCGGCCGGTGTCGTCAGCGTCCTAGTCCCGCTATTGCAACACGTTCGGACGCGAAATCGAAGCCGGTTCGGTGATTGCGGCGGCGGTGGGCGTGGAGGTGCCGGCGGGGCAGGGGCTGCTCAGTCGCGTCGCCGTGGTCCGAGCACGTTCAGCTCTTCGATGATTTCCGGGAGCATGATCTCCAGGTGGTTGCGCACCTGCTCGCGGATATCTTCCGTGGCCTCCTGAACGGCGGTCTCGACGCGTGCCTGCACGATGACCTCGATCTCGTTGGCGAGCCGCTCGGAGAGCTTGTGGTAGAGCTCCTCCTCGTCGACCTCGGCTTGCAGCGGTTGCTGCGTGCCTTGCTCACTGGCCGAGGCGGGCGGGTCTTCCACGCCCGGCACGACGACGTCGTGAAGCAGCGGAATGGTGTACTGGGCCTCCGCGTCCGCAGCCGTGGGCGGCGGCTGCGCAGGCGCGGATGCCGGCTTTGGCTGCCGGCGCTTCTCCAGAATCTGCTCGAGCCCGTTGAGTGCTTCGGTCAGTGACTGCGCGGCAGGCGCCGTGTCCAGTCGCCGATCGATCTCCTCGTCGACGAAACCCTCGGAACGCTTTGCAGAATCCTCGTCCATGGCCCGTTCAGAGATTGTGCTGATGGATGCTGACGCCTCGCTCGCGGTAATCGCGATAGCGGGTGCGGCCCGCGCGCCGCGCTGACTCATCGCCCGAGACAATCTCGGCGATGCGTGCGCTCCTCGCTGCGAAAGGCGGAATCGATTCAGCCAGGTTGATGAGCACGTCGAGCGCCTCGGGCTCCTCGGTGCCGTCGCCGACCAGCACCGGCTCGCACCGATCTGCTTGGATATCCTGGCGATCGCGCAGCAGGGCGTGCGGAACGAAGCTGTCCTGTCGGTAGGTCCATAGCATCTCGTCGACCTGCTTTGCCGCCTGCGCCGATTGCGTGTGAATGAAGACGCGGTGCCCTTTCTGCCAGGCCTTGTCCGCGAGCCGGCAGGCGGTGCGTAGCCGCTCCTGCTCCGCCGTCGCAGTCAGAATGTAGAAATCCACCCGCATCAATGCTCTCGCAGCCGTCGTCACTCGTCGGACTTCATGCATCAGCTTACGCGCTTGCGCCCGGCGCGGTCCAGCAGGAACTGTGAGAGCAGGCGCACCGGTCGGCCCGTCGCGCCTTTCGACTTGCCACCTCGCCACGCCACCCCGGCGATATCGAGATGTGCCCAGCGGTATTCACGGGCGAATCGTGACAGAAAGCACGCTGCCGTGATGGCGCCGGCCTCGCGGCCGCCGACATTGGCCACGTCGGCGAAATTGCTCTTCAGCGCCTCCGCGTACTCTTCCCACACGGGCATTCGCCACGCGCGATCGCCGCTGAATTCGCCGGCATCGAGCAAAGCGTCCGCGAGCCGGTCGTCGTTGCTGAAAAGGCCCGCTGCCTGGTCGCCGAGAGCGATCACGCAGGCACCCGTCAGGGTGGCGATATCCACCACCACATCCGGTTCGAATCGGCGCGCATAGGTGAGCGCATCGCACAGCACCAGGCGCCCCTCGGCATCGGTGTTCAACACCTCCACAGTCTCGCCCGACATGCTGGTGTAGATGTCGCCGGGCTTGCTCGCCGTGCCTCCGGGAAGGTTCTCCGTTGCCGCGACGATGCCCACCAGGNNCCGCACATGTCGAACTTCATCTCGTCCATCTGGGCAGCGGGCTTGATGGAGATACCGCCGGAGTCGAAGGTCACGCCCTTCCCGATCAGCACCGCGGGGTGCCTCTTCGAGCGGCTGCCCCGGTACTCCAGGGTGATCAGCTTGGCCGGCTCCTCGCTTCCGCGCGCAACCGAAAGCAGAGTTCCCATGCCGAGGCGTTTCATCTCCGTCTCGCCCATGACACGGACCTTTATGGACTTCTCCCTGCGCGCCAGCTGGCGGGCCCGCTCAGCGAGATAGGTAGGCGTGCAGACGTTGGCGGGAAGATTACCGAGGTCGCGGGCCAGGTCGACGCCGTCGGCAATGCCTATGCCGTGATGCATGCCTTCCTCGGCGCGGCGCTTCTGCTTCTGCGTGGCGATCGCACAGGTGACGCGGTGCAGCCGGGGTTGCTTGAGCGAAGAGGCATCGGTCTTGAGCTGGTTGAAGCGATACACGCAGTCGCGCGCGATTTCCACGACTTCTCTCACTTTCCAGTAGATATCTCGATCCTTCACGTCGAGCTCGGTGAGGCAGACGACAGCATCTTCGGCACCGCCGTCGGCGAGCCTTTCCATGCAGCTCCTGAGCACGCGGCTGTAACGGCTCGCCGGCATGCTTTCTTTCTTGCCACATCCGACGAGCATTACCTGACTCGCCGCGACCTCATGTAGATTGTTCAACATCAGCGTATTGCCCACCGACGCCTGCATCTGGAAACGACGAATGATCTTGAGCAGCTCTCCGGCGCCGGCATCGTTGATCGCCTGGGCGGACGGGGACAGCCGATGGGACTCGAAAACGCCCACCACCATGCAGTCCGTCTTCTGGGAGTCGGCGACAATCTTCGATACTCTGAAATCCATCGATCCTTACTCTATGTTTTCTCTGATACCATTGACGGCACCGGACTCGCTTGCCGGGGCTGACCGGGAGGCGCGCAGTTTATGCCTTCGCCCCATGCATCGTAAAGACGGGCACTGACCGCTGGACTTGTCTTGACCGTAACGCGTTACCTGATACGGGAGATACTGCACTCGTTCTTCGCGGTATTTGCCATCCTGGTCATAATCGCGGTGGTCGTCATATTCGTGGAACTGCTGGCAGAGATGTCGACCAGCGTTTTCTCGAGCCTGTTCATATTCCAGCTCGTCACGCTCAAGATCATCGGCAAACTCGTCGTGCTGCTGCCCGCGGCGCTCTACATTTCCATACTGCTGGCGCTTGGGCGACTGTACTCGGACAGTGAGGTCATCGCCATGTGGGCCGGTGGGATCGGCCCGAACCGTATCAATGCGAGCGTGTTCCGATTTCTACTCGTTTTCGCGCTCGCCACCGCGGTGGTCTCGCTTTATCTGTCGCCGAAGGCCATGGCTACGCGCGAGGCGGTCTGGGAGCGTGCCGAGGCGGCGGCAGAGTTCGAGGGTATCATGCCCGGCCGATTTCTCGAGTTTAAAGGCGGCGAGCTCGTCGCGTATACCGAGTCGTTATCCGAAGACAATCGTGTCATGCAGAACGTGTTCGCGAAGATGACCTTTGGCGATAGCCAGAACCTTCTCGTCGCGAGAAGGGCGCGGTTCAGCGGAAGTGAGGAGAAAACCGGGCGCTACATCGTGCTCGAGGACGGTTACCGTTACTCTGGAGCTCCGGGAAGCGTCGACTACACGGTTTACCGATTTGCAAAGCACAGCTTTCGAATCGATCGGGAGCGCGGAGAGACCGCCATAAGCGATGTCGACGCGATTCCGACCCGGGAGCTGCTGGAAAAATCTCATCCGTACTATTCGGCACAGCTCCAATGGCGCCTGTCGCAGCCAATCTCACTCGTGCTTCTCGGCATGCTCGCGCTGCCGCTCGCACGCACCCTGCCCCGGCAGGGCAAGTACACCAAGCTTGCCATGGGAATTGCCGTCTATTTTCTTTACGGAAACGCCGTAGGCGCCATGCAGACGTTCGTCGAGCGCGGTAAGGTCAGCACGCTCATCGGAATCTGGCCGGTGCACATTGTGATGGCGTTGCTCGTCGCGGCGCTGGTCTACTTCGAGGCTTCGGGTCGCACACCACGCATTTGGCGCAAGAAAGTCCTGCGCAGATGAAGACTCTGGACCGACACATCGGTTTTCACGTCATACGGGACTGTTTGCTCACCCTGATGGCGTTACTCGCCGTGTTCTCGCTGATCGAGTTTCTCGATGATGTCGGTGATGTCGGCAGGGGAAGCTACACGATGGCAGACGCGCTGGAGTACATGTTGCTGAGCGCTCCGAATCGTGCGGCCATCCTGTTTCCGGTTGCGGCAGTCATCGGCAGCCTCATCGGCCTCGGCTCACTCGCCAGCCACAGGGAGCTGATCGTGATTCGCGCCACCGGTGTCTCCAGTCTGCGCATCGCGGGTTCGGCGCTAAAGGCGGCGGCTGTGCTGATGGTGGCAGCCGTAGTGGTTGGCGAGGTCCTGGCCCCTTACACCCAGCAGCTCGCCCAACAGCGCCGCACCGCGGCGCTCTCGGAGAACCGCGCGCTCGATACCGGAAAGGGTTTCTGGATCCGCGACGGCAACACGTTCATCAACGTCGGACGCGTGCTGCCCGGTAATCTCATGGGCGAGCTCTATATATACGAGTTCGACGAAGAGCGTCAGCTTCGCGTTGCCACTTACGCCGATCGCGCCTCATACGAGGGTGGGGAATGGACGCTCGAGGGCATACGTCAGTCACACATCGGCAAGGGCGGCGTCATTGCACGCGACGTGGTCGAGGCCGACTGGCGTTCGGCGTTCAAACCCGAGCTTGTGGAGGTCGTCACGGTACGTGTGACGAGTCTCTCGATTCCCGGACTGATGCGTTACATCGACTATCTGCGAACCAATGACCTCGATACGACCCGCTACGAGCTCGCGCTGTGGAATAAGCTCGTCCATCCCTTCGCCACGGCAGTGATGATTTTCATGGCGCTGCCGCTGGTGCTCGGGCGCCTCGGAACCTTCGGCATCGGTCCGCGTATCGTTGTCGGGGTTGTCGTCGCCATGGCGTTTCTGCTGCTGCAACGCATGGCCGGCCAGCTCGGGCTCTCTTTCGGGTTGAATCCAGTCGTGAGCGCGTTGCTGCCGTCGCTCGCGTTCCTGATGCTTGCGCTGCTGCTGTTTCGCAGAGTCGGCTGAAGCGAGGAGAAGTCGGATCAGCGCCGCGCGTTCAGGAAGCGTCGACGATTGACGTCCTCGAGAGGTGGTCGTGCCACGCCTGGCTATCGTGGTCGACCAGCATCCAGAGGAATCCCATCCCGAGCGCGAGCCACGAGAGGCCCGCGCCGACGAAACGCACCAGCGCCTCAGCCCAGCTGGCGCCGCCTCTGCCGGAGCCCACCAGGCGCAGGTTCCAGGTGCGCATGCCGAGTGTCTGCCCTCCATGGGTCCAGAACCAGCCGAAGTAGCCGAACGCGACCATGACCAGGTAAGCCGGGTACCAGCTCTGGCCGGCTCCGATCGCCTGCCCGCCGGTAAACGGCAACAGCACCGCCGTCGCTGCAAAAAGCACCGCCGTCAGCAGCACCCCGTCATAAACCATGGCCCCGAATCTTCTCCAAAGCCCAGGCGGCCCGGGCTTGGCTGAGGCTTCTGGATCCATCGCGATCGTATCCAGCGGAAAGTGGCGCGAAGCGCCTGACTATGCCTTGGGTAAGGTAACGCCCTGCTGGCCCTGATACTTGCCGTCGCGATCCTTGTAGGAGATCTCGCAGGGCTCGTCGGACTCGAAGAACAGCACCTGGGCGACGCCCTCGTTGGCGTAGATCTTCGCCGGCAGCGGCGTGGTGTTGGAGAACTCGAGCGTGACGTGGCCCTCCCACTCGGGCTCGAGCGGCGTGACGTTGACGATGATGCCGCAGCGCGCATAGGTCGACTTGCCGAGGCAGATGGTCAGCACGTTGCGCGGGATGCGGAAATACTCCACCGTGCGCGCCAGCGCGAACGAGTTCGGCGGGATGATGCAGACGTCGGCCTTGATGTCGACGAAGCTGTTGGCGTCGAAGTTCTTCGGATCGACGATGGCCGAGTTGATGTTGGTGAATATCTTGAATTCGTCGGAGCAGCGTATGTCGTAGCCGTAGCTGGAGGTCCCGAACGAAATCAGCCGCTGCTCACCGTTGCTGCGAATCTGATTCGGCTCGAAGGGCTCGATCATCGCGTGCGTCTCGGCCATGAGTCGGATCCAGCGGTCGGACTTGATGGACATGGCCGTTAGTCGTTCTGGATCATGATCTTTGGAAACGCCTGGGTGTAGTCTTTGGCCTGCAGGGAGAGCTTGGCCGCCAGACGTTTCGCCACCTCCCGGAATTGGCGCGCAACCGGGCCGTCCGGATCCCTGACAACCGTCGGCTTGCCCTCATCGGTATCCGCGCGGATGCGACCATCGAGAGGCAGTGCACCGAGAAAGTCCACGTCGTATTGCTCGGCCATGCGCTCACCGCCGCCCTCGCCGAAGATGTGCTCCTCGTGGCCGCACTTGCTGCAGATGTGGATGCTCATGTTCTCGACGATGCCGAGCACCGGCACCTCGACCTTCTCGAACATCTTCAGGCCCTTGCGCGCGTCGAGCAGGGCGATGTCCTGCGGCGTGGTGACGATGACGGCGCCGCTCACCGGCACCTTCTGCGCCAGGGTCAGCTGGGTGTCGCCGGTGCCGGGCGGCAGGTCGACGACCAGGTAGTCGACGTCGCGCCAGTTGGTGTCCTTGAGCAGCTGCTCCAGCGCCTGGGTCACCATCGGGCCGCGCCAGATCATCGGCGTTTCCTCGTCGACCAGGTAGCCGATGGACATGGACTGGATGTGGTAGCTGACCAGCGGCTCGAGCGTCTTGCCGTCGATGGAGTCCGGCTGCCCGCGGCTTCCGAGCATGCGCGGCTGGCTCGGGCCGTAGNNGCGATGATGTTCTTGACGTTCGTCAGGGTCTCGATGCCCTGCTGGACCACGTGGCTGGCGATTTTCACGCCGACCTCCACGTCGATCTCGCGCCCACCGACCTCGGGTAGCGCGGCGATGCGCTCGCGCAGCGCCTGTGCGAGCTCCTGAACGTGGCTGCGGGCCGGATAGCCGAGCTGCACCGTGGCCCGCACCCGGCCGTCCTGCAGCTCGACGCCCTTGAGGCCTTTCGCCGAGACCAGGTCGGTCTCGAGGTACGGATCGATGT
>JABAOG010000169.1_pt1 | contig 14956 bp, 32 predicted proteins | sample 7062131 | NCBI WGS metagenome assembly JABAOG01 (sample SAMN14538629, study PRJNA623070) | marine sediment metagenome | biome: marine biome [ENVO:00000428]; feature: marine pelagic biome [ENVO:01000023]; material: deep marine sediment [ENVO:00002113] | place: India: Arabian Sea | collected...
TTCGGCGCCTTCGGGTGTGGGCTGGCGCATCGTGGGCATGGTCAGAACGCCCCCCACTTCAGGAAAACCCACGCCAGAAATTGCGTCCATGCGAATGCAACGGCGATGAAAATGACGGTGGCGTTGATCGCTGGAAAGATCGTGCCGTATTTCTCTACCGGGCTATTCCACGCCGCCTTCACAGCGGTGGCGGCGACGGCCATGCTCCCGGCCCAAAGCGAAGGAATAAAGACGGTCACAGCCAGCGAAAAGTAGGTCATTGTCAGCACACCATCAAATAGTGAAGCCGCGTCTCCGGGTGCTCATTGCACGGGCACGGATTGGGCTGGCCCGTCGCAAACTTGGGGTTATTAGAGAACTCCCACGTGTGCTTGAGGCCGGTTGGGTGCTTCAGGTTTGCAAGGCGCCTTACCTCGTCGCGCTCCATGTCCTTCGGCGCGCAGACGCTCATGTGGCAGACGCCGAACGTGTACACATGCACGGTGTCGGTATCAGGGATTGGCTCGGTCATCGCTCACACCTTCGGCAGAATGACGCGGTTGTTCTGGCCCTGCGGCGGGGTGATGAGGTTGTGGATGGTCACGAACGTCTTGTATCCGCACGTTCCTTTCCGTTTCGGGTGACCTTCACCGTCCACCCATACCCAGCCCATGCAGGCCGATCCTGCGCACCTGCAAGCACGGGGCACGCGGACAGTATCTTCATCCTGGATACGGTTGTGCGATTGCGAAACCCCGTCCTGACCAGTGATAAGAACGGCCTGCGCGAATGGGCACCACTTCGAACCCGCCTCTTCCTCGGTCACGATCATGCGAAAAGTCCTCCCCACCAAAGCAGTCCCCCGACGATCAGCGTATCCATGAACGCGAGCGGGAAACTCCACTTACCGGTGCGCGGTTCGCCATGCATTGCCGCGTGGATCAGCAACGTAACGACCCGCATTCCAATCAAAATGCCTTCAGGCCAACCTATGTGCATCTCCGGCTGCCTCTTCTGTTGCGGCGTCATCCTCGGTGCGTAGCCCCTTGGCTTCATATGAGAACAGGTCAATGGTGAAGTGGGCCTTGTCGTCCGTCTCGACGTGCAGCTTGCGGATGAAATAACCATCGCCGTCTTCGAACTGCCGCCTCCGAACCGGTCCCAGCCGCAAGCGGGTGACGCGGTGAATCGAGAGGTTGTGCGCCATTTAGGCCGCCTCCTTGCAAATATCGGGTGTGGGCTTCACGTTCCGGGAAACATGAGGAACCGGTTGCCAGTGACCTTGATCGCCAGAGACAGAAAGGAACTGGTTGCCCTGCTGCGGATGCGGCGGGTGGGTCTCGGTCTTTCGCAGCTTGCCCTTGATGAAATCGCCGGGATGCACCTGGGGTACACCGGCAAGCTGGAACGGCCGGACGGGCGAACGAAAAGCGGCAAGAAATGGGGCCGCCACGTCATCATGCCCATGTTCGACCTGTGGCTGGCATCGCTCGGTGCCGGCCTTGTGGTTGTGCCGCTCCGCCCGCAGATGACCGACCGGCGCGATGCGCGCCAGCTCTTGCTGCCCTTCCCTGCACCGGTCCTCCCGGAAAAAAGTGGTTGCCGTCGTCATAAAAAACGGGTAACGCAGAGAGTGACTGGCGTCAACCGGAAAGTTACGTCAAAAGGGACTTCGCCAAAAAAATGTCACAAAAGGCCGCGCGATTGTGTAAAATCGGCTACTCGCGTAAGGGGCACCGACAGGGAGATGCCAAGGGGGGATGTAAGCGATGAACGGCAGGTTACCCGCACTTGAAGGGCTAAACCGTACAATTTCTGCGCTCGAACGGCAGCACGACGCTCAAGTGTCCGCGCTCACCGACACCATAAAGGCGCTATGCGAGGCGCGCTCGCAGCGGGACAGGTTGCTGCTGCATATGTGCCAGGGGGAAATTATTCCCTTCCCGGCATCTGCCGGGGATTGGGATCCGGCTTTGCCGGCGTCTGCGGCAAGAAGGGCTGCACCAGACTGACAATGGAATCATGTAGCTGGGTGCGCTGGTGCTCGGGAACTGCCCGCATTATCTCTATAATCTGGCGTTCCCGCTCGGTAAGCCCGCCGTCCTCAGTATTGAGCAAATCCGCCATTGGAAGGCCAAGCGCCGCCCCCAGAACACGCAACTGATAGAGCGGAATGTCGCAGAATCCTGTCTCGTACCGCGACACGTTTTGCTTTGTCGTTCCCGCCATTTCCGCGAGCTGCGGGCCGCTAAGCCCGAGTTTGCGCCGCCATTCCCTGATGCGGTTCGGCCAGGCGCCGGTATGGACAGGATGGAGTCGTTCTTTCCTCATCCGGCGTTGGTAACGCGGCACGTTACTCTTGTCAGTTACAAATTTCGAAACTCGCTCTTGCATACCCGTCACCTGTGGCGTTACCCTCCGGGTCATGACACTTAACGAATTCATGGTCCAATTTCGCCATACGAGCGTGACGCTGGGCCGGCTGGTAAATCTGACGCCCTCGTTAATTCGGCACCAAAGGCTGAAGACGAAAAAGGTGTCGGCGCGGGCAGCGCGGCGGCTCTATTGGGCCAGCAAGGGGCGCCTGACGCCTGAGGCCCTGGGTGTCGATCCTGCATTGGTGGCCCTCCCCGATCTGAGCAAGCTTCCGGACCCTGATGAGCCCGATGTGAACTGGCGCGATGACTGCGTGCCGGTGCTCGAAGCCATCAAAGCCGAAAAGCAGGGGGCGAATCCATGAACGTTGTGTCGATCAATTTGAAGGAGCCAGACCAGCATGACGACCGATTTTGAGGAACAGTTTCGGCGCCTTGGGTTTCCGAAGTGGGAAGCGGAGTTCCTGTGCGCGATATCGAAGGCTTTGAACAATGGCGGCACTATCGACCGGGCGCACGAGCTTGTCGATTACGCCGCATCACGAATGTCCGGGGAGGGCCAGCGTAATGCCCGCGAGGGCCAAATTGGCCTTGCCCGCCCCGGGCGCCCCACGGAAGACGCGGCGGGCCACGCAGGGAATGCTCGCGAGGGCCAAGAAAAATTTGCCCGCCCGTCTTCCCCCGGCGCTGGGACGGGCCAAGGTTGTATTGCCGATGAGGCCTCTCCGGGGATGCCCGTCCCGCGCCCCATGTCCGACAGACGCCGCAAGGCGCTCGCGCGGGTGAGCGACCAGCGTGTGCGGACGTTCTGGGACACCGAGGTCGGCGGTGTGAAACGGCGCCTCGGCAGCCTCACACGCTTCGACATCCGGCAAGTGGTGCGCCGGGGCATGATCGACGTGCATATCGGCAACCGGCTCCTGACCGAAATCGAATGGCCGGACGACGACAAGACGGCGCTCGAAAATATCGCCGATATCAAGCAGGTGAAAAAGATCGTGGAAAGCGCGGCCACCGTCTTGGAGAGAGCCCATGCCTGACATCCACGACGCCATCGACGAAATCGTGATGTGGCACCGGGACCGCTCTTTCTTCATGGAACAGCGCAAGCGCGGCCATCTGGCTCTGGCGAGCAACCTGCGCACACGGCTGGGATGGTCCCCGGTTCTGCCGGAGAAGGAAAGCTCGCGCATCCGCAAGCAGGCGCTCGAACTCGTGAAGACAGGCCGGGAGAACGCCAGGGCATTGAAGGCGGGCAAGCCGTTCGATTGCGATGAGCCGGACTATCTGCGGTTTCAGGCGTTCATTCTCGCGGCGCTCGCTGGGGATGAGCACGCGGAAACCAACGAGCGCATCGCGGAAAAGAACATGATCCGGCTGGCGGAAAGCCTGCCCGTCTGGGCGGCGTGGGCAAAGTATATTCACGGCTTCGGCGCTCTGGGCCTTGCGATCATCGTGGGCGAGGCTGGCGATTTGTCCGGGTACGCCACGCACAGCAAGCTGTGGAAGCGCATGGGTGTGGCCGTGATGGGGCCGGGCGATGGCGTGGATGACGTGCGGCAAGGCGGCCTCAAGAAAGGTGCTGCGGCTGAAGACTGGATTGCGCACGGCTACAGTCGGCAACGGCGTTCCAGGCTGTTCACCATCGGGGACAGCCTCATCAAGAAACCAAATCCGTACCGTGACCTTTACCTTGAACGCAAGGGTGTTGAGCGCGTGAAGCTGCCGGATGCCAGCAAGATGCACATTCACCGGCGGGCGCAGAGATATATGGAAAAACGCCTTCTGCGTGATCTGTGGAAGGCGTGGCGGCGGGCCAGTGGCGGTATGCCCGAAGGGGCCACGCACCAATTGCCCGCCGCCGATGAACTGGAGGACGCGGCGTGAGCCGCCGGAAGGGCCAAAGCGCGTCTGCCGAAAGGCCAGCTTCGGGATGCCCTTCCGTCAAACGCGGCGTGAGCCGCAGCCGTGGGCCAAACGAACTCTGCCGAAAGGCCATTATGGGTATGCCCACGGCTTCAGATGCGCGCGAGCGCGGGAGCGGGCCTTTCCTAGAATGCCGCGAGGCCAGGCAGGTCTTGCCCGCTCCGACCTATCCCCGAAAGGGGGGCGGTGGGCCAATCATCCGATGCCGAAAGGCCAGGGGTTGACTGCCCATCGCCATTGTTGCCGCGAGAGCGGCGGGAGAGGCCAGACTGCGTTTGCCGAAAGGCCATTGTTGTCATGCCTCTCCCATCCATGCCCGCGAGGGCGGGCGGCGGCCGTCAGTGCTATGCCGGAAGGCCAAAGGACAGGTGCCGCCGCCACTAACTGAGAGGAACCGATGACCACATTGGTTGCCATGCAGAGGGTATCTGAGGCCGACGTGCAGGCGCGCATCCTCGAATGGGTGCGCGACCGGCTGGGCGATCTGCGGCACGCGGAGAAGCGGCACCATGCGCTGTTGGGGCACGCATGGCAGCCGCGCACGGCGCGGGCGAAGTATCACGGGCTGGCGCGCTATACGCCGGCCGATCTCGCCACGCTGGCCCGCGCGGACGGCTTCGGCGAACCCTTTGTGCGCTTCACGCTCGACCTTCCGCCTGCCGACATTCCTGACGAGGTTCGGGCGCGGGTGGCGGAACACCTTGCTGAGGCCGACCGGCTGCTGAGGATAGGGTAATGGGATTCTGGGAATGGCTGCAGGAGTGGTGGCCGCGGTTCGCAATCGGCGTCGCTCTCGGCGTTTGTCTCTATTTGATTTTCGCAAGCTACACGAAAGGCAATGGAAAATGATTGATGGGATTTGGCATTTTCTGAGTGCCCATGGCGACGTTGCTTTAGGCTTTATTGGCGGCTGGATCGGCTGCCGTGCATTCTACTGGCGGAAGCGGGCATACCTTGAAACATTGGCTCACGCACTCATACGCAAACAGGCACGCCTTGACGGGGCCGAAGTCCGCCTGAAGAAGGCGCACAATGAACTGGCGCCGTATGCCTCCAAACCGAAACCTCAAATCCCGATTAACTGAAACTGCGAAAGGAAATCCGATGGCAGAAAATACCGCCGATGCGGCCACGCGCAAGCCTGGGCACAACGGCTATGATTCTGAAGCCCTGAAAGGCTTCTATGCCGAATTCGAAACGCAACAGGCCGAGATTGACAAGATCATGGCCGAAGCGCGCAAGAAGGCCGAACCTTACCGCGAACAGCAAAAGGACATCAAAAACGCCTGCAAGAAGAAAACCGGGCTTTCGAAGGGCACCTTCAGCCACGTCATCAAGGAACGCAAGCTTCGCAAGAAGATCGAGGAAATCGACGAGGATCTGAGGCAGGAAGAGATCGAGGACGCGGACCGCGTTCGCGAAGCGTTGGGCATGTTCGCCGATATGCCTCTGGGCCAAGCGGCCGTCGATAAGGCGCCACCGCCCAAGGGTGCGGCGCCGGGTTCCTTCCGTGACGTGAACGCCAAGCAGGAAGCGAAAGAAGCGGCTGCGGCCAAGGCGGCACAGTGAAAAAGCCGTTATGGCAAATGCGGCTTCGTGTCTGGCTGCTCACAATCGAGGCGTGGTCCGACGCTATCGAGGTTGCACGGCGCATGGATTTGCCGTCCGACCTCATAGAGCGGCTGTTTAAGTCCTTCCCGGCCTATCCTGAGGATTTGATGTAATGACCCTCGCTTGCCCGGAGTGCGGCAGTCAGCGCAACGACGTTAAGGACTCGCGCCATGCAGAGCGGAATGGCTTTGCTGGTCCATACATCCGTCGTCGTCGGCGTTGCCGTAATTGCCATGAGCGGTTCACGACCTATGAGATAGGCGGTGCCCGGTTCGAAGCACTGGAGATGCTATTTCAGACGCTCGCGCCGCTCCGTGACCTGATTGACCAATGGTCCAGCGATATCGAGACGGCAAAAGCCACGCTGACTGATGAGGACGAAACCGTTGAAAATCCTCGCGCTTGATCTGTCCACGAATACAGGCTGGGCCGCCGGCGAAATCGGCGGCCGGCCGCTGCATGGCGTGATCCGGCTGCCGTCCACCAAGAAGGATATCGGCCTGTTTGCGCAGTTTTTCGAAACTGAGGTACGGGTTTTGCTGGCGGTGCAAAAGCCTGACCGCGTGGTGTTCGAATCCCCCATTCTGACGGGCACGACGCGGCTGGCGACCCTGCGCAAGCTCTACGGGCTGGCCTATCACACCGAACTGATTTGCCTGCAACGGGACATTCCGTGCTCGGAAACCCACATGCAGACGGCGCGGTCGACCTTGGGCTTCAAGCAATTGCCGCGCTCGGTGAAGGACAAGGCAGCGCGTCGCAAGCACACCAAATCCGAAATCATGCGCCTGTGCCGGGCGATGGGCTGGGAGCCTGCCGATGATAACGAAGCCGACGCCCTGTGCATCTGGAACGACGCCTGCCTCGCCTTCAAGCCCCGGCAATCCATCCTCGCCCTGTGAGCGGAACTCAATTCGCATCATTCAAGGTGATGCGCTCGCGTTGCTGCGCACGCTGCCTGCGGAGTCCGTGCACTGCGTCGTGACCTCGCCGCCCTATTGGGGCCTGCGCGATTACGGCGTGGCCGGACAGTTGGGGCTGGAGCCGACGCTGGGGGAGCATATCGAGGCCATGGTGGCGGTGTTCCGCGAGGTGCGCCGGGTGCTGCGGGCCGACGGCACCTGCTGGCTGAATTACGGCGACTGTTACGCCACGGCGCCGAACGGGCGCAGCGCCGCCGACACCAAGGCCGCCGGCAATGACGACCGGACCTTCCGGGACAAGCCGTTTTCGACGGTGGGGCCGATTTATGCCCAGGACCGGCCCAGCACGGTGACAAGGGGTTTTAATTCCGGTTCCAAACAGAACGCGCAGCCGCCGTCCGGCCGGATTATGGCAGGCGGAACGCTGAAACCCAAGGATCTGTGCATGATCCCGAACCGGCTGGCGATCGCCCTGCAGGACGACGGCTGGTGGGTGCGCAGCGAAATCGTCTGGCACAAGCCCAATCCGATGCCGGAATCGATTACCGACCGGCCGGCGGTGGCGCATGAGAAGCTCTGGCTGCTGAGCAAGTCGGCGCGGTATTACTATGATGCCGAGGCGGTGCGCACGCCTGCCACGTCCAATGGCAAGTACAAGATGCCGGACGGCTGGGATACGGGGCCGGGAGCGCACGGTTCCTTTCACCGCCAGGGGCGGGAGAAAGGCCGCAAGAGCGACAAGCAGCGCGGCCACGGCCGCCGCCATGCCGGGTTCAACGACCGCTGGGACGCCATGCCCGTCGCCGAACAGCGGGCCAACGGCGCCAATCTGCGCAATGTGTGGACCATTCCGACGCGCGGCTATCGCCAGGCGCATTTCGCCACCTTTCCGCCGGGGCTGGTGGAGCCATGCCTCAAGGCGGGGTGCCCGAAAGGCGGCACGGTTCTGGACCCGTTCGGCGGCGCGGGAACCGTGGGGCTGGTCGCCGACCGGCTGGAACGCTCCGCCATTCTGATCGAACTCAATCCCGAATATTGCGAAATGGCGCGGGCACGGATTGCCGGGGATCAGGGCATGTTCGGTCGGGTCGTAATGGAGCAAGGCTGATGGTGCAAATTCCCAAGGAAACGGTCGACAAGATGCGGGAGATGGCCGCCAAGGGTTACAGTGCCGCAGTCATTGGCGTTGCTGTGGGCCGTACCCGTAATTCGGTTATCGGTATTTGCAGGCGCAACGGAATCGACCTGCCGCTAAAAGCCGGCGGCGCGTCGGCTGAAAAGGACTTGAAACGCGCGTGTGCTGAACTCGGCCTTCCGCTGCCGGCAAAACAGTCCCCGTCGAATCGGGAGAGAAAACCCAAGCCGGCTGCAAAGCACGGCTGGAAGAACCGGCCGGCGCAACGGGAACTGAGCGCGGCCGAACAGCTGGAGCGGCGGGAAAAGGCCAAGCAAAACTTCGAGGCGCATCAAAACAAGGTCAAGGCCGCCAAGAAGAAGGCGGCCAAGGGCGCGCTCCACCTGCCGCTGGTGAGCGTCAAGAAGGCGCCTGTCGTCAAATGGCGCAACCGGGCGAAACACCCCTACAGGCCCAAGCATTACGACGTGCAGGAACTCAAGCCGACGCGGGAAGGCTCGCCCGGTCAATGCCGCTTCCCCATGAATGACAATCTGCCATTTCGCTTTTGCGGCAAGCGGTGCCAGGCCGATTCCCGCTATTGCCCGGCGCACCATGAAATCTCTTACGTCGGCACCGTGAAGCTGGCGGACCTGGTGAAGAAGGCCGCTCGCGGATAGTCGCTTCTGCCGTGACGTTCATGTGCCTGAAAATCAGAAGGCGGCAGACCTTGCGAGTCCACCGCCTTCCGAGTATCTTGCTTTCTGCCCAAAGAAAACGAGGCCGTTATGCCCGACTTTCAGCCCGATTGCAACCCCTCAGTAACTTCAAAAGTGACCATGCGGCGGGTGTGCGAAGTCGTGTGCGCTAACTTTGCCATAACCGACCGGGCATTGCGCGGGCGCCGCAGAACGAAAGATCTCCTCCTCCCGCGTCAGCTCGCCTTCCTGCTCTGCCGTGAGCTGACCGGGCGCACCACTAGCGAAATCGGCCGCTGGTTCAAGCGCCATCACACCACGGTTATTCACGGGGCTGACGCCGCATTAAAGCGGCTGGCCGCGGAAAAGCCTTACCGCATGATCCGGGAAATCTGCCTGAGGGAATTGCAGAATGACCCTCGGCGATAAGTCGGATATCTGGTTGGCTCTGAACATCGGCGATTATTTGCGCGACACCATGGATTTCACGACCGAAGAGCATGGTGCGTATTTGCTGCTGATAATGGCCTACCACATGAACCGGGGCCCGCTCCCCGATGATGACCGCCGCCTGCAAAATATTGCAAAAATTTCTCGCTATAAGTGGTCAAAAATCCGGCAGACCTTGGCGACAAAATTTCGCATCGAAAATGGCATGTGGCATCACAAGCGTTGCGATGCCGAACTGCGAAAAGCCGCCGATTACCGGGAGAAACGTCGGGCACAGACGGAAGCGGCACGAAAGGCCAAGGCCGCGAAAACAAACACTGTTACAGAGACTGATACAAGGTCCACAACCACAACCACAACCACAGATTCCTCACTACGTTCGGAATCATCTCCCTCGCTTCGCTCGGGAGAGTCCGCGCCCGACATGTTCGGTGCTGAGACGCCGCCGGTGGACAAGCCCAAGCCCGCGAAGCGGGGCACCCGTCTGTGTGGCGATTGGAAGCCGCCCGACAAGGATTGGCTGCTCGCGACGCAATCGCTCGGGCAGGCCGAAGCACAGCGTCAGCTTGAGACATTCCGGGATTATTGGGTCGCACAGCCAGGCCAGCGCGGCGTGAAGCTGGATTGGCCGGCGACATGGCGAAATTGGATCAGGCGTGCCTCGGATTTTGTGCGCAGCAATGGGGCGCGTGCGTCGCCTGAAGCAAACACGACGGATGCGGAAAACAGGCGCCGAACAGTGGAACTCATGGAAAAACGACGGTCGAAGCATGGCAACCAGTGACGAGATTTTCAACGAAATCATAGACCCGATGAAGGCGCTGTTCGGCAAGCCCTATGGTTGCCGTACTGAGGAAGAAGTTTATCTGGCGCAAGGCCAATATCTCGAAGCGTTCGAGCCGTTCACGGCAGACCTCCTTCGCAGGGCATGGATCTCGGTTCGCTTCTCATGGACCAAGACGACGTGGCCGCCGATTGCCGTTATCCGCGCAGCAATCAAGGAAAACCAGCCCGCAAGAAGCCAATCATCGCGGCCGCCGGAGCATGACTTGTTCAATCCTGAGGAAGCGGAGAATCTGCGCGGTGTGCCGCTTTCCCGAATCGACGAAATCCTTGATGATGGCCCGGCGCTGTCTTGCCGCGCGTGGCTGCGCAATCTGGCAATATCGGCCGGCGCCGGTGTCGAGGGTGAGGATATATCCAGGCAGGAGACGCCGGAAACGCCATTCAAGCGCCCCATCTCCGGGACCGAACGGCTTGTCGATGCCTTGGATGCCGGTGCTGTCACCAGGATGCATGAAGGCCGCTGCCAGGGCACGTTACCGGACGGGCAATGCTCATTCGCGGCAGAATTTAAAACCCGCTGCGGCAAGAGGCTATGCGGGATTCATGCACGCTCTTGGGCGCTTAGGCAGCCTGACGATTTCAAAATGGTTTCCAAATCCGGGGCCGAAAATGCCGCGTAGGTTACCCCGGATAGGCCGGAAGCGGCCTTTTCCCGCCCCTTGCGCGGTCACGCGCTTGCGGGTATGGTGGCGCTGCTTTCCGCCGTCCATGCATGGCGGATGGCTCCTTCTTTCGGGTCCGGGGTTTGGCTGCCCCGGGCCCATTTCATTTCAATGGTGCGGTGAGGTGCGGCGGCGGGCTTCCCTGGCTTACCGGGTGCCTGTCGGTCGGCCCGGTGCCGGGATGGTGCCTAGCGGCGCTGTGGGGCTGTCCTGGGGGCTGTGGCGTGCTCTGGCGGGTGTGGGTCATACCCGGCGGGTGCCTTGTGCGCTCCTGGGGCTCCTGTGGGGCGTCTTCATGGCACAAAAAAAGCGGGCCCGCAATGGGGCCCGCGTTCGCGTCGTGTTGGGGCGGCGCTAGCGCTTCTCGACTTGCGTCAAAAATTCATCGGCAATGCCGCGGCGCTGCAGCTCCTTCGCATCGTCGCGGGCATAGGCTGGGGCGCTCCGATCGCCACGCAAGGCGGCGGCTACCTCTTGGGCCCGGCGGTCATTGCTCAAAAGGTCGGTAATAAGCTCGTCGTCTTTCATGGTCGTTGCTCCTGTGGTGATGGTGGTCAGGCGTCTTCGATTTCGTCGAGGGCTTCCGCGACCTTTTCTTTGCGGGTCATCGGCGCATCATCGGCCCATTTTCCAAGGCTGCCGTCCGGGCAGACAACACACGTTTCTTCGATGCTGTTGTCCCTCACTTCGACGGGCTCTCCCAACACGGCGGCCACAACCTGAGCCGTTTCGCGGGCACGGTCCCAATCATCCGGCAGGTCTTTGCAGGCCGCGCGCGGCTGGCGAAGGGTACGGATAGTGAATCTGGCGGTCATGGTCCTGGCTCCTTCTGGTTGATCTCCTGCCAGCATAGCAGGCGGGAGGGCCGCCGCAACGGCCCTCGGGTCTGTCATGCCTCCTGCCCTCTCTGCTCGCGTTCCCTCGCTTTCAGGGCGGCAATGGCCTTGGCCTGCTCGCATGGTTCCCAGATGACAACGGCGTTGCCGCACAGGATGACTCCGCCAGTATCATGGATGCGCTCGGCGCTCCTGAGCGCTTCGCGCCAAGGGATCTGCTCGGGCCCGGTCATTGTCCGGCCCCTCCTTCGGCGGCAATCTCGGCGTCAATTGCCTCTAAGGCGTCGTCGCATGCACATGCGGCCTTGAGTAAATGAAGCTCTGCGCATAGCTCGCGCGATTGCCTGACGTGCTCGCGAGCGGCTGTCAGGGCTTGCCGGAACGCAGCCCGCTCTTCTTTGGTCGTGGTCATAGGTCTAGGCTCCTTCGCTGTGGTGAAAGGCGAAAGGGCCCGCGCATGGCGGGCCCCTCCGTGGTCTGATTCAGGCGGCGGCCCGTGCGGGCTCGGGCTCCGCGGTCTGGATCCGCTTCCATTCGTTGGGCTTCAGGGCCAGCACCTTGGAACCGATCGACTCCAGCTCGCATACCCGGTCCCAGCTCGTCTTGGGGTTATTTGCCAGCTCGGTCACGGCTGAGGCCAAGCCCCATTGGCTGTAATCCCCATCACGAATGAAGGATTCCAGCAGGGCGGGCTTTTCCGCGTCGCGGATGGGCAGCACCCTGACCGCTTCGTCGATGGCGGCCACAGGGTGTTCGGCCTCGGGCGTGCTGGCAGCGGCCCGCAGCCGGTCGCCAAGCTGNNGTCGCTTGGCTCAACAGGTCATGTTCGCCGAGTCCCAGCTTGCTGCCTATGTGGGAGCGGCTGTAGTGGAAAACTTCCACCATGCCGAAAACACAACCATTGTCGCAGTAGTCGTCCCAAAAGAAGGCTTCGACCTTCACACTGCCGAGTCCGGTTTCGCTGTTGGACAGGCGGAAGCCGGGAAACACGGTGCGCATGGCGCCGCTGCGGGTCCGTGCCGTGATCTCCTGGGCAAACCGTCCGTCGGGAAATAACACTTTCAGATCCATTCGATCGTGATGCACGTTCGATCCGAGCATTTTGGTCTGTATGCCGCTATCCCGGATAGCTGGCAGGACATCGCGCAGCACGGGCCCGTTGTCGATGATGCGATACCGATTGGACAGAAAGGCGCGGGCGTTCCGGTCCAGCATCCGCACNNGGCTGCTCGTCGCGCAAGCGGTCGTAGTATTTCCGGGGGATATCCAGCCGGCCGGCAAGCTGATTGTGGGCCGTGTCCGTGATGCCCACACGTTCCCGGGCGCCGCTGTTGCCAATGAGGGTAAGCCCAAGCTCCGGCTTCTCATTGGCCGCAGTGATCGGGGCCCGCTCAAGCCTGAGGGCGCGCCGTCCGTCTACGACTAAATCACGCTTGTTGTGCGTCTGGCGGTCGATCTCCTGGGCAAGCTCTGTAAGGCTCATTCCACGTTGCATGGTCTGGCTCCTTCTTGGGTTAGTGGGTTTCCTGACCGTCCGGGGACGGCAGGCGAAGGGGCCCGAATCGCTCCGGGCCCTAACGGCTGCCTATTCTTCGGCGTCTTGGCGCTCTTCCTCCCAATGCATTTCGCCCATGAGCAAAATATTGGCGGTATTCAATCCGTCGCCGTCTGCCACGTGGCAAAGATCGGCGATAACGTCGCCAATCAATGATGCGCGCTCGCTGTCGGCCATGTCGCTGTAAGGCTTGCCGAATTGTCCGCGGCCATAGCTTTCTAGAGTTTCATGCAGTCGGGCCCGGCGCTCTCCGATGGTCGGATGTGTCATTGGCTGCGCTCCGCTATCTGCCGAAAACGGCGTTGACGGCATCAAGCGCCGCTCGATCAACAGATGTTAATTTCCCGGTGGAACGTGCGAGGGCGCGGCTAGATATGCGACGCTCAATGAGTACCGCTTTGCGTCCCGATTGACTCTCGCGGTCAAACACTGCCTGCGCATCATCAAGGCTGTTACCCAGATAGGCGTTATAAGCAACTCCGTCGCCTAACGGCAGTTGCACCAAATATTCGACTCGTTCGGTCATCGTTCCTGGCTCCTTCTTCCTGCGGCTGCGGGATTGCAGCGGATTGCAGGGAAAGGGGCCCGGCGGCTGCTCGGGCCCTGATCGCTGTCAATCCTCGCACTCCTCCGGGTACATCCACGCATCAAGGCGGTTAAGCCACTTCGTGCACCATGCGCAAAAGGCAACGGCTGCAGCGGCCAAAACCGCCACGTACAGAAACAAAAAGGCAATGTAGGCCGTCGTCATGGCTCAACCCTCCCTGCACGGTTCAAAGCGGGGAACATCAAGCCTGCGCTCCGCCGCAACGCCTTGCCGCTGCCGCTCAATCTCCTGAGCAATCCGGCCCGCAAAGCCTTCAGGGCGGGCAAGGACGGCGCTCGCTTCCGTAAGCACACGCTCAAGGCTCCTAATCGTCTCTGTGGTCTGCATGGTCATGGCTCCTTCTTCCAGGGCACAATTGCCCGTCCAAAGAAAGTAACGCCTAGCGTGACCGTCAGCAAGCAGAAACTGCGCTCACAACATAACGTCTGCCGATTTTGAGGGGTATCGATGGGCGCACACAGTGCCATTCACACAAAAACACTGTGTTAATGCAAATTGTACACTTCCCGCTTGCTCAAAAGAAACCCAAGCCAAACTGCCTGATTCCGGGAGTGCGTTGACAAGCCTTTTCGGCCTGTGTTCCCCTCGCGCGCGGCTGTGCCCGATAACCGGTTGCCCCGTCTCTCAATCACTTCCTGAGCCTGCGGGCTTCCTTCCAGTTCCGCCACGCGTTACCCTCCGCCTCATGCCTACACCCTCAGACCGCGTTACAGAAATCGTCGGCAAGGCCACAAAAGCCCCGAGACAAGTACGCATAAGCCGCAAGGTACGCGATGCCTGCCGCTTCATGGTCTATGAGGGATTGAAACGCCGCGATGCCGCTGAACGTGTCGGCCTCACTGATAACGCCTTGTACATCGCTTTTCGAAAGCCTGAAGTTCTCGCACTGCAACAAGAGATGATGGCGGACCTGCGACAGAGCGCGGCAGCCCGGAGCATCGCTCGGGTGGATCGGCTGGCAGATGAGGCCGACTCCGAGCACGTCCGGCTCCAGGCGAATACGTTCCTCCTGGGGATCGAGGGTGTGAGGCCCGCCGAACGGCACGTACATGACCATACACACCGCATTGTGCCCGGCTATGTGCTGGATCCATCGGGGCCGGACCTGCAGCGGCCCGAGCACCTCAGGGACGTGACACCGGGACCGCCCCTCATCGAAGGTGAGGGGCAAGAGGTGCCAGAACAGGCAGAAACCTGCGGTGACGTTCCTCAAGGCAGCAATGGGAACGGCGAAAAAGGCCCCGTGTAGCCTTCGAAATCTGGCCGTATGAGGGGACCGGGGGGAAAAATCGGGCCGTCGCTGCGACCATGCCCGGCCACAGAGCGAGCGGGTTCCTGATTTTAATTTTCAAATTTTTGTGGATGTTTTTTGGA
>JABAOG010001909.1_pt1 | contig 14951 bp, 14 predicted proteins | sample 7062131 | NCBI WGS metagenome assembly JABAOG01 (sample SAMN14538629, study PRJNA623070) | marine sediment metagenome | biome: marine biome [ENVO:00000428]; feature: marine pelagic biome [ENVO:01000023]; material: deep marine sediment [ENVO:00002113] | place: India: Arabian Sea | collected...
GCCCGCGTAGCTCAGGGGATAGAGCAACTGCCTCCTAAGCAGTAGGTCGCAGGTTCGATTCCTGCCGCGGGCGCCGAAAGGGGTACACGATGGCTCCCGCCTATGAACGACTCTCGCCTCTGGACACATCCTTCCTGGCGCTCGAGACCGATGATTTGCACATGCATGTCGCGGCCGTGGGCATTTTCGAAGCCGGGCCCCTGCAGCGCTCAGACGGCAGCGTCGACATCGACCGGATCCGGGCGCTCGTCGAGTCCAAGATGCAGTACGTGCCCCGATACCGGCAGAAGCTCGCCTGGGTCCCCTTCGAGCGGCACCCGGTCTGGGTCGACGACCCCGAGTTCGATCTCACGTTCCACGTTCGCCACTCGAGCCTCCCGCGACCGGGAACCGACGAGCAACTCAAGGAGTTCGTCGGTCGGGTGGCATCACACAATCTCGATCGTGCCAAGCCGCTCTGGGAGCTGTGGATCGTCGAGGGGCTCACCGACGACCGCTTCGCCATCGTGGCCAAGATCCACCACTGCATGATCGACGGCCTCGCCGGCGTCGATCTGATGGCCGTGATGTTCAACGTCATTCCCACCGGAGAGATCGAAGAGATCGCCACCTGGAGACCGCGGCCCATCCCGTCCGGCGCGGAACTGCTGGCCGGCGAAGCGGGCCGCAGGCTGCGTGCCTCGATCGACCTGGTCAAGGATCTCACCGGTCTCGTTCAGGATGCCGAACGTATCGCCGGCAGCGCCGGGCGGCGGCTCCGGGCGGTAACCCATTCGCTCGCGTCGGGCTGGCTCAGCAGCGCGTCGGCGACCCCCCTCAACGGTCGCATGAGCCCCAACCGGCGGATCGACTGGCAAGTCACCGACCTGAACCAGATCAAAGCCGTGAAGAACGCCTTCGGAGGAACCGTGAACGACACGGTGCTCACCGTGGCGGCCGGCGCAATCCGAAGCTTCCTCCAGGAGGCTCGCGACTTCCCCGTCGAGGATCTCGACTACCGCGTGATGGCCCCCGTGAGCGTGCGATCGGCCGACCAGGCCGGACAGCTGGGCAATCAGGTGGCGATGTGGCTCGTGTCTCTGCCGGTTTCGGAGCCGGACCCCGGTGAACGCTTCCGCAAGGTCCAGCAGGAAACGCAGAAGTTGAAGGAAACCGACCAGGCGCTCGGCGCCTCGACGCTCGCCCAACTCAGCACCGGAGCACCCAGCACCTTGGTGGCGCTCGGCGCACGGCTGGCGGCCGGCACCATGCGACCTTTCAACATGACGGTGACGAACGTACCCGGTCCTCAGTTCCCCCTCTACCTGCTGGAGTCCCGACTCCTGGTGCAGGTTCCCCTCGTTCCGCTGTGGGCGCAACACGGCCTGGGACTTGCGCAATTCAGCTACGACGGAGCACTCACCTGGGGCCTCAACGCCGACCGTGACCTCGTTCCGGACCTCCGCCTGTTCGGCGAGGCGATTCAGGCATCACTGGATGAGCTCTCGGCCGCCGTCTGACCGCCGGTGACGCACACGCCCCGATCCTCGACCGGCCGGCTGACCCAGGCGCATCTGCGCGGTGTGCTGGGCGTTGCGTTCATCTCATTCTCGTCCACGCTCGTCAAGCTGGCCGACGCGTCCCCCAACACGGTCACATTCTTCCGGGCGCTGTACGCGCTTCCCGTACTGATCCTCCTGAGACAACCGCGCCGGGCGGCCGATCGCCGGATCCGTCGGGAACGTCTGATCGCAGTCGGTTCGGGGCTGATCCTCTCGGTCGATCTCATGTTGTTCCACGCCGCCATCGATGCGATCGGCGCCGCCCTCGGGATCGTGCTCGCCAATCTGCAAGTGCTGTTCGTGGCATTCGCCGCCTACCTGGTCTACCGGGATCGCCCGAGCCGCGCCGCAGTGGTGGCACTGCCGGCAGTACTCATCGGAGCGGCACTGCTGTCGGGTCTCGGCAGAGCCGACAGCTACGGGAGTGACCCCGTGCTCGGCGTTGCACTCGGAGTCGGATCCGCCGTTGCCTATGCCGCGTTTCTCATGACGTTCAGGAGAGCGAACACCACCTCGTCGCCGCCGGCCGGGCCACTGCTCGACGCCACACTGGGTGCGGCTATCGGCGCCTTCATTCTGGGACTGTTCGATACGTCTTTCGATCTCATCCCGTCGTGGCCGTCCCACGGCTGGCTGGCGCTCATGGCCCTTGCCGTGCAGGTAGCCGGGTGGCTACTGATCGGGGTGACGCTCCCGATGCTTCCGGCGCTGGCCGGGTCGTTCCTCATCCTGCTGCAACCTGTGCTGGGACTGGTGTGGGGAACGACGCTGCTCGAAGAGAACATATCGCTCGTTCAGGGATTGGGAGCCGCCCTGATTCTCGGCGGCATCGCATTGGTGAGCATTCGCGGCTCGGTGCGAGACGGCGCCCCGGAGGAGTCAGACGATGTGGGGCAGATGGTCGGCGATGCGGCCGAAGAAGCGGGACCTCGGTAAAGCCTCGGCGGCACCGAGGCTACGGGCGCGCTGCATGCCGAGATCATCGACGTGGGGACCGTAGGCGATCACCCGAACCCCCGAAAGAGCCAGCACCCGGATCACGTCGTCGACGTCGGTCGCTTCGAGATCGACGAACGCAACCGCCGGTCGCGAACCCTCCATCGCCGTACGCACGAGGTCGAGATTGCGCAGGAGGAAGGCATCGAAGCCGGCCGCCTTCAACTCGGTTTCGATCTTCGAGCGATCCATGAGGTTACGTGTGTAGACGCCTGCGAGAGGCCGCCGGACCCGCTGTGACATCGCTTGCGCCTTCGCCGCACCCCAGGCGAGATGCGCCCGCCACGCTTCGGGAGTGAGCTCCTGTGACGACGCCGGCGCAAGCCCGTACACGTCGCCCGGAAGCGCCCTCGCCGCCACAACGTCCCTGGGAACCGGTGGAACCGCTGCCGCCTCCAGGGCGGCCGTCGGGTATCGAGCTGCCTCCTGGAAGACCTCCAGGGGACTGCGGGGCTGCCCGACGAACGGGAGGTCGAGCAGGACGCCGAGCTCAGATCGGAGCCACTTCTCCCCCTCCGAGATCGCGTCATCGACCTCACCGGACATGGGAAGGCCCGCCGCCGCCAGTCGCTCCTCCATGGTGGGACGGTACACACGGGTGAACTCGTCGTAGAGCTGTTGGGCGACATCGGAGAGGGGCACGGGATGATCGTACCAAGCAGTCGGCAGACGTACTACGTACCTCGTACTTCGACGTCCGGTATCCGGCGTCCGGTATCCGGTGTCCGCAACCCGCGACTCGGAAACACCCCCTCAGCCCGGCTCCGCCGGATCGGTCCCCCCTTGGGGGGAAGGNNTCGTCGAAGACGATCCCATACCGACAACCGACAACCGAGAACCGAGAACTGACAACCGACAACCGACAACGGCGTCAGCCGCTGAACACCTGCACGACCATGTAGCCCAACGGGCCCTTCACGGCAGCGATGCCGACTCTGCGGAACTCGGTGCGAAGGATGTTCTCCCGATGCCCCGGACTGTTCATCAACCCATCATGCACCTGGCTGGGGGTGACCGCCAGAGCGAGGTTCTCTCCGACCAGTCGGTACGGTATGCCGGCGGCCTCGACGCGGTCGCCGACGTCCCCGGTCACCGGCGAGATGTGCGAGAAGTAGCCGTTCGCGTACATCGCTCTCGCATGCCCCACGGCAACGTCCGCCAGCGCCTCCGAGAACGCCAGCGGCTGCTCTCCGTTCTCGATGCGAGCGAGATTCAGCAGTTCGAAGATCTCCCGGGCGGCGTCCGGGGCTTCCTCCAACTCTTCGACGGCAACCGGTTCGAACTCGATCCGATCGTCGTGCTCGAGAATGACCGACCGCTCGCCGAGCACCTCCTCGAGATTGAGCAGGTTGTTGAGGATCTCATCACCCGAGATGGCGGTGAACGCCTGGTGACTGATGAACTCCGGATCGGTCAGCGCCGATGCCACCCTGGACTCCTCGACGGCGTCGTGCAGCGAATCCGGGAGCGGCATGACCTTCAGGAGTGAGAGCACCAACGTCGCCACGAAGAGCGCCCAGCCGAGGGCGAGCACGGCTCCGAACGCTCGATTGCTCATGTTCAGACCCGGCAACCGGGCGACCCGGTGCAGGTAATGGCTCAGGACGGCGGCGCCTGCACCGATGATCAGGAAGATCGCCACCCCGCCCAGCAGCGGCGCCGTCGGGTCTCCAACACCGGTGAGCGCCTCGACGACCGACCCGGCCGGGCCGCTGAGCCGGAACGCCAGGGCGAGGCCGATCAGCATGCCCGCCAGATCCAGTGCCTCCTTGACGAACCCCCGCAACCAGCCTCGCACGAGGAGGCCTGCGAAGTAGAGGCCGAGGAGGAAATCGAGCATCAGCCGGCCAGTTCGATCCTGATCCGCTTGTTCGCCTTGCCCTTGCTCTCCGTCTTGGTCACCACGACCGCTCCGACCTCCGCCGTCGACCGTACGTGGGTGCCGCCGTCCGCCTGTTTGTCCAGCCCTTCGATCTCGATCACCCGGATGGGGTCGATGAAGTCCGGCAGCAGGTTCACCTTGGTTCTGATGAGGTCCGGGTCCGCCAGGGCAACTTCTCGGGGCAGGAAATGGACGTACACGGGCAGGTCGCGGGCGAGTTCCTCGTTGAGAACTCCGGCCACCTCGCGGCCGAAATCCACCGAGATAGCCTCGAGTTCGAAGTCCATCCGGGCAGATCCCGGCTCCATGTTGCCGCCTGTGACCTTGGCGTCGAAGTCACGCCAGATCACGGCAGAGAGGGCATGGAGTGCAGTGTGTGTTCGCATGAGAAGGTGTCGCCGCTCCCAATCGATCACCGCTTCAACGCTCGTACCGATCTGCAGGTTCCCACCCTCGATCACGTGGAGCACCGTCCCGTCGCGCTTGACCGTGTCCAGGACGGCCACTTCCCCATCGCCGCTTCGCAGTGAACCCGTGTCACCCGGCTGCCCACCACCCCGCGGATAGAACACCGTTCGATCGAGCACGACCGCAGTGTCGTGCACCTCGACGACCGTGGCCTCGACCGAGCGCCGGTAGGCATCGACTGCAGCAATCTCCTCTGTCATCGCATCTCCCTCCGGGGCTGGGGCAGCGTACCGCACCGAGGGTCCACCCCGTTCACGCTTCGCGCGCCGGATACGCACGGACGGAGGAAGACGCGGTTCGACCAGCACGGGCCTTCCGTCCGTCAACGCCTGTTGGAAACGCCTAAACTCTCGCAGCACGTCCTGTGTATTCAGGACCTTTGGGAAAAGTAAACGGTGTCGCACGCGATACCGGAGGAGGAACTCGATGCGAAACACGACATTGGGAAAACTCGTCCTGCTGCTGATGGTCTTCGCGCTGGTCGTCGCCGCATGTGGTGGCGATAGCACGGACACGACCGCAGCCGGCGGAGACGGCGGAGACGGTGGAGACGGTGGAGACGGCAGTGGCGCAGAAGCCACCTGCGACGCCGATCCGTTCGGCTGCGTCGAGGTGGGTGAAGGAGATCCGATCACGATTGGGACACTGCTCGTGATCTCGGGTCCGAACGCCAGCCTCGGTCAGGACAGCCAGAACGGCGTGGTCATGGCGGCCGACTACCTCGACGGGACCTTCGATGGGACCAACGGCGAGTTGCTCGGTCACCCGATCGCCTTCAATCATCAGGACGACGGATGTTCCGCCGAAGGCGGACAGGCCGGTGCCCAGGCACTCGCTGCCGACCCGAACACCGTCGGCGTCATCGGGACGAGCTGCTCGAGCGCCGCGCTCGGTGTGGCCGACACGATCCTGAGCGACAAGGGCATCGCCATCATCTCGCCGTCCAACACCGGTCCGGCGCTGACGGCGCCCGATCAGCACCAGCCGTTCTATCTGCGTACCGCGCACAACGACAAACTGCAGGGCGCGGCAGTGGCGAACTTCGCCTACAACGAACTGGGAGCACGCTCCGCGGCCACGATCCACGACGGCAGCCCCTACGCCGACGGCCTCCAGGCCGTGTTCGCCGAGACCTTCGAGGCGCTCGGTGGCACGATCACGATCCAGGAAGCCATCCAGGTGCAGGAGACCGACTTCACGTCGGTGCTGACCTCGATCGCGGCGGACTCGCCGGACGTGCTGTACTTCCCGATCTTCGCCGCCGAAGGTGGCTTGATCACGCAGCAGGCCCGTCAGACCGACGGACTGGCCGACACGACTCTGATCGGCTCGGACGGCATGCTGTCGGCCGACTACGTGGCTGCCGCCGGCGACGCATCGGAAGGTGTCTACCTGTCCGGTCCCGACCTCTCGGCGTTCAGCGGCGACCAGTCGTTCTACGAGGGTGAGTTCAAGACGTCGTACGTCGAGTTGTTCGGTGGAGAGCCGGCGGCGGCCTTCCATGCACACTCGTACGACGCCACGAACATGCTGTTCGACGCCATCGAGGCGGTGGCCATCGATGAGGACGGAACGCTGTACATCCCGCGTACCGCACTGAAGGACGCACTGTTCGCCACTCAGGGCGTACAGGGCATCACCGGCACACTGAACTGCAACGACCTCGGGGACTGCCAGTCCACGGCGACCATCGCCGTGTACCAGGTCTCCGGCGGGACGTACGACACGTCCAGCCCGGTCTACAGCGAAGTCGCAACACTCGACTAGCTCGTGAAGGAGAGGGGGAGGCGTTCGCCTCCCCCTCTCCCCACATGGACTCCTGATGACGGAAACCGCAAGACAAACACAGTCCTCACGACGGTTGAGGTTCGAGCGCATTCCGATGCGCCGCATCATCCTGATCGTCCTCAGCATCTCAATCGTCTACGGCGTGGTCGCCGGAAGCACGGCAACGCTCCGCGCCGAGGTCTTCACCGCTTCCGACTGGCAATCGCTGCTGGTCAACGGCCTCGCTCGCGGGAGCGTCTATGCGCTGATCGCCATCGGGTACACACTGGTGTACGGCATTCTGTTCATGATCAACTTCGCGCACGGTGAAGTGTTCATGGCCGGCACCTACACGGCTTTCTTCGTCGCCGTCGCCTTCGCCGACAGCGGCTTCCTCAACAGCTCGCCGCTCATCTCCATCGCCATCCTGTTGCTCGTGTCGATGGCGGTGTCGACGTTCGTCGCCATCATCCTGGAACGTCTCGCCTACCGGCCCCTACGAGGATCCCCCCGTCTTGTGCCGCTCATCACCGCAATCGGTGCGTCGTTCTTCCTGCAGTACACGTTCCGCGGCTTCTACGGCGCCAACGTCCGGGCGTATCCGAGCATCGAGATACTCAAAGGCAAGTGGACGGTCTTCGGCATCGAGATGCTCAAGACCCAGGCCATCGTGATCGTCGCCGCCGTTCTCCTCTGGGTGCTCCTCTACCTCTTCGTCGCCCGCACCAGAACCGGGCGGTCGATGCGGGCGGTCGGCGAAGACCGCGAGATCGCATCACTCATGGGCATCGACGTGGACCGCACCATCGTCGCCACCTTCGCCATCGGCGGGGCCCTCGCCGGCGCGGCAGGCATCCTCTACGTCTTCTTGTTCAATCAGGTCATCTTCACGATGGGCTTTCTGCCCGGGATCAAGGCGTTTACGGCCGCGGTCCTCGGAGGCATCGGCAGCATCACCGGTGCTGCGCTCGGTGGACTACTACTCGGGATTCTCGAAGCGGTGGGCCCGAACCTCTTCTTGACGGGCGCCGAGGTACCGTCGCCCAATCAGCTCCAACCGGTGATTGCCTTCGGCATTCTCGTTCTAGTGCTCATCTTCTTGCCCGGCGGCTTCCTGGGCGCGGCCGAGGAGAAGCGAGCATGAACATGCGAAGCGCCATCAAGGCCGGGTCCATCGGCGGCACCATCGTCATCTACCTGGCCGCCGTCGGCATGGTCGAACGCTTCCAGGATCGCAATGTGATCACCGGCATCGTCGGTCTCGGCATGATCCTCATTCTCCTCACCTTCGCCGGAACTGCGTTCACGGCAGCCAGAAGAGCGGAGCAGTCTCCTCTTCCGGTCGCGACCACGGTGGGCCTGGTAGCAGGCGTCGTGGTGGCACTGTTCTCGCTGATCATGGAGGGATTGATCAACGCCGGGCTCGACGTTCGCAGCATGTTCGTGAGCATCACTCCCGGCCTGCTCGACACGCTGCACTTCGGACTCAATCCCGTCGTCGGATCGCTCGTCATGGCAATCGTGGGACTGGCGATCGGCGCCGTCTTCGGGTGGCTGCTGACACTGTCCGAGACCGTCCGCTCGTCCATCATCTTCGGAGTGGGCGTCACGCTGCTCGTGAGCCTCGGAGAGCCGATCCTGCGCGTGACGCTGGACGGTCTGGCCATCCCCACCGATTGGCTGTACGAACTGGGCGGGCTCACGATTCCGGGCGCGATCGTCGTGCTGGCGCTGCTCCTGGGAGGCCGGTGGTGGTGGACGAGCCGCAGCGATGGCCGCCTGGAGGCAAAACAGCACATGCCCGAGAAGACTCGGCGCACCTGGGGCAGGGCGAAAGTCGGCATCGGCATTCTCATCGCCGTCGCTCTCCCCTGGCTCGTAGGACCATTCGTCAGCGACGTTTTGGGAACCGTCGGCATGTACGTGCTGCTCGGCCTCGGGCTGAACATCGTGGTCGGCTACGCCGGCCTGCTCGACCTCGGATACGTGGCGTTCTTCGCCGTCGGCGCGTACGCGGCGGCGATCTTCACGTCTCCCGCCTCGTACCTGGTCACCGAAGAGGGACAGACGTTCGCCGAATCGGGCCTCACGAACATCTGGATCGCTCTNNGTCCTCCGCCTGCGCGGCGACTACCTCGCCATCGTGACGCTCGGCTTCGGTGAGATCATCCGGACGCTGGTGCTATCAGACTGGCTGGCCCCATACCTTGGCGGCGCACAAGGCATCACCCGGATTCCCGCGGCGCCCCCGGACTCATTCGACCTGAGGAATCCCCAGCACATCTACTACGTGATCCTCTTCTTCGCGATCATCGCTGCCTACGTTTCCTGGCGACTCGTCGATTCCCGGGTAGGGCGGGCCTGGGCTGCCATGCGCGAAGACGAGGACGTCGCCGAGGCGATGGGTATCAGCGTCGTCCGGTACAAGCTGCTCGCCTTCGCCATGGGTGCCGCAGTCGGCAGCCTCGGCGGCATCTTCTTCGCCGCCAAGATCGGCTCGATCTTCCCCACCAGCTTCGGCCTGATCGTCTCGATCAACGTGCTGGCGGTGATCATCCTGGGTGGCATCGGCTCCATCCCCGGCGTCATCGTTGGCTCGGCCGCGCTGGTCGGGTTGCCGGAACTGCTTCGCGAGTTCGCCGAGTTCCGGATGCTGCTCTACGGTGCGATTCTCGTGGCGATCATGATCTTCCGGCCCGAGGGCCTCGTCCCCAACAAGCGGCGGCAACGTGAGCTGCATGAAGGCGCTGCCGGACCCGGCGCCGAGGAGAAGGTGGTGCCCGCATGAGCCACCTCCTCGAGCTCCACGGCGTCTCGAAACGGTTTGGCGGTGTACAGGCCGTCGACAGCGTCGACTTCTGGGCCGATCCAGGAGAAATCGTCGGCGTGATCGGCCCGAACGGGGCGGGCAAGACGACGCTCTTCAACGTCGTGACCGGCTTCTACAAGGCCGACGCAGGCACCATCACCTTCGATGGGCACAACCTGGTGGGATTGAAGCCGAATCAGATAGCCCGGGTCGGGATCTCGCGTACGTTCCAGGCCGTACGGTTGTTCGGAGCGATGACGGTGCTCGAAAACGCCATGGTGGGCCAGCACACCCGAACCAAAGCCGGGATCTACGGTGCACTGCTGAACACGCCTCACACCGTGGACGAGGAACGCAAGGTTCACTCGTCCGCCATCGACGCCCTCTCCTTCTTTGGGGACCGGTTGACCACGAGGATCAACTCGCTGGCGTCGGAACTGGCGTATGCAGACCGCCGCCGTCTCGAGATCGCCCGGGCGATGGCAACCGAACCACAGCTGCTGCTTCTCGACGAACCTGCAGCCGGCATGAACCCCGCCGAGAAGGAAGGCCTCATCGAACTCATCGGGCGACTCCGCGATGAGAAGGGGTACGCCATCGTGCTCATCGAACACGACATGCCGGTGATCAAGGGGGTGTCCGACCGGGTCGTGGCACTCGACTACGGCAAGAAGATCGCAGACGGCAGCTACGACGAAGTGGCAGCGAACCAGCAGGTGATCGAAGCGTATCTCGGCACCGCCGCGGAGGAGGAGGCATGAGCGAACCGATTCTCAGCCTCCGAGACGTCAGTGCATCGTACGGTCCGGTGCGTGCGCTCGAATCGATCTCTCTCGACGTCAACGAAGGTGAGATCGTCTGCCTGCTCGGCTCCAACGCAGCAGGCAAGTCGACGACGCTGCGCACGATCCTGGGTATGACGCGCGCCCACGCCGGCGAGATCGAGTTCGACGGCGAGCGAATCGAAAACCTCACGACGCCCGAGATCGTCAGCCGGGGGCTGACGATGGTGCCCGAGAACCGGCGCCTGTTCGGAAAGATGACCGTCAAGGAGAACCTCGAGATCGGCGCGAACCTCCGCAACGACAAGGCGGAGATCCAGGAGGATATCGAGCGGGTTTTCGCGCTCTTCCCTCGTTTGAAGGAGCGGATTCGCCAGCGGGCCGGCACCCTCTCGGGAGGCGAGCAACAGATGCTGGCCATCGGTCGAGCGTTGACCGCCCGACCCAAGGTGCTGCTCCTCGACGAGCCGTCGATGGGACTGGCGCCGATCCTGGTGCAGCAGGTATTCGAGACGATCGGCGAGATCAACTCGCAGGGAACGACGATCTTCGTCGTCGAGCAGAACGCCCACATGGCGCTCTCGATCGCCGATCGCGGGTACGTCCTCCAAACCGGGTCTATCGTTCTGTCCGACAGTGCCGCCAATCTCCTGGAGCACCCACAGCTGTCCGACGCCTACCTCGGCGAACTCGAGTAACGCTCGCAGTCCTTCGCCGCCGGCATCATTGATCGCGTGACGGCTCGTCCGGGACGTTATGGGACTGGTGAGAAACATCCCCCTTCGAGACCTGAAGATCGCGAATCCTCTGCAGCCGTCCGAGAAGCTTCTCGGCGGAGGGAGGCTCGTACTCGTGCAACGACGCTTCGGTTGCCTCCTGCCACGACTGATCGAGCACCCTCGTCCTCCACATGTGGGCGAGGATGATCTTGGTCGCCGCCGCCACCGGCACCGCCACCAGTACGCCGAGTAGGCCGGCAAGGGAACCGCCGATCAGCAACGCCAGGATGATCAGCACAGGATGGAGTTTGACCGTCGCACGAAGGATGATGGGGCTGATGAGATGATTGTCGATCTGCTGCACGATCACCATTGCGACGGCAGCCCAGAACGCCATCTTCCAGTCGCCGAGCACCAGGGAGACCGAAACCGCGAGGACCCCGCCGGAGGTCGGCCCGACGAACGGCACCATGTTCAAGAGGCCGGTCAGTGTTCCGATGATCAGCCACAACGGCAAACCGATGATCCAGAGCGCGAAGCTCGTGAGAACGCCCACGATGAACGCCACCAGTAGCTGACCTCGCACGAACCCACCCAACGCCTTTCCTACGAGATTGGTCACGTAGAGGACCTCGTCGCGCAGGTGCTCCGGAATGAGGCTCCGCGCGACTCGCCGGGTCGAAGGTGCGTCCACCAGGAGGTAGAAGGCGAGCACCGGGGCCAGCAGGAAGAGCAACAGCGCTTCGACCAGCGACGCCGCCATGTCGAAGACGCCCGATGCCAGGTCGGTGAGGCGTTGCTGGTTCTCCGTTTCCGAGAACCACTCGCGGATGGTCTCGAAACCGGGCATCTCAATGGTGATGTCGAACCGCTGCGCGAAATCCTCAATGGCCTCGGTCGCCTGATCGATGATGACCGGTACCTCTTCGGCCAGCGCGATCGCCTGACTCCTGATCACGGGGATCACGAGGAACCCGACGGCCGTCAGCACTGCCAGCAAGACCAGGTAGGACAGGCAGGAGCCGATGACCCGGTGGATCCGGTACTTCTGGAGGTGATTGACGAGCGGGTTGAGGATGTAGACGATGGCGACCGCGAACACCACGGGCGACCAGATCACGTGCAGCTGAACGAGCAGCCATCCGGCGAGCGCCAGCACCGCCACACCCCCGAGGCCCGACCAGATCGTGACGCCGACCCTGCGTATGGTTTCGTAGGAGCCGCCGGGCTCTGGCGCGGTCATGCGTCTTCGACCACCAATGATGCATCGGGGTTCACCGTCACCACGTACCCGACCCCCGACGCCGGCGACACCCAGGTGCCGTCCAGACCGGTCCATCCGGCGGGCACCGAGACGTCGGATCCGATCACCGACACCGGGATCCCGGCCGGCACTTCGAAGTCGAACCGTCCATCCACCGTCACCTCTGTCTCTTCTGCAACGGGCGCCAGACGAACCACGCCACTTCCTGCCAATCGTAGAGACGAAATGGCCGCCCCGGAGAGATCGACGGTCATCTCGGCGGCATCGAGGCTGAGGTCCCATACGGGTCGGTCGGACAGGGTGATCCGCCAGCCCCGGGTGACGAACCAGGTTTCGGCGACACGCTCGTCGATCACGACGTCTGCGATGCCGGCCTCGATCCGCTCGAAACTCCTTGCAGGAGGCGTAGACCCTCCCCGCCGTTCGAGGTCGAGCGCATAGAGCGTATCGGTGGCGCTCACCGCCAGCGACACCTGCCCGGTCGTCACCACGGACAGGTCGGCGACCGCTACTCCCTCAACCGGTGGACCGTCGTAGTCGCCGGCAGCGGAAGGAAGCACGGACCATTCTGCGGCGTGGAGAGCGATCGTGGATCCCAGCCAGGTCAGGATCAGCAGCGGGACCACCGCTGCCAACCGGCTCCACCGGCCGCGGTGGAACGGGTAGAGCGCCGCTGCCACCAGCATCACGAAGATCAGGCCGGGCCAGAACGAAATCAGATCGAGAATCAGCGACCGGGCGAACACACCACCCAGGATCGCAACCACGGTGGCGGCAACGCCGAACGCCACCATGATCCAGGCCCAGATCGGCCAGACGCTCGAGAACCGCCTGCCCGGTTCGGTGGTCACGGAGCGTAGCTCGTCCCGAGAATCACCACGATGTCGGCCGGTGGATCGGCGTCGGGGTTCGGTAGCACCTCACCATCGGGGAACCGGGCGGCCAGTGTGTACGCCTCGAGGCTGAAGGTGGGGGTGAACAGGATCTGGGACGCCGAGAGCGTCGGAGCGGAGTTGTCGGGCTCGAGCGTCTCGTAACCGAGTTCGTCTAGTTCTGCGGTGACGCTCGCCGCCAGCCCGGATCGGCCGGTCGAGTTCAGGACGAGAACGACGACGTCCGACGGTTCGCGCTCCGGTGGGACCGTGGTAGTCGTGGTCGGCGGGAGGGTGTCGGGCGGGGGGAAGGTCGTAGTGGTCGGCGGCGCCGTGATGCTCGTGTCGAGGACCGAGGACGTCCCGGGGACGCTCGACACGTCGGTAGCCGTTGCCGTGGTCGGCGTTGCCTGGGAATCCCCGTCTCCCAACCACTCGGGCAACTGGGTGACGAGCAGCCACACCGCGCCGAAGAAGACGATGGCGACGACCAGCAGCCGCACTGCGAAGGAGGTCAGCTCCTTCGTGAAGCGCCCGTATCCGGGTTCTGCATGCCTGCCCATCTAGACATCCTCTCCTTCCGCGAGTGAACGTCGCACCGGTTTGCGCGCCGCCGCCTTCTGAAGCCTGCGCACGGTGAGAGGATCGTACTCGACGGCGGCAGGATCGCCGGTCAGACGCTTGAGCGCCCGGTAGTACTCGGTCGCGCTCATGTCGAGCTGCTCCTTGATGGCGCGTTCTTTCGGCCCGGCGATCAGCCACCAGGAGCGCTCAAAATCGAGAACAGCTTGATCACGCGAGGACAGCGCCACAGCAGGAATGAGGGTATCGAGGAATCCGACCAAACCCACGGATTTGCCGGCGAACCACCCTCCCGGAGCTTTCTCGGCAATGCAATGGCGCGTAGGGAACCGCTGCATTGCCGAGAAACCGGTTTGGGTGTGGAGCCGGGTGTCGGAATCGAACCGACGACCACTTCTTTACAAGAGAAGCGCTCTACCGACTGAGCTAACCCGGCGGTGCGAGGAAGGATAGTGCCGGGAGGCCCGCATCGCGCCACCCGGCTCCGAGCGATCTGGCGTAGCTGCGTTGCCCCCGGAGAGAAGCGAGGTACGCAAGAACGGAGCAGGTCAGGTCAGGGCGCCGCGGACGCGGCCGATCTCGAACATGGCGAGTGCAGCAGCCACAGACACGTTCAAGCTCTCCAGGTCGGATTGCATCGGGATCGAGGCGAGCAGGTCGACTCGTTCCCCCACGAGGTGGCTCAGGCCGGACCCTTCGGCGCCGGCCACGATCGCCACCGGCTCCGTGAGCAACGACAACCCGAACAGACTCTGCGGAGCCCCGGCCGAGAGCCCCACGGTCCACACGCCCAGCTTCTTCAACCTGCCGACGGCATCTGCCACCGACGAGACGATGGCGACTCCGACGTGCTCGAGTGCCCCGGCCGCAGCCTTGAACGCCACCGGACCAAACGGAGCCGACCTGCGGCCACCGGTGATGACGGCCTGAACGCCGGCAGCGTGTGCCGACCGGGCCACGGCCCCGAGGTTATGGGGATCCTCCACATGATCGAGAATGATCAACGACGCCGGGGCGGCCAGACCCACCGCTTCTTCGACGGACAGCGTCGGTAACGGCCGGCAATGGGCGACGAACCCCTGCGGTACCGCCGTCTGAGCATGCTCGCGGATGTCGTCGACGACCTCGACGCGCACTGCGGCCTCGCCGACGACCTCGTTCACATCATCCCGGCGGCGCCGGTCGACCAGCAATCGCTCCACCCGTCCGGCCCGCACGGCCGCCCGGACGGCGTGCAGGCCCTCGACGCTACTCCCGATGCCAGCGTGC
>JABAOG010013953.1_pt1 | contig 14939 bp, 12 predicted proteins | sample 7062131 | NCBI WGS metagenome assembly JABAOG01 (sample SAMN14538629, study PRJNA623070) | marine sediment metagenome | biome: marine biome [ENVO:00000428]; feature: marine pelagic biome [ENVO:01000023]; material: deep marine sediment [ENVO:00002113] | place: India: Arabian Sea | collected...
GGCCTCTCCGTGGAGGGGGCGCTCGACGCTCACGTTGGCGAGATTGCTCGCCGCGGCGAGCCGGCGGAGCTGCTGGGCGTGATCGAGCTCGGAGGTGCCCACGATCCTGAGCCGCCAGCCGCACGTGGACGCGCCCAGCTTGGCCCACGCCGCGATCAGCCGGTCGAGCCCCTTCTTGGGGTGGATGCGCCCGAGCGAGAGCACGGTGCGCACGACGCTTCCGCCGAGGCGCTGGTAGTCGGGCACGTCGATGCCGTTGGGGATCACGGCGATCGGGTTCGGAAGACGCATTGCGCGGATGTCCTGCGCTTCCTGATCGGAGGTGGCGTGCAGGAAGGCGGCGGACCGGGCCGCCTGCTGCTGCAGCGCGAGCCAGAACAGCTGCTTTTGGACCTTCGAGAACGCCAGCGCCGGCTTTCCGAGCATGCCTCGCGGCGAGAGCACGAAGGCCTTGCGCGCCGATCGCGCGACGTGCGCGGGCGCCACGTTCGGCATGAGCCACAGGCCGTGCGTGTGCACGATGTCGGTCTCGGGCGCGCGCTGTCTCAAGTGCGACCCCATGGCGCGCGACGCACGCAGCCGCGACAGCACGGGGAAGCTCGCGAAGCTGGCTTCGAACGTGCGGAAGCGGACGCCGTCCCTCTCGTCCTCCGCCCTCGCGCCCACCGTGAAGAGGCTCACCTCGGCCCCCGCCTGGGCGAGCGAGGCCGACAGCCTCGGCACCGAGTAGGAGGGCCCGGCGCTCCCCTCGGCGATGGACGCCACGATCTCGATGACGCGCAAGGGATCAGCCCGCCGCGTCGATCCGCGTGTCGGCGTCGTAGTCGACCCGCTCCCAGCCCGCCTGAGGCGCATAGACGCGCGGCAAGCGGGCGGCGCTCTCGCGATCCTCGGTCTTGCGCGCCACGACGCACAGGGTCTGCGCCAGCTTGTCCTTGAGGTACTTCGGGCCGAGGCCGTAGACGGCGCGGTAGAGGTTCGACCCGCCGCGCCGCACGTAGGGCGACCAGTACTCCGCTTGGACGACCGCGAAGCCGCAGCACTCCACGAGGTCGCGCAGCCCGTCCATGGTGAAGACGTAGTTGTGGCGGGCATACACGGCGGGCCGGTACGCGGGCATCTTCGGGCGGACGCGGAACGGGTTCTCGAGCTGGGAGCCGTTCGGCGTGGTGATGATCACGAGGCCCCCCGGCTCGAGCCACCGGTTGATGTTGAGCAGCATCGTGTGCGGCGATCGGGTGACGTGCTCGATGATCTCGCAGGCGAGCACGATGTCGGCCTCCGCGTCGACCGAGAACAAGGTGCGCTCGACGTTCGCGGAATAGTTCCGGAACGCGAAGCGGCGGCCGTCCTCGAGCCTCATCTCGTAGTCGCGCGCGGTCACCGGCAGCTCGTCGGACCAGGCGGAGACCTCCTCGGCGCTCACCGTGGCCGCGAGCGTGACGTTCGGCTCGGCGAGCAGCCGCGCCGTCATCGCCCAGGGATGGCCCCCCACCTCGACGACCCGGCCCCCTCCGTGGGCGCGCACGAGCGCGAGCGTGCTCTCGATCCGCTGGTCGTGAAAGCGGTCGTAGGCCTCGTTGGCGAAGACCTCTCCGTTGAGCTGCAGAGCCATTCTAAGCCTCGTCCACGACCATGCGGTGCTTCCCGGCGACGCTGACCTCGATGTGGGCGACGGTCTCGAAGGCCACCCCCTCGAGGCTCGGATCGATCTTGCCGAGCCGCTTTCGCACCGCGTCGAGAGCGCTCGGCCCGAGGGCGCGCTCCGTCTCCAGCCGGATGGTCGGCAGCCCCCCGTCCTTGGGCCGCACGATCTGGTAGGCGCGCACGTGCGACATGTCGCGGACCGCATGCGTGAACGCCTCCGAATGAATCGGCGCGCCGTTGGGCAAGGTGACGACGTCGTTGCAGCGGCCGATCGCGGTCTCGAGCTCGATCGCGACGTCCTGACCCGCGCCGACGCGCACGAGGTCGCCCACGGCGTAGCGGAGCAGCGGCATGGCGCGCGGCGTCAGGCTCGTGACGACGAGCTCCTGGGGTCCCTCCGACGGTGGGCCGAGCAGCTCGAGATGGTGGTTCGCCCAGAAGACGTCGTATCCGCCGGTCAGGCGCTCGTAGGCCATCGGGCCGGTCTCGACGCACCCGTACTCCATGACGACGGGGCATCCGAAGCACTGCTCCATCACCTCGCGGCTGTCGGCCTGGGGCATCCCTTCGGCGGTCGCGATCACGCAGGCGAGCCCCATGGCATGGATCTCGCCCGCCCGCGGCAGGCTCGCGCGGGCGAAGCGGTCGAGCGCGGAGGAGTAGCCGATCACGTAGCGCGCGCGAGAGCGCAGGAGCGCCTCGGCGGCCGCCGCCAGATCCTCGGGCGCGAGCTTGTAGGCGTTCCAGCGCGTGTAGCCGAGCGCCGCGTCCGAGAGGCGGCGCTTGGTCTTGGCGACGAGGCCCTTGAGGCCGGTCCCGAAGAGGTGGCTGTGGCCCCAGATCATGAACAGCCGGTGGTCCGGCCGAATCCCGAGCCGCCCGCGGCCGAGCCAGATGTCGAGCGCCGCCTCGGCCGCCTCCGAGGCGAAGGCGGGGAACCGGAAGGGCTCGGCGGTCGTGCCGCCCGTGGCGCGCCAGACGACGGGCTCGCTGCAAGGCTCGCCCGTCGACAGATCGTGCTTGAAGTCAGCCTTGCGCTGCACGGGCGCGCGGTCGGCGAGCTCGGCCCAGCTGGAGAACGAGGACGGCAGACCCAGGCGCTTCTGCTGCGCGCGCGCCCAAGGCGAGCGCGCGAGACTCTCGCCCCAGGCGGCGTTGAGGCGCTCGAGCTGGAGCCGCGGAACCTCCGCCGCGTCTGCGGCATAAAGCGCAGCATAGCGGCGGAGGCGCTTCTCCAGACCGGCGGCTCGGATGGACGCGGCGACGGTCATGCGAGCAAGGGGCGGATGAGATCGGCGACGCGCGCCTGGTGCGCCGCGCCGGTGAAGTGCTGGGTCACGCGCCGCCAGCCCGCCTCGCCGAGACGCCGCGCGAGGTCGGGGTCGGCGAGCAGGCGCAGCAACGTCTCGCGCAGCTGGCCGAGGTCGATCGGCTGATCGACGAGCAGGCCCGTCTCCCCGTCGACCACGACCTCGGCGCCGCCGTCGTCGCGGCACGCGACGCACGGGCGGGAGAGGTTCATCGCTTCGAGGTAGGCCAGGCCGAAGCCTTCTTGGCGGCTCGGCATCACGAACGCGTAGGCTTTCCGGTAGAGCGCCTCCAGCACGGGCTTCTCCACGTAGCCGGGGAGGAAGATGCTGTCGGCCGCCGTCGTCTCTCTCGCGCGCGCGCGCAGCTCGGCGAGGTCCGAGCCTCCGCCGGCGAGCACGAGCTGCGCTGTCGGCGAGCCTGCGCGAATGGCCGGCCACACTGCGATCAGCTCGCGGTGGCCCTTCTCGCGCTCGCCCGCGTCCATGCGCGCCACGAGCAGCATCATGCGGTCACCGATCGGGCGCGCGGCGCCGTCCGCCGCTCGGAGCTCCAAGAGCTCGTCGCTGGGCGGCGTGGGCGCGCTCGCGGTGACGAACTGCTGGGGCAGGCCGAGCGGACAGGCGGCTCCCTTAAAGCGGCCGAGGCGCGCCTCCATCTTCTCGAGCGTGTAGCGCGAGTTCGCCAGAACCAGATCGGCGGCCGTGAAGGCGCGCATGCTGAGCGGGCGGATGCGCCGCCAGCTTTCCGAGCCGTGCGCGCAGATCACCACGGGCGGCCGCGCGGGGCGCGGGACCGCGAGGAAGGGCAAGGCGATGCGCACGTGGTCGAAGACGGCGAGGTGCGCCCTGGGAAGGGCCGCGAGCACGGCGGCGGCGTAGCCGAGCTTGCTTCCGCCGAACGTGCGGTAGCCGGGCGCGGCGTCGCGCTCGGTGAGCACGAGGGTCTCGAGCGCGAGACCGAGGTCCGCCGCGAGGGATTGCAGCGCCGCGTGGACATTCTGGTTCGCCGCAGCGATTCCGCCCACGGACCGAAAGACGCCCGTCGCGCAGAACAACAGGGAGCGGGGGGCGGACGAGCGAGCGCCCATGCGCGGGCTAAGCCGTCGCCTCGCGCAGCCGCCGCGCCGGCGCGAACCGCTTGCTGAGCGCGATGCTCGGCCTCTCGACCAAGCGATAGACGAGAGCCGAGAACACGATCGTCGCGGCGAGCCCGCACGCGAGGAAGACGGGCTGGAGCCATCCGGGCTCGTCGCTGATGAGCGCCTGCAGCGCCTCGATGACCGCTCCGCCGACGAGCATGTGGAAGAGATAGATGCAGTAGCTGAGCAAGCCGAGCCCGACGAGCGCGGGCGCGCTCGCCAGCCGGTCGAGCGCTTTCACCTGGGTGACGGCGATGACCATGACGATCGCGACCGTCGCGCCGAGGACGTAGGGCGGATCGAACAGAGCGACCGACAGCGCGAGCATCGCGAGATGCGCGACCAGCAGGGCGCGGGCGTGGGGCACGCCGAGCATCGCCAGCGCGAGGAGGATGCCGCCGAGAAACGTCTTCATCTGTGCGAGAACGAAGCCGTCCGCCGCGTGCAGCACGCCGGCGTTGATCAGGAGCACCATCCCCATCAGCACGGCGCACAGCGCGATGACGGCCGTATCTCGATGGACGCGCAGCAGCGCCTCCATTTGGTTGATGACGACGATCGCGCCGGCGAAGAAGACGTAGAACTGGACTTCGATGGCGAGCGTCCAGGTGACGGGCAGGTAGTAGTCGTGCGGCTCGGGGAGCGGGATGAAATAGAAGACGTTCTCCAGGAGCTCGACGGGCCCGTAGTTGCGCGCGTCGAAGTGGCCGAGCGGCGCCCACGAGAGCAGCAGGGGCACGAAAGCGAGATAGAGCAGGAAGGCCGTCCAGTATGTGGGATCCAGCCGCACGCTGCGCCGCAGGAAGTAGAGGCCCACGGCGCCCGGCCCGCTCATGTCGCGGTTTTCATACAGTGTGTAGGCGACGACGAATCCCGAGATGACGAAGAACACCTGAACGCCGTATGAGCCGGCGTAGGCCGCGAGATCGAAGACGCCCGGCAGAGTGTCTTGCAGCGCGCGGCCGCCGTTTTGGAAATAGGTGTGGAAGATCGCCACGCCGAGCGCCGCGAAGCCGCGCAAGGCGTCGATGCTGCCGACCCTGGCTCGCTCGCCGCGCGCCACGTCAGGCCTCCGCCAGGCGGGCCAGGGCGCTGGCGGCGCGCGTCGCGGCGGCCGCGCCGGAGGCGAAGACGTAGAGGGGACGGGTGCAGAGCATGCCTTCAGCCGCGAGCTTCCGAAGGAGGATCCCGACCCTGAGGGCGCTCGTCCGCGGCTGGCTGCGCGGAAGCTTCCTGGCGTCGCGCCGCGATCTTGGGGAGCTCTTGGGACGCGCGCCGATCCTCGTCGTGGCGCCGCATCCCGACGACGAGACGATCGGCTGCGGCGGCGTGATCATGCTGCGGCGGCGCAGCGAGGCGGATGTCCACATCGCTTTTCTCACCGACGGCGCGGAATCGCACGGCGGGCACGGCCATACGCCCGACGGCCTGCGCGCGCTGCGGCGCGCGGAGGCTGGCGAGGCCGCACGCGTGCTCGGCGTTCCGCACGATTGCCTCCACTTCCTCGACCATCCCGACGGACGCGTCGCCGAGCAGCGCGAGCGGATCACGGCGGATCTCGTAGACGTGCTGCGGCGATGCGAGCCGGCGGCCGTCTTCATCCCGCATGCGGACGAGCGGCCTGTCGATCACAAAGCGGCGCGCCTGTGCGCGCTCGACGCGATCTCGCGCTGGGGCCGGCGCGTGCAGGTGTTCGAGTACGGCGTGTGGTGCTGGGTGCATTGGCCTTGGGTGAGGTTGCTGCCCGGCCCGGGCGGCTGGGCGCGCGCGATCTTGCGGCGCACGCTCGCGACCGGCTTCGGAGTCCTCGGCCTGAGGGCGTTCAACGTCCGAGTCGACATCTCCGATGTCACCGGCCGCAAACGCCAAGCTTTGATGGCGCACGCCTCCCAGTGGGAGTCGCTGACGCGGGTCGCCGAGGGCGCGTTCCTCGAGCGCATGCTCGAGGACTTCGAGGCCTTCCGCGCCTATCACGTCGACCCGAACGGCGATCCCCTGCGGTCGCCGTCAACGTCCGCGGCGGCCCGAGCCGAGCCGCCAGCACCCCCGCCACAGCCCGGCGAGCAGATGCCGCACTGCTGACGCGCCCCGCCGCCGCGAGGCGGCGTCCCCGAAGCCGGCCCCGCGCAGCCAGCACCAGGCGCCGCGCAGCAACGCATGCATCGCGCGCCACGCGATAAGCAGGTCTCCGCGCGCGAGATGCTTGCCGAAGAACATTCCCTGCCCGAGGGCGTAGCGGTCCTGGACCGGCGCCATCTCGGCCGCAGTGCGGACGTTCTCGTGGGTCACGCGCGCCTCTGGCGCATAGATGATCGGCACGCCCAGACGCAGCGCGCGGTGGCCCCAGTCGTTGTCCTCCGCGACCGAGAGACGCTCGTCGAACGGCCCGACGCGGGCGGCGATCGCGCGTGCGGCGGAGAAGTTTCCGGTCAGCAGCGGGTCGCCGTCGTGCGGCCCTCGATAGATGCGCTCGCGCTTCCCGGTGTTCGTGGAGGGGGCCAGCGCGCCGGCGGGCGCCTCGACACGGCCGGTGATCACCGCGTTCGGCTCCGCGCGCAGGCGGCGCAGGTGCGCCTCGAGCCAGTCCGGCGCGGGGATGCAATCATCGTCGAGTGACGCGAAATAGGTCGTCTCGAGTCTCTGCATGGCGCGATTGCGAGCCCCCGCCGGCCCGCACGGCTCGTCGCGAAGGTGCTCGACGGCGACGCCCTTGTCGGCGAGCGGCGCCAGCCAGCGGCCGGTGCGCGCGTCCTCGCCCTGGTCGAGCACGATCACCTTCGCTGGCAGGATCGAGCCTTCGCCGAGCGCGGTCAGGACGGCCTCGAGGACGGGCCGGCCGAGCGTGGGAATGATCACCGAGATCGAGCTGTCGACGGGTTGGGCGGGCCGACGGGGCTCGGGAGCGCGGGGCTTCAAGGCGGCGCTCATCAGGCCACGTCGAGGCTGTCGCTTCTCGGAGGAGGCAGCACGTTGGCGACGCAGGCGAGCAGCGTCTCCTTCTCGACCTCCCAGTTGTAGCGCATCTGACCGAGGCGGAAGGACTCCTGGCGCGCTCGGGCTAGGGTGTCGGGGTCCTCGAGCAGGGAGTCGAGCGCGCGCGCGAGGTCGTCGGGGTCCTCGGCGCAGTACAGGCGGACGGCCTCGCCGAGCGCGGGCGCCATGCGCACATGCGAGGGGATGTCGGACGCGACGATCGGCATGCCGGCGAGCAGATAGCTGAACATTTTGTTCGTCAGCGAGCTGCGCCGGTTTCGAGTGTGGCCCGGCTCGCCGCACAAGCCGACGTCGTAGGCGCTGGCGAGGCGCTCGAGCTCGGACGGCGCGGCCAGCGCGAGGATGTGCAGCCGGTCGGACACGCCCTCCGCTGCGGCGATCGCGCCGAGCTGCTCGAGGAAGCTCGCCGAGGCGTTGCCGCGCAGGTAGAGGTGAGGGCGCGACCGGGAGCGCGCGATGGCGCGCAAGGCGCACTCGAGGCCGCGGGTCGGTCCGATGGTCTGGGAGAACCAGTACAGCGACGGCCCCGGCTGGGCGCCGCCGGCCCGCGTTGGGCCCTTGGGGGCGTGCGAGCGGGGGAAGACGTTGAGGACGACGGTCGGGCGCGGGATGCCGTAATGCTCCGCGTACGCGTCGGCTGCGTGGGCGGCGCCCGCCGTGACGTAGGCGCAGCCCGGCAGATAGCGGCCCTCGATCGCGGAAACCACGATCCTGTGGCGCTCGTACTCCGGCGCGTCGGGCGCGTCGCCGAGGTGGAAGTCCTCGGCGTCGAAGGCGTAAAGGGCGCCGTGCTTTCGCGCCGCCGTCGCGGCGGCCGGCAGCGCGGCGGGGTAGTGGGCGATGTAGAGATCCGCCGGCTCCTTCGCGGCCGCCCTGATCAGGTCGGGGGTCACTGGATGCCAGGCGGCTTCGACGGCCCGCGGGTGGCGCGAGCCGAGCGCCACCGCCAGCCGTCCCAGGCGCTGAGAGACGATTTGGCTCACGCGATAGCGAGCCGGTGCGTGAGGGCCGAAGGGGACCGTGCGCGCCACGTCCCACGCCCGGCCGGCGAACTCGCGGTCGGCGTCGCGCGCCCACAGCGAGTAGTCCGCCGCAATGACGCGGACCTTGTAGCCTGCGCCAGCGAGCGCATCGGCCTCCTTCACCAGGCGAGGGTTCATCGAAAGGTGAGCGAAGGTGAGAATGCAAATGCGAGGGGCGGCTCTTGCGACGCCGGCGCTCATCGACGGCGCCTCGTTCCAGCCTGCGCGATCATCTCGCCGTACACGGACAGGTAGGCGTCAACCAGCGTCGTCTCGGAGTAGAGCTCGACGACACGCGATCGGCAGGCGGCTCTGCTGATCGTCTCGATCTTCTCGATGGCGGCGGCCATCTCGGCGAGGTCGTCGACGACGAAACCTGTGACGCCGTCCTCGATGACCTCGGGCACGGACCCGCGCGCCAACCCGATCACCGGGGTCCCGCAGGCCATCGCCTCGATCATGACGATTCCGAAGGGCTCGTCCCACAGGATGGGCATGAGCAAGGCGCGCGCCCGGCCCAGGAGCTCATTCTTCCCCGCGTCGTCGAGGGGGCCGACGTAGCGCACGCGCTCGCCGCAGATGTGCGGGGCGATGTGCTGGTCGAACCAGCGCTGGTGCTCGGGCGGCACGTTGCCGGCGATGACGAGCGGCACGCCGGCCCGTCGCGCCGCCTCGATCGCGAGGTGCGGCCCCTTGATCGCCGCGACGCGGCCGAGAAACACGAACGGCGCGTCGGCGCCCGGATCCGCCTTGAACTGATACGTGTCGAGGGAGACCCCGTTGGAGATGACGCGCCAGCGCTTGCCGCGGCCCACCCCGTCCATCATGCGCTCGCTCACGACGGAATACCAAAGCGATCCGCGCGAGAGCAGGGCGCCCATGCGCACCGAGTTTCGGTTGATGGCCCGCTGGTAGGTCATCAGCTTGGGGATCGGCAGGGGCAGCAGCGGCGCCAGGTAGGCCATGCGCGAGAAGCTGTGCACGACGTCGAACCGCTCCGCGAGGACATGGCGCGCCAGCGCCGCCGTGTTGCGCGCCGTATCCATTGGATTTCGGCTCGCCTTGCCCGGCCAGGGCACCAGCCGGCCCGAGGTGGACGACTCGGGATGGGCGAACACGGTGACGTCGTGTCCGCGGGCGGCGAGGCCTCTTGCGAGGAAATCGACGATGCGCTCGATGCCCCCATAAAGCTTGGGAGGCACGGGCAGCTCCGGGTCGGCGGTCAGGGCGATGCGCAGCATGGGCGCGGTCAGCGAGGGCGGAGAGCGCGGTCCATCCGAGTCCGGCCCGCCGGCTCCTCCCCGGCGCCGGTCAGGAGCCAGGGCATCAGGATGCGTCCGCCGACGGCCGTCACCACTGCCGCGATGATCGTGAGCTGCACCGCGCCGGGGAACAGCTTCACGAAGCTGCCGTCGTAGGCCATCATGTACTGCATATAGAGCACGATGATCAGGCCGAAGAACACTTCCCGGCTCGGCGAGATCTTTGCGAGCAGCGCCGCGAACGCGCCCATGACCGCGCCCCAGCCGAAGCCGAGCGCGACGACGCCCGTGACGCCGAAGTCGACGTAGAACTCCGAGAGGTAGCCCAGGCCGATCGACGCGCCGGACTCGTCGCCCGCGGCTTCGATGCCCGCGTATTGGCGCACGAGCCAGCTGTCGCCGCCGAGGTTGCGCTTGTCAGGGAACAAGAAGCGCGGCTTCAGGTTCGAGATGGCCAGGCCGGCCAGCGCGCCGTTCTCGTGCGGAAGGCTGTGGGGCACCCGCTGGAGCACGTAGGAGAAGTAGAGCGAGCTCGACGACAGCCGCCCCGCGAGCGCCTCCGCGCCGTCGTCGGCGTCGAGGTCCTTCACCGAGTCGTCGGCCACGGAGAAGAAGAGCTGCATCTTCTCGATCGGCGAGCCCGCCACGTCGCTCGACCAGATCTGGGCGCGCCAGGCGGATTTCACGCTGCCTGTCCACGCGAAGCCGAGCGCCACCACGACGGCCGCCGCGACGCCGGCGAACATGAGCGCCTGTCGGTTGATGCGCGCCTGCCGCGCCTCCTTGATCCACGGCCGCCATTGACCCGCCGCGACGACGATGATGGCGAAGAAGATCTCCTTGAAGCCGCTGAAGCCCGTGAGCAGCTCGGGCAGGATCACCCATGCGCTCGCGATCACCACGTAACCGAGGTAGCGCCTCCTGTCGAAGGCGATCAGAAGCAGCATGAGATAGGGGACGAAGCGCAGGTTCAGCAGTGTAAAGATGATCTGCGCTCCCCCGCCCCAGATCGCGAACGGCGAGACGTCGACGGCGTAGTTGACCGCGAACGCCGCCAAAGTGAGCATGAACAGACGGCGGACGTTGTAGTCCGGCGAGGGGGCCTGCGTCTTGGCGAGGACGGGCCTCGCGAACACCTCGAGGGCGGCGCGCCAGCCGAGCGCGATCGCGCCGAGCCCGAGCAGAGAGAGCAGCACCGCCTCCGAGAGCATGCTCGTGTCGCCGCCCCCCGGGAACTCCCCGACGTTGAGGAGGTAGAAGTAGCCCGCTGTGGCGCTGACCCACTGAAAGCTGAGGCAGAAGGGCACGATCGGGACCATGTCCGAGCGCCAGGTCGCCCCGGCCGCTGCGAACACGGTGAGCACGGCGATCGCCATCGTGCTGTCGAGCAGCGCCATGGCCATGGCGACCACCGCGCCGAGCAGGCCCGCCATGGCGAACGTGGACTGCAGCGGGTAGCGCGGGTATTGCGGCGGCGGAGGCTGCAGCGCGCGCTCGAGCAGATGAGCCGCCCGCCTCATGGCGCGTCCGCCGCGGACGGCCGCGCCCCCGTCGCGCTCGCGAGCCGCTTCCGCCGATCGGACGGCAGTCCCGAGACGATCTCCATCAGTCGCGTCGCGCCATGCTCGAAGCTGCCTTCGCGCGAGCGCGCGTCGCGCGGGGCCGGGGGCAGCTTCGGCGCGCGGCGGATCGCGGTCGCCAGCAGCCCGGCGAGCGCCTCGGGCGCGGGCCGATCGAGGATCCAGCCGGTCACTCCGGGCTCGATCAAGTCGGGCGAGCATCCCGCGTCGTCGGAGACGATCGCCGGCAGGCCGCAGGCGAACGCCTCGTTGACCACGAGCCCCCAGGTCTCGTCGCCGTCGGAAGGGAGCACGAGGCAGTCGCCCGCCGCATAGGCGGCGGGCAGCTCGCGCTGGTTGACGAACCCGAGCAGGCGCGCCGGCAGGCTCTCCGCGCGGACGCGGGCCTCGATCTCGCCGCGCATCGGGCCGTCGCCGACGATCCACAGCCGCGTGCGCGCGAACGCGTCGGGATCGTCCGCCCGCAAGCGCGCCAACGCGTCGAGCAGCAGGAGCGGGCGCTTCTTGGGAATGAGCTTCGCGACGAACAGGAACACGAAGTCCGCCTCGCCGGCGCCGTGCGCGGCGCGCAGGGCCCGCGCGCGACCGTCCGCGCGGCTGGCTCGCGCCTCGGTGCGGAAGCGGGTCGCGTCGATCATGTGCGCGAGCCGGTGGATGCGCGCGTCACCCACGCCGAAGTGACGCAGGTAGGCGTCGGTGCGCTTGCCCGGCGAGAGATAGTGGGCGGCGCGGGGCAGGATCGCGGAATAGAGCGGCCGCTTCGCCAGCTTCTTCATCGTCGAGATCGATGTGCGCAGCTGGGAGTCCAGGCGCACGAGCAAGGGCGTGCCCGAGCGCAGCGCCGCCCACCCGGCCTGCAGAAAGCACTTCTTGTTCCAGCCGAACATCATGAGGGCGTCGAAGCCCCCTCGCGCGACGATCGTGGCGATCTCGGGCGTGTCGCAGCCGTCGAACCGGTCGAGGCCGGGTCTCGCCGACACGTTCGCGAGCCAGCGCCAGTCGTAGCCTTCCAAGAGCGGCACGTCCCATTCGAAGCGGACCCCGAAGCCCGCGCTGGCCTGGCCGTCCGCCGATTGCCGATGCGCATAGTAAGCCGTGAAGTCGCATCGCTGCGCAACGTGCCGGAACCACGGGCTGTAGTACTGGATCGGATGGGTCAGCACGGCGCCGATCCGCAAAGTCACGCGACCGCCCTCCACGGCGTCACGTCGATGTCGAAGCGCGACGCGAGCAGCTCGACATCGGCGGCGAAGATCTCCTGCAGGCGCGCACGCTCGCGCGCCTCGAGCTTGGGGTAGCCGGGCTTGAAGAACACCGCCTCGGAGATCTCGCGCAGCCGCAGCGCGCGCTTGAGCGCCTCCGAGCTCTGCACGCCGATGCGCTGCTTGAGCCAGCGGTAGGGGCCCTGCGCGATCCCCGCGTAGAGCGAGGGAAAGACCCTCCCCGCGAGCCCGCCCCTGGGCTGGACGCCGCGCCGGCCGTCGCTCGCCGACCGCCGGCTCGCGGCCTCGGAAAAGTCGAACGGCTCGACCTCCAGGAACCGGCACAGCTGCGCGAGCGCGTCGTCGCGCGACCGGGTCAGGCGCTCGTGCGTCAGCACGAGCATCTGCTGGTCGAGAAAGCGCTCGCGCCAGCGCAACAGATGCTTGCCGTAGAGCGCGGGCTCGCGCAGCAGGTCGGGAAAGCGCTCGAGCGCGGCGAACAGATCGGGGCGGGGGCGTACGGGGGCGCCCTGGTGGAAGTTCTGCCGCACCAGGTGCCAGTAGTGCGACTGCACCTGATCGACCGGGTTGCGCAGCACGGCGAGGATCTTGGCGTCGGGCACGAGGCGCGCGGCCGCTGCGGGCGCGCGCGGCGAGGCGAGGTAGCGCACGGAGAAGTCGCACCGGATCCGCCGCGCGCCGGCGTCCCGGAAATGCGCCGCGAACTCCCAGATGCGCGCGTCGAGATCCTCGTAGTGGAGCGCGTTGAGCTCCTTCTGGGGAGGCATGAAGATGTCGGGGTGCGCCGCGAGCACGCCCGCGAGCCACGTCGTGCCGGATTTCGCCGCCCCGATCCCCAGGAGATTGGGCAGCAGCCGACTCGGAACCGCGCCCGGAGCGGCCGCGTCCTCGATCGCCAAGGCGGCGCGGGCCCCGCTAATGACGCGCCGCTCCCTCGACATCGAAGACCGCCGCCCAGCGCGCCGCGTAGTCAGACACCGCGAAGCGCCGCTCCAGGGACGCCCTCGCGGCTCGCCCCTCGCGCGCGCTCCGCTCGGGATCGCCCAGGTACGAGCGGAGGGCCCCCTCGAGCGCATCGACGGTCGGCTCGGGACAGACGTAGCCGTCCACGCCGTGCTCGATCATCTCGGGCAGCCCGCCGCTCGGAAAGACGATGGTCGGTATCCCGCTCTGCTTGGCCTCCATGACGACGTTGCCGAGCGGCTCTTCGCTGATCGTCGGCGCGACGCTCACGAGACACGTCGCCATGAGCGCCGGCACGTCCTCGACGAAGCCCAGGAAGCGGACGCGATCGGCGAGCGCCTCGTCGGCCATGGTACGTGCACGGAGATCGCGCGCCCAGTCGTCGCCCGGCCAGTCCGTGATGGGGCCGGCGAGCAGGAGCCGCGCGTCGGGAAACTCGTCCGCCAGGCGGCGAAAGGCCTCGATCAGCAGGTGCGCGCCCTTGTTCTCGATGAGCTGGCCGGCGAAGACGATGGCGCGCCCGCCCCCGTGGGCTCCGCGGGCGAGCCCGGCGGGGTCCGGCAGCCGCGTTGGGGGAGCGTTGTAGATCAACGATGTCCGATCCGCGCTCACCCCCGCCGCGACGACCTCGCGCTCGATGAAGCGGCTTATGGCGACGAAGCGATGCGCCCGCGCGACCAGGAAGCGCCATGTGAGCCGCCAGGCGAGGTTGTGGCGGATCGGCTTGTCGCCGCATCGGTAGACCAGCGGCGTGCGCGTGAGCGCGAGGGCGGGCAGGAAGTTGAGGACGGCGAACTGGCTGAACGCGTGCAGGTGGGTCGGCTTGAAGGCCCGGCTGACCGCCCAGAGCTTGGCGCTCGCCCGGCCGATCGCCCAGAGCGCGGCCGCGGAAGAGCGAACGCTGCCCTGCGGGCGCAGAAGGTTGGGGTAGACGTCGTAGTCCAGACCGTGAGCGGCGATGAAGTCCCGGATCTCGCAGGCCCAGGGCGCGTCCGGCGCGAGCAGCAGCACGTTGGCGCCGCGATCCCTCAGCCGACAGAGCACCTCGATGTTCGACCGCTCGGCTCCGAACTTGGTGATGGACGCGAAGAGGGCCAGGATCCGCGCATGCGACGCGTCTCTCGCGGCGGTCGCCGCGCGCGCCTCGGCGCTCGGAGCAGCCTTGCAGGCCGCCGCGTTGTCCCCGCTCGTCCGGCGGGGGATCAGCACGTCTCGAAGACCTTCGACCAGCGCTCGGCGAACTCCCCGACCGCCAGCCGGTCGAGCGACGCCTTGGCGGCCCGGCCCTCGCGGGCGCTGCGCTCGGGCTCGCTCAGATAGGCGCGCAGGGCGGCCTCCAGGGCGTCCACGGATTTCTCCTTGCAGAGATAGCCGTCGACCCCGTGCTCGATCACCTCGGGCAGGCCGCCGCTGCGGAACACGATCGAGGGCACGCCGCAGCTCTTGGCCTCGAGCACGACGTTCGCGAGCGGCTCCTCGGTCAGCGTCGGCGTGACGCAGACTTTGCATCGCGCCATGAGCGACGGCACGTCCTCGATGAAGCCCAGAAAGCGGACGGCGCCCGCGAGGCTCTCGTCGCCGAGCGTGCGCCGGCGCAGCTCGCGCGCCCAGTCGTCCCCCTTCCAGTCCGAGATCCGTCCCACCACGAGCAGGCGCGCATGGGGGTGATCGCGTCTGACGCGCGCGAACGCGTCGACGAGCAGGTGCGGCCCCTTGTTCTCGATGAGCTGGCCGACATAGAGAATGTTGAAGGCGTCCTCGATGTCGTCGGGCGCGTCGCCGCAATCCTGCGCCGGGCG
>JABAOG010004762.1_pt1 | contig 14935 bp, 15 predicted proteins | sample 7062131 | NCBI WGS metagenome assembly JABAOG01 (sample SAMN14538629, study PRJNA623070) | marine sediment metagenome | biome: marine biome [ENVO:00000428]; feature: marine pelagic biome [ENVO:01000023]; material: deep marine sediment [ENVO:00002113] | place: India: Arabian Sea | collected...
CAGCTACTCCCCGTACGACAACGTCGCGCGGCGCGACTACCCGGCCATGTTCGTCGCGACGGGACTGTGGGACAGCCAGGTGCAGTATTACGAGCCGGCGAAGTGGGTCGCGAGACTCCGCGCGCTCAAGACGGACGACAACAGGCTGCTGCTCCACATCAACATGGATGCGGGACACGGCGGGCAGTCGGGCCGCTTCCGGGCGAACCGCGAGACGGCCATGCAGTATGCATTCCTCCTGGACGAGCTCGGCATGACCGGCGTGGAATAAATGGGTTCGAGCCGAAATCAATCGATTTCCGCTCGAGCCCATTCATTCGTCGTGGCCATGGTCCTTGCCGTGATCGTGGCCGTGATCGTGATGTTCGGCGTGTGGGACCGGCGAATCCAACATGTGCATGTACTTCGACCGCTTCTTCGGCTTCGGCTCTTCCGAATTTCGCCAGCCCCCGCCCTTCAGGTGAAACTTCGGCGCCGAGAGCAGCTTCTTGAGCGCGGCCTCGCCGCACTTCGGACAGTCGGTCAGGGACGCGGCGCCGAGCTTCTGCAGCTCGTCGAACTGATGGCCGCAGGCGGCGCATCGATAGGCGAAGATCGGCATGTCAGGTGGCCTCCTTCAGCCGCAGCATCTGCTCACGCGTGGTCCTGACCGGACGCCCTGCCGCGCGCTCGTAGTCCGAGGCGACGTCCAAGTCCCCGTCGGCCATGCACTCGAAGCAACCGGCGAGCATTCGCACGACCTCGACGCCGCGCGCTGCGTATTCGGGCCTAGCCATGAACTTGTCGATGCACTGCTGCGCCGTGATCGGCTCGTAGCGCACATCCAGGCCGAAAACCTCGTTCGCCAGCGCGACGATTTCGGCCTGGGTCAGGTTCTCGCCGGTCAGGTTGACGATCTCGCCGTTGCAGTCGTCGCGAATCGCGAGCCTGGCCAGCGCGAAGCCGAGTTCGGAGATGGAGATATAGCCGCAACGACCGTCGCCACCGTTCGTCCGGTACGCGCCGGCGCCGTCCGCGGCGCGGATTGAGCGCAGGTCCAGGTCCAGGTACAGGCCGTTGCGCGCGATGATCCAGTCCAACCCCGAATCCCGGACCAGCGCCTCCGTATCGCGGTTCACGCGCTGGACCGGATAGAACAGCGCATCCTCGGCGACGTCGTCGCCGACGATACTGGTGAAAACGAGCTTGCGAACACCGGCGCGTCGCGCCGCCTGGACGACGTTGCCATGCATCGCCACGCGGTCCGTACCGACCTCGACCGGCGCCGATATCATGACGACCGTGTCGATGCCGGCGAGCGCCGCGGTCATGTCATCGAGTGACCGGTAGTCCGCGCGGCGCTTCTCGATCGCGTCGATGCCGATCCGCGCCGGGTCGCGCGCGATCCCGACCACGCACTCCGCGCCGACCGCCGCGTGCAGCTCGGCCAGTATCGCGTGTCCCAGTCGCCCGGATGCCGCGGTGACGCCGATCTTCATCTGATTACAACCCTTTCCACCGGAATCGAGCCGCGCATCTTAGCATCGGCCGGCGGCCTCACGCGGTATCATCGCGACGATGACCGCCTTGCGCTACATCGAACCGCTCTTTCGACCGCCCTCCGAGGCGCGCTCGCTGATCCTGCAGGTCACGAACGGCTGCTCCTGGAACCGCTGCACCTTCTGCGAGATGTACACGCAACCGCAGAAGAAGTTCCGGCCCAAGCCCCAGGAAGACATCGAGCACGAACTCGCCGCGGTCGCGTCCGCGGGCACGCCGGTCAGACGCATCTTCCTGGCCGACGGCGACGCGATGACGCTCTCGGTGCGGCGACTCCGGCTGATCATGGAGAGCATCCATCGCCACCTGCCGGGGGTGCAGCGGGTCTCGTCTTACTGCCTCCCGCGCAACGTCCGCCGCAAGTCCGCGGCCGAACTCGCCGAGCTGCGCGACATGGGACTATCGCTGTACTACGTTGGCTGCGAGTCCGGCGACGACCTCGTGCTCGAGCGGGTCAGCAAGGGCGAAACCTACGCCTCATCGCTGGCCGCGCTGCGGAAGATCAAGGACGCGGGCGCCAGGAGTTCGGTGATGATTCTCAACGGGCTGGGCGGCCGGCGCTACAGCGAGCAACACGCCCGCAATTCGGCGCGCCTGATGACCGAGGCGCAGCCCGACTACCTGTCGACGCTCGTCGTCAGTTTTCCGCTCGGCATGGAGAGGTACCAGGCGGGTTTCGGCGGCGAATTCGAGCCGCTCGACCGCGACGGCCTGTTTCGGGAGATGCGCTGGCTGCTCGAGGGGCTGGAACTCGACAACACGATCTTCCGCAGCGACCACGCGTCCAATTATCTCGTGCTCCGGGGCACACTCGGCAAGGACAAGCAGAAATTGCTCGATACCGTCGACGCCGCGATCCACCGGCCCGGCAGCGTGCCGCTGCGCGAGGACTGGCAGCGCGGGCTCTGACTAGTTCGATTCCGTGATCTGGTCGAGCGAATACCCGCCGGCCTGCCAACCCTGCATGTGACCTTCGAGTTGCAGAACGTTGCCGAAGCCCGCGGCTGCGAGATCCGCCTGCGCCGAAGCCGCCCGCCGGCCGCTGCCGCAGTACACCACGACCTCGCGGGTCTTGTAGGCGGCAAACTCCGCGGCGCGCGCCGCGACCTCCGTGTGCGGCAGGTTGATCGCGCCCGGCACGTGGCCGGCCGCGTATTCCTCGGGCGTGCGGACGTCGAAAATCACCGGGGCCGTGCCTCGCGTGACGCGGCCGGCGAGGTCGGCGGCCGTGATCGACCCGCCGGGCTCCGGTTCGGACCCGCAGGCCCCGAGCGCCAGCACCGCGCTCAACAAGACCACGAATGGCGTCGTGCGCCGGATCGTCTGCGCGAACATGAGCAAACCTCCACGAGCATTCCCGTCCCGCGACACTGTGGCGCAGTGGGCGCCAAAAGTGAAGGGCCGCTGCGTCATGCGTCGAACGGGATCGGCTTCGCGAGGTCGAAACTCTCCCCCCCCGCGGCGATATGCACCGGGGCCGCATATTCGTGCCTCAGCAAGCCCCGCAGCGTGCGCTGCGCGTCCGCTTCGCCGTGCACGAGGATCAGCGGCGGACGGCCGTGGAACTGGTCGTACCAGCGCATCAGGGCGGCCTGACCCGCGTGGGCCGACAGGCCGCCGACCGTGTGGATCTTCGCCGCGACCCGCACGGTCTCGCCAAACAGGCGGATCCGCGGGGCGCCGTCGACCAGCCGCCGCCCCGTCGTACCCCGCGCCTGGTAACCGACGATGATGACATGACACTCCTTGCGCCAGAGGTTGCGGATCAGGTGGTGCACGATGCGACCGCCGGTGCACATGCCGCTGCCCGCGATGACGATCGCGCCGGATTCCATGGTGTTGATCTGCATCGACTGGCTCGCGGTGCGGGTGAACGTCAGGTTCGGCAGCAACGACTCGATCGGCCTGCCACCCCACAACTCACGCGCCGCCGTATCGAACAATTTCACGTGATTCGAATAGACGTGCGTCGCGCGGATGGCCATCGGGCTGTCGAGAAACACGCGCCACGCGCCGAGCCCGTTCTGTTCGTAGTTCCGGGCCATCCAGTACAGCAACAGCTGGCTGCGGCCCACCGCGAATGCGGGGATCAGGATATTCCCCCTCGCGTGACGCGTCTCGGCGGCGATGTCGAGCACCTCCTGCGCCGTCTCTTCCCAGGACCGGTGATCTCGATCGCCGTAGGTCGATTCCATCAACACGAGATCGGCGTCGTGAATATTGGTCGGGTCGCGCATGATCGGCGCGCCCTCGTGGCCGAGGTCGCCGCTGAAGACGAGCTTGCGTTCCTCGGCGCCTTCGGTCAGCCACAACTCGACGATGCAGGAGCCGAGGATGTGGCCGGCGTCCCGGAACCTGAGGACGACGGACGGCAGGATCCGCACCTTGCGGTCATACGGCAGCGACCGGAACTGGCGCATGCCGGCGACCGCCTCGTCGGCCGTGTACAGCGGCGCGACCGTCGGCAGGCCCTTGCGTTGCCGGCGGCGGTTCTCGCGCTTCGCGTCGTGCTCCTGGATGAAGCCGGCGTCCTTGAGCATGATGTCGCACAGGGCGCGCGTCGCCGTGTGCGCAAACACCTTGCCGGTGAACCCGCCCTTGATCAACAGCGGGATGCGACCGGAATGGTCGATGTGCGCGTGGCTCAGCACGACCGCGTCGATGCGGGCCGGGTCGAACGGGAACGGCTCGCTGTTCAGGGACTCCTCCTTGCGACCGCCCTGGATCAGGCCGCAGTCGAGCAGGAGGCGGAAGTCACCGGCCTCGATCAGGTGACACGAGCCGGTCACACGGCCGGCTGCGCCGAGCGTCTGCAGCCGCATCGCTTCAGGCCGACACGTAGAGCCCGCCCGCCACGAGCAGCGGCGTGAGCAGGCAGATGACGATGTTCAGTGCCATCCAGGGTTTCAGTCGGTCGATGTCGCGACCGTGGCGCAGCGCGCCGAAGAAGACCGGCACCGAGCATGCGAAGCCGATCAGTCCCGCCGCCGCCGCGGGCGGCAGCCAGCCCACGACGATCGACAGGACGAGGGCAACCGCGCCGAGCAGCGCGAACGCCAGGTACACGTAGCTGGAGCGACGCGGGCCGATCGCGATCGGCAGTGTCTTGCGGCCGACGCGGCGGTCCGCGTCGACGTCCGGGAACTGGTTCAGCAGCAGCAGGTTGCTGACCAGGAAGAACGGCACCAGCGACGCCGCGAACGCCGCTGCGCTGAATTCGCCCGTCGCGACCCAGGCCGTGCCCAGCACCATGAGCGTGCCGAACCCGAAACCCGGGGCGACGAGACAGACCACCGGGTGGCGCACGACCCACGTCGAATAGAACACGATCAGCAGGACCCCGGCGACGCCGATCGGCAGGAGCCCGAGGCCGCGCTCGACCAGCAGCCAGATCCCGATGGCGATCACGGTCGCCAGGCCCAGCAGCGCCATCGCCAGCGTGGGCCCCGCGAGCTCCGGATGCGCCGGCAGCGTTCCGCTGCCCCCGCTGAAAGGCGTGCGGATCGTCTCGAGGTCGAGGCCGTTACGAAAGTCGACGTACTCATTCAGCACATTGACGGTGATGCTGGCCGCGACGGCGCCGAGCAGCGCCAGCAATATGCCCTGTGGGTCGAGCTCCCCTCCGGCGAAGCGCGCGGCCGCCACGGCGAGCACGACGCAAACGGGCGTTAGCGTCACGAACGGCAAACGCATTGTTCCCAGCAGCCCGGTCATGTCATCCTGTTTCGCCCAATCAACGCGCGGCCCCGGCCGCGATTCACCGCCAGAATCATACTGCCGATCGGGCCGACCGTCAGCGGCGGAATTCCCATGGCGCGGATCCGCCCCTTTCCTTTTCAACCGAAGCATACGATACTCGCCCCCGGGATTAGCAGATGCAAAGGAGGTGATCGAGATGTCTAGTGAGATTTTCCAGGTATCCGTCCAACCTTCGCGTCTCGCACCCGCGGTGGAGCAAACTTCGCTGTAGGGACGGACGTCCGGATCGATGCATCGATCCAGAGGTTGGGGATACCCGATCTCGCGGAGGGCCGCCGCCGGCGGCCCTCTTTTGTTGTCGCGAATTGATCTTGGGACACCGTCATGAGGCAGATCTGTGCGCTCCTGTGGCTGTTCATCATCGGCGCGCCTGGCGGCCCGGCGCTGGCCGAGGGCGAAGGCGCGAATCTGCGCATCACGGTCGAGAACCTGAAGAACGCCAAGGGTCAGGTGATCATCGCCTTGTTCGCCAGCAAGGAAGATTTTCTCAAGAAACCGATCGGCGAGGCCGCGGTCGAGATCCGCGACGACCTGACCGGCGAGACGGAATTCAACGATCTTCCGGCGGGCACCTACGCGGTTGCGGCATACCACGACAAGAACGGCAACGGCGACCTGGATACATTCCTGGTCGTGCCCAGGGAAGACTACGGCTTTTCGAACAACGCGCGCAGCCCCTTCGGCCCGCCGAGCTTCAAGTCCGCGTCGCTGGAAATTGCGGATGCGGAGGACGTGCACATTACGATTCGAGCGAAATAAGAGGACTCACGCATGATCGAAATCGAAGCTAAGCACATCCGCGTCGCGAGCATTGCGCTCGCCGCCGCGCTGGTCGCGCCGCTCTGCGGGGCGGCGGAAGTCCTCGACAGCACGGGGGAGGAAAACTACCAGCGCTTCTGCGCCGCATGCCATGGCGAGAGCGGCGAGGGCGACGGCCCGGTCGCGTCGGCGCTCGTCGACGGCGCACCGAATCTGACGCTGATCGCGCAGCGGCGCGACGGCGAGTTCCCGCGCGACATGATCCGGAACACCATCGACGGCCGCTTTCGCATCGACGCCCACGGCACCGAATCGATGCCCGTCTGGGGCTACGAATTCTACGTGACGGAAGGCGCCGGGAATTTCTCCGACCAGAACGTCGAGCGCATCCTCGCAGGACTGGTCGACTACCTGGAGTCCATCCAGGCCGATTAATCGGCGAGTCGGCTGACCGCGACGCGGTACAGGGCGAACGCGACCACCGCGATCACCAAGAGGCCGATCACGCCGCCCTGGCGGATCGCCTCCGGCACCGCCAGTATCTCCGCGTCCCCGGTCAGCACGATCGGCACCGCCATGAAGATCCCGATCAGCGCCTCCCCGGTGATCAGGCCCGCCGCGAAGAGCATCCCGTGGCGCAGGCTGTGTTCGTCGCTCGAAGCGCTGCGCGCCGCGAAATGGGCGATCAGGCCGCCGGCGAATATCGGGACCGCGAGCTCGAGCGGCAGGTAGATGCCCACTGCGACCGCGAGCACGGGTGCGCGGACCGTCGAGCCGCGCGCCTTCAGTACCTCGTCGACCCCGATGATCACCGCCCCGATGCCCGCGCCGATCGCGACCATGGGCCATGGCAGACCCCCCGCGAAGACGCCCTGCGCCACCGACGCCATCAGCGTCGCCTGCGGGGCCAGCAGCGAGTTCGGCTTGTCGGCCGTCGGCACGCCGATGCCGTAGGCCTCGAGCAGCAGGTTCAGGATCGGCGCCATGACCAGCACGGCCGACACGACGCCGACGCACTGCATCAGCTGCTGCTTCCACGGCGTCGCGCCGACGATGTAGCCGGCCTTCAGGTCCTGCAGGTTGTCTCCGGCGATCGCCGCGGCGCAGCAGACGACCGCCCCGATCATCAGTGCGGCGGCCGGCCCCGCGTCGACGCCGCCCATCAGCCACAGCAGCAGCAGCGAGGAGAACAGGATCGTCGCGATCGTGATGCCCGAGATCGGGTTGTTCGACGAGCCGACCAGGCCGGCCATGTACGCCGCCACCGCGGAGAACAGGAAACCGGTGACGACCATGATCAGCGTCATGACGAGCCCGATCGCGACGCTGCCGACGATCACCTGGTACAACGCGAACAGCGGTATGACAAACACGGCGATGCCGACCAGCACGATCTGCATCGGAGTATCCCGCTCGGTGTGCGCGACGGCCAGCGCGTCGCCGCGCCGATACTGGTGCAGGCCGCTGGCAATGCCCGACACGAGTGAGCTCCGCATCGACACGAGCGCCCAGATCCCGCCGACCAGCATCGCGCCGACGCCGAGGTAGCGAATCTTCGACGTCCAGATCGCGAACGCGAGATCGGTCGCCGTCGCGCCGGCCTCGAACTGCGCCAGCAGTGCCGGATCGTCGGCCAGGAACCAGCTGCTGTAGATCGGAATCGCGACGTACCACGAGATGCAGCCGCCGATGAACACCAGCGTCGCGATATTGAGGCCGACGATGAAGCCGACGCTCAGCAGCGCGGGCGACAGGTTCGTGCCGAGGTAGGCGATCGTCGACTGGCCGGCGTAGGCGGCGGACTGCGCGACGCCCGGCCAGATGCGCAGGCCGGTCTCGGCGAACTTGACCAGGCCGCCGGTCAGCGCGGCCAGGCCCAGGTACTTGATGCCCTGCCCCGGATCCTCGCCGACCTTCAGCACCTCCGCGGTCGCGGTGCCCTCCGGGAACTTCAGCTGCTGCTCGACGATCAGCGAGCGCCTGAGCGGCACCGTGAACAGCACGCCCAGCAGGCCGCCGAGACCGGCGATCACGCAGACCCACCAGTAGTCGAACACCTGCCAGTAGCCGAGGATGATCAGCGCGGGCAACGTGAAGATCACGCCGGCCGCCAGCGACTCGCCGGCCGACGCCGCGGTCTGCACGATGTTGTTCTCGAGGATGTTCGACTCCCGGAACAAGCGCAGGATGCCCATCGAGATCACGGCGGCCGGAATCGACGCGGACACGGTCATGCCCGCGAACAGCCCGAGATAGGCGTTCGCGCCCGCCAGCACCATCGACAGCACGACGCCGAGCGCGATCGCCTTGGCCGTCAGCTGCGGCAGCATGGTTTCGCCGTTCATCGTGGCGGCGCCACCGGCCGGGCCAGGCACGTCGGCGTCAGGCTCGCGATTCCGCCGGTGCCTTCGGCGGGGCAAACCTGCGGAACGGCTTCGGCGCCGGCCGGCCGGGCGACACGATGCGGACCACGATTACCACGGCGAGCAACGCGACCTGGTAGGTGCCCGCCATCACGAACGGCGCCCACGGGCCCCACGCGTCGAACAGGATGCCGCCCCACTTCGTGAACACCAGGATGCCGAGGGCGCCGCACATCGAGAACATCGCGAGCACGCTGCCGCGCTCGGCGCGCTTCGCCTCCTGCCCGATCAGGCTCAGCGTCGACTTCATCATGAAGCTCGAGCCCAGCGAGATGACGATGAAGAACGGCACCATCGCAAAATCCAGCGGCGAGGTGATGATCCCCATCGACAGGTAGCCGACCGACGCGAAGCACAGCGCGACGATGAACGCGGTCACCCGGTTCACGCGATCGATGAACCAGCCGAAAATAGGCGCGGATGCCAGGCTGACGCCGTTCATGATGATGAGCATGATGCCGAACCGCGCGATCGCCTGGCCCGGGTTCAGGCCCATCTTGGCGCCGTCCTGGATCGCCCACAGCGCGAAGAACAGGCCCTTGATNNTGCCTTGTACAGTTCGCTGACCGGCGGACGCTCGTGCCGGGCGACCGGGGTGCCGGGCGCGAGGCCGAACTGGGAAATGACGACGGTGGCCACCGCCATGGCGGCGGCGAACAGGTACATCGCCGTGCCCCCGGTGATCGGATCGTAGCCCTGCCCGGTCAAAAGCGCCGGAATGCGCGCGACGAACCCGGCGATGAAGATCGTACCGAGCGTGTTGAAGATGCTCGTGATACCCACCATCAGGCCGCGCGAGTCCTCGCGCGGATAGTCGCTGGTCAGCGTCGCCATCGTCCCGGACGTCGCCGCCATGCCGACCGCGAAAACGAGCCGGTAGGCGAGCAGCTCCTCGAAGGTTCGCGCGAACGGCGCGAGCGCGAAGCCGAGCCCCACCAGGAACATGCCCATGATGTAGACGGGTCGCCGCCCGATCCGGTCCGCGAGGATGCCGAACGGATTGAACAGCAGGATCGCGACGATCTCGACCCAGAAGGCGATCTCACCGGACACCGTGCCCTGCTGACCACGCGGAATGTTCAGATGCTCCGTGAGCAGGTAGCCCTGCAGGATGCTCGCACCGCTCAGCAGCGCGATCGTGACGAAGGCGCACCAGAACTTCGTCAGGACGTTGACCCGGGTGATGCCCGGCGTGAGCCAGAGGGGACCGAACTTGATGCTTGTCTCGGCTTGACTCATCGCTTGCGGGCTCAGGCGGCCGGCGGCGCCTTGACTTGTGTCTCGACGAACCCTTGCAGCCCCTCCATGCGCTGCCGCCACGCCAGCACGTTCGGGTGATTGGAGTAATCGAGCTGGCGGCCGAGCTTGGTCATCAGGTAAGGCGCGAGCGCGAAGTCCACGACCGTCAGGTCACCGAGGATATATTCCTTGCCGGCCAGCTGCTGCTCCAGGATGTCGAACAGCGGCAGCAACGAGTCGAAGTCCTTCTCCTCGGCGACTTTCAGCGCCCCCATGGCCGGCATCAGGTGGCAACTCTGCCAGTGCAGCCAGCGATCGACGTCGGCGCGGGCCACGATGCCTTCCGGCAGCGCATTCGTCTCCGGGAACTTGGCCGCGAGATAGGTCAGGATCGCGTTCGACTCCCAGAGCTTGAGGTCACCGTCGACCAGCGCCGGCACCTTGCGCATCGGGTTGATCGCGAAATATTCGTCGGTCTTGGTGTCACCCTTGCGGAAGTTGACGTGGTAGACCTCGACCGGCAGGTCGAAGTGCCTGACGAAGGCCTCCACCTTGCGATTGTTTGGCGTGATCGTGAACGAATACAGCAGCATGGTGTCGACTCGATTGTTTTTGCCCTTATTGCACCGGGATCTCACGCTCCGGTGGACTCCGTCCCGTTGTACCAGAATGTCTTGCCGTTGTCTTTCGGGGTCGCGCTGTCGATGACCTCGATCATGCCGCCGAAGCGCTTGAGTTATTATTTATCGTATTGTGGGCCGTACGGACGGGCGTCACACGGAACCCTGTCCCCGTGTCCGCGCGGTAGACCCGCGCAGCCGGCCGCGACCGCTGGCCCCGGAGTGCAGACATGACGTTTTCAGCCGACCGACGCAGACTGCTGGCCGCGGCGCCCGCGGCCCTCGCGTCACCCTGGCTCGCCGGCTGCGGCGGCAACGAAGAGCTGCCGCTGCCGCCGGATATCCCGATCGGGCCGTTCGGCGCCGACTCGACGGCCGAGGAAGTCACGGCCGGCATCGACCTGAGCGGGCTGACCGCGCTGGTGACGGGCTGCAACTCGGGTATCGGTTACGAGACGATGCGGGTGCTGGCACTGCGCGGTGCGCACGTGTTCGGCTCCGGCCGAACGCGGGAGAAGGCGGTCGACGCGTGCAACAGCATCGAGGGGCGAACGACGCCGATCGTCATCGAGCTGACGGATTTCCCATCGATCGTTGCGGCAGCGGAAGAAGTCCGGGCACGCACCGATGCAGTCGACATGCTGATCTGCAACGCCGGAGTGATGGAGCTCCCGGAGCTCGAGCAGGTCAACGGGATCGAGAAGCAGTTCGTCGTCAACCATCTCGGCCACTTCATCCTCGTCAATCAGCTGCTGCCCCAGGTCATCGCGGCGCCGCAGGGACGGATCGTCGTCGTCAGCAGCGGCGCGTCGATTCGCACGGCACCGGAGGCCGGCATCGAGTTCGACAACCTGTCCGGCGAACGCGGCTACGATCCGAGGCGGGCGTACGGTCAGTCCAAGCTCGCCAACGTGCTGTTTGCGCTCGAACTGTCTCGGCGACTCGAGGGCACGAACGCCACCGCGAACTCGCTGCGACCCGGCGTGATTCCGACGAACCTCGGCCGGCACATGCCGCGCTGGAAGACCTTCACGCTGGAGACGGTTGGAAGCCTGTTTACCAAGACGATCCCGCAGGGCGCGGCGACGACCTGCTACGTCGCGACGGCGCCCGCGCTGGCGAGCGTGAGCGGCTACTTCTTCAACCACTGCAACCCGCACCGGCCCGGCGGTCACACCGAAGACCGCGAAATGGCGGCGCGCCTGTGGGCCGTTTCGGAAGAACTGACGGCGGAATACATCTGACATGCAGCGGGTGCTCGTCACCGGGGGCACCGGGTTCATCGGCAGGGCGCTATGCCGCTACCTGTTGGACAAGGGGTATCGGCTCACGGTCCTCACGCGCGATACCGGGCAGCCCGGGCTGGTCGATGACCGCGCCATCGGCTATGTCACGAGCCTCGACGAGCTAGCGCCGGGACAGGCGATCGACAGTATCGTCAACCTCGCGGGCGAGCCGCTGAACAGCGGTCGCTGGAACCCGCAGCTCAAGCAGCTGTTCATCGACAGCCGCGTCGGCGCGACCAATGCGGTGATCGACTGGGCCGGGCGCCGGCAGGAGCCGCCGCGGGTCATGATTTCGGCGTCCGCGATCGGCTGGTATGGCCACCAGGACGATACGCCGCTGACCGAGAACAGCGCCGCCAGAGATGGTTTTTCGCATCAGCTCTGCGAGCGCTGGGAGCAGGCGGCGCGCGCCGGCCAGGAACTCGGGATGCGCGTCGTCTGCCTGCGGATCGGCATCGTCCTGGAAGCGGACGGCGGGCCGCTACCCGAGATGCTCCCGGCGTTCCGGCTCGGCGCGGGCGGGCCGATGGGCACGGGGCGCCAGTACTGGAGCTGGATCCACCGCAAGGACCTGGTCCGCCTGATCGAATTCGCGCTGGACGATCCCGGCCTGAACGGCGCCGTCAACGCGACGGCACCGAACCCGCTGCCCCAGAGAGAATTCGCCGCGACGCTGGGTGCCGTCTTGCATCGCCCGGCCGTCGCTCCCCTGCCGGCCTTCATGGCCCGGCTGATGCTGGGGGAGTTCGCGGACGAGGTACTGCTGAACGGTCAGCGCGTCGTGCCCGAGAAGGCGAGCTTCCACGGCTTCGAGTTCGAATACCCCGAATTGCGGCCGGCGCTCGAGGACATCCTGCGAGCCTGAGGACCCGGGCCCCAAAACGATGCCGTCTGCCGCAGCGGCGTCATACGTCACCGGATCGGGGCGGTCGCGGCGATCCGGATCCGGTGCCCGAGCCAGGCGAATCCCATGATCGCGACCGCGATATTCGAGGCGGCCGACGCGACGAAAATGCCGTGCAACCCGATCAGTTCCTTGCCCGCGTAGGCCAGCGGGAGGAAGAGTATCAGCACGCGCGTCGCCGAGATCACCAGGCCGGGGCCGGNNCGCCGCGCAGGTCGCCATGACGAGTCCGTAACCGCCGTAGCTGATCGCCATGATCCAGAGGTACTGGGTGGCGACGTCGCGGATCGCTTCGGTCTTGCTGAATATCGACGCGATCGGCGCCGCGACCGCGGCGAGCACCGCGGCCAGCGCGAGTCCGAAGAACAGGCAGAAGCGGCCGATCGCGACCCGGGCTTCGGCGACCCGGTCGAAACGGTGCGCGCCGTAGTTCTGGCCCATGAACGGGCTCGTCACCGCGGACAGCGCATAGAACGCGATCAGGAAGATCGGCTCGACCCGCATCGCAATGCCGAAACCGGCGACGGCGTCGACGCCGAAGCCGGCGATCATCGCGACGATGATGCCGTTCGCGATCGGCACGATCGCGTTCGTCGCCATCGCCGGCAGGCCGACGTGCAGCATCCGCCGCCACGAATCGACGATTTTCGCGAACTTCGTGAACGGCGTCGCGAATACGCGCAGCCTGAAGTGCAGCCAGCCGAGCGTGCCGACCAGCATGATCGCGTTCGCGACCAGCGTCGCCAGCGCGGCGCCCGCGATCTCCAGACGGGGGAAGCCGAACCAGCCGAAGATGAAGACGGGATCCAGCACCGCGTTCAGGACCGCCGCCGTCGTGATGATCTTGCCTTCCAGCAGCGTATTGCCGCGCGCGCGCATCGACGCGAGGCAGGTCCACATGACGGCCGCGGCGGGCTCGGCGAAGAACCAGATCCCCATGTAGTCGTCGATCAGCGGCAGCAACTCGTCGGTCGCGCCGAGGATGCGGAACAGCGGGTAGATGTTCGCGAGGCCGATCATGCACAGCGTCAGGCTGACCAGGCCGGCGAGCATCGCGGTGTCCGTCGTCTGCCGCCGCGCCATCGCCTGGTCGTCCTGGCCGACCGCCCTCGAGATGCAGGACGCCGCGCCCGCCTCGAAGCCGATGATGATGCTGCTCAGCAACCAGACGATCGGAAACGTGAAACTGATCGCGGCCAGCGGCTGGTCGCCCAGCCGCGAGACGAAGAACAGATCGACCGCGTCGAACGAGATCAGCGCGATCAGGCCGACGGCGAACGGCGTCGCCTGGCGCCGCAGGTGCGCGGCGACCGGTCCGGTTGTCAGGTCTGTGACCACGTTCGGAGCTCCGGCGGCGGTATCGACCGCTACATCAGGACGCCGTCTTTCGGCTCGAGCGGCGGAGGCAGGTCCTGCTCCCCTAGCGACTGACGCAGGTCGCGCTCGATAGTCCGGCACAACGCCGTCATCGGCGTATCGTTGGGCTCGCTCTCGAACGGGTTCCGCAGTTCCGCGCCGATCCGCTCGATCAGCACGAAACTCAGCATCAGGATGGGGACGACGACCATGTCGACGAGATCGAATCGATTACTCGGCTCGGTGATAGCGATGGCGATGATGACGGCCATGACCCACGCGACGACTCGGGTTGAGTAAGACACCCGGTCGGGGAAGGGGGTGTTCTTGATGCGTTCGCAACCGCCCTGGACGTCGTGCAGGGTGGACAAGGTCCGGTCGAGCTGGAGTTGACCGATCGCGGACAGCAGTCCCGCGGCGTGCGCCGCCGCGATCTGCTCGCCCTGCCGCTCCAGGATCTGCGTCGGCCTGTTCGCGGCCCGTGCCAGCCGCTCGCGCTCCGCATCACCGAGGAACGCATCCGACTCGCTCCAGTCGTCCTGGCGACGCAGGGCGAGCCGCAACGCGTTCGCGAAAGCGATTTGCCGATACACCAGCTCGCGCCGGTATATGCGCGCCTCGCGCTGCGCCGTCTCGTCCCAGGGGCTGGCCACGATCAGCGTCGTGGCCTGCCGCGCGAACGACCGACTCGAGTTGACGAGCTGGCCCCATAGCGTCCGGGCCTCCCACCAGCGGGCGTATGCCTCGTTCATCCGGAAGACGAGAAAGACCGACAGCGCCGTGACCAGCAGGCCGACCGCAGCGAGCGAGAAAGCGGGTCGGTCCAGGCGCACGTAATCGTTGGCGATCTCCACCGCGACCACGATGAGCAGCACCGCCGGTATCACGCGCCAGTGCGGGCGCAGGATCCGGTAAAGATTCGTCGAGTTCTCGGTGAGCACGTCTGATTCTCGATCTCAATGGCGCGCGTGACGGGCGCGCCATGGTACGGCCGGCGATTTTACACGCCTACCGAGCATGGCGCGGGCATGACCGTTTCCGCAACTTGAT
>JABAOG010011517.1_pt1 | contig 14899 bp, 14 predicted proteins | sample 7062131 | NCBI WGS metagenome assembly JABAOG01 (sample SAMN14538629, study PRJNA623070) | marine sediment metagenome | biome: marine biome [ENVO:00000428]; feature: marine pelagic biome [ENVO:01000023]; material: deep marine sediment [ENVO:00002113] | place: India: Arabian Sea | collected...
CTCAACCTGATCATGCACAACACGCTGTACGTGCCCGGGCACTTCCACGCCACGGTGGTCGCCGGCACGACGCTCGCCTTCATGGCGATCACCTACCTGCTGGTGCCGCTCATCTTCCAGCGCGAGCTGATCCTGAAAGGCTGGGCGAAGCTGCAGCCCTACGTGTTCGCGGCCGGTGTGGCGGGGATCTCGCTCTTCATGATGGGTGCCGGCACGCTCGGGGTGCCGCGTCGCGTGTGGGACATCACGGGCGCGGACGCGGTCTTGACGTTCGACTACCCGGCAACCGCCTACCTCATGATGGGATTGAACGGCCTTTCCGCCATTCTCGCGGCGGTGGGCGGTGTCATGTACATCGTGGTCGTTGTCGGCTCGATCCTCTTTGGTGAGCGCACCGCGGAGAAGAAGCCCGAGCCGGCTGTCGCCACCGAAGCCTCTGTGGTCGGGCACTACGGAAGTGCGGGAACGTTGAAGCTGCCGGGCACTGGCGTACTCGTGGGCGTGTTCTTCACCGCCTTCGTGCTCTACTACTTCGTCAACTGGAAGTTCCTGTCGGAGGTGTGGCCGCTGCGTTGACGCTCGACGCATGACTTCGCGCGTGCCCGCGCTTTCTTCCGGGCACGCGCGGCGCCACAGGTGGAACTCCGGTACGCGAGTGAGGGAGACGATGAAAGAGACAGCAAGTTTGCTCTACTCGGTGTTCAAGCTGCGTATCGGCATGGCCATCATGCTGTGCGCACTCGCCGGTATCGCCATCACGCCGGGCGCGGCTCCGGGCGGGTGGCAGATTGCGCTGCTGGCAATCGCCGTGCTGCTGTCGTCCGCGAGCGCCGGCGCGTTCAATCACTATGTCGAGCGGGACCTGGATGCGCGCATGCAGCGCACCCGCGGGCGACCCTTCGTCACCGGGCGATTCCGCGCCGGGCCGGTGTGGCTCGCGAGCATCGGGCTGATGCTGCTGGTCGCGGTCGGCGCGACCGCGATTGCGGTCAATCCGTTCGCGGCCGCCCACGTGTTTCTCGGCGCCTTCGTCTACGGTGTCGTCTACACCGTCTGGCTCAAGCGCCGCACCTGGCTGAATATCGTGGTCGGCGGGCTCGCCGGGAGCTTCGCGGTGCTCGCCGGCGCCGCCGCGGTGGATCCCGCCCTCGGTCCGGCACCGCTGATTCTCGCCGTGGTGCTGTTCCTGTGGACGCCGCCGCATTTCTGGAGCCTGGCCTTCGCCTACCGCGCGGACTACGCCGAGGCCGGGGTGCCGATGCTGCCGGTGGTCGTGGCGGACGGTCTGGCCGCGCGCGTCATTCTCCTGCATGCGGTGGTCCTGGTGCTGCTGTCGCTGACCCTGGTCGCGTTCGGCATGGGCTGGATCTACGCGCTCGGCGCGGCGCTGGGCGGCGCGTACTTCGTGCATGCGTGCACGCAGCTCGTGCGCGAGCCTGGAACCAAGACCGCCATGCGCGCATTCCGCGCATCCCTGGCGCAGCTGTCGCTGCTCCTGCTGGTGGTTCTGCTCGACAGCTGGCTGCTCGGTGCATGAGGCGCGGGCGCGCATTCCTCGCCGCAATCGCCCTTTTCGTGCTGAGCGCGCCGGTGGCGGGGAGTGCTGTCGAGGCCGGCAGCGTTCTCGACCGCGACGAGGCCCTGCGGGCCAGCCAGGCGGCCATCGGCAGGCGCCTGTCCGATCATCGACTCGTCGATCGCAACGGCCGCACGGTGCGCTTCAGCGACTACCGGGGACGCCCACTCGTCGTCAATCTCATCTATACGAGCTGTTATCACAGCTGCAGCGTCTCGACGCGTTACCTCGGTGAGGTCGTCGACGTGGCCCGCGAGGCATTGGGTGACAGTGCCTTTTCGGTCGCCACCATCGGATTCGACAGCGCCAACGACAGCCCGGGGCGCATGGCGGTCTACGCAGCGCGCCAGGGCATCGACGCGCCGGACTGGTCCTTTCTCAGCGGTGACGCGGGCACGCTGCGGGCTCTCGTCGATGAGCTGGGCTTCACCTATGCGGCGTCTGCGAAGGGCTTCGATCACATGGCCCAGGTGAGCGTCGTCGACGCCAACGGCACGGTCTACCGTCAGGTCTACGGGGACAGGTTCGAGCCGCCCGTGCTGGTGGAGCCGCTCAAGGAGCTCGTCTGGGGACTCGACCCCGACGCCAGCACCCTCGATCGCTGGGTGGACAACGTCAGGCTCTTCTGCACCATCTACGACCCGAGCACCGGGCGCTATCGCTTCGACTATTCGATATTTGTCGCTATCATCGTCGGTAGTCTTTGCCTGGTCGCCATTGCCGTTTTCGTTGTGCGAGCATGGCGCGAGAACTCGTCACCGCTTCCACACTGATGTCGAATACAGCCAGGAGCCGCGTGTCACGCCCCAAGAGACTCGCGAGATGGGCGTTCGAGCGCGTCGAAAGCGCCTTTGATGCCGTGTTCACGCCGGACTGGAATCCGCTTTATCAGCTCGGCGCGCTGGGATGGTTCTTCTACTGGATCGTCGCAGTCAGCGGTGTGTACCTGTACATTTTTTTCGACTCCGGCGTCACCGCGGCCTACGAGTCGGTCGAGGCCATCACGCATGTCCAATGGTACGCGGGCGGCGTCATGCGCAGCCTGCACCGTTACGCATCGGATGGGCTGGTGATCGTCATGATGCTGCATCTGGTGCGCGAGTACGTCATGGATCGCCTGCACGGGCCGCGCTGGTTCGCCTGGGTGATCGGCGTGCCGATCCTGTGGCTCGTGTTCGCCGCGGGCATCAGCGGCTACTGGCTCGTGTGGGACAAGCTCGCCCACTACGTCGCGCTCGCCACCTCCGAGTGGCTGGACACGCTGCCGCTTTTCGGTGAGCCCATTGCGCGCAACTTCATACACCCCTCCACCTTGAGCGGGCGGTTCTTCACGCTCATGCTCTTCATTCACATCGCCGTGCCCCTGATTCTGCTTTTCATCATGTGGGTGCACATTCATCGTCACACCCACGCGCGGGTCAACCCGCCGCGCGGTCTCGCCATCGGTACGCTCGCGGCGCTGGTGGTGCTGTCTGTGGCGCGACCCGCCGTCAGCCAGGGCGCGGCCGACCTGGGCACCATACCCACGCAGGTCGGTCTCGACTGGTTCTATCTGTTTGTCTACCCGTTGCTCGACGAGTACTCGGGACTCGCCATGTGGGGGCTGCTCGGGGTCGCCACGGTGCTGCTGGCGGCATTGCCGTGGCTACCGGCCAAACGGCCGGTTCCCGCGGTCGTCAGCCTCGCCAACTGCAACGGCTGCGGGCGCTGCGCGGTGGACTGTCCCCACGGAGCGGTACGCATGGCGCCGCGCAGCGACGGCAGCCCGTACTCCGAGGAGGCTGTCGTCATTGCGGATTTGTGCGTCGCCTGCGGCATCTGCGTGGGGGCCTGCCCGACGGCGACGCCGTTTCGACGCCGCACCGCGCTCGAGGCCGGCATCGAGCTGCCCGCGTATCCGCTCTCGGACCTGCGCGAGCGCTCGCTGGCCGCGTGTCGCGCCCTGCAGGGCAACGACCGCGTGATCGTGTATGCGTGCGGGCAGGGGCCGGACTTGAAAGCCATCGCCGGGCCATCGGTGGCGGTTGTGGAGCTTCCGTGTGTCGCCATGCTGGCGCCCTCGTTCATCGACTTCATGATCACCCGCCGCCACGTGGACGGCGTTTTTCTGACCGGCTGCCGGGCGAACGACTGTTACGAGAGACTGGGCGCGCGCTGGACCGAGCAACGCATCGCCGGCGAGCGCGATCCACAGCTGCGCGCACGCGTGCCCCGAGAGCGTGTCGCCAGCTTCTGGGCCGGCGTGGACCGCGGTGGCGAGCTCGCCGAGGCGCTCTCGGCGTTTCGCGCGCGCCTGGGCGAGCTCCACGCCTCGCAGGCACCGGTGGTCGCCACGCGGCCCGGGGCGGTGGGCCATGCGGGTTAGCCCGTTACAGCTGATCGGCCAGGGCGTGCTGTATGCGGCCTTCGCGCTGCTGATCGGCTACTTTGCGACCCTGCCCGTGTACACCCACATGGATCCGGCTGCGTCGGCCATCACGCTGAGCTTCGGTCACGCCGGTCAGCGCAAAGCGCCCTGCAGGCGCCTGACGCCGGAGGAGATTGCCGCGCTGGCGCCGAACATGCGCAGGCCCATGGACTGCCCGCGTGAGCGCGTGCCACTGCTGGTCGAGCTGCTGGTCGACGGTGAGCTGGTCTATCGCGAATGGCTGCCGCCCGCGGGTCTTGCCGGCGACGGCACCGCCACCGCCTACGAGCGGTTCGTCGTGGCGCCGGGTCGCCATCTCGTCACGGCCCGCCTGCGTGACAGCCGCAGGCAGGAGGGCTTCGACTACGAGCACGAGCAGAGCGTCGAGCTCAGCGCCGGGCAGAACCTGGTCATCGACTTCCGCGCCGACACGGGAGGTTTCAGACTGCTGTGAGTCTCATCGAGTGGAAAGAGCAGTACAGCCTCGGCGTCGCGGAGGTGGACCATGAGCATCGCGAGCTCATCGCGCTCGTCAACGCGCTCTACGAGCGTCTCGGCCAGGCAAAATCCGACGCGGACGTGGCCGAGTTTCTCGGTGAGCTCTACGCGCGCATCTCGGCGCATTTCGCCCTCGAAGAGAGGCTCATGCGCGACAACAGCTACGACGAGTACGCCGATCACAAGGCCGACCACGAGCGCCTCCTGGACGGAATTCGCGATCTCATGGATGATTACGAAGACGGCGTGTACGTGGATGTGGAGCGGTTCGGAAAGCGTCTGGACGAGTGGTTCAGCGAGCATTTCCGCACCCGCGATGCGCGCCTGCACCAGAAGATATCCTGAAACATGGGCTCGGATTCCATGCAGCGTTCTCTGCCAGGCGGCGACGTCGTCGCCGGCGTATCGAATGACTTGGGCGCGCCGCGCGCGGCGACGCGAAACGGCCGCCCGATTGCCTGGTGGCTGCTGGTGTGCTGCGCGCTGGTATTCGCCATGGTGGTGCTCGGCGGCGTCACCCGCCTCACCGGCTCGGGACTTTCCATGGTCAACTGGAAACCCGTGTCAGGCGTTTTGCCGCCAATCGGTCAGGCCGCGTGGGAGCGGGAGTTCGAGCACTACCGTGAGACGCCCGAGTACAGGTATGTCAACAAGGGAATGTCGCTCGCGGAATTCAAAGGAATTTTCTGGTTCGAGTATGCGCACCGGGTGCTGGGTCGGCTGATCGGCATCGTTTTCCTGCTGCCCTTTCTCTACTTCCTGCTACGTCGTCGCATCGAGGCGTCGCTCGCCCCGAAGCTCGCTGCCATGTTCGTCCTCGGCGGTCTGCAGGGACTACTCGGCTGGTACATGGTCAAGAGCGGGCTCGTCGACGATCCTCACGTGAGCCAGTACCGTCTGGCGGCGCACCTGGGGCTCGCGGTGCTCATATACGTCTTCATGCTCTGGACGGCCCTCGATCTTCTGCGCGGCGCAGATACCGGCGCGCATCGCGCGAGGAGCCGCGTGGCGGCAGGCGCGCTGATCCTGACCATCGCCGTGTTCGTGACCATGATGTCCGGCGCATTCGTCGCCGGGCTCAAGGCAGGTTTCACCTACAATACGTTTCCTTTGATGGCGGGTCGTTGGGTTCCCGACGGCATGTGGTCGATGACCCCCGTGTATCTGAATTTGTTCGAGAACCCGACGACGGTTCAATTCACGCATCGCGTGATCGCCATCGCCACCTTCGTGGGCATACTCGCCCTGTGGCTCGCTGCGAATCGCACTGCCATGACCCGGCCACAGCGCCTGTGGCTGCACGCGGCCGGCGGCGCGGCCATGATCCAGGTCGCGCTCGGCATCTCCACGCTGCTGCTTCGCGTGCCGGTGCCGCTCGCCGCGCTGCATCAGGCCGGTGCGATGGTGCTGCTGACGGTGCTGCTGGTGCTCGCGCACAAATCCCGCTGCTGAGCGGTCCGGGTCGAGGCGCGCTATGATGCGCTGAGGCATGCTTACACAGACTGCGGTATTCACCCGCCGGGTGAGCGATCACATGGACCCGCCTCCACTGGTGGTCGCGGCATCCGACTCGTGTCGTGACGTCGTCGAGCGACTCGCGAGTGTCGGCGCATCCGAGGTCATCGTCGAGGATGCGCACGGACGCGTCGCGGGTATCGTCACCGAGCAGGATGTCAGCCGCCGGATTGCGTGCGCCGGCCGCGACGACGCGCCCATCGAGACGGTGATGAGCGCTCCCGTGGTGAGCGTTTCCGAGGATGATTATCTCTACCGCGCCATTGCGCGCATGCGCCGGCGCGGGCTGCGACACCTGCCGGTTGTCGGCGAGCGGCAAAAGGTCGTCGGCGTGCTGCGGCTGCATCGTGCCATGGCCGTGGCGGCGGCGCCGATGCTCGAACGCATCGAGCGCCTGAGTCACGAAGACGACCTCGAGGGCATCAAGGCGACCAAGGACGCCCAGATTCGCGTCGCCCTCGAGCTCATGAACGATGCGCTGCCCGCCACCGAGATCCAGGCGTTCCTCAGTCGTATCAACAACGACGTCTACCGGGGAGTCGTGCGCCTTTGCCTGCGCGAGATGCGGGAGTCCGGTCTCGGAGAGCCACCGGTGGAATTCGACGTGGTGGTGATGGGCTCGGGTGGACGAAAGGAGAGCTTTCTTCGGCCGGACCAGGACAACGGGTTCGTGATCGAGGACTATCCGATCGCGGATCACGATCGCGTCGATGCCTGGTTCATCGAGCTCGCGGTGCGCGTCACTGACGCGCTGGCGGAGGTCGGTTTCGAGCGCTGTCATGGAAATGTCATGGCCATCAACCCGGTATGGCGCAAGACCCTCTCCGAGTGGCGAGCCCAGACCCGCGCCTGGATGGGAAAGGGCGAGGGGCTTTCGCTGCGATTCTGCGACATTTTTTTCGACTTCGACTGCGTTTTCGGACCCGGTGCGCTCACTCGCAGCCTTCGCGAGCACGTCACGACGCTTGCGCCACATCCCCATTTTCTGCGGNNCCGCATCCCCATTTTCTGCGGGAGCTTTTCAAGGTGGACGAGGAGCACGGCGTGGCGCTTGGGTTGTTCGATCGCCTCAAGCGCGATCCGCTCCCGGGCCCCAACCAGGGCAAGCTCAACCTGAAGCTCACCGGAACCCTGCCGCTGGTCGGCGCCGTGCGCATCATGGCGCTGCGCGAGCGCGTCGAGAGAACGGGCACGCTCGAGCGCATCACCGCCCTGCACGAGCGCGGCGTGCTCGGCGCGGATGAGCAGGATTACCTGGGGGGCGCCTATCGCCACATCTCGGCGCTGATGCTGCGCCAGCAGCTCGCGGACTATCGCGAGGGCCGGGAGCCCGGCAACCACGTGCCCGTGGAAGCGCTGTCCAAGCGCGAGAAGGACATGCTGGTGGACGGTTTCAAGGCCATCCGGGCCTTTCGATCGCGACTGCGTCACGAGCTGACGGCGGGGATCTTCTAGGCGCCCGGACAGGCCGGTCGTGCCGGCCACCCCGGCGTCTGGACAACATCGCGGCGATACGGTATCAAACGCCTCAACCTATGCCTTACACGACGCTTGCATCGAGCGCCCTGTCGATCTGGCGCGCTCTCGAGTCCTACGGACTCGAGCCCCGCACGCTCTTCGAGCGCGCCGGTCTCGATCCGGCCAAGCTCTACGATCCCAACGCACGCTATCGGGACGCCAAGCTCTACGATCTCTGGCAGCTCGCCCTCGAGGCGAGCGGGGATCCCGGTCTCGGTCTGAAGGTCGCCTCCCACTGGCATCCGAGCACGGCGCACGCGCTCGGCTACGCGTGGCTCGCCAGCGCCACGCTCAAGGACGCCCTGGAGCGAACCGTTCGCTACTTCCGCATCATGACCGACAAGGAGCGGCTGACGCTGGAGGAATCCGAGGAAGAGCTGCGCCTGATCATCGAGAATCCGGCCGAGGACTATCCGACCGCGGCCGAGGATTTCGACGCCTCTTTCGCGGCGCTGGTCAGCCTTTGTCGGATGTGCCACGGTGAAGCGTTCAATCCCCTGCGCATCACCTTTCGGCGGCCGGAGCCGCCCGACCCGGCGGTTTTCGCGGAGCATTTTCGCGCCCCCATTCAGTACGCGGGCAACGAGGATTCCGTTTGCTTCGACAGAGCGGATGCGGAGACGCCGCTTCCCACGGCCAACGCCGAGGTTGCCCGGGCCAACGAAAAGATCGTCCAGGATTATCTGGCGCGTTTCGATCGCAGCAGTGTCGCCATGCAGGTGAGAGCGCGGCTGACCGAGCAGCTGCCCTCGGGCCACATGAGCCAGGAATCCGTCGCCGAGGCCCTGCACATGAGCCTGCGCAGTCTCCAGCGCCGGCTGAGGAACGAGGGCACTTCGTACAAAGATCTGCTCGACGAGACGCGCCGCGAGCTCGCCGCTCACTACATGGCCGAGTCGCACCTGTCGATCAACGAGATAACCTATCTGCTGGGATTCTCGGAGCCGTCCAACTTCTCGCGCGCTTTCAGGCGTTGGACGGGAAAATCACCCACCGATTACCGCTCGCACTCGCCCGCCTTCGCAGGCTGATTGCGATCGCTGGCGCGCGGCGCCGGCGCCGCGCCCCGACGCGCTATCATGCGCTTTTTTCGCGGCGCGCATGACGCCCGCCGCCCGGTCCGGAGCCGAGGGTCTGTGGAAGAGCTCAGATTGCAGGAAGCCGTGGTATTTCTCGCAGCCGCTGCGCTCGTGATACCGCTCGCCCGGCGACTCGGCACGAGTCCGGTGTTCGGCTTCCTGCTGGTGGGGCTCGTGGTCGGCCCGCACGGTCTGGCGCGCCTCGCCGAGCATCAGGAGTGGCTGCGCCATGTGCTGATCACCGATGTCGCCGGTGTGCGCGCGCTTGCCGAGCTCGGCGTCGTGTTTCTGCTCTTCATGATCGGTCTCGAGCTTTCGCTCGAGCGGCTCTGGGGGATGCGGCGGCTGGTGTTCGGCATGGGTATGGCGCAGATCCTGGTCAGTGGCATCATCATCGGCGCCATCGCGCGGGCGTTCGGCAACTCCACCGAGGCCTCGGTGGTGCTGGGCAGCTGCCTCGCGCTGTCCTCGACGGCGATCGTCATGCAGCTTCTGACCGAGCAGGGCCGCTTCGGAACCGCCGTGGGGCGCGGCAGCTTCGCGGTGCTGCTCGCCCAGGACCTCGCGGTGGTGCCCATGCTGTTCGTCGTCGCGAGCTTCGGCGCCGACAGCGCCGGCTCCATCATCGGCGCGCTGGGGCTCGCCATCGGCGAGGCCGCCCTCGCCGTTGCCCTGATTCTCGGCATCGGACACCTGGTGGTGCGGCCCCTGTTCGCCTACGTGAGCGGCCTGCGCAGCCCGGAGCTGTTCATGGCGGTCACCCTGCTCATCATCATCGCCACCGCGTCGGCGACCCATGCGGCGGGGCTCTCGGCCGCGCTCGGCGCCTTTCTCGCTGGCCTGGTGTTCGCCGATACCGAGTTTCGCCACGAAATCGAAGTGAACATCGAGCCATTCAAGGGGCTGCTGCTGGGGCTGTTCTTCATGTCGGTGGGCATGGTCATCGACCTGGCGGAGATCCTGACCGAGCCCGTGTGGATTGTGCTCTCCATCGTCGGCCTGATGGCCATCAAATCGCTCTGTACGGCCGCGTTGGCGCGCCTCGCCGGGTTCACATCGGGACAGGCGGTCGAGATGGGGCTGCTGCTCGCCCAGGGCGGCGAATTCGCCTTCGTTGTCGTCGCGCTCGCCGCAACGCTCGGGCTGGTGCCGGATCCGACGGCGCAGTTCATGCTCATCGTGGTCGGCGGGACGATGTTCCTCACGCCGTTGATGGCCCGCGTGGCGCGCAGCACCGGTGCCGCCGTCGACGCCCGCGCGTCCGCCGGCGCCGAGGCCGAAGCGGACATCCCGGCCGGTCTCCGGGACCATGTCATCATCGTCGGCTACGGCCGTATCGGCAGATTGCTGGCGGAGCTGCTGGACCGCCAGCAAGTGGCCCACGTGGCGCTGGATCTCGATGCCAGCCACGTTGCGGGCATGCGCACCAGGGGCGCGCCGGTATATCTCGGAGACGCGAGCCGCACGGCGATGCTGGAGAAGGTCCGGCTGCAGGGCGCGGCAGCGCTGGTCGTCAGCACCGACGACCCGCAGGCCGCGGAACGGGTGGTGATTGCCGCCCGCCGGCTCTCGGCGGAGCTGCCGATCCTGGTTCGGGCGCGCGACGATCGGCACGCCGAGCGGCTGCTCTCCTGCGGCGCCTCGCAGGTCGTGCCGGAGGTGCTCGAGGCGGGGCTGCAGCTCGGACAGGTGATGCTCGAGCACGTCGGCCTCCCCAGCGAGGCGGCCCGGGAAATCGTCGACGCAGAGCGCGCCGCGAGCGCCGGCCAATAGTTCAGCGGCTCTGCAAAACGGGCCGACTTTTGCGATAATCCCGCCCGTCCGCGCCAGCCCGCGGGAAGACGGCAGGAAATACAACAAACAGGCCTATTCGAGGCCGGATACAGGGAACCTCGTGTTACCTCGATTTTGCTAACGGGAGATTCTCAGATGCGACAGTTGCTCACCCAGGACAGAGCCCGGCGTTCGATGACGTCGAGGGAGTTCATAACCGATCTCCTGGCACGCGCCGACGTATCCGTCGGAGGTAACTCACTCGGTGACATCCGAATCCACGACGAGCAATTCTACGACCGGGTCATCGCGGAGGGTTCGCTCGGTCTCGGCGAGTCGTACATGGATGGATGGTGGGACTGCGATCATGTCGATGTGTTCTTCGCCAAAGTGCTGCGGGCACGGCTCGATGAGGTCGTCAAATCGAAAGATCAGATCTTTCTATATCTGAGATCCCTGCTGCTCAATATGCAGTCGAGGGCCAGGTCCCAGAGGGTCGCCCAGCAGCATTACAATCTCGGCAACGAGTTCTACGCCGACATGCTCGACCCGGGCATGCACTACACGTGCGCATTCTATGAGAACGCGGAAACGCTCGAGGAAGCTCAGAACGCCAAATGCGAGCTCGTCGCCAGGAAGCTCATGCTCCAGCCGGAAGACTCGGTGCTCGAGCTCGGCTGCGGCTGGGGAGGATTCGCGGAGTATGCTGCCAGGCGATACGGCTGCCGCGTGACGGCTTACAACATTGCCGAGGAGCAGGTCCGCTACGCAAGGGAACGATGCAAGGGTCTCGACGTGGAGTTCGTGCTCGATGATTACAGAAGCGCAAAAGGACGTTACGACAAAATCGTTTCAATAGGACTTTTCGAGCACGTCGGCCCCAAGAACTACAGAAGTGCTCTGGCGCTTGCGAAACGTTGCCTCAAGGACAACGGGCTGTTTCTCTTGCACACGATAGGACGAAACACGAGCTACATCGCGACCGACCCGTGGATTGAGAAGTACATTTTCCCCGGCGGCTGCCTGCCATCGATCCAGAAGCTTACGGCGGCCGCTGAGGGGCTGCTCGTGCTCGAGCATTTCCACAGCTTCGGCCAGCACTACGACACGACCCTGATGGCGTGGTACGAGAAGTTCCGCCGGAACTGGCACAAGCACGAGGCACAGTATGGCGATCGTTTCTTCAGGATGTGGTCATACTACCTGTTGACCTGCGCGGGCGCTTTCCGCGCGAGGCGAAATCAGCTCTGGCAATTCGTGTTCTCGAAGCACGGCGTAGCCGGCGGCTACAATGCGTTGAGCTGGAGCACCGAGTAAGACGGCGCCATTCCCCGCGCAGCTGGAGCCCGCGGCTGATTCAGGAATCGCTCTTCAGCTGGTAGTAGCGTTCGTTCAGATACTCGGTGACGTCGTCGACCTCCGTGGCGTCCCACTGAAGCTCAAGCTGAGCCTGCCAGCGGCGTATCCAAGACTGGATTTCCTCCCGTGTCGTGGCTTTTCGCTGCTCGCGCAGGTGCACGACGCTCGTGTGGCAGCCCGTGCAATGATTCTCATAGAGCAGCCGGCCGCGCTCCGGGTCGGCTGCTCGGGTGTCATCGGGCGCGAGAAGCAGCAGCACCAGCGTGGCGCCGGCGATTGCCGTGCAGATCAGGGGATAAGCCGGGACCGTCGTTCGTCTACGCATGGATGCTTCCTTCAGTGTGACAGCAGGGTCGGTACACGCGTGTGCGCCAGGACGTGGGCCGTGACGCCGCCGAGGATTATCTCACGGAAGCGGGAATGACCGTAGGCGCCCATGACGAGAAGATCCGCTGATTCGTCCTCGACCGCTTGAAGGAGCAGCTCACCAATGGCGGCGGGAGCGCCGAACAGGCTGCTGGTCTGCGTGTCGATGCCGTGACGCGCGAGATGCAGGCCGATGTCGGCGCCCGGGATCCCGGCGTTGTCGGGGTCGGCGTCTTTCGCATTGATGCACACGACGGTGACCCGCTCGGCGGACTCGAGCAACGGCATGGCATCGCTGATGGCGCGCACGGCCTCGCGCCGCGCGTTCCAGGCGACCACGATGTTCCTGCCGATGGGTCCCGTCACGCCAGCGGCCGGAATGACCATCACGGGACGACCCGAAGCGAGGGCCAGCTGGTCGGCGAGACCGTGACTGACGCACTCCGGATCGCCCTCATCGGCCTGGCCCGCGACGAGCAGATCGACGTAGTGCGCGTGCAGAGCGAGGGCGTCGACGCGCCGCTCCTCGACACAGCGCCATTCGGCGCTGATGCCGGCATCGCCGACAAGACTCTCGAATTGCTTTTCGGCCGCCGCGGCGGCTGCGCTGAAAGCTGCCCGTTGGGCCTCGATGATTCTCGCAGGAATCTGGGCCTCGGCGTAGGAGGGCAGGACGGGTAGCTCGATGACATAGAGGCCGGTCAGATGCGCCCCGTGCACGCGCGCGAGCCCGGCGGCGGCCTCGACGCGCCCCGCCATGGCGCGGCTGCTGTCTACGTGAACGAGAATGTCTTTCAGGGCCATTGGCTCGAACCTGCGAGATGAATACGAAACACGCTCATCATGAGAGCCGCCCCGGGAGGGTGCATTGACGCAGATCAAGCGCGCCGGGACGGCTCAATGGCTGGTGCCGCGCGAGCGCGTGATCTTGTTGTGGACGTTGTACTTGCCGGAAGGTTTCTTCATCGGCAGGCGCTTGACCTCCTGCAGGGATTCGGCGTCGTAGACCACCACGGCGCCGTCCATGTCCCAGATGCTGAGCAGCGCGTAACGGCCGTCGCGGGTGAACTCCACGTGCGCCGCGGTCTTGCCCGGCGCCGGGCGCAGGGTCTTGACGATCTCCAGGGTCTGCTTGTCGATCACGTGCACGGCGTCGCGATTCGGACCGAAAAAAACGTCCACCCAGGCGTAGCGGCTGTTCTCGTGGCTGCGCATGAAGAATCCCGGCCCGAGCGTCTCGATACGCTTCAGCGTTCGCCAGCTGCGCATGTCGATGACGCTGACGACGGATTCACGAAGATTCGGCGTCGCCAGCACCGGCACCTCGCCGTAATTCCAGGTAATGCCGGAGCCGAGATGGGGCAGTCCCGGCAAATCGATATCCGCAACCTTGCGGCCCACGATCAGATTGATGACCTGGCCGTTCGCCGCGTCACGGGCTGCGCCGATAATATTCTGGTAACCGACGTCGAAGAAGAAGTCATCCAGATAGTCGTCGAGCCGCACGCGCCGAATGGGAAATCGCTCCGTCTGCTCCGGCACTCCCTCGTAGCGGTAATCGTGCACGACTCCGTAGTACACGGGATTGTCGCCGTACTGGATCTCCCAGAGTTCTTTCAGATCCTTGAGTGCGACGATGAAGCTTTCACGCGGTGGGGCGTCGTAAACCGCGCTCACCCGCGAACTGATGCCCTTGTCGTCTTCGACCCGGATGATTTTCTCGAGAGTGAGGTCTTTCGCATTCAGGACGACCAGGCTGTGGGGCAGGTAGTTCGCCACCATCGCGTAGCGCCCGTCGGCGGAAACGGCCATATTGCGCGTGTTTATTCCGGCTCGTATCTCCGCGAGCATGCGCAGGCCGTAGAGGTCGAACATCGATATCCACCCGTCCCGGGAGGCGAAGTACACGAAGCGCCCGTCCGGGGAGAACTTGGGTCCGCCATGAAGCGCGTAACGTGTTCTGAAGCGGTGGATGGGGGTAAACGTGTCGCCGTCGAGCACCGTGACGTGATGGTCACCCGTTTCGACGACCACAAAGAGATTCATGGGATCGGATGCGTGGCGTTTTTCCGCCGCGTCACCGGCGGGCAACCCGTGCACGACGCGGCTCGCTTCGATTTGCGTCTCCCCCCAGACAGGCAGCGCGGGGAGCGGCGTGTAGATGAACTTCGCCAGGGCCTCGATATCGGCTTTGTCGAGCTTGTCCGAGAATGCCGGCATCTGGGATGCGGGCAGGCCTTCGCTGATGGTGGTGATGGCCTTACTCGGCTTCAGGCGGCGCAGGTTCTCCGGAAGCAGGGCAGGGCCGGTGCCTCCGAGGCGCCCCGCACCGTGACAGCCGGCGCAGTGTCGCGCGTAGATCGCAGCGACGTCTTCCTCGGCCTGCGCCGCGCCGCCCGCCGCGCTAATCGAGACAAGGGCGGCGGCGAGCGCAGCGGCAAATCTCAAGCCTCGCCCCCGCCCGCCGGGGGTGCGACGTGCACACGGTTGCGCGCGGGCGGGCGCGGCGGCGCCGAGGCGGCGCCCGCGCGCGCAGCCGTGTCGGCGGGGTCGGCGCACAGGCCGATCTCGCCGTCGCTCAGGTAGCAGGCCGGATCCTCGCTCCATACGTTCCCGGTGAGCTGGTGTGCGCGCACGCGCGTATTGCCGCCGCATACGTCGAGATAATGGCAGGCGCCGCAGCGTCCCTCAACGGGACGGGGTCGTTTTCTCAGACCCGCCATGAGCGGATCGGAGTTGTCCGACCAGATCGCCGAGAACGGCCGATCGCGCACGTTACCGAGATCGTAGTGCCACCAGAAGGTGTCG
>JABAOG010000205.1_pt1 | contig 14888 bp, 12 predicted proteins | sample 7062131 | NCBI WGS metagenome assembly JABAOG01 (sample SAMN14538629, study PRJNA623070) | marine sediment metagenome | biome: marine biome [ENVO:00000428]; feature: marine pelagic biome [ENVO:01000023]; material: deep marine sediment [ENVO:00002113] | place: India: Arabian Sea | collected...
TTGGTTTTAAAGCCGGGCTTTTCAATATCGGAGCCCAGGGGCAGTTATTGTTCGGTGCGATCGTATCCGCGGCGATTGGTTTTGGCATCGATGGGATTCCCGCAATCATCCACGTGCCACTGGCACTGCTGGGCGGTGCCTTGGCAGGTGCTTTATTTGCCGCCATTCCGGGTATCTTGAAGACCTCGACTGGAGCGCACGAAGTCATCACTACGATCATGCTGAACTATGTTGCCATCAACATCACTGATTACCTGGCGGATGGTCCCTGGAAGGACAGCGCAGGTGGAAATGTCATCGCCCGAACCCCGCCTATCGCCGAAAGTGCAAAAATTGGCACATTGGGGCCAATCCCGATCGGTTTTTTGATCGCTGTGCTGATTTCCTTCATCGTGCTGTGGATATTGGACCGAACGACTCTGGGTTTTGAAGTCCGTACAGTGGGACAGAATCCTCACGCCGCCAGATACTCCGGCATCCGGGTTGCCCGGATGGTTGTTTTAACGATGGTGATTTCGGGTTTACTTGCCGGTATCGGTGGGGCAATCGAAACCCAGGGTGTTATCGGCAGGTACCAGCCGGGTTTTAACATTGGGTTGGGATTTGACGGCATCACGATCGCACTGCTGGGGAAGACCCACCCAATCGGTGTGATTTTTGCCTCCATTTTGGTCGGCGCGATGAATGCCGGAGCCAGCCAGATGCAGTTCTCTGCGAATGTAGCCAACGAGATCACGGATATCATCCAGGCTTTGATCTTGTTTTTTGTCGCCGCCGATATGATCGTACGCTGGATCATCCGGACGAGAGCGGAAGAAGGGGAAAAGATTTCCCTGAGCTCCGGGTGGGGCGGACAGTGAGGATATACTATGCATGATCTAAAATCAACTGCTCCATGGAGATATTTTCTCAAACGCTGGGGGTTGCTGACAGGGGTCATCCTGGTTGCTCTGATCGCTGTTATCATCTCGATAATAAATAATCCCAGGATTACTGAAGCTGTCCTGGCTTCCACGATCCGGCAGGCGACCCCCCTCATTTTGGGTGCTCTCTGTGGCCTGATCGGAGAACGCTCCGGTATCATCAACATCGGGATCGAAGGACAGATGCTGATGGCTGCGTTCATCGGCTTCCTGGCCAACGTGTGGACAGGGAATCTATTTCTTGCCGTCCTGGCAGCCGCCGGTGCTGGTGCACTGATGGGCTTGCTGCTGGCTTTTATGTCTGTTACGCTCAAAATTGACCAGATCATTGGCGGAACGGTGATCAATATTGTTGCCCTGGGGTTGACCGGTTATTTCTATCAGGTCGGTTTAACTACCGAGGGAAAGATGCAGCCGATCCCATTGGGACCACTGGCGGATATTCCAATCATTGGCAGCGTATTATTCAACAATCCGCCGATTACCTACCTAGCGATTGTGCTAGTCTTTTTAACCCACTATGTCCTTTTTCATACGAAATGGGGACTGCGGACCCGGGCAGTTGGTGAGCATCCCCGCGCCGCGGACACTTTGGGCGTCAATGTTTACCGGCTTCAATACATCAATGTGATGATCGCCGGGGCGATTGCCGGCCTGGGAGGCGGATTCCTGACATTAGAGGCGGTCGGATCCTTTGAACGGGCGATGACTAACGGGCGAGGTTTCGTCGCCCTGGCGGTGATGATCTTCGGGAAATGGACCCCGATCGGTTCCTGGGGGGCGGCGCTCCCTCCTGTTTGGCTTCACCAATGCGATGCAGACCCAGCTCCAGTTCGGCGGGCGGATCGAAATCCCCCACCAGTTTATCGGTATGCTGCCCTACCTGCTGACGATCATCGTCCTGGCTGGCTTTGTGGGTCGATCAAGACCACCAGCCGCGGAAGGTGTTCCCTACGAGAAGGAATAGACCTGCTTATACCAGCTTTTTTGAAGATGCGATTTGGGTGACAGGATCATTATGACTGAAAATTATGCCTTAGAAGTTCGGAATATCACTAAGAGATTCCCCGGTGTGATCGCCAATGATCACGTGGATTTCAACCTGAAGAAGGGAGAGATCCATGGTCTCCTGGGAGAAAATGGTGCGGGAAAATCAACCTTGATGAATGTCATCTACGGTTTGTACACACCAGATGAGGGGGAGTTCTATATCGATGGTAAAGAAGCAGAAATCAACAACCCCAATGATGCCATCAACTCCGGTATCGGGATGGTTCACCAGCATTTCATGCTCGTACCGGTATTCACCGTGGTTGAGAATATTATTTTAGGCTCTGAAGTCACCCGTGGCCCGACCCTGGACCTGCGGAGAGCTCGACGGGAAGTCCGGGAGATCTCGAAAGAATATGGCCTGGAAGTCGACCCGGACGCGGTTGTTGAAGACCTGTCCGTTGGTATCCAGCAGCGGGTTGAAATCGTCAAAGCACTCTACCGCCGGGCAAATATCCTGGTATTGGATGAACCAACAGCTGTGCTGACTCCCCAGGAAGCAGAAGATCTTTTCCGCGTGATGAAAACGCTCACCGAAAGGGGTGTTTCCATCGTATTCATCACGCATAAACTGAAAGAGGTGCTGGCTGTCACTGACAGGATCACCGTGATGCGGCGTGGAAAAGTCGTCGGCACCACGACACCGCAGGAATCGGATGAGGCTGACCTGGCGGCAATGATGGTGGGTCGTGAAGTCCTGCTCGAGGTTGAGAAAGAACCTGCAGCACCGGAAAATGTCGTCCTCGAAGTCAAGGACCTGGTCGTTAACGACGAACGCGGCCTGACGGTAGTACAAGGTGTCAATTTTGCTGTCCGGGCCGGGGAGATCCTCGGTATCGCAGGCGTCCAGGGGAATGGACAGACGGAACTGGTTGAAACACTGACAGGTCTGCGAAACGCGGAATCCGGCACAATGTCACTGCGCGGTAAGGTCCTGCCGTTCAATGACCCGCGGGTGCTGTTTGAATCAGGTTTTTCCCATATCCCGGAAGACAGGCAGAAACATGGTCTGGTCCTCACATATAGTATTGCAGATAACATGGTCTTATGCACCTATTACCAGGAACCTTTTGCCCATGGGATCCAGCGTGATAAAGAAGTGGTTTTGGAAAATGCTGAAGAGCTGATTGAGCAGTTCGACGTCCGCACACCGGGAGCGCTAGTCTCTGCGGGGAAACTATCCGGAGGCAACCAGCAGAAGGTCATCGTAGCCCGGGAATTCAGCAGAGACAGCCGGATTTTGATCGCCAACCAGCCCACCCGCGGCCTGGATGTGGGTTCTATCGAGTATATTCATAAAAGGATCATCGAAATGCGGGATAACGGGGTGGCCGTGCTGTTGATATCAGCCGAGCTGGACGAGATCAAATCCCTGGCAGATCGGATTGCTGTCATCTACCATGGAAAACTGGTAGCCACTATACCTGCCGACCAGGTAACGAAAGAAGAACTCGGTCTGCTGATGGCGGGATCGGAAGTCCCCTCTGTTACAACGAACTGAATGCTCTGAGATTATTGGAAAGGACCTGCTCGCTTTCTGAGCAGGTCTTTTTTGTTTGNNTATGGATAATGATTTCGAAAACAGGGTACAGAAACGGTGCATTATCCGACAGTGCGATGAACTGGAACTCTTCGATTTCGTCGAGCGGGGCGTCAGCTGGTACAGATATCCTGATGTTCACAGCGGCGCTTTCCATCGGAGACAGCGTGAGCGGGTCAGGTGTCAGCAATGTGACCCAGTCTTGATGACCAAGTAATGTGACAGCAAAGGTGTCTGTCAGTGAACCCGTATTTTGCAATTCAACCGTGGTGGTGATCGTTGTTCCCGGCAGCAGGTAATGATGATGCTGACCGGTGAATTCCAGGCCTGCGGACCAGACGAGTGTACGCACCGGCTCACCCGGTACNNGGACCCCAAAATCCTGGTTTGTCAGATAGCCCGTATTTGAAGTGGCAACCCTCATCTGTATGGTCCATTCTCCACCTGCTGGTAGTGAACCCCTCTCCCATCGAATCTCGGACCCGTTCAACGAGAAAGACCCTGAGGCGGAGACCAGGGTCGAACCGGCAGGTAAGGTGTCGGTTAAGACCAGATTCCTTGCCGGAGTAGATGGGCTCATGTTGGAGACTGTCAGGGTATAGGGAATTGACTCATCCACATAGGAGGATTCTGGGGCGCTTTTTTCCAGGCTCAGGATATGGATGACCGTGGTGACCGGCTCACCAAAAGTCTCCAGTACTTCCCTGCTGCTGACACTGTAGCGGTCATTGGTGACCGCTCCCAGGGAAATTTCCGGGAGAACCCGAACGACCAGCTCTTCCTGCCAGGTCTGATTGGGTTCCAGGGAAATCCGCTCCCAGCGGATTTGCTGACCGCTGATGTCAGGACTTCCGCTGGCGGAGATGAATTCGAGACCGGTGGGGAGTGTATCGGTCATTACCAGGTCTGTCGCTGGTGAACTTGGATACGTGCTGGTCACCGTCAGGGTGTAAGTGATCAGGTCGCCTGGAGCTGCGGATATCCGGTCAGCCGATTTGCTGATCTGCAGGTCGTAGGGAAGTTCCAAGAGGGCTGCCAGGGCATCGATCCTACCCCAGCCGTAGGTGTTGTTGGGGATCTCGCTGCCAGGGATCCCGCCGCAATCCTGGGAAGACGTTCTTGGAAATGCGGTATCCTGGATTACAGTTCTCAATAAGTCAACCTGACCTGCAAGCGATGGATCCGCCGAGATCAGCAGGGCAACCAGGCCGGCAGCATGGGGAGCAGCCATGCTGGTTCCGCTCTTGCTGCCGTAACCCCCATCTAAAATCGATGAACGGATCCATACGCCCGGTGCGGTCACGTTGGGTTTCAGCAGTCCGCTGCCGTCGACCGTCACGGGTCCCCGGCTGCTGTTCGAGGCGATCATGTCCGTATTATCTGTGGAGCCGACCGTGAAGGATTCGGGGTAGATTGCCGCCGGTGTATTGACGGTTTCGCAGGTGGGTCCACTGTTGCCGGCGGAATGAACGGTGACGATCCCGGCGGCGACCACGGACTGGACCACGGTTCTCAGCGATTCGGGGTTGCAGCCTTCATAGGTGGGACAGCTCCATGAATTGTTGATCACATCCGGTGCCCTGGAGGGGTCCGGGTCGCTGCCATCAACCCGGGTGGGGGCGAGGAACCACTGGTAGCATTCTGTGTAGGTGGCGGGGGAACCGACGCCCTCATCCATGTTGCGGCAGCCGATCCAATTTGCACCGGGAGCCATACCGATCTGGTTGTATTCGCCATCGTCTCCAACGATGGTGCCCATGGTATGCGTGCCGTGGGAATTGTCATCGCAGGGTTCCAGCAAGCGCTCATCCCCGCAGCTGTTGTAATCGCCCGGGTCGTGAATGGCATCATGCCAGTTGTAATCATGGTTCGCTGATTCCCCATCCCAGCCGCGGTACTGGTTGATCAGGGCAGGATGATCCCATTCATAGCCTGTGTCCTGCCCACCGACAACCACCCCTTCCCCGGTGAAACCTCTTGCCCACACTTCGGGCGCGCTGACCTGGACCAGGTTCCACTCCGGGGAGGTGATCTGCCGGGTTGGGTATTCTTCATCGGGCTCTTCCAGCTGGATTTTTGGATTGGCGTAAATGTGGGCGATGTCCGGTCGTAAAGCCAGTTCGCGGATCAAATTCTGGCTGCCCCGCACCCAGATCATATTAGCGACCCAAAATGAGGAATATTCAACCCCTGTATCATTCAAGATATGGATGACAGGTTTTTGGCTGGATTCAGCCAAATTTCGCAGCGTGGTGTATACGTAATTTCCCTTTTCGGTTTTCGAGTTAAAATCGGCCGCACGGGATAGGTCTGCCTGGGATTTGAAATAGACTAAAAATTCCACGGAGTCGATGCTTCTGGCTTGCGACAACAGCCATGGATCTACTTTTGAAGTCCAGTCTGTTTGAGCCGCGGTAATAAGTACATTCGTGAGAGTCAGGAAAACAACCAGACAGACCGATATGATCCTGGAAATTGTACGCCTCATGGATACTCTTTCTATTCTCCGGTGTTCTGAAATGATCCTTTAGCGAAAAGGCAGATGGTCACGCCTGCTGGATATCATTCTCATCCAACCCCAGGCATTTGAGGACGAACCAGACCGGGCGGTCTCTGGTTTCATTAAAAACTTTTCTGGCTCTATAAAAGGCTTCTTTTCGCTCTTTAGATGCCAGGAAACCCGGTTTCTTCATGGCATTCAGGTAGTCTGATGCTGCTGCAGCGTCATTTTCACCCTGGATGAGGGCTTCCTGGACCAGATCGATCAATTCTTGCTGGTATTTTTCCTGGTTCATATCTTGATGATACTACAATTTCTACAGCGAGATCAAAATACTCCCCTTCGGCTGTAAACCCGGCGGGCAGGGGACTTCCAACCTCACCTGGAAAACTCAATTAGCATCCAGGGATTCAATCATCTATCTCAGTCAAGATTGTGGATTTTTACCCATCATTTAATCATCCACCCGGGACTCTATCTGGAAGATCAGGCGGATCTCCGGCCAGAGAAGCGGCAGGGCAGCCAGGAGACCGATCCCCATGATCGCCGCCGCAAAAAGTCCCTGCCAGAGAGCGGAGCTGACCTGCTGACTCATGATCTGCATCCCGAAATAGACCAGCACACCGCCAATCAAGGTCCCCAGGGGGACGCGCCAGATCGCTTTACCCAGCTTCAATGCCATCTTCTGGCTCCGGTGAAGCAGGTACAGGAGGATCAGGGCTTCGAGTGAGAAGGCGATCGTGTTCGCCAGGGCGATCCCGGGGGCACCGAGACCCCGGTAGAGCAGTACACCGAAAACCAGGAAGCTGACCGCCGTCAATCCGGCAACCAACATGGGGGTGCGTGCATCTTGCTGTGCATAGAAAGCCCGGGCGCCAACTTCGATCAGGGAATGCCCCATCAATCCCAACATGAATGCCCTGGCCGTCCAGAGCACTAGCTGCGTTCCTAATTCGTCGAAACCCAGAATCGCGATGATGGGTTCCAAACCAAGGGACAGGAACAAGGCGGTTGGAATAGTGATCGCCAGGATGGCGCGGATGGATTGGTTGAGGGTGTTCTTGAAGCGGGCAAAATCCTCCCGGGCGATGTGCTCGGCTAAGGTTGGCAGCAGGGCGGTTGCCAGGGCAGTTCCCATCAGTGTTTCAGGAACCTGCATGAACAGCCAGCCGTACACCAGCGCGGTGACAGATCCTTCCACCAGGCGGGAGGCCAGGTTGTCCTGTGCCAGGAAAATGACCTGGATGAAACCGACCGTCAGCACACGCGGACCCAGCAGGATCAGCACCTTATGCACCCCGGACGAGCGAAGTTTCAAGATGGGTTTCCAGCGGAATCCATAGCGGATCAATCCCGGGACCTGGATCGCCATGAACAGGAAGGATCCCAGGATCGTGCCGTAAACCAGGCCGTGAATCCCCAGGCCAAAAGCAGGCAATGTGATCGGTCCAACCTGGAATCCCGTCTCGGGTACCAGGATGAAGATCCCGATCAGGGTACCGATATCGTACATGGCGTTAGCCATAGCCGGCAGCAGGAAGTGCTGGTTAGCCTGCAGTCCAGCGATGAAGAGCCNNAGTAATGTCGCCAGCAGGTTCAGGCGCATCAGGTCTGCAACCAGAGTCTGCTGTTCGGGTCCAAAACCAGGGGCAATACCCACCCGCCAGGTGACCAGTGGCTCGGCGAAGATCGCCACCAGGATCGAGAATCCAGCGGTAACCAGGAAAACCAGGTTGGCGATGCTCGAGAACAGGTCCCAGGAAGCGGATCGCCCCTTTTCTTCCAGGTACTCAGAAAGTACCGGGATGAAAGCCATTGCCAGGGCACCACCGGAAATCAGTACGAAGAGCAGATCGGGAATATTGTTGGCGGCGTTAAATGCGTCCAGCTCAGCCGAGCGGCCGAAAGTCCGCGCTACCATGACCTGGCGGAAGAATCCGAGGATTTTTTCGAGACCAAAAAATACAGCAATGATCAGGGTTGATCGGGCGATATGTTTCATAGGCGGTATATTTTTCCCTGGAACAAGTATACAGGATGTTCGTGAACTTGTGTTTGATGGTGTATTTTAGCAGCTTTCATTTCTTGAATTCTGGAATTTTAATCGAAATTTCTAAACCAGTCGGTTCTATAGGATCGAATAGTTTGATTCAGCGGAACCAAGCAACCCGTTTTGTGTTCTATTTGTTTAGGAGGAAGGTGCGAATACGCTTGTTATTCTTCCTCAACGACAAGCCAATCGAATGGAGAGAAATAATGCGTAAAGTTGCTTTTATCACAGACAGTTCTGCTTACCTGCCAAAGGAAATCTTAGAGGAATACCCTGTTTCACAGGCACCTCAACTCTTGATCTGGGGAGAGGAAACTTTCCGTGATGGAGTGGACATTCAACCGGATGAATTCTACAGACGTCTGAGCAATGCAGATGTAATGCCCACTTCCTCGCAGGTTTCTGTAAAGGAATTCCAGGAAAGGTTCAGGAAACTGCTGGATGAAGGATATGATATCCTGGCTTTGCTAATTTCAGAAAAGTTGTCTGGAACCCTGGCCTCTGCCATACAGGCGAAAGAAGACCTGCCGGAAGATCGGATTGTGCTCATCGATTCAAAGACAACATCGATGGCTATGGGATTCCTCTTGCTGGAAGCGATGAGAGCCGCGCAGGAAGGGGCCACACTGCAGGAGTGTAAAGAGCTGATCCTGGAGAAGATGGATAATGTCGGGGTTGTCTTTGTGGTTGAAACGTTGGAATTTCTCCACCGCGGAGGGCGGATCGGCGGAGCTTCTCGCTGGTTTGGGACGGCTATGAACATCAAACCGATCCTGGAAGTCACCGGTGGTCAGGTGGAAGCGATCGAAAGAGTCAGGACGTTCAGCAAAGCCATTGACCGGGCAATTGAGATCGTCGAGGAACGCATTGATGGGCGCACCCCGGTTCGATTGGCGACCATTCATGTGAATTCACAGGCAGAAGCCGAAAATTTGATGGAAAAAGCCAAGGCAAAATTCAACCCGGTAGAGACCTATATCACAGAAGTAAGCCCCGTGGTTGGCACCCATGCTGGCCCCGGCACGGTCGGTCTGGCTTATATCGCAGGTTGATAAGAATTTTATCAGCAATAAAATCTACACCGGTATCCATCTGGATACCGGTATTTTTATGTTTTTTTCGAATTTAAATATGAACGCCCTAAGTTGGGTAATTTAGTGAGGAAATCCAATTGCTATAGACATGGCTTCGAGAGCGATCCATGGACGCATATTCGACCTTACAGAATTGAAAGGGGAATAGTGTGGAAGCAATGTAAGTGTAATGCTACAATACAGGTACAAAATGTGAACATTATTTTGCAATCATAGACCTATTGCTCAATAGAATTTGAGAAAATCCCCGAAAGAGATCGAGAATGGAGAATATCGAAAAACAAGATAAGGAGCGTAAACCTTACATCGCTCCGAAAATTGTCTATGAGATTGAATTAGAAACCCGTGCAGGTTCTACCCCCGAACCACCTCTGTTCCTGGATCCCGAACTTGAAAATCCTTTTGATCCTGACCGGGAATTTGATATCTATCGCCCGTAATGCTGACGAAACGGTGAGTACCTGATACTCACCGTTTTTTTTCGCGATTAATCAATCAACTGGCACACTCTTATTGATATTAATTCCCGAAATGGGTTCAAAAACCATTCCCAGAATAAATTTCCGGTGATATAATAAATAGAACAAATGTTTTTCTCACCTTCAGGCGGTGATGTTTTCGCGTGAAACTCATCTCCGGTGTGTTTTGGAGTGCACATGGCTGAAGTCAAACGGATCCCGGGAAAAAAGGTGAAAACACAGAACAGCGCCGGTCATATGGGTATCGGGGATATTATCGTCCGCGGTGCACGGCAGCANNGGGCAAATCTTCCCTGGCCTTCGATACGCTCTACGCAGAAGGTCAGCGTCGCTATGTGGAAAGCCTGTCTTCTTATGCTCGCCAGTTCATGGACCAGATGGAAAAACCCCGGGTTGACCAGATCACCGGTCTCAGTCCGACGATTGCCATCGAGCAGAAGACTGTCAGCCGCAACCCGCGCTCGACCGTGGGAACGATAACTGAAGTGCTCGATTACTTGCGGGTGCTGTATGCCCGCGCCGGGGATCCACACTGCCCGCAATGTGGGCGGTCTGTACGACCGCAGAGCCCGCAGCAGATCAGCAACCAGCTGCTGGAGTATGAAGCGGGGACACGTTTCCAGGTGATGGCACCGATCGTTCGCAAACGCAAGGGAACGCATCAGAAAACCCTGCAGCAGGCGGTAGCCGATGGGTATTCCCGGGCACGCATCGATGGTGAACAATTCGACTTGACGGCAGATGGTATTCCAGAGCTGGATAAAAAGAAGAAACATGATGTTTACCTGGTAGTCGACCGCCTGATCGCACCAGAGCAGGTTGACGAACAATATCACTCCAGGCTGATGGATACCGTAGAGACCAGTTTGCGCGCCGCTGACGGTGTAATGATTGTCCGCCGGGTTGATACTGATGAGGAGATTGTGCTCAGTGAGCATCACGCCTGTCCGGTCTGTGACCTCAGCTTCCCTGAACTGGAACCCAATATGTTCAGCTTCAATTCTCCGCTCGGGATGTGCCCGGAATGCAATGGTCTGGGGGTTAAATTACAGGTCGATCCGGAGCTGATCATTACCCAACCGGACATCTCCCTCCTTGACGGCGCGTCTGCCTTCCATGGGGAATTACGGAAGAGCAATGGCAGCAGATGGCGCCTGAAGCAGATGTCTCAGCTGGCTGAACACTATGGGATTGACCTGGAACAACCGTGGAAGGATCTGCCGGAAAAATTTAGAAATGTCGTCCTGTATGGCTCAGAGGGGGAGAAGATTCGCTTCAATTATAAATCGGAGGATGGTTCGTGGACCGGTGAGAGTTATACAGATGCAAAAGGCTGTGTATTTCATATCAACCGGCTTTTCCGCCAGACGAAATCAGAGGGCTCGCGGCGATATTACATGAGTTTTATGAGCCGGATGAAATGCCCGGCGTGCCAGGGTGAGCGGCTGACAGCCCATGCAAGGTATGTTTTCGTTGGAGGAAAAAGCTTACCAGAGATCAGTAAGTACAGCATTTCCGAGCTGTTTGATTGGGTGCAGGGTTTGATGACCGCATTTTCTGAAGAACAGCGTGAAATTGCCGGTGAGCTGGTCGCTGAAATCCGTGACCGCTTGCACTTCATGATGAATGTGGGTCTGCATTACCTGACCCTCAACCGGCCGGCACCCACACTTTCCGGTGGGGAAGGTCAGCGCATCCGCCTGGCGAGCCAGATTGGCAGCGGATTGGTGGGGGTCATGTATATCCTGGACGAACCCTCGATTGGACTGCACACACGTGACCATCGTGCTTTGCTGGATACGCTGATCCACCTGCGCAACCTTGGCAATACCGTGCTGGTTGTCGAACATGACGCGGCCACTATGCAGAACGCGGACTGGATCATCGACCTGGGACCTGGACCGGGAATGCTGGGAGGTGAAGTGGTCGCCGCAGGGACTCCAGATGAGATCATCCGAGACGCCAATTCGCTGACCGGCAGGTACCTGTGCGGGGAATTGCAGGTGACTGCTCCGAACGGGAAAACCAGGAGAGATCCCACCGGGTGGATCACCCTGAGGGGTGCCCGTCTGCATAACCTGAAATCTCTGGTCGTCCGCTTCCCTTTGGGGACACTGGTGACCGTAACTGGGGTGAGTGGTTCCGGGAAGAGCAGCCTGGTTTCCCAGACCCTGCATCCCGCTTTAGCCCGGAGCCTGAACAGGGCACAGAGCACACCCGGACCGTATGATGGTCTTGAAGGCTTGGAACAGGTGGATAAAGTCATCAACATCACCCAGGATCCGATTGGGCGCAATCCAAGATCCAACCCCGGCACCTATGTCGGGGTGCTCACTTTGATCCGGGCTGTGTTTGCGCAGACCCCGGAGGCGAAAACGCGAGGATATGCCGCCGGTCGATTCAGTTTCAATGTGAAAGGCGGACGCTGTGGGGAATGCAAGGGGTACGGCTATAAAAAGGTTGAGATGCACTTCCTGGCTGATGTGTGGGTTCGCTGCCGGACCTGCAACGGCAGTCGTTTCAACNNTTGGAGATGGATGTCCAGGAAGCACTGGAATTCTTTGGCAATCATCCGAAAATAAGCCGAATCCTGCAGACCCTTCACGATGTTGGACTGGATTATCTCAAACTGGGGCAGAGCGCACTTACCTTAAGTGGGGGGGAAGCCCAGCGGGTAAAACTGTCCAAAGAATTGAGCAAGGTATCCACAGGGAGGACGATTTACATCCTCGATGAACCGACAACCGGACTGCATTTTGCCGATATCCAGCGCCTGCTGGATGTGCTTCACCGCCTGGTGGATGCAGGCAACACCGTGATNNCCCAGGGTAATCCAGAAGACATCATCCAGTCGGAAAACAGTTATACCGGTCAGTATCTTGCCCAGGTTCTAAAACCAAACCAATAACCAAAATCTGGTGCATATCCATCTAAAAGCCGGCTTATCGATACTGGACTTCAATCTCGATAAGTTATCTTCGAAACCCCCAGATCCCCAGATTTTTGACTTGCCCGCCTGTATGTGGTAACCTATTAATCTTGCATTGAATTCAATGGATGATTAAGGTACGAGAATGGACATATTTTTCACTGACCCGGATGACGCACCCGTACCACCGGATGAAATGCGCATCCGCCAATTAAAAGCCGATCCATATCCAGACTCACATCGGATCAAAGTGTATCTGGAACTGACACCTTTCCAGCAGAGACCCATCGGGGAACTTGTCATTTATAATGAGGACGATCGACCGGTTGCCTTCAGCAATGTGGTCGAACCGCTGAACAATAAGATCGAAATCACCATGCACCTGCGGTCCAAAGAAACCACAGGTTATTACCGCCTCCAGGCAAAATTGATGTACCGGGATAAGATCGAGGAACCCGCCAGCGAGGATGAGGAAATTAATCTGCCACCACTGATCGAAGTCGACCAGGTAGAGACCGAGTTCAGGATTTCCTGAACTTCCGATTCAAATTAATTTATGAAAAATTTATTACGATTGCGAATATTCTTGCGACCGTACAGGCTGCAGTTATCCATCGCTTTCTTCGGTCTGCTGATGTCCACTGGTTTAAGCCTGGTCATCCCGGAGATTATCGGTCGGGTGATCGGGCTGCAACGTGGTGAATCCAGGTACATGCTCAATTCCGGGCTGATCATTTTAGGTCTGGGGGTGATCGTGGCGTTATTGGCGTTCACTCACCGCTATTTGTTGAACTGGATCTCTCATAAGGTCTCTTACGATGTCCGCAACCGGATGTACGATCATATCCAGCGGCTCTCGTTCAGCTATCACGATAGGGCTCAGAGTGGTCAGCTGATCAGCCGGACGATCGAAGACGTGCGATCGATCGAACAGTTTACTGGTTTTGGGGTGGTTGAACTCCTGCGGATCACCTTATTGATGGTCGGTGTGATCGTGCTGTTGTTCGCCAACAACTACCGCCTGGCTTTAATCTCCCTGGTACCGGTCATTCCCCTGGTCTGGATTACGAGCAATTTCGGTACGAAGATCGGGGATTTATTCCTGGTGGTAGACAACACCCTGGGTGAACTTTCCACCCGGCTGCAGGAAAATGTCACCGGTGTGCAGGTGGTGCGGGCTTTTGCCCGAGAGCGCTTCGAGATCGACCGCTTCAACCAGATCAATCGGGATTTATACCATGCCCGGTTGAACGTGATCTCCGAATGGTCGAAAGTCATGCCGACATCTCATTTACTGGTCGCAATGAGCACCGTATTGATCCTGTGGTTTGGCGGGAATATGGTCTTGAATGGGCAGATGACACTGGGTGAGATTGTCGTTTTCAATTCTTATGTGGTCATGATCGCTGAACCTGCCCGCCAGCTGGTCTGGCTGGTGAACCTGTCCGGCGAGGCATCTGCTGGTGTCAAACGGATCGAGGATGTTCTAAAGACTCCCGAGGCGATCAAGAGTCCCGAGGATGCGTACCGGAAAGAGCCGATCGATGGGCGGGTTGAATTTGTGAACGCCTCCCTGCAGTACCGCACGGATTCCCGGTACGCTTTGAAAGAAATTAATTTGACCGTTGAGCCGAATAAGATCATCGCCCTGATCGGGGCTACCGGCTCAGGAAAAACCAGCCTGGTGAATGTGATCCCCAGGTTTTATGATCTCACGGAAGGTAAAGTGCTTATCGATGGCGTCGACGTCAGGGAATACGACCTGGTCTCCCTACGTTGTCAGATTGGGATTGTGCTGCAGACTTCTCTGCTGTTTTCGACAACCATCCGGCAGAATATCGCCTACGGTCGCCCGGATGCGCCACTGGAGGATGTCGTCGCGGCTGCCAAGGCAGCCCAGGCGCATGATTTCATCCTGAAGATGCCGGATGGATACGATACTGAAGTCGGGGAACGCGGCGTCACCCTGTCCGGCGGTCAGCGCCAGCGGGTGGCGATCGCCCGGGCGCTCNNTGGACGACTCGACTTCCAGCGTCGATATCCAGACCGAACAGCTGATCCAGAAAGCTCTGGATGACCTGATGGAAGGACGAACGACATTTGTTATCGCACAGCGGCTGTCCACAGTTCGCCGCGCGGACCAGATCCTGGTGATGGATCAGGGACAGATCGTTGAGAGAGGCGTACATGACGAATTGATCGCCAGGGATGGTATTTACCGCCAGATCTACGACATGCAGCTGCGCGACCAGGAGCTATCTGAAGAGATCTAAATTTCTATGTCGAATCAACTGCCGGAAGATTATCTCCAGAGAATGGAACT
>JABAOG010005272.1_pt1 | contig 14878 bp, 12 predicted proteins | sample 7062131 | NCBI WGS metagenome assembly JABAOG01 (sample SAMN14538629, study PRJNA623070) | marine sediment metagenome | biome: marine biome [ENVO:00000428]; feature: marine pelagic biome [ENVO:01000023]; material: deep marine sediment [ENVO:00002113] | place: India: Arabian Sea | collected...
TGTATCTATTGATCCGTTTTTTGTTGAGCGCGCCCGAGGACTACCGCATTCCGACGCCGAGCCGAACCGGCGTCCGAATCAGCGCGGTCCCCGTCGACTACGCGGTGAAAGCCGGCGTTCGCATTTCGGCCGACGAGCAGTCGATCGGCCGTACGTTCCACATCGTCGATCCGAAGCCGGTCACGGTACAGTACGCACTGCGCCTCTTCGCAGAGGCAACCGGCCGCCCCGCCCCGCGAGACCACGACCCACTCAACCTCGCCACGGCGCTGATGCGAGCGCCCGGATTGCAGCGGTTCACAAACACGACCCGCGCGTTCCTCGATCATTTGAAGACCGACGTGATCTACGACGACCGCAACACCCGCGAGCTGCTCGCGGGCACCGGCATCCAATGCCCAGCGCTGGAGAGCTACGTAGAGGTGATGGTCGCGAGAGCCCAGCAGGACTAGCACGCCTGCGCAGGCGCCCGCACTGGCACTGGCACTGGCACTGGCACTAACTAACCCTTTCAAAAAGGGGACTGTCCCCTTTTTGCGCGCGCTTTCCGCGTCGTGCCGCACCGAGCCCCGGTACGAGCGCCTAGCTTCCCGCCAGCGTCATCGACGAGACGCGAAAAGTTGGCGAGGCAATTGCCGTTCGGTGATCGAGATCATCGGCAACGGCATCGATTCGCTGCAAGAGCTGATCCAGATTGAGTGAGATCGTGACTTCGGAAACCGGATCGGCCAGCTCACCGTCTTGGATCAGGAAGCCCGATGCGCCTCGGCTGAAATCGCCGGTGACGGCATTGAAACCGAAGCCCATCATGCTGGTGACGTAGAGACCATGCTTGGTGTCGGCGATGAGCTCATCGCGCGATTGGGAGCTGGCTTTCAAGACCAGGTTGCTGGTGGAAGGTGAGATGCCGCCTGCCGGTGATCGGGAAGCGCTGGCTGTGCTTCTGAGGCCGAGCTTTCGTGCGCAATAGGTGTCCATCAAATACGTCTTGAGCACACCGTTCTGGACGACGACGTTGCGATGGGACAGCAAGCCCTCACCGTCGAAGGCGCGGGATCCCGGCGCTCTTGGCAGTAACGGATCGTCGACGATGTCGACCAAGTCACTTGCAACTCGGGTGCCGACCCTGTCGACCAAATACGAGCTCTTCCGCCAGATCGCGCCGCCTAGGACGCAACCCGCAAAGAGACCCAGGATGGAGCGCGCAGCATCTTTGTCGAACACGACCGCAAGCTCTTGAGTGGGAAGCTTTTTCGCTCCGAGCTGCGCGATCGTGCGACGGGCCGCTTCCTCGCCCACCGCGGCGCTGTCCTCGAGGTCCGCGTAGTGCCGGGAGGCCGACCAGTGGTAACCGCTTCGCTTCTTGCCTCCTTCGTCGTCGGCGACCGGGTTGACGACGATCGAAGCAAACGTTCCGTGGTCACTGCCCGCGAAGCCACCGCTGGTTATCAGCGCGCTCACACCTCTGGCCCGAGTGAAGGAGGCACCCTCGCTGTTGGTGATGCGCGGATCGAAGTCAAACGCTGCGCGCTCACCGCGCAGCGCATGCTCGAGCGCTTCGTCCGCCGAAATCTGGCTGACGTTCTCGTCGAACGTATCCAAGTCTTGCCATTGCGACTCTGAAGAGAGCTCAGAGGGGTCAGGCGGCCCAGCAAACTCGTCTGACTCGCTGAGCCGTGCGAGCTCGAGCGCGTCTTCGATCAGCGTCCGCTGGCCCGGCTCGCTCAGGTCGCTCGTGTACGTGGAGGCCACGCGCTGGCCGACCAGCACTCTCAAACCCAGCGCTCGCGAGCCGGCTTCTTCGACCAGCTCAGGCTCGTGCATCCGGACCTTCACCGAGAGGTGAGACCCGTTGTGCACCCCGGCCTCCGCGACGTCGGCGCCAGCCTCGATCGCGCGCTCGACCACCGAGCGCCCGAGGTCGACCAATGCTTGGGCGTCTTCCTCGACCTCGCTCATCCGCCCGCCACCTGCGTTCCGCCGACGGTCATCGAGGCGATCTTGATGGTCGGACAGCCAACCCCAACCGGAACGGATTGCCCCTCTTTACCGCAGGTCCATATCCCGTCCGACACCTCGAAGTCATGGCCCAGCATGACCACGTTGCGCATGGCGTCCGGCCCGTTCCCGATCAGGTTCACGCCTTTGAGCGGCGCGGTGATCTTGCCGTCTTCGATCAGGTAGCCTTCGGTCAGCGAGAACACGAAATCCCCATTCGAGATGTCGACTTGCCCGCCACCGAACTTCTTGGCGTACACGCCGCGCTTCACGCTACGAATGACGTCCTCGGGCGAGTCCTGTCCACCGAGGAGCATTGTGTTGGTCATCCGCGGCATCGGGTGCGAGCGGAAGCTCTGCCTGCGGCCGTGTCCGTCTGGCGTCGTGCCAAAAAAGTCCGCACTGTGGCGATCCTGCATGTACCCCTTCAAGACGCCTCCCTCGATCAGAACCGAGCGAACTGGAAGCTGCCCCTCGTCGTCGACGTTGATCGAGCCACGCGACCCCCGAAGCGACGCATCGTCGACGACGGTGCACAGCTCACTTGCGACCCCCTCGCCCACGCGGTTGGAGTAGTTACTGGTTTTCTTTCGATTGAAGTCGGCCTCGAGGCCGTGGCCCACTGCCTCGTGCAGCAGGATGCCACTGTCGCCAGGCGCCAAGACCACGTCCATCTCACCCGCGGGTGCTTCCCGTGCGTCGAGCATCACTAGCGCTTGCCGCACCGCCTGCTCGGCATGCCATTCCGGGGTCTGGTCCTCGAAATACTCGAGCCCCACCCGGCCGCCGCCACCGGAAGACCCCGCCTGACGGTTTCCTCCGTCTTCCGCAATCACCCGCAGGCCGAACCGGATCAATGGCTGGCGGTCGTGCGCCATGTGCCCGAGGCTATTGGCGATCAGGATCTCGCGAACGCTCTCGGCGAACGAGACATCGACCCGGACCACGCGCGGATCGGCGGCTCGCGCGGCTCGGTCGGCACGCTCGAGTATCGCCTTCTTTGCCTCCCCCTCTACGTCGAGCGACTCCACCGAGACCGGATAGCGGCTCGGGGCGTCACGCATCGACACCTCGAGGGGAGCAAGCGGCTTCCCGCCCGCTGCGATTTGCGCGGCGGTCTCGGCCGCCCGTTTCATCGCATCGAATGAGAAGTCCTCGCAATATGCATACCCGGTTGCGTCGCCCTTCATGACGCGAACGCCCAGACCCATCGACACTGCGCGCCGTGCGGACTTCAGAATCTGCTCGTCGTAAGCGTAGCTTCCACTGACCGAGTACTCGAAAAACAAGTCCGCGTAGTCGCCGCCCTTGTCGAGGGCAAGTCTCAAAAGGCGTTGCGCGATATCCGCGTCGACGGTATGCGACCCGTGCTCGGAAAACGGTGCGTGGTAACGGCCTGTCATCTGCTCGGGCGCACTCTAGAGCGCAGGCGCAGCGATGGCCACTTCTATCGGCTCAAGAAGCCAATTACGGTATCGATGATGCGCCTCTGACGCGCGTCCCCAAGGCCCGCGAAGATCGGAAGTGCGAGAACTTCACGGCTGGCCTGCTCCGACACCGGCAGCGAACCCTCGCGGTAGCCGAGTTGCGAGAAGCACTTCTGCCGGTGAAGGGGGACCGGATAGTAGATCGCGGTCGCGATCTTTTCCGCTTGGAGATGGGCTTGTAGCTCGTCCCGTCGCGAGGTGCGGATGACGTATTGATTGTAGATGTGGCCTTCGAAGCGTCGTGGTGGCGGCTGGAGCAGGTTCTCGTCCAGGCCAGAAGCAGAAAACGCAGCGTCGTAGCGGACCGCGTTCTCTCTGCGACGCGCGGTCCATCCTTCGAGCTCGGGAAGCTTCACGCGCAAGAGCGCTGCCTGAAGAGCATCGATGCGAAAGTTCCCACCGATCACTGCATGGTAGTACTTGGGGTTGCTCCCGTGGGCGCGCATCACGCGAGCCTTGTCCGCGAGGGACGAATCGTTGGTGGTAACGAGCCCGCTGTCGCCGAAGCCACCGAGGTTCTTGGACGGGAAAAAGGAAAAACAGCCGTACGCACCCAGGCTTCCGACGGGCCCGAGCGGGCTCTTCGTCCCGACGGCTTGAGCGGCGTCCTCGATGAGCGGCAGACCATGTTTTGCCGCAATGCCCGTCAGCCCCTCCATGTCGCACGCCTGACCAAACAGATGAACGGGAAGAATGGCCCGGGTTTGCTCCGTAACCGCGGCCGCGACCTGCTCGACGTCGATGTTGAACGTGTCGGGCCGGATGTCGACGAAGACAGGAGTCGCCCCCACCCGCGCGATGCATCCTCCGGTCGCGAAGAAGGTAAATGGCGTCGTGATGACTTCATCGCCCGGCCCAATGCCCAGCGCCATCAAGGCGACCATCAGCGCGTCTGTCCCGCTCGATACCCCGATCGCGTGCTCGACGCCGATGAAATCGGCCACCTCGCGCTCGAACGCCGCGACTTCCGGACCGAGGATGTAACGGCCCGATCGAATGACCTCTGCGGCTTTGTCGGCCAGCTGGTCGAACAACGGCCCGTTTTGCGCTGCCACGTCCAGCATTGGGATTGCTTCTTCACTCACTGCGTCTCACCCATCGGCAGCTCTGTGCCGTCAGCTCGTATTCGTCGCCGCATCGGACGCAACGTCCATCGCTCGGCAACACTTCCCCACACTGGCACGCCCAGGCTGTGCGACGTGCGGGATTGCCTACCACGACCGCATGGGCCGGGACGTCCTTGGTCACCACGCTACCGGCACCGACGAGAGCGTACTCGCCGAGGGAACACCCGCACACAATTGTGGCGTTCGCGCCGACAGTGACACCCCGCGCCACCGGCGTGGGCGCAAACTCGTCTTTGCGCTCGACGTGCGCCCTTGGAGTCAGCACGTTGGTGAACACGCAGCTCGGCCCGAGGAAGACGTCATCGGAGATGCTCACGCCCGCATACACCGACACGTTGTTCTGGATCTTCACGCCATCGCCGATCTCGACGCCTGGACCGACGAACACGTTTTGTCCGAGGACGCAGCCCGCACCAATCGTAGAGCCGCGAGACACATGGGTGAAATGCCAAATACGCGTGTCGGCTCCGACCTGCGCACCGTCGTCGACGACCGCCGTTTCGTGAATGAAGGGCTCGCTCATCACCGCCCCCTGGCAAGCTCGATGCGCGCGCCTCCCTGCGCCAGCGATGCAGATCCGCCTTCGAGTGCGCGAACGACGTCGAGGCCTGCCTCTCCGTCGGAAACAGGCGTCCTCCGGGTCCGAACCGCCTCGAGGAACGCGAGGCACTCCCTTCGCAGGGGCTCGGCCATCTTCAGCGCCGGAATCAGAATGTCTCCGGTGCGAATTCGAACCCCCTCCTCGTATGAAAGGGTCGCCGGCGGCTCGACGCCTTTATCGAACACAGCGAGCTTCTGGTCGGCGGAGGTGTCGTCGAACACAGCCATCTTTCGGTCACCGACCACCGTTAGCTTTCGCGTCTTGTGTGGATCGAGCCAGCTCACGTGAACGTGCGCCATGCGGCCGCCCGGGTAGTGGAGCGTTGCAAAGACGACGTCTTCGATGCCTCGCTCCGACTGTAGATACGAAGAACCAGTCGCGCTTACCGCTTCGGGCGAAGCCCCCAACAGATAGTTCGCCAGAGAGATGTCGTGCGGAGCAAGCGACCACCACGCGTTTTCCTTTTGCCGAATGACGCCGAGGTTGACCCGCTGCGCGTAGATGTAGAGCACATCCCCGAGCTCGCCGTCATCGATGAGGCGTTTGAGGCGCTCGACCGCAGGGTGATAGAGGAGCAGGTGACCGACCATGAGGATTCGGCCGCCTTCTTCGGCAAGCGCGCACAGAGTCGCCGCCTGGTCCCCCAAGAGGCACAGCGGCTTTTCGACGAAAACGTCGCGGCCGGCGCGTAGCGCGGCTTCGGCAACCTCGAAGTGGGAGGGAGCGCAGGTAGCTACCACGATGGCTGACACCGCAGGATCTTCGAGAACGACCCGCAGATCAGCGACCACCTTGACGCTCGGGTAAACCGCCGCCATCGCGCTTCGGGTCGCTTCGTGACGGTCGCAAACGTAACGGAGATCCGCCTCTGGAATGGCGGCGAAGTTACGCACGTGGTTCTTACCCCAACCGCCCGCCCCCACGACGGCGATCCCAACTTGCTCTGATCGGCTCACGCGGCCCCCCGCTTCATCCCGGCAGCTTAGCAGGACGGGGGGGCTTCTTCGAAACTTGTGCCGGAATCGCGCCCTCTAGCGCAGCATTGCGCGGCATTCGGACACGTATCGGCCTTTGCCGAGCTTCGCGCAGTTTTGATAGGCCTGGCGTGCGCCTTGCCGATCGCCCCGCATCTGGCGGGCTGCGCCCAGCGTGACCCAGGCCAGGGCGTTCGTGGGGTCTACCGCTGTCGCGCGCTCCGCGAGCTCGGCCGCCTCACGGGTGTGGCTCCGTGCCAACATCAAGCGAGCGAGCTCGGCCAACGCGGGGCTGCCCTCCGGATTGAGCGCGATAGCTCGCCGATAGGCTGCCACGGCGCGTGAGCCGCGCTTCAGCCGCCGCGCAAGCGCAAGCTGCGCGTCATAGGTATCCACCGCCCCGGTCTCGGGGTAGATGACGTTGGGATTGGGAACCGGCATGCTGTCCGGGGCGGGGGCCGGGGCAGCGTCAGCGTCAGCGTCAGTGCCAGCGCCAGCGACGATGCCAGCGTCAGCGACGGTGGCAGCGTCAGTGTCGGTGTCAGCGTCAGTGTCGGTGTCAGCGATAGCGACAGTGTCAGCGACGGTGCCAGTGCCCCGCGGGAGCATCCAATACGCGGCTGCCGCCACGGCGAACCCGATCCCCAATAACAACAACGCCCACGGCAGCATCGATGGCTGCCTGGGCCGCGAGACCCGCATGGGAACGATGGAGCTTGGTTCGACAGCCCGGGGGGCCCGAATGCTTACCTCGCCTGCGTCATCCTCGAACACCTGTTCGTACGTGAGCGGCGGAGGATCTACGTCGGGCGACTCGTGGTAGTCGATCACCGCATCGCGGTGTTGCTCCTCGCCTCGCTCCACCGCTTCGTCGATCGCGCGGTCACTTGGAGGCGTCGAGCGCACGAACGGGCCGGGCGGCGGGTCGGAGTCGATCGCGTCGATCGCGTCTTCGACCTCGGGGTCGTCGCGCAGCTCTTCGAGAGTGCTGTCCCACTGCCCGACCTCGACCGTCTCGCGGCTCGACGCGTCGTCGATCTCATCGATTTCGGGAGCGCGTCCTGCCCAGTTCAAGATCGTGCCGCCCGCATACATCGAGCTCTCGGGTCGCACCGCCTGAAACCCCGTGGGCGTCTGACGGCGCGTGCGAGCCGGCGGCGGCGCAGGCTGCCACCCCAAGTCAGCCTCCGGTGGCGAGTCGGTCGGCGGTGCAAGGACGGCTGGCGGAGCGGACGGTTTCGTGATCGCATGCTCCAGGCCCTCGTCGTCGTCAGCGTCGCGGGTCGCAGGCGAGGGGAGCGAAACCGGCGTGGACCTCCGATCCGAAGGCACCAAAGACTCGGGCGCCGACGCTGGCACCGACCCCATCTGCGGCGCCGTGACCGAAGTCGACGAGGCCTCCACCCCGGGCAGCGGGGGCGCGCCCGGAACCTCGACGGAAGAACTCGCCACCCCCGCGGGGCCGGGGATCGTATTGATGCCTTCCTTGGGAGGCGGCGCTTCGGATCGGACGGACACCTCGGCCACAACGGGAATGCTGTCCTGGATTCGACCGACCTCGCGAACCATGCCCTCGAAGTACAGGTCCACCACCTTTCGGAGAGCCTCGACGTGGTCTCCACCATGGGCGCGAAGAACCTCGCCCACCCTCCGCTGCCCGTCGATCAGCCGGAGCATCTCGTTCTGCTCGTCGGGCATGTCCCGGAGCCTCTCGCGAAGCATCTCCGCATCGACTTCGAGCACCGTCTCGAACGATGGAAGGAGCTCGGACAAGCGGCTCCACTCGTCGAGCCGTCTCATCCCTTCCATCAAGAGCGCTTGCGTCGTCCTGTGCACGGTCCGCTCGCTTAAGCTCACGCGCCTGAACTCGAGGTCGAACGTCCCATCGCGCCAGAGCAAATGCCGATAGACTGCATCCTCTCCAACCAAGTCCTCGACGGTGGCGTTGATCACGGCGCCGGAATCAAAGGAGATCATCCCCGCCTGCCCGTCGGCAGCGATCAGAGTGAGCACCCCCGACTTCCGACTGACGTCGATTGTTTGCAAGAGGTCGACAACGCTCATCTCGGAGAGTGAGCCGCTGAACCGCGTCCTCGCGTCGGTGCTCTTGTGCGCAAGCCCCGCGCGCGCTTGCCGCGCGAGCTCGATACCGACGCGCGCAACCACCTCCCGAATGTAGATCGGCTTGGTGAGGTAGTCCTCGACGCCGAGCTCCAACCCACGGATCTTGCTCTCGATCGATCCGTCGCTCGAGAGGAACATGAACGGGATCTCCGACCATTCGGAGTTCTGCCGCAGCTGCTCGACGAACTCGAAGCCGTTCAGGTCGCTGAAGGTCGTGTCGGACAGAATCAGGTCCGGTTTATTGGCGTGCAGGATCTCGAGCGCCTTCCCCACGCTGGGACACCCGGCCACGTTGTAGCCCGCGTTCCGGAGGCTCACCTCGAGCACACGGAGGCTACGGGGATCGGCATCGACGACGAGGAGGTTTTGCTTGGTCACTGCAACCTTTTGTCAGCGGGAGTGTGCGAATGGGCACAGTCTCATGTCAAGCATGCCTTCCAATCGCCGACGTGGTAACTTGGTGATGGTGGGATGACAAAGCTCGGGGGCATCCTAGGCGTGATCATCGGCGCAGTATTGGTACTGGGCGCCTGCGAAAAGCCGCGCCCCGAGATGGCCTTCCACGAGCTCGATCCCAACTTCGGAGGCCTCCAAGGCGGCAAGACCGTCCGCGTCGTGGGCCAGAGCCTTCGCCTGGACATCGGTTACGCGGTCTATTTTGGAGAGCTCAGGTCCGCGCAGGTCTCCATTCAGAACGAGAAAGGCCTGCTCGCGGTCACCCCGCGAAGACCGAGCCCGGGGGTGGTCGACGTGACCATCCGCGCAGACAACGGGTCGGTGTTCGTCATCAAGCGAGGCTTCGAGTACATCAACCAGGGCGGCAACCTCTTGCAGGAGCCCGAGCCAGAACGGCCCGAGTCTGAAGAGCCCGAATCCCCCTACTAGCCCTCACGGGCCGGCATCGGCTCCACCGTCCACTCCCGCGTCGGGCAGGGGCATACACACGCCCGCTTTGCATTCCAAGCCGACCGAGCACTGCGAAGTCCGGGTGCAGGGCTCGTCGATGTTCTTTGGCGTGATGTTGCGGCCGCAACCCAACCACAGCAGGCACAGCGACAGCAACAAGAGTCGGTGGCTCATTGCGGCGACGATAGCGCAGCCCGGAATCGGACACCACGCCCTGCGGCGCAAACGCTGCTAGGCTCCGGCCGTGGATATCCGGCTGCTGATCCCGGAGCTCTTCGAGAAGCTCAGCCTCATCGCGACGGCAGGCCTGCTCAGTGTGCTCGTGCCACCGCTCCGAAACCGGCTGCTGGGCGTTGGCCGGCCGCGGGACATTGCGGTCGTCATCATCTTTGGAGTGCTGTTTTCGCTGTGGGGCTCGACGATGGGATTCGAGTGGCTCGGCCATCATCTCAATCTCCGCGCGATCGGAATCATGATCGCCGGTATTCTCGGCGGGCCGCGCGCGGGAGCTCTGACCGGGCTCCTCGGGGGTGGGTTCTATGTGACCCGGGTCGTACCCGAGGCTTTTCCTTGGGCGGTGATCGCCTCGGTTCTCGACGGATGGCTGGCAGGCCGGATGTCGGTGCGCCGCGAGCAGATGTTCATCGGTTGGCGCGTCCTTGGCGCCGCAGCCCTCGTGCAACTCGCCGGGCTGACCGTCACCGGGGCCGGGATAGCCTTCTCCGGTCTGAACCCCATCGAAGCGTTGCCCTCGCTGGCTGCTCAGCTTGCGGGCGTCGCGGTGGGCGTCGCGCTCTTCGTGAACGTGGCGCTGGTCGTGATTTCTCGCCAGGAGCAAGCCGTCGCGCTGGTCGAAGCACAGGCGGCAGCCAACGCCCTTTCACTTACCGCGCTACGGAGCCGTCTCGAACCCCACTTCCTATTCAACGCGCTCAATACACTCCGCGCCACCATCCGGCGCGATCCTCAGCAGGCACGAGCCCTGGTCTCCGATCTCGCGGACCTCTATCGCTACCTCTTGCATCACCCGCACGACGCTTCGGTGATGAACGAGGTCGAGCACGCGTGTGCCTATCTCGCGATCGAGAGGGCGCGTCTCGGGGACGAGCGGCTGGCGGTTCAGACCTCGGTCGATGAGAGCGTGCGCGATACCCGGGTGCCTGCATTGCTCCTGCAGCCGATCGTCGAAAACGCCGTCAAGCACGGCATCACCCCGAAGCAAGGGCTCGGCAAGATCACGATTCGAGCGTCGGACGCGGGCCAACGGCTGCGGATCGAAGTCGAGGATGAAGCCGAGGGACCTCATCACGGGCCATCGACCAAGGGGTCGGGCCTGGCGCTGCAAACCCTGCGCAAGCGCCTCGACGAGCAATACAACGGGCAAGCCAATCTCCAGCTTTCTTCGCTGGAGCGCGGTACCCTTGTCATCGTGGAGCTTCCAAAGCAGGCGGATTTCAGAGGGGAGCAGACATGAGCATTCGCGCCATCGTCGTAGACGACGAGCCGCTCGCGCGCGACGAGCTTCGATTCATGCTCGGGCAGTGCGAGGACATCGAGGTCGTCGGGGAGGCCCGTAACGCGCCCGAGGCGCAGGACCTGTGCAAGGACGAGCAGCCCGATGTGGCATTTCTCGATCTGCGGATGCCCGGCCCCGACGGCGTTGCGCTCGCCGAAACACTGATGGCCAACCACCCGGATCTCAAGGTAGTGATCGTGTCGGCGCACGATGAGGGAGCGCTCCGAGCATTCGAAGCGCGCGTTGCGGACTACCTGCTCAAACCCGTGCGACTCGAACGGCTGCGCCAAGCTGTCGAGCGCGTTCGAAGCTCGACGGCGACGAGCGGCCATGAGCGGCTGGAACGAATCGCCGTGCGCCGCAAGGATGCCTACGTGGTTCTCGGGCTCCGCGACGTCGTTTACTTCGAGGTCAAAGACGAGCTCGTCTGGGCCGTTACCGACCAGGATCGGTTTGCGATCGATAAGACGCTCGCGAACTTGGAAGACGAGCTCGACCCCGAGGCGTTCTTCCGATCGCATCGCGGTTTCATCGTCCGCTACGATCGCATCCGCGCGATCGAGCCGACCGGCGCCGGCACGTTTCAACTCCTGCTCGAGCATCCGGACGAGCCGAAGATCCCCCTGGCCAGAGAGCGGGCGAAGAAGCTCCGCGAACGCATCCCCTTTTCCGGCTGAGCGGATGACCGGGCTACCCCCTCACGAAAACGCTTAGCGTTTGCGCGTCTTGATGGTAAATGCCGTCGCATGAGGGGGATACACACTAGCCCTTTGATCGCCGTGAGCCTACTGATGGCGGTGCTCGCGATCTCGGGCTGCAAGAAGGGTAAGGACAGCGCCAACGCCGCGGACGAGAAGCGCGATCCGCCGCCGCCCTCGGGCACGATGAGCCTTCAGGGCATGTACTCGTACATGGCGGACGCTGCGATCTTCGTGGACTGCGCGACCCGGGAACAGTGGCCGGTCGCGATGGAAGGAGACTACCCAACGCTGGAGCGCGAGTACGGCAAAGCCAAGATCGCGCCGGGCGCGCCTTTGCTCGTCACGGTCGAAGGGGGCTTGGACTTGCGCCCCAAGGTCGACGGTCGAGGCAGAGAAACCACCCTGATCATCCAGCGCTTCGTGCGCACTTGGCCGAGGGAGACGTGTGGAAGCATGGGACCCATCACCCTGGAAGATACCTACTGGGCCTTGCTCGAGCTCAACGGCAAGTCGATCACGGTCAAAGTAAACGACAAGGCGCCCTACCTCGAGCTCAACTCCAAGAAGGCAAGCGCTTACGGTTTTGGCGGCTGCAATCGCTTCTTCGGCTCGTACGAAACCTCTGGGCATTCACTCACGTTCGGCGCGATGGGTGCGACCCGCATGGCCTGCCCCGAAGGCATGGATCAAGAGCAGGAGCTCTTCACCGCGCTCGGCTCGACCACTCGGTACGAGATTCACGGCTCCAAGCTCCTGCTCTTTGCGGACAAGACGCTGGTGGCGCGATTCGAAGCGAGAACCCGGGCCGAGTAGTCTCAGCGACCGGCGTAGATGCCGTAGCCCCGGACTTCGAGGTCCTGGACGATCTCGTCCTCGGTCACATCGACATCGAGCTCGATGTTGAACGTGACCAAACGGGCGACCTGCTGGACATCTTTGGCGAAGCGACGGATGAAATCGAACTTGGGATACATGGCGAACCTCCTTTTGGCGGCGTGTTTTCTGCCGCGTCTTCATGCATCCTAGGAAGGAGCCCCGAGAAGGTCCTTTGCAGGACCTTAGCAAAGCCTTAGCTTAGCGAGGGCTCCTGGAAGTCTGCGTCATGACTTTTGTTTTTGGACCTTTCGAGCTCGACCCCGCCCGCCGCGAGCTCCGTGTGGAGGGTGAACCGCAGTCGATCCAACCCCAGGTGTTCGATCTGCTGCTTTATCTGGTCGAAAATCACGAGCGCGTGGTGCCGAAGCGCGAGCTGCTCGAAGCGTTGTGGCCCGACACAATCGTCACGGAAAGCTCGATCCAGCGGGCGGTTAGCTTGGCGAGGAGCGCGCTTGGCGAACGCGGCCCGGAGTTGATTCAAACCTTTCCAAGGCAAGGCTACCGCTTCGTTGGAGACATCGCCGCGCAGAAAAAAAAGTCGCAGAGAGGAGGCCTCAGGCCTCGCTATGCGCAAAGCGGCGACGTTCACATCGCGTTCACGACGTTGGGCGAAGGCGACACCGACATCGTCGTCGTGAATGGATGGATCTTGCCCATGCGCGCGATGTTCCAACATCCGCAGACTCTGGCATCCATGGAAGCGCTGGCGAAAATCGGACGGGTCATCACGTTCGACAAACGCGGGACCGGTCTTTCTGATCGCGTGAAAGAGCTCCCTGCCCACGAGCAACGCATGGATGACCTCCGCGTCGTGCTCGACGCGTGCAACTCCAAACAAGCGGTCCTGGTTGGGTATTCGGAGGGTGGCGCCCTTGCAATGCTCTACGCGGCCACCTACCCCGAGCGCGTGCGAGGCCTCGTTCTTTGCGGCGCGTTCGCGCGCATGACGAAGGCCCACGACTACCCTTGCGGCTACGCCCCCGAAGAATTGGAGAAGCTCAAGGGCTACATCCGAGGTGGGTGGGGCAAGGGGGCGTCGCTGCGACCGATTGCACCGAGGGAGATGCGAGTAGATGCGGAGTTCCTCGATTGGGTCGCGTTTGCCGAGCAGGAAGGCACGAGCCCGGGGGGCGCGCTCGACCTTCTCGACATGAACATGCAAATCGACCTCCGTGCGATGCTTTCGACGATTCGCGTGCCCACGGCCGTGCTGCAAGCCGACGCAGACGAGATGATTCATCCCGGGAACGGCCCCTACCTGGCCGAGCACATCCCAAACGCACGCTACGTCGAGGTCGCCGGCGGCGACCACGTCTTTTTCTTTCGCACTCAGAATGAGATCCTAGACGCGGTGCAATGGGTGCTCGAACAAGAGCCGCCGGAGCTCGAGGAAGATCGATTCCTCAGCACGGCCCTCGTCGCCAGCGCCAACGGGGTCGACCAGGATTTGTGGCGTGATCAGGTTCGCCGGTTTCGAGGTCAGGCGGTGCCAGGGAAGCGGCACGCCTACTTTGACGGACCGATCCGTGCCCTGCGATGCGGCGCGGCCATCGCCGAGGCGTCGGCGGCCTCCTTCGGAGTGCACACCGGCCAGGTGGTTCGGCAAGGCACAACGGTGAGCGGACCCGCGTTCGAGGTTGCCGAGGCCATCGCGTCGAAGGCGCCGACCCGCGGGGTCTGGGCATCGCGCGTCTTGGTCGACTTGGTGCCGGGCAGCGACCTCGAATTCGAGGAAACCGGCGTGGCCGTGCCTGTACAAGGGCGTGAAATCGCTCTGCTTTCACTTCGGGCAAAGAGCTAAGGTTTCGATAAGCAAGCCAAAAGGACCTTCGCGGGCCTCCTCCGTACGTTGGACATCAAGGAGGCCACCATGCCCTACTCCAACGCTGCACAGATTCTCGAAACCCCGACCTCAACCCACGACGTCTACGTCCAAGGCCGCTTCTGCGGACCGCCCGGATCAGGAAACGGGGGCTACAGCGTAGGCCTCGTCGCCAAGCATCTCGGTTCCGAGGTCGAGGTCACCCTCAAGCGCCCGATTCCAATCGACCGTACGATCCAGGTCGTGTCGGATGGCGACACCGCAACGCTCGTTGATGCCGACGTGGAGATCGCAAGCGCCCGGCACGTGGAGCTCGACCTGGACATTCCCGAGGCGATTACGTTCGCCCAGGCCGCCGCCGCTCGCGCCGACTTCCCTGGCTACCAAGCCCACCCCTTCCCCGGCTGCTTCGTCTGCGGGACCAACCGTTGCTGCGGAGAGGGGATGTGTCTCTTCACCGGTGTCGTCGACGAAGGCATCGTCGCCAGCTCCTGGGTCCCGGCCGCTGAGTTCGTCACCGAAGAAGGCGTCATCGGGCCCGAGCTGATCGGCGCTGCATTGGACTGCCCCGGCGCCTGGGCCTTGATACCCCACTACGGCATCGATGGCCCGATCGTCCTCGGCCGAATGACCTACCGCCTCGAAAAGCCGATCTACGCCGGCGAGCGCTACGTGGTCATGGGCTGGGTCCGGGGCCGCGAAGGCCGCAAAGCATTCTGCGGCACCGCCATCTACGACGCCGAAGG
>JABAOG010015167.1_pt1 | contig 14874 bp, 17 predicted proteins | sample 7062131 | NCBI WGS metagenome assembly JABAOG01 (sample SAMN14538629, study PRJNA623070) | marine sediment metagenome | biome: marine biome [ENVO:00000428]; feature: marine pelagic biome [ENVO:01000023]; material: deep marine sediment [ENVO:00002113] | place: India: Arabian Sea | collected...
CCACGTCTACACCGGCAACGTCCACGACGAAGAGGGTCAGAGCACGTTCTGCCCGAGCTGTGGCGACGTCGTCATCGGCCGCGATTGGTATCGGCTCACGAAGTGGAACCTGACCATGGACGGTGAGCGGGGCACCTGCGGCTCCTGTGGCACCGCCATCGCCGGTGTCTTCGAAGGGCGCCCGGGCGACTGGGGCCCGCGCCGGCTGCCGGTTCGCCTGAGCGGCTGAGCTTCCGACCCGCTATCCTCCTGGCGTGCGCCTCGTCTTCGCGTTCGCCTTCGCGTTGCTCGCCGCTTGCTCCGATGACGACGGAGTGCCCTTCGACGCCGGGCCCGATGCCGGCGCACCGGACTTCGGCTTCCTCGACGCGGGGGTCGAGCCGGATCTGGGCTCCGACCCGGACCTCGGTCTCGCGTCGGACCTCGGCGTCGACGGCGCCCTCGCCATCGACGGTGGCGACACCGGCGACGCCTCGACCGGCGAGGGCTTCGGCACCATCGCCGGGCCCTGCATGCGGCTCGACAGCGAGCTCACCAGCACGGAGCCCTTCCTCTTCGAGACGCGCCTCGACTTCATGAGCGACGCCTTCGACGACCCGGAGGAGCGGCCGCTGCTCACCGCGGGGGCCCAGGAGATCCTCGCCGACGGCACCGCCGGCGGGAGCTCCGGGCTCAGCGAGGCCTTCGCCTACGAGGTGCTCGCGCGCTGCGAGGGGGCGACGCTGATCAAGACGGAGACCGAGATCGACTACGACACGGCCGGCTCGCTCACCGACATCCTGGTGATGATGGGCAGCGAGAAGATCGGCGTCTCGGTCACTCGGGCCTTCGTCTTTCCGACGAGCGATCCCTACACCGTCGCGATCGCCACCGATCTGCTCACCGACAAGCTGATGGGCGTGCTCGAGAGCTCGGCGAACGTCTCCGCGGCCGACGCCTGGACCAAGCAGATCCTCGCCGTCGTCGCCTACGAGACGATGCACGCCGAGTCGATCGCCACCGCCTGGGCCAGCCTCGACGCCTCCCTCCGGGCGGACACCATCGTCTACGTGATCGTCACCGACGGCGACGACGCCCCGCTGTACTAGCGCCTGCGAAAATCTTTCGCTGGAAGGCTCCCTCGCGAGCCCTGGGGACGCGGGTCGAGCGCTTCATCTCGGTGTCGACGTACCCGCTCGTACCCCTGGTGCACGGCACCTCATCCCCCCGGGCTCACTGGAACGATCCTCGCATCGCGATTGGGCAGAACGCTGGAGGACACCATGAACCAGACACCTTCCGAAACCGCTGGCTCCGACTCGCCGACCGGGCCCCTGGACAAGGTCCCCCGGCGCAACCCGATCCTGGTCCTCTCGGTCGTCGCCGGGATGATCGCCATCATCGCCCTCATCCTCGCGATGCTCTTCCAGAGCCCGAGCTTCTACGACTGAGCGGATCCCCAATCTGGGGGAACAGGGCCCTCGCCGGTTCGCTACGCTGCGCCCATGAGCGAACGCTTCGGTCGGGTGGTCCACGACAATCGCGCCCGCTGGGTGCAGGAGGTGTCGGGCCGCTGGGCCGTCCTCTCGAACGAGCCCTGGTTCGGCGGTGAGCCGATCGGCGAGTTCGCCAGTGGCGAGCACTTCCTCGCGCCGGTGAGCCCGGGGAAGATCGTCTGTGTCGGCCGCAACTACGCCGCCCACGCCGCGGAGCTCGGCCTGGTCATCGGCGAGCTCACCAACGCGGTCGCTAGTCGTCGTCGTCGGTGCGGGGCGGGAGCTGGGCCGCGAGCAGCATCAGCGCTCGGGGGACCTCGTAGGGCTTGGTGACCCAGGGCACATCGTCGAACTCGGGGGCGAGCTCCCCGTCGTCGGCGTAGCCCGTAGTGAACACCAGCGGCACGCCTTTCTCCCGCAGGGTCTCGGCCAGCGGCCAGATCATCTCCCCGCTGACGTTGATGTCCAGGAGGGCGGCATCCAGTGGCTCGGCGGCGAGGCGCTGGGCTTCCTCCAAGGTGGGCGTGGGGCCGACCACGATGCTGCCGGCCCGGCGCAGCGCGCGAGAGAGGGCGCGCGCGACCAGGCCTTCGTCTTCGACGACGAGGATGCGGGCGTCCCGCAGCGACGGGGGGGGAGGGGCGTCGCGGGCGAACGGCGCGAGCTCCTCGCTGCTGCTGGGCGCCGGCAGCTCGATCCGGCTGCAGTGCGCGAAGGGCACCTGGATGCGGGCCACCAGACCGCCCGGCTGGTAGTCGAACGACACCTCGCCGGCCAGCTCGTAGGGGATCATCTCTTCCATCAGTCGCGAGCCGCCGCCGCGCCGCTCGGGCGGTCCTTCGAGCTCGGGCCCGCCCTCCTCGTGCCAGCGAATCACGAGGTTCTCGTCCGAGTCGGCCTGCTCGGTCGTCCACTCGATCGCCACCCGCCCCGAGGGGACGGAGAGGGCTCCGTGCTTGATGGCGTTCGTCGCGAGCTCGTGCATCGCCATGCCGAGCGTCTGCGCGGCCTTCGGGCTCAGCTCGACCATCGGTCCCACCGTCGTGATGCGTTCCTGGCCGTGCGGCTTGAGGGTGTGCAGGAGGAGGTGCTCCAGCGATACGCCGAGCCAGTGGCCCTTCGCGAGCAAGCGGTGCGCCGTGGCCAGGGCCGAGAGGCGACCCAGGAAATCCTTCCGGCTCTCGGTGGGGGCGGACGCCAGGCTCATCTCCGCCATCGCTTGGACGACGCTCAAGGTGTTCTTCACTCGATGGTCGAGCTCGGCCATGAGCATCTTCCGATGGCGGTCCGATTCCTTTCGGTGGTGGATGTCGATGGTCATCCCCACCCACTTCGAGAGCTGTCCGTCATCCTCGATGAGCGGGGCAATCCGCAGGTTGACCCAGCGGTAGGCGCCGCCGTGCCGGAGGCGGAGCTCCACGTTCATCAGCGAGCGGCTGACGATCGCCGCGGCCCAAGCCCGTTCGGTCTCCGCGCGGTCATCCGGATGCAGCGCACCCAGCCAGCCCTGCTCGAGCCACTCGTCGACGCTCTGGCCGGTGAACGCGCGCCAGCTCGGACTGTCGCGGACGATTCGTCCTTCGGGCGTCATCTCCCAGACCGCTTGCCCGAAGCACTCGATCAGCGCGCGGAAGTGCGCCTCGCTCTCGCGGAGCGCGGCCTCCGCCCGCGCGTTCTGAACCGCCGCCCAGACTCGCTCACCGACCTGCTCCAGCAGCTCGATCTCGGCTGGCGTCCACGTCCGCTCTCGGGACGCGGTCACGCAGAGCGCGCCGACCAGCGCTCCGTCCTCGAGCAGCGGCGTCCCCATGGCAGCGATGACCCCCAGGACCACCGATGCGGGCCGTTCGGCGGCCGGGACGAGCGCCGAGGTCTGCGTGTCGGAGACGGCGTAGCGCTCGCCGCGCTGGAGGAGCTCCACGGACCAGCCGAAGCTGGCCAGTCGGTGCTCTCCGGCGAGCGAGGACAGTGAGCCGCGAACGAAGTCTCGTCTCACCCGCGCGACGCCTGCCCCCCCGTCTACCTCCAGGTAGTACCCACGATCCGCGTCGAGCCACTCGCCGAGCATCCGACAAGCGGAGGCCTCGATGAGCTCGGGATCGGCCAGCGGGGCGAGCGCGTCGGAGAGCCGGAGGAGGAACGCTTGGTGCTCTCCCTCTTCGAGCGCGTGTGGTGGGTGTGCATCCCTCGGCGTCATCGTCCCCCGACGAAGAAATGAAACACCCAGCGGAGGGCCGCGTCCACCCAGATGGGGGAATTCGTCCTTTCAGTCGCTTTCGGGCGGGGCCTTGCCGGCCCGAACCTTGGCGCCCGTCTCGGGGACGGCGCCCAGGCCGCGCACCACCAGGGTCAGTGGCGGGCTCTGGGCGTCGAAGGCGCTGCCCCAGGCGACGCTCTTGATCTGGGCGGTGCCGGGATCGCCATCCGGGAGCTCGACCTCGATCCAGGCGCCGATCTCCGCTTCGCCCTGGTAGGACGCATCGATGATCAGCACGTGGTTTCCCTCGAGCGCGTAGCTGCGCTGCACGACGCCGGCGAAGGGTGCGGTCATGGGCGGCATCCTCGACCGGGGAGGGCGCCGGGTCAAGGGGGAGCGGTCGAGCTACCCTCGCNNCTCTTGATTCTCGGGGGAATCGTCCTCCTCGGCTGGATCGCCAGCGGGCCCATCCGTCGTTGGGCCCATTGGGGGCACTTCCTCCAGCGCTTCGAATCGATCGAGGCTCGACCGGGGACGCCGGAGATCATCGCTGGGCTCGCCGGTCGTCGCTGGTCTCGGGCCCGCCCCGCCCCCCTCGAGCCGGCGCTGGTGCTGGTCCACGGCGTCCACCCCGACGGCGCCGACGAGCCCCGGATGGCCCGACTGGCGACCCTCTTCGCCGACGAGGGCTTCGTGGTCCACGTGCCCCACCTCCCCTCGCTCGCCGCCTTCGAGCCCGATCCGGCGTTGCCACGGCGCCTGGCCCGCTACTTCGAGGCGGTCCGCCTCCGTCACGGCTGCTTCGGGGTGGTCGGCATCAGCGTCGGCGGCGGCGTGGCCCTGCGAGCGCTCGAGGACACGCCGGTCACCGGGGTGCTGACGGTCGGTGCCCACGACGACCTGGAGGCCCTTCGGGACCATCACCGCGCCCACGGCGGTACTCGCTACGCGCGCCGCGTGATGGAGGCGGCGGGGGACGTCCCCGCCGCGACCCTCGCCGCCCTCTCGCCGCGCCGTGGGCCCCGCGGGCCGGTCTGGGTGCTCCACGGCGAGGGCGACCCGCTGGTCCCGGCCGATCACGCCGACCGCCTCTGCCGTCGCATCGGCTGCAACCGGGTCGTGCGCACCCCTTGGCTCGGCCACACGGAGGTGCACGGTGAGAGTCCGGTGCCGGTGCTCTCGCTCCTGGACGACGCGGCCCGGGGTCTGAGGACGAGCTGCGCCCAGGTGCGCGTCCGCGCCGGGAGGCTGTAGAGTCGGCGTCGATGACGACGATCCGCATCCACGAGGTGGTCACGTTGCCGTTGGACGCCGAGGCGACCTACGACTTCCTGACCAGCCCACCGGCCTACGAGACCTTCACCGGCTACGGGCCGATCCCCGGCATCGACCGGCTCGAGTGGCACGAGGGCGACTCGAAGACGGCGGGATCGGTGGCCACCGTCCACTCGAAGGATGGCTCCACTCACACCGAGCGGGTGGTCCTCGCCGATCGGCCGACGCTCTACGCGGTGGAGATCTCCGGCTTCAGCTCCGCCTTCCGCTTCCTGACGAAGGGGGCGACCGAGCGCTGGGGGATGATGCCCGCGCCCGGCGGCACGAAGCTCGAGCGGAGCTTCGAATTCGAGCTCCGCTCGCCGCTGCTGTGGCCGGTCGGCGCCGCCCTGGGATCGCTCTTCCGCAAGGCGCTGCAGCGCAACCACGAGAACTTCCTCGCCCATCTCGCGGAGCGTGGAGAGCCGCCGAGCGCGCCCGCCGAAGCGACGGCGCCGTAACGCCCCGGCGATTCGACCCTATGTCCTGGTACATGATCGCCGCTCGCTTCGCGCTCTTCGTCGTCCTCTCCCTCTTCGCCGCCTGCTCCGATCGCGACTCCGCCGAGCCGAGCGGGTCCGCGGCCACCGGTGACGACCCGCCCGCGGCCGCGCCGGTGGACGGATCCCCTGCCGCGCCCGACCCGCCCGAGGGCAAGGCGGTGGCCTACTTCGCCGGCGGCTGCTTCTGGTGCATGGAGCGCCCCTTCGAGGTGCTCGAGGGCGTCGAATCGGTGCTCAGCGGTTACACCGACGGCGAGCAGCCGCACCCGACCTACCGGCAGGTCTCCAGCGGTGACACGGGCCACGCCGAGGCCGTTCGGGTGCTCTACGACCCGGCGGTCATCAGCTACGAGCGGCTCCTCGAGATCTTCTGGCACAACGTCGATCCGACCGACGCCGGCGGTCAGTTCTGCGACCGCGGCAACCAATACCGCACGGGCATCTACCCGGTCGACGCCGAGCAGCGCGCGGCCGCCGAAGCCTCGAAGGCGGCGATCGCCGAGCAGCTGGGGGAGCCGGTCGTCACCGAGATCAGCGACGCCACCACCTTCTGGGTCGCCGAGGACTACCACCAGAACTACTACCAGACGCACCCGATTCGCTACCGCCAGTACCGCACCGGCTGCGGTCGGGACCGGCGGCTGGTCGAGCTCTGGGGCGACAGCGGCCACTGAGCGCATTCACTGAGCAGACTCCTGGATCCGTCCCCCCGCTCGTGGTTGGCTTGCGGCCATGACGGACTACCTGACGGGTTTCGGCAACGAGCACGCCACGGAGGCCATCGACGGCGTGCTCCCGGAGGGGCAGAACTCGCCGCAGCAGGTCGCCCACGGGCTCTACGCGGAGCAGCTCTCCGGCACCGCCTTCACGGCCCCGCGCTCGGAGAACCACCGGTCCTGGCTCTACCGGATGCGGCCGACCGCCGGCCGTGGCCGCTTCGAGCCCTTCGAGCAGGGCCTCTGGCGCAGCGGTCCCTTCACCGAGGTCCCACCGTCGCCGAATCGGCTCCGCTGGGACCCGCAGCCGATGCCCGAAGGGCCCACCGACTGGGTCGCGGGCATCAAGACCGTCGCCGGCAGCGGCGACCCGGCCAGCGGCAGCGGTCTCGCCGCCCACGTCTACCAGGCGAACCGCTCGATGGAGGATTCCGTCTTCTACGACGCCGATGGCGAGCTGCTCTTCGTGCCCCAGGCCGGCGCGCTGCGGCTGGTGACGGAGCTCGGGGTCCTCGAGGTGCCGCCCGGCTTCATCGGCGTGATCCCTCGCGGGGTCCACTTCCGCGTCGAGCTGCCCGACGGTCAGGCCAGCGGCTACGTCTGCGAGAACTACGGCGCCCTGCTGCGACTGCCGGACCTGGGACCGATCGGGAGCAATGGGCTCGCCAACCCGCGCGACTTCGAGACGCCGGTCGCTGCCTTCGAAGACATCGAGCGACCGACGCGGGTCATCCAGAAGTTCCACGGCCGGCTCTGGTCCACCACCATGGACCACTCACCGCTGGACGTCGTCGCCTGGCACGGCAACCTCGCGCCCTATCGCTACGACCTCTCGCGCTTCAACACGATCAACACCGTCAGCTTCGACCACCCGGACCCGTCGATCTTCACGGTGCTGACCTCGCCGACCTCGGACCCCGGGACCGCCAACTGCGACTTCGTGATCTTCCCGCCGCGCTGGATGGTGGCCGAGCACACCTTCCGCCCGCCCTGGTTCCACCGGAACGTGATGAGCGAGCTGATGGGTCTGGTGCACGGTGTCTACGACGCGAAGGCCGGCGGCTTCGCCCCCGGCGGTATCTCGCTGCACAACTGCATGAGCGGTCACGGCCCGGACCGGGCCACCTTCGAGAAGGCGTCGACGACGGAGCTCACGCCGGAGAAGATCGACGGCACGATGGCCTTCATGTTCGAGAGTCGCTGGCCCTTCTCGCCGACGAAATGGGCGATGGAGACGGATACGCTCCAGCCGGACTACGACGGCTGCTGGGCCGGCTTCGACAAGGCCGAGCTTCCGTAGCGCTCAGTCGGGGATCGCGGCGCCGACCAGCGCTTCGGCGTCGGCTTGCCAGCGCTTCGCGAACGGGAAGCGCAGCACGATGAGCGTCGAGCCGAAGGCGACGAGCACGAGGCAGGAGGCGATGGGTACGCTGGTGCTCATCCAGGTGGCGAGACCCATGATCGCCGGGATCTCGCTCAGCGCCAGCGCGAGGATGTAGGGGGCGAAGCGCCGCGCGAGGTAGGTGCTGCGGACCTTCTGCGGGTTCATCACGACCTTCTGTGTGGGCGCGGCGTCGCGGAACATGGACTCGCCCTCCGGATCGATCTCCTCGCGGGTCTCCGCTTCGATGGGCGGCATCCGCTTCCGGATCATCCCGGGGATGACGAACGAGGCGATTCCCCCCGCGAGCCCGAGTCCGGCGAAGACCCAGCGCAGGTCGTCTTCGGTGCCCCGGGGCACCATCCCCGAGAGGATCAGCCCACCGTAGATGAAGGTCGACATCAGCATCGCGAAGCAGAGGACCTTCGGCACGAAGAGGGCGGTACGCCAGCTGGACGCATTCGTCGATGAAGCCACGGCGCGAGCATAGCGAACTCGACGAGCTCGCGCTGAGCCGTGGCGCGGGCTACCGGCTCATCGCGATCAGCTTTCGCACCGTCTGCATCCCGCGGGTGGTGGTCACGGTGCCCAGGGCGCGGTCGAGCTTCTGGTTGTCGAGCTTGGAGCGACCGAGGCCGTGCGGCGTGTGCAGGTGCAGCTCGCGGCCCTCGAGGTGCAGCTCGTCGGGCGCGAAGGCCGACGCGTCCACCTCGCCGGTGGGCTCGGTGGCGAGGAAGACGATGTGCACCTTCTTCGGGTCGTGGCCGGTGAAGGGGCTCGCCTCCGCCGCCGCGGCGAGCTCGCTCGCCTGGCGGAGGATGACCGGCGAGCGGACACCGTGCCGCTCCTCGAGCGCGGCCTCGACCCTTCGGGCCACCGTGCGGCGGACCTTCGCCGGCGCGGCGAAGACCACGTTGCCGCTCGCGATGTAGGTCGCCACGTCTCGGCAGCCGAGGTCGGCGAACACCGAGCGCAGATGGGCCATGGCGATGCGGTTGTGCTTGCCGACGTTGATCGCCCGCAGCAGGGCGATGGTCTTCTCGAGGCGGGCCATGACTCAGCGTACCCGGGAAGGGTGACGCTCCGCTGACGTAGAGTGGGGCGATGCGATGGACCTTGCTCTCGATCTGTCTGCTCGTCGGCTGCGGTGATGACGGCCGCCGCGGCCCGGTGGACGCGGGACCCGGCGCCGACTTCGGCCCGGCCTTCGACGCGGGGCCTGCCTTCGACGCCGGCCCGCCGACCGATGGAGGTGGCGGCGGTGTGGACCTCGGACCGCCGGCGGCAGAGGTGGGGCTGACCTTCGGTGGCTCGTGCGCGCCCAGCTTCGACGGGAACGTGGCCGTGGTCCGCAACAGCGAGTCGATCGCCGTGAGCGCCACCACCGGCGGGACGCTGACCGGGAGCGTGCAGCTCGACCTCGACGGCGCGGGCGCGACCGAGACGCTCTCCTCGCAACATCGGGTGGACACCGGTCAGGTGATCAACGTGGTCACCGGCACCACCTGGACCAACCTGGCCATGGATTCGGCGGGGGTGCTCGGCGGCACGGTCGCCGATCCCATCGGTGGCACCCTGACCATCGCCGACTACCGGCCCGACGAGGGCATCCTCGACATCACCTTCACCGGCGTGAGCCTGCAGAACCCGAGCGACGGGACGCTCTGCACCGTCGACGGTCGGCTGCAGACCTTCCGGCTCTCGTTCTGATCAGCCTTCGCGGCAGAGCGTGAAGTAGTGGTCCAGCGGGTCGTCGCCCTTGTAGGCGGCGCCGATGGACACGTGGTCGCTGACCTTGCGCATGAAGTCGCGGGTGCCGCCGTAGACGAAGCGCTGCAGCCCCTCACTGTTCGGCTTCACCGGTGGCCAGCTCGTGGGGACCGGGCCGTCCGGGTGCTGGAAGTAGTCCACCACCCATGCGCCGCGGTTCTTCCAGTCGGGGCGGCTCTCGGTCAGGACGAAGTAGCCCGGGCCGATCAGGCCGCGGCTGGGCGCGTCGTTGTAGCCGAACGCCCGCATCGTCCCATCGTCCGGGCGGGCCATCGGCTTGCGGAAGGAGCGCTGCGGACCGGGCAGGGGCAGCGTGTTCCGGCCGTGGTGGACGACGGGCTGCAGCGGCGGCGCGTCCTCGGGCACGAAGTGCGCGTAGTCGATCGGGTCGTTCGCCCAGGCCTTCGTCCAGAGCAGTCGTTGGTCCTGGCGGCTCGTGTCGGCGAGCTCGCGCATGCGGCCGGCGTGGCCCAGACCGTCGAGGTGGGCGGCGATCGCGTCGATGGACGCGCCCGGGTCGCGAATGAGCTGCTGGAGAGGATTCGGTCGAAAGAGCATGGCGTTGGCGAGAGCGTTCGTGCTGTTCTCCACGGCGTCAACTGGTCCTAGACTCTCGCCATGAGCAACGAGGACAAGAACCTCGGCATCGATGCCGAGCGCTACACCGAGCTGGCCGGCTTCGATGGCGACTGGCGAGACACCTGGTGGCACCAGGACTACCTGCAGCTGATCGCGGAGCGGCTCCGGCTGAGCGAGGTTCGCACCATGCTCGACGTCGGCTGCGGCGCCGGACATTGGGGGCAGCGGATCGGCACGCTGCTCGAGCCGGGTGCGGTGATCACCGGCGTCGACCACGAGGAAGGGTTCCTCGAGGCGGCCCGCGAGCGGGCCAAGCGCTTCGACGGACACACCTTCGACTACCGGAAGGGCGACGCGCTCCGTCTGCCCTTCGAGGACGAGAGCTTCGATCTGGTCACCTGCCAGACCGTGCTGATCCACGTGGCCGATGCGAAGGCGGCCCTGACCGAGATGCTCCGGGTGACGAAGGCCGGCGGCCTCGTGGTGACCGCCGAGCCGAACAACGTCGCCAACGCCTTCATGTACCGGGTGGGCGAGCCGGAGTTCCCCTTCGAGGACACGCTGAAGCTGCTCCGCTTCGAGCGCACCTGCATCGTCGGCAAGGCGAAGCTCGGCCAGGGGGACAGCAGCATCGGCGAGCGCGTGCCCAGCCTGATGCTCGACCTCGGCCTCACCGAGCGGCAGGTCTACAAGAACGATCGCTGCGCCACCTGGCTGCCGCCCTACGCATCACCCGCGGAGAAGCTCTCGGTCGAGATGCTCGAGAAGAGCGAGGGCCAGCAGGCGTGGGGCTACGGCGGCCGCGAGACGGCCGAGAAGGTCTTCCTCGCCGGCGGTGGCGATCCAGCGGAGCTCGACGAGCTCTGGGCGCTCGGCGAGCGCTACGACCGCCACATGCGCGACGCGGTCAAGGCGGGCACGTGGCGCTTCACCGGCGGCCTGCTGATGTACCTGGCGGCCGGCCGAAAGCCCCACTAGCGCGGCGACTCCAACTCCGGCTCCGAGCTCCGAATTCCGAGCTCCGAATTCCGAGCTCCGAACCCCGACTCCGAATTCCGAGCCCGCCCGCGCTACTCTTCCCGAGTGGGTGTCCTCGGTCGGTGGGTGATGGTCCTCTGCGTCCTCGCGGCGTGCGGCGACGCCTCGCTCGGGGGCCGCGACGCCGCGCCCCTCGACGGGGGGTCCTCGGACGCCGCATCCCTCGACGCCACCCTCGGCGACATGGGTCCGCCGCCGCCGGAGCCCGAGCCTCGCGAGCCCTGCGTGATGGATCGCTGCTGGGACACCGCCCTGGCCACCCCGCGTTGCGTGCGCCGGTCGATCGACGAGGACTTCTCCAGCGGCAGCTACGACGCCCATGACTGGGCCACCGTGCTCTGGGCGGGCGTGCCCACCACCGTCACCGTGGCGGTCAGTGCCGGCGACTGGCAGCCGGCGGTGCTGGTCCTCGAGAGCGACGGTCGCGTGCTCTTCGACGGAGCCACCGGCCGCACCGAGTCGGGGCTCACCGTCGACGCCATCACCGACGGCCGGAGCGGCGCCGTCGCCGAGGTGCGCCTGACCAGCGGCGCCGACCGCGCCGTCAGCGTCTTCGTGACCAGCTGGGCCGCCGTCGAGTCGAGCTTCGCGAACGGACCGCCCACCAGCGCCGACTACACGCTCACCATCAGCGGCAGCTGCCCGGGGATGATGATGCGCACCTGCATGGTCAACGGTTACGAGGTCGGTGACCCGGCCTGCGCGTGGATCCACTACGTCGGCCTCGAGGTGGTCAATCGCCTCGAGGGCACCCGTGCCGAGCGCCTCGACGCCGCCGCGGCCGTGACCTGGTGGGCGCTCAAGGAGGGCGTGCTCTCGCTCTCGAATCCAATCGCCTATTCGAACTGCAACTTCCCCGAAGGGGACATGCACATCGGCCCGCTCGAGGTCTGCGCCGACGGCCGCGCCTGGCAGGTCGGCATGAGCGCCGTGCAGGTGCCCGGCCGGGAGCTGAGCACGCTCGAGGCGAGCGCGCGGACCCTCTTCGGGATGGAGCCCGACGCGGTGCTCGAGCTGACCGCCCTCGAGGCGGCGCTCGACGACGGCGACCGCGCCGCGGTGGTCGCCTCCACCGGCGACCTGCGCCGCTCCTGGTTGCTGCGCACCACCGCCATCGGCTTCACGCTCCAGGCTCCGACCGTGACCCGCGAGTGCATCACCGAGACCCGCACCTGGTGCTACGGCACCGGTTGGTTCGAGACGATGCGCTACGCGCCCGACCGTGACGGTGCCCTGACCGCCGTCGCGGACATCCGCGCGTTGCTCGACGGCCTCGCGCCCTGACGAGGCCGGGGACGTGACCGCGAACGAGCTCAGACCCGTTCGAAGTCGGCGGCCGAGTGCCGCTCCTTCAGCTGTCGCTCGCCCCAGACGCGGTTGACGATGCGTCCGCGCTTCGCGGCTGGCCGTTCGGCGATCTGGTCGGCCCAACGGATCACGTGCGGGTACTCGTGCACCGAGAGGAACTCACCCGCGTCGTAGAGCTTGCCCTTCACCAGGCCGCCGTACCAGGGCCAGATGGCCATGTCGGCGATGGTGTAGGCGTCGCCGGCCAGGAACTCGTTGTCCGCCAGGCGCCGGTCGAGCACGTCGAGCTGGCGCTTGACCTCCATCGCGTAGCGGTCGATGGGGTACTTCATCTTGCTCGGCGCGTAGGCGTAGAAGTGGCCGAAGCCGCCGCCGAGGAAAGGGCCGGCGCCCATCTGCCAGAAGAGCCAGTTCAGCGCCTCGGTGCGCCGGGCGCGGTCGGTGGGGAGGAAGGCATCGAACTTCTCCGCGAGGTGCAGCAGGATCGAGCCCGACTCGAAGACCCGCACCGCCGGCTCTTCGCTCTGGTCCAGCAGCGCGGGGATCTTGGAGTTGGGGTTGATGGCCACGAAGCCGCTGCCGAACTGCTCGCCGTCGCCGATGTTGATCAGCCAGGCGTCGTACTCGGCGTCCGAGTGCCCCGCCTCGAGCAGCTCCTCGAGCATCACCGTCACCTTCACGCCGTTCGGCGTCGCCAGCGAGTAGAGCTGGAGGGGGTGCTCGCCGACCGGCAGGTCCTTCTCGTGGGTGGGCCCGGCCACCGGTCGGTTGATGTCGGCGAACTTGCCGCCATTCGCCTCGTCCCAGGACCAGACCTTCGGCGGAGTGTATTCGTCACTACCCATACTCGTGGGACGGATGGACCCGGGGGGAGTTACTCGGCGGCTCGGACCGTGGCTCGCTCCGGCGCGTCTTCTCGTTCACTCGTTCACTCGTTCACTCACCCGGCATCTGAGCTTCGTGTCTCGGCGCCGGGGGCGAAGGGCGTTCGCGATGGGCCGCGACATCGGGGGAGATCCGGCTCGTGGTGCGCGGCTGCCAATGAATGGTGGGTCCGCGCCCCACCCCCCATCCGAGGTACTGGTACAGCGCGATGGTTCTCGTTACTCATGAGGCATGGGGAAGGAGGAAGAGCTCGCGGAGATCGCGAGCCAGGTGCTCATCGACGGTCCGATGCAGGTCGTGCTGGTCGACCGCGACCGACGCATCGCGTACCTGAGCCGGTACGAGCACGGCTTCACCCCGGAGACGGTCATCGGGAAACCGGTGGAAGTGCACATTCCCGAGGAGCATCGCCCGCGAGTCCTCGACGCCGTGGAGCGGGCCTTCGAGGAGGGAGCCGAGACGGTCTACGAGACGGGCGTCGAGTCGCCGGAGGGCTCGACCCGCTATCGGGTCTGGGTCGGCCCGGCGCGACGCAACGACGGGGAGGTGGAGCTGATCCGGATGCTCTCGTCGGACATCACCGTCGAGTACGAGGCGCGGCGGGCGCTACGGGAGAGTGAGGAGCGTTTTCGGCTGCTCGTCGAGCAGGCGCCCGAAGCGATCGTCATCCTCGACGTGGACACCGGCCGTTTCGTCGACGCGAACCCGAGCGCCGTCGAGCTCTTCGGTCGCTCTCGCCAGGAGCTTCGGGACTTCGGTCCGGTGGACCTGAGCCCCGAGCGGCAACCCGACGGCACGCGGAGCGCGGAGCGCGGCTCCGCGGTCATCGAGCGAACGCTCGCCGGTGAGCAGCCATCGTTCGAGTGGGTTCACCTCGACGCGGACGGGGAGCCCGTCATCTGCGAGGTCCGCCTGCTCTTGCTGCCCTATTCCGACCGTCGTTGGATCCGCGGGAGCCTCATGGACATCACCGCGCGCAAGCGGGCGGAGCGCGAGAACGAGGAGCTGGACGCGCAGCTCCGGCAGGCGCAGAAGATGGAGGCGGTGGGCCAGCTCGCCGGCGGCGTGGCGCACGACTTCAACAACCTGCTCACCGTGATCGCGGGCAGCACCGCGCTCATCGAGTTCGACCCGAGTGACCCGGAGGCGGTACGGCAGCACTGCCAGGCATTGCAGGATGCGATCGAGCGCGCATCGGAGCTCACCGGGCGATCTCTGGCGTTGCCGGGTCGATCCGGCCCAGCTCGAGAACGCGCTGCTGAACCTGGCCATCAACGCCCGCGACGCGATGCCCCAGGGGGGTCGGCTTCGCATCGCCGCCCGCAACGTGCGTCTCGCACCGGACGAGGTCCGCTCCGGGGTCGCTCCCGGGGACTACGTTCGCATCGAGGTGTCCGACGAAGGCGAAGGCATCGCGCCGGAGGTGCTGGAGCGGGTCATCGAGCCCTTCTTCACCNNATGGCTTCGTCCGGCAGAGCGGCGGGCAGTTCTCCATCGAGAGCGAGGTCGGCCAGGGCACTCAGGTCACGCTCGACTTGCCTCGGAGCGACGGGGAGCGCGATGTTCCCGAGCAGGTGCCGATGAACGATGGCTTCAATCGCGTGGGCGAAGGGCGGTCGGTGCTGCTCGTCGAGGACCAGCCGAACCTCCGCGCCATCGTCGTGACGCTCCTCGAGCAGCTCGGCTTCCGGACCCTGGCCGCCTCCGA
>JABAOG010009885.1_pt1 | contig 14787 bp, 12 predicted proteins | sample 7062131 | NCBI WGS metagenome assembly JABAOG01 (sample SAMN14538629, study PRJNA623070) | marine sediment metagenome | biome: marine biome [ENVO:00000428]; feature: marine pelagic biome [ENVO:01000023]; material: deep marine sediment [ENVO:00002113] | place: India: Arabian Sea | collected...
TCAGCGCATTGGCTCGCGCGTCGAGCGCTTCGGCGGCACGCTCGATCTACGGCGGATTCGTCGAGCTCCCGGCAGGCAGCCGGGGCGATGTGGACCTGGCCGCCAGACAGATAGCGCCCCCCGAGCACTGGAACCTTCGACTGGTCGTGGCCCTGACCGAGCTCGGCGAGAAAAAGGTCGGCTCCACCGCGGGGATGGAGCGCTCACGCAAGACCTCGCCCTACTACCAAGCGTGGTTGGACCAAGCGCCGAAGTGGTCGCGCAAGATCAAGCGCGCGATCAAGGAGCGCGACCTCGATACCCTCGGCTCGGCGATGGAGCAAAGCACGCTTGCCTTTCACTGCTGCGCGATCACGTCCGATCCGCCGATCCTCTACTGGGCGCCGGCAACGTTGGCTGCTCTTGCTACCGTTCGTGGGCTTCGCGAGCGGGGCGTGCCGGCCTGGGCGACCATGGACGCTGGGCCGCACGTCAAGGTGCTTTGCGAGGTCGGTGCCGCGACCCGTGTTCGTCAGGCGCTCGATCGAACCCCAGGCGTCACCCGAACCTGGGTCGCCAAGCCCGGCCCCGATGTCGAGGTCCATCGATGACCCCGGTCGGTGCGAGCGCACCTGGAAAAGCGCTCCTGTGCGGCGAGTATGCGGTTCTCGAAGGTGCACCGGCCGTGGTCGCCGCCGTAGGCCGGCGAGTCTCGGTCGCTTGGCGCGAAGACCAGACGACCGTGCCTCCGGAAGTCGAGGCCACGCTCCAGCTCGCGCAGGCCGAAGTCGGGCAGGTGCCTTGGTCGTTGACCCTCGATGTGAGCGATCTCGAGCAAGATCGCATCAAGCTCGGGTTGGGGTCGTCCGCCGCTGCGGCTACGGCGACCGCCGGCGCTGTCTTTGCAACGCACGGACGCGACCTCGGCGACCCGAAGACTCTACAGCGCGTCTTCACCTGTGCGCTCCTCGGGCACGCGTCGATTGCGCCGCAGGGCAGTGGCGTCGACGTCGCAGCTTCGACCTTCGGCGGGTTTCTTCGATTCGCTCGCGCCGGAGACAACGTCGAAACACGCACTCTGCAACCTCCGAGCGGGCTACTGATTCGCTTGGTGTGGACGGGACGTCCCGCCCGAACCAGCCAGCTCGTGGACAAGGTGCGAGCGCTTCACAGTGACGACCCCCGCGGATATCGCGAATCCATGGATCGGCTGTCGGACCTATCGGATCGATTCGCATCCGCTTTCGAAGCAGGCGATGGAGCCGAGGTCCTTGCGGGGGCTGCCGCGTATGCCGATGCGATGCGTGCGCTCGGAGAGGCGGCAGGCGCCCCAATCGTCGATGCGCAGCTCCGACGCGTAGCTGAGATCGCTAGGCGTTTTTCGGGGAGCGCCAAGCCTTGCGGCGCCGGCGGCGGGGACGTCGCAATTGCCTTTTTCAGGGCACCAAACTCGGCAAAACGCTTCGAAGTGGCTTGCAAGGGCGAGGGGCTTCATCCTATCGATGTCTCGTGGGGTGCAACAGGCGTGCAGGCCCGTTGATGGGAGGAGGCGTCACATGCTGATCAATGTCTACATCCTGTCGCTCGTGCTCGGAGCCGTGCTCCTCGCGGCCTCGATCTTCTTGAGCGAAAAGCGCGTCGACTCCGACGACCAAACGCGGGCGCACGATGACACGACGAGGCCGAGCCAGTTCGGCCAACTCGACGGTGTCGCAGGCGGGGACTTCTTCGCGAGGACCGTGCGGTCGCGAAGGTTCTGGACGTTTTTCGTGTCCTTCTTTGGAATGACCGGACTAGTCCTCGACGGGCTGGACCTCATGGGCCCAGCGGTATCCCTCGTCGTGGCCCTCGGGATCGGAACGATCGCGGGCGCAGGAGCTTCGGCGGCGGTTCGGATCGGCTCGAGCTGAGCCTTCGCCTCATGCCGGGTAGGCCCGAACCTTTTCTTCGAGCCGGGCTATGACCCTGCTGGAGAGGTTTTCACCGCAGAGCCGCGACATCTGCTGAATGAGCGTGGGGCTGGTGACATTCACCTCAATGAGCTTTCCGCCGATGACGTCGAGCCCGACGAAGAAAAGCTGATCGGCCACCAGGCGCGGGCCGATCGTGTCGATGATCTTCCGGTCCGCATCGGTGACCTCCGCTGGCGTGGCCGAACCTCCGACATGGACGTTGCTCCGAAGATCACCCTTGCTGGGGACTCGCCCGACGACCCCGAGAAGCTCGCCGTCTACTAGCAGGACTCGCTTGTCCCCTTCGTCGTACACCTCCGGGATCAGCGCTTGTACGATCGCGTTGCGCCTTCCTAGCTGGGTGACCGCTTCGATCAAGGCGTTGAGATTGGTGTCCTCATGGGTGAGTAGAAACACCCCTTCGCCCCCATGACCGTCGATCGGCTTGATCACGGCCTTGCCGCCCACGTCGCTCAAGAAGCGCAGGATCTCGTCCTTGTGGCTCGTCATGATCGTCGGCGGCACGATCTCCGGGAAATGATGTGCGTAGAGCTTCTCGTTGGCTTCGCGGAGGCCACGCGGGTTGTTCACTACTAGGGTGCTCCCTTCGAGGTGATCCAGCACCAGCGTCAACCACAGGTAAGCGTCGGTGAAAGGTGGATCCTTGCGGATGAAGACGGCGTCCACATCGACCAAGTCGATGTCTTCTGGCTCGCCCAGCGTGATCGGCTCGTCGGCGTCGAGCTGCATGGCAGCCTGGCGTACCCGAGCAACGACCCGCCGGCCACGCAGCCCGACATCGCTCGCCAAGCAGTGGTCGACACGATGGCCGCGCGCCTGTGCTTCGAGCATCAGAGCGAAGCTGGTGTCCTCGTCGACGATGACCGTCGATACAGGGTCCATGACGAACACGAAACGCATCAGACTCTGCGGTAGCACCCAGGCTGGTTTGGAGGCAAGGTGGGAGCGATGAAGCGCTTGGTTTCGGTTCTGTTGTGGTGCGTTTCGGCGCTCTTGATCGCGGGTCTTGCTGCTGGATCTCCAACCGCCCAGCCTGAGCATGCAGCAGCCTTTGGGCGCTATGCGGTTGCCGCCGATCATCCCGAAGCATCGAAAGTGGGCGCCGAGATCCTTGCTGCAGGAGGAAACGCCGCCGACGCCGCGGCGGCAACCATGCTTGCTCTGGGTGTGGTCAATCCAGCGAGCAGCGGCCTCGGCGGCGGCGGGTTTGCTCTCTACTATTGTGCCAAAGACGGCTCGCTCACCTTCCTCGACTTCCGTGAGCGCGCCCCGCGTGCTGCAACCCGGACCATGTTCGAGCTCGAAGGCGAACGCCCAGACGGACCGGCGAATTCTCCTTCTCAATTGGGCGGCCTCGCAGCGGGCGTCCCCGGTGAGCCGGCCGGCATCGAGGCGCTGGTCACCGGGTTCGGCAAGCTCTCTTTGCACGAGGTCGTCGCGCCTGCGCTTCGGCTCGCCGAAGACGGTTTCGCGGTGAGCGATGCGCTAGCCGCCATGGGAAGCGCGTTTGAAATCCAGCTTCGCAAGGACCCGGTGATGGCCAACTGGGACCTGCGGCCTGGCGCGACCTTGCGTCGCCCAAGCCTTGCGCGCGTGCTCCGCGCGTTTGCGGAAGAAGGAGCCGCGGTGATCTACGGAGGGGTCATCGGCCGCGAGATGGTGGCTGCCGTTCGGAAGCACGGCGGCATCATGACATTGGATGACCTCTACGCTTACCGCGTGAGAAGGCGCGAACCGCTGGCCACGACCGCGTTCGGATATCGGTGGGTGACGGCACCTCCTCCGAGCGCCGGCGGGTTCACGATGATTCAAAGCCTGTCGATCCTAGAGCAGGCGGCCGGGCCGACGCCCGCTTCGGGCGCACAGCTCCTGCACGCGATGGCCGAATCCTGGAAGGGGCCGTTCCTGGATCGTCAGCGCTACTTCGGGGATCCGGACCAGGTGATTCTACCCCTCGAGCAGATGATGGACGACTCCCGCATCGCCAGGCGCGCCGGGCTCGCGGACGACGACGAAGCCCACCCGAGCGCCGAGTACGACTTCCCGGTCGAATGGACGCGGGACGCTGTTGCAACGCCCGACAACGCCGGCACTTCGCACTTCTGCATCGTCGACGAGGAAGGGAACGTCGCCTCGGTCACGACGACGGTGAATCTTCCCTTCGGCGCGCGGTTTACCGGCGGAGGGATCGTCATGAACGACGAAATGGACGACTTCGCGAGCGGCATCGGCAAGGCCAACGCGTTCGGGTTGGTCGGGGGCGCACGCAATCTACCAGGACCTTGGAAGCGTCCGGTGTCGACGATGTCTCCCACCATCGTGCTCGAAAAGGGCAAGCCCGCCTTGTGCGTGGGTGCTTCGGGTGGAAGCCGCATCGTGACCGCGACACAGCAAGTCGCGATGAACGTCTTGCTGCATGGCATGAACGCCGGCGAAGCCGTGGCGGCCCCACGCATTCATCACCAGGGCATTCCCGACGCGCTTCGCGTGGAGAAGGTCGCGCCATTGGACCCGGCGCTTCAAGACGCACTTCGCGCCCGGGGCCACCAGATCAAACCGATTCACAACGTAGCTACCGTGCAGGCGATTCAAATCGAGCACGCCCGGGAGCGCCGTCTTCGGGCGGCAAGCGATCCCCGCAAAGGCGGACGCCCCGCAGGTCACTAGCGAAATGTGGCGAGATACTCGTTCACGAGCGCGGCATTCTTCGCGTACTGCTCGCGCGTCGTTGCCACGAAATACGTTTCGATGAGCCGGCCCAAGCCGAGCACGTCTGCGCCGATCTCCAGAGTGACGCGTCGTTCACACTGATGGCGTGAAACCGGCTCGACCATGACGGCGCCCTTAGCCCGAATTCGCTCTGGAATCGAGGACGGAATGACGCGAAACTCGTAGCGCTCGGCTTCGATGTCGAACGTCCCCTCCTCGACATAGCTGAACCGCTCCCCGAAAACCCTTGCCAGGGCTCTCGGCATCTGGTGGGTGGGCCAAATCTTTGCCCGACGGTAGCCGGTTTCCGGGTTCCACTCCTGGAGCTCGTATTCGAATCCGAGCCCCTCGTACAAGTAGTGATTGAAATCTTCGCTACCGAAGATTCGCTCCCAGAATTCTCTTTCGGAGCAGTCCAGTAACTGCCGGATCGCAAGACTCTTTGGCATGTCTATTCGGTGATTCGAACGACGACGACGGTGATGTTGTCCTCGCCGCCGTTGTTGTTGGCTTGAGCGATCAAGGCTTTTGCGGCCGTTTCGACGTCTGGGTCGGTGTTGTGAACGATGTCGAGAATGCGGTCGTCGCTTACCATCCCGTTGAGACCGTCTGAGCAGAGCACGTAGACGTCACCCGGCTCGACGTTTTCGAAATAGAGATCGACGGCGACCCCATCCTGCATTCCGAGGGCGCGCGTGATCACGTTGGTCGGAAGTCGCTCTTTTTGCGCATCCGTGAGATTCGGCATGACCAGCAAATAGTCGTTCAACAAGGAGTGATCGCGCGTCAGCTGCGTAATGCCTCCGTCGCGGACTCGATAGGCTCGACTGTCGCCGACGTGCACGATGTGGATCTTTCGATCGTCGCGGACGAACAAAGCGCCCACGACGGTGGTACCCATACCTTGAACCGATCGGTTTTGAATCGATGCTTGAAAGATCCGCTGGTTCGCGAGCTTCACCGCCGACACCAAACGGTTCTGATCGGGCGTCAAGCGCGAGTCGTCTTCGGCCGGCCAGTCGCCCCCGTCGCCGTCGACACTGGTGGCGTCGAAGAAAGTTGTCATTTCCCTCGTTGCCATGCGGCTGGCGATGTCGCCGGCGCGGTGGCCGCCCATCCCGTCGGCAACCACGAACAAGCGATGCTCAGAAAGAATGCAGAAACTGTCTTCGTTGTGCTCTCGCTGAAGTCCGACGTCGGAGAGCCCTGCAGCCATGAAGTTCATCAGTTGTTCACACGCCCCGGCGAGGATCCGACCATCTATTGGCCTTCGACTCCCTCACGGGCAACCCAAATCGTCCGAAACAGTCTATCGAACCGGCGAGCAGGAGCAAATCAAGGGTAAACGAAGGCGGGCAACTTGGGCCAGCCGGCCTCTGGGTCGTCCAGATACGAGTATCGTGCATAGTGTGTGGTCACGCGCCGCACGTAATTTCGCGTCTCGTTGAACGGGATCCGCTCGACGAAGCGATCGAGTCGCATTTTGCGATTTGCTTTGAGCCATCGCTTCACTCGGCTCTTGCCGGCATTGTAAGCGGCGATGCTCAGCGGATAGACATCACCGAACTCTGCGGCGAGCGCGGCCATCTCTTCGAGCCCGAGCGCGATGTTGTTTTCCGGTCGACGAAGCATGTGGCGCGTGACCGGTTTGCCGGCGAGCTTGGTCGCTAGCTCCGGCATGAGTTGCATCAAACCGACGGCGCCGGCCCTGCTGACCACCTCGGGACGGAAACCGCTCTCCTGACGCATCGTCGCATAGATCAATGCGCGCGGAAGCTCGCCGCGATGTTCGTCGACGATCGACCGCCAGGGCATCGGATAGGCGGCATCCCACCACCAACGATTCTGCGCCGGATCGCTGCGCAGATAGGCCATCCGCCGGCGCGCGACGAGCAGCGCCTCGCGATAGGCGCCTGCGTCGCGATAGAGCTCGATGAGAAGCGGGATGCGCTGCGCTTTGGGGTAGTCCGCAACGAGCGCGTTTTCATGCCCGTTGAGCCACGCGATTCCGTCNNGCGTTTTCAAACGGGGCTGGCGGCTTCACCTTGAGCCGCTCGAGGCGAGCTGCCGCGAGAACCGCGTACCAGTGTAAGGGCTCGATCTCGATCGCTTTGCGATACGCCGTGATCGCTTTGGGCCCCCGTCGATAGGCGCGACCGAGCCAGTAGAAGCCTCGGGCTTCGTCCATCGAGGTGGTGACGAGCGTAGTGTACTGAGAGAGGTAGCGAACCGCTCGGCCATAGCGGCGCGTCTCGAACGCGCGGAAGCCGAGCTCCCAAAGCGCCGAGCGGCGCCATCGACCCCGCACTTGCGACTTTCCCCGGACCAGCCGCTCCATCTGCTTTTCGCCATTGGTGCGGCCGAGCCGGATCTCCAACCAGGCGGCGAGGAAGCGGGCCTCGGGAGCGCGCTTGCTGCGCGGATACCGGTGGGCAAAGCGTCGATACGCGCGGATCGCCCGCGCGTCCCGATCCGCGCGCGACAATGCGCGAGCTGAATGAAAAGCGTCTTCGATTTGGTGCTCGCCGCCCAACGACGCCGACCGGTAGAGAATTCGCGCAGCGTCGAGATATCGGGTGCGCATTCGAAAAAGAGCCATGCCGTAAACGTGGTGCCATCGGGCATCGAGCGTGGCGTCTTCTCTTACGTCGATCGCCTCGAGCTCCTGGACCGCCTTGGCAAACCGGCGCGCGGCCATCATCTCCTCCGCGCGCGAGATTCGATCCGACACGCCGGGGGTTGCGCGCCCTTCCAAGTGACGAGCGGCACTCTGTTGGTGCGGTTGAACGGCAGAAATCCACGCTCGAAGCGCCGCGTCACGCGCGTCATCGGGACGATCGAGGTCGACATACACATCCGAAAGCAACGAGAGCAAAGCAACGCGATTGCCGATGCCGTGTTTTGTCCGTGTGAGCCTGTCGAGCTCCTCTGCGGCGACTTCGAGCTCGCCCAACTGAACGGCGCAACTGGCGGCGATGGCCCGGTCGCGGCGGGTCACGCTGGCGTCGCTCGAGGCCGCGCCCAACAGCACCAGCCGCGCCTCGGCGCAGTGTCCGCATTGTGCGGCAGCGGTCGCCCATCGGCGCATCGAGTCGCCGCGCAGGGACTCCGGAAGCGTCGAAGGAGTTCGTGCAAGCTTGTCCATCGCGTCGCAGGGCCGGCCGACACTCAGGAGAAGGCGGCCCTCGAGGTAGCGCAGGGCGTCCTGCTGGCGGGTCTTTTCGGGAAGACGTGCGATCTCCTCCAACGCCGCGCGCGCATCCCCAGCGCGAACCAAAGGCGCGACACGCTCGAGCCCATTCCCGGCCAGCGCCCCGGCGCAAGCAAGCCACGCGAACCCTGCCCCCAGCCAAAACCGTCGCAATACGGAGGGAATCTACCACTCATTCGCGTGGACGCAGACCGATTGGCGATCGCCCAATGGGTCCCGTATGCTCCGCCGCTGACGATGGGACGCGCGATTATCCTATTGCTTGCCGGTGTGGCCGTGGCGGGGTGCAAGAATCACATCGGAGACAGCTGCGGCAGCTCCACCGACTGCTCGGTCACAGGTGAACGCCAATGCGACCTGGCCCAGCCGGGCGGCTACTGCACGGTCTTTTCGTGCGATCCCGACACCTGTCCCGAGGGCGCGTGCGTCGAATGGCGCTTCATCCCAAGCCGCACGGCGGAAACCTGGTGCATGAAGACCTGCGACAACACGGGAAACTGCCGCGCCGAGTACTCGTGCGTGTTTCCCGATCAGATCACGATGAGCGGCGGATTCGACCCGAATCTTCCGGAGAACGAACGGGTGGCTCGCATCATCGACCTCAATAGCTTCAAAGCCTCGGCCAAGATCTGCGTGGCCCTGACTCCCGGGGTCGATCCTGACGCCCCCTCCGAGCTGGGGCTCGACGGGGGGATGTAGCCCGCATCCAGCACGGAAACCGACGCACCAACCGATTGAGCGTAGTATGGTCCGGGTGATGTCTCCGGGCCTCTTGCGGTATCTGGCAGGCCGCCTCCTACGTGCGCTGCTGACCGTCGTTGGCCTGGTGACGATCGTGTTCCTCTTGGTGCGCCTGATTCCGGGGGACCCCGTGGAGGCGATCCTAGGCGACCAAGCCGGCCCTGAAGAGAAAGCCGAGCTTCGACGCGCGCTCAACCTGGACCGCCCCGTGGGGGAGCAGTACGTGTCGTTCCTCGGTGACATGGCCGATGGCAGCATGGGGACCTCGTTCCGGCAGCCCGATCGTTCGGTGTGGTCGATGATGCGCGCGGTATTGCCCTACACGATCGTGCTCGCCCTCGCGGCATTGCTCGTCGCGTGGTTCGTGGCGGTTCCGCTCGGCACCATCGCCGCAGCCAGAGCAGGCAAAGGATGGGACAAGATCGCCTCGACGGTCGCCGTTGCGGGTTTGGCGATCCCCAACATCTGGCTCGGACCTCTTCTGATCCTCGGTTTCGGGGTCAAGCTCCGTTGGCTGCCTCTACCCGGCGACGATCTGGCCGGCCCCGAGGCGCTGATTCTTCCCGCGCTCACGATTGGTACCGCACTTGCCGCGGTCCTGACGCGGCAGACGCGCGCCGCGATGATCGAGGTGCTTTCCCAGCAATACATCACCGCCGCCCGGGCCCGTGGGGTGCCCTCGATCATGCTTCTGCTGCGCCACGCGCTTCGAAACGCGTTGTTGCCCGTCATGACGATCGGAGCGGCTCAGCTCGGTGCGTTGCTCTCCGGAACGGTGGTCACGGAGAAGATCTTCGAGCGGCCCGGGCTTGGAACGCTCTTTCTCGACGCGTTTTTCGCCCGCGACATTCCGGTCGTTCAGGGCTGCGTGCTGGTGATCGCGGTGATCTACGTAGGTGTGAATCTGCTGGTGGATCTGGCCTACGGAATCGTCGACCCGAGGGTGAGGCTGTCGTGACCGCGTTCCGCGCTCGCCTTCGAAAGACCCCGATCGGGTTGGCGATCGTGGTCGGCTTTTTCGTCTTGGGCCTCGTCGGCCCGTGGATCGCGCCCTACGATCCCCTGGCGATCGACCTCCTACACGAGTACGAGCCTCCTTCGCGGGCGCACCTGCTCGGTACCGGGGACAACGGGATCGATATCCTGAGCGCCTTGCTTCACGGCGCAAGGCTCGCCGCGATCGTAGGTATTGTCGTCGTCGGGGTGTCGGTTATTTTCGGCACGCTTCTTGGAACCTGGGCGGGCTACTTTGGGCGGCTGACGGATCACGTGGTCACCGGAGTTGCCGATCTGGTCCAAGCCTTTCCGGCCATCGTGCTGAACATCGCCGTTCTGGCCTTGGTCGCTCGACCTGGCCTGATGCACTTGATCCTCGCGCTTGCGGTCAACGGATGGGTGCTGTACGCACGCCTGGCACGCGCTGAAACATTGACGTTGAGGGAGCGCGAGTTCGTCGAGGCGGCCCGCGCGCTTGGGGTCCCGACGCACGAGGTCTTGCGCCGCCACGTAATTCCCAATCTCCTAGGGCCGTTGGTCATTCAGGCGACCACCGGCTTGGGCGTCGTGATCTTGGCCGAATCGACACTGTCGTTTCTCGGCTTGGGACCTGGAAAAGCGGTCTCCTGGGGTGCCCTTCTCGACCAAGGCACGAGCGTGCTACTGCGCTTCCCGCACGTCGCGTTGTTCTCGGGCGGCGCGATCGCGCTGACCGTGCTGGGCTTCAATCTCACGGGCGACTGGTTGCGAGACCGGCTCGACCCGCGCCTCCGATAGCCATGCCCGAGCTTCCTGACGTCGAGCTTTACCTCCACGCGCTCCGCTCGCGCGTGGTCGGCAAGGTCCTGCGAGGTATTCGGCTGGCCTCGCCCTTCGTTCTCAGGAGCGTGGACCCGCCGATCGACGCGGTGGCAGGCAAGCGGGTGCTCGACGTCCGCCGCCTCGGCAAGCGGGTCGTGCTCGCCCTCGAAGACGATCTCTACATCGTGCTCCACCTCATGATCGCCGGCCGGCTTCGCTGGAAGTCACCCGGGCATGAGATCCCCCGTCGGATAGGTCTCGGGGCGTTCGACTTCCAAGATGGGACGCTCATGCTGACGGAGGCGAGCAAGAAGAAACGCGCCGCCTTGCACCTTTGTCGCGGGCAGAACGCGCTTCGCGAGCACGACCCTGGCGGAATCGAGCCCCTGGCGATCGACTACGCCGCCTTCCGAGACGCGCTGGTCGAGCGGAACCACACCGTGAAGCGCGCGCTGACCGATCCGCGGATCTTCAGCGGTATCGGCAATGCGTATTCCGACGAAATCTTACATCGAGCGAAACTTTCACCGTTGATTTGGACGCGGCGCTTGACCGAAGAGCAACTTCGGCGGCTGCATCAAGCAACCGGTGAGGTTCTCTCGGAATGGGTAACGCGATTGATCGAGCAGCATGCCGATTCGTTTCCCGAAAAAGTCACGGCGTTTCGCCCTGAGATGGCGGCACACGGCAAGTACGGCGAGCCATGCCCGGTATGTGGAGATCCAATCCAGCGAATCGTCTTTGCGGATCGCGAAACCAACTACTGCGCAACCTGCCAGACGGGTGGGAAGCTCCTTGCCGATCGTGCGCTTTCCAAGCTGCTCAAGGGAGACTGGCCGCGCTCACTCGAAGAGCTCGAGTCGCTGCGCCGCGGCTAGGCATCTTGTGCAGAGCCCTTGGCGCACTAGAAATATGCTTGTTGCCGTTTTGACGGTACGTTGCGTTTGACACATGCGCTTTTCCATTCGCCGAGAGGATCGTAGGAACCTCGCCGTGGGCTTCGTCGGCCTGCTGGCGATCATGACCGCTCATTCGGTCATGGAGACCGCGCGCGACACGCTGTTCCTGACGAGCCTACCGGCAACGCATTTGCCGCGCGCCTACCTCGCCATCGCCTTGCTCGCGATCGTGGAGCTCAAGATCCACGAGCGGATACTCCGCCGGGTGCGCGATCGGAGAATGCTCTTGGCGGCGTCGCTCGTCTTTGGCTCGTTAGTGACGCTCGGGTTCTGGGGTCTGCTCGATGAGATGGGCGCTTGGGCGCCGTTCGGCTTCTACGTCTGGACAGGTCTGCTGATCACAGTCGTTTTGATCGAGTTCTGGCTGTTGCTCGACGATGCGGTGACCGTGACGCAAGCCAAACGCATCTTTCCCGCCATCGCGGCGGGCGGCGTGACCGGTGCCACCCTGGGGTCCTTGCTGGCCGAAGGTCTCCTCCGAGTGGCTTCCCCCATCGCGCTCGTATTCGCGGCCGCAGTGGTTCTGGCTCTTGCTGCAGCCACGGCGTCTCTTTGGAAAATGCCGAGCGACGCGGCGACCGACCTCCCCACGTCCGAACGGGAGCCTTCGGTCGGCTGGCTGCTCCGAGATAGCTACCTTTCGCGCGTGTTGGCGCTGGTTTTGATCGGAACGATCGCGCTTACGGTCGTGGACTTCGTTTTCAAGAGTGCGGTTGCGGATCACATCCCAGCCGAGGGGCTTGGTCCCTTCTTTGCTCGCTTTTACCTCGGGTTGAACAGTGTGGCCTTGCTGGTCCAGATCGTCGGCGCCGGATGGCTCCTGCGCGCGTTTGGTGCGCATCGGACCTCTGCCCTGCTGCCGGTGTTGATCTTCGGCGGCGCGGCCGGCCTCGCGATCGGCCCAATCCTGCCGTTTGCCGTGACGCTCAAAGCGGTCGATGGAAGCTTGCGGCACACGCTTTACCGAAGTGCGGTCGAGGTACTTTACCTACCGCTCGACGGCAGGCGGCGCGAGCGTGCCAAGGGCATCATCGAGGTGTTTGGCCACCGCGTTGGACAAGCGATCGCATCCTTGCTGATCATCGCAGCCGTCGGGGTAGGCCTAACGACGCAGCAGCTCGGTATCGTATTGCTGTTGCTGGTCGCCGGCTGGGTGGCGGCGATCATGTCGACGCGGCAGCAGTACGTCGATCAGTTTCGCGCACGACTCCGTCACGGGGTCATCGATACCCAGCTCGAGATGGAGGAGCTCGACCTCCACTCGCTGGAGGCTCTGCTCAATGCATTGAACAGCGACCAGGATCCGGAGGTCCTCGCCGCGATCGACATCTTCGATCGTCATGGAAGAGCCGATCTGATCCCAGTGCTGGTGCTCTATCATCCATCGATCGAGGTCCGCAGCCGCGCGCTGGAGGCATTCGCCGAGGCAGCCGATCGTCGCTTCGTTCCAGTGGCGCGCCGCATGCTTTCGGACGATGACCCAGACATTCGCGCCGCGGCGCTCCGCGCGCTGACAGCGGTCGTTCCGAACCGGGAGCTTCTGGAAGAAAAACTCGACCTCGAAGCCTCGATCGTGCGTGCCACCGCGCTGGTGGGCCTCCTTGCTCTGAACGATGAAACGGAAAACGGTGGCGCGGTGTCTGCGGCAAAGCTGGACGAATGGACCGGCTCCACAAACCCGCGAACGCAGTCGTCGCTCGCTCGCGCCATTCGACGCGAGGGTGGGCCGATCTTTCACGAAACGTTGATGAAGCTCATTGCGAGCGATGACGAATCAGTACAGCTCGAGACGCTGCGCGCGATGGAGGGGAGCCCCGACGCCCGTTATCTGCCGCATCTGCTGCCGATGCTGGGGAGCTCCGACCTGCGCGCTGCGGCGCGCGCGGCGGTGGTGGCCATCGGCCCCGAGGCCTTGGTGGCGCTCGATGCGGCGCTCTCGGATCCATCGACACTCCGAAAGGTGCGCCGGCGTATTCCCCACACGATCATTCTCTTCGAATCGCAGGAAGCTGCAGACATTCTGCTTCGGCGTCTGGAACGGGAACGGGAGGGCGGGGTCCGGTCGAAGATCCTTCGGGCGCTCGTCCGCCTGCAAGCAAGTCAACCATCGGTGGTTCTCGATGACACGCTCTTGAGCGAACAGCTCCGCGCGAGCTTGCTCCGGATCATCCAGCTTCTGCAATGGCGCGCATCGATCGAAAGCAACGGCACGCCGCAAACCCCGGATGCCGAGCTCTTGCGTGTGGCACTACAAGACAAAGAGCAAGCGGCCCTGGAGCGCGCGTTCTGGCTGATGGGTCTCATGCATCCTGAGGAGAAGTTCACTTTGGTTTGGCGGGGCCTGAGGAGTGACAACGCACGCCTNNTCCGCGAAGCCGTGCTGGCCATCGTCGACGATGGAGAACCGCCGGCCCGGCGTGCACGCGTTGCGGCAACAGCGCTCGGGGAAACCGTACGGCAGATGTCCTACCGAGAGGCGGTCGAGCAGATGATTCGGGACCGGAGCGAGGTTGTCCGCGGTATTGCGGCCCACCACGCCATGGAGCTCAAAGAGCGCACGCCGTCGGAAGCGGGGGAGGGAGTGCAGAGCCTTGCCTGAAGAAGCCCTTCGACCCGCTGCCATGGACCGGTTCCAGCGTTTTCTGTTCCTTCGGACGATGCCGGGGCTCGCCGAGGTACCGCCCGAGGTGGCCCGAGTCATCGCGGCCAACACGCGCGAGCGATTCTTTGCGAAAGGTGAGCACCTGTACCGAAGTGGCGTTCCCGCTCTGGAGATTCAATACGTGGTGAGCGGCGAGTGTGAGATCATCCGCAATGGAAGAGCGGTGCGCCGGTTGGGTCCGCGCAGCGTGGTCGGTGGAGTGAGCGCACTTGCAGGTGAAGAACTCGGTTATGACTGCGTAGCACTCGAGGACATGATCACACTCGCGATCGCAGTCGAAGACTCACAAGAGATCTTCGAAGACCATTTCGTCTTGTTGAAGCGTGTGCTCCGGGGAACGAGCCGCGAGGTGCTAGAGTCGCGACGAAAGCTCGGAGAGCGTGCGGGCTTTGGACCGGTGTCCGAGCCGTTTGCCTTTCCCGATCGACCTTTCGATCTCGTCGAGCGAATGGCATTCCTTCGAAAGACGTTTTCGTTCGGCGACAGCGAGATCGATGCGATCGCCGACCTCGCGCGCGACGTTCAAGAGGTCCACCTCCCCAAGGGCGAAGTTCTGTGGAACATCGGCGATCGAAGCACATACTTTCTGCTTCCACTCCGCGGCGTCGTGGACTGCCGGGCCACCGATCCGGATCAACACTTTCAGTTGGGCCCCGGCGACTCCGTGGGCGCGATCGACGCAATGGCCGACGAGCGACGTTGGTTCCGAGCCGAAGTCATCGAAGACCTGGTCGCCTTCCGCATCGATTTGGAGTT